>OMGA01000119.1_pt1 | contig 38650 bp, 26 predicted proteins | sample 1674211 | NCBI WGS metagenome assembly OMGA01 (sample SAMEA103958152, study PRJEB25191) | human gut metagenome | biome: human-associated habitat [ENVO:00009003]; feature: intestine environment [ENVO:2100002]; material: feces | place: Germany | collected 2013/2015
CGTTGGAAATCCAACGTTCCATCGGCGTGTCGAAAACGAGCCAAACGCGACCTGAAACCGTCGATGACACCATCATAGGACGCTAAAACCACGGCCAGGTGAACGCGAAAACAACAACCCACGGCGTGTCGGAATCGCAAAGCCAAATGCGGATGAAGCGAAGACGCGAACAATGCAGCCATCTGCGCTATGACCGCGATATGAGATCCATAGCCTGACAACCGCACCAATGCAATATCAGGAAATACAGCGCCAAGAAAAAGCAGCACACGGATCCGAACGAAGGCAATGAGATACAAAAACCGGGAGGCTCCATGTTCCACGGAGACTCCCGGCTTGGTATTCAATTATTGGTTTTCAGTTATCAGCCAATCACTCGGCCTGAGCGGGCTCTGCAGCCGGCTCAATCGTGGCGACGGCCTTCTTGCGGCTCAGGTAGCGCTTGATGGTCAGGAACTCCAGACCGATCACGAGCACCGCAACCACGCCCCAAGCCACGTACATGGCGGTCTTCCAGATCGGGGTGGCGACCTTCGGCTCGCCATTCGCGTACTGCCAGCTGTTGGCGGCGGTGTACAGAATGTTGTGCGCGGCCTGACGCATCGCCTTCACGGAAGTGGCGGACTTATCGGTGATGTGGTTGGTGATCTTCGTGGTGGCGAGCATCGAGTCGTTGCCCGCACGCACTTCCTGATCGGCGTTCTGGTAGCCGTAGCCGCCGAAGTAATCGGTCAGGACGAAGCCCTTGAAGCCCCACTCGTCACGCAGCACGGTCTGCAGCAGGTTGCTGGAAGCGCCGGCATAGGTGTTGCCGATGTAGTTGAAGGAGCTCATCACGGCCTGGGCACCGCCTTCCTTCACGCTCATCTCGAACGGCTTCAGATAGATCTCACGCATGGCCTGCTCGTTCGTCCACGTGCACAGCATTTCCGTACGCTTGGTCTCCTGGTCATTCAGAGCGAAGTGCTTCATGAAGGAGTACACGCCCTTGGATTTGGCGCCGGCGATTTCGTTGGAGGCCATCGCACCGGAGAGCAGGGAGTCCTCGGAGAAGTACTCGAAGGTACGACCGGAGAATGCCGAACGGTGGATGTTCATGGCCGGAGCGTACCAACCAGCCACGTGCATGTCGTGAGCCATGTCGCCGATCATCTCACCGAACTGCTTGGCGAGATCACGGTTCCAGGTGCAGGCGAACGCGGTGGAGGCCGGGAAGCCGATGGAGCCAACACCGGTGAAGTTGTTGTTCAGCGAGGCCGGGCCGTCGGCGTCGGTCAGCTGGATCTTGCCGACGGACTTCACAGCCGGAGTGCCGTAACCACCATTGGCGATCAGGTTGTCCATATCGTCGAAGGTGAGCTGGTCGAGCAGCTTGTCCCAATCGGCGTCGTCATAATCCTTGCCATACATCTGGTACAGCTTCAGGCCATTCTTGGCACCGGTGGTCGGCATCTCGTCCGAATCGTTGTCATACTTCTTCGGATCGTAGTTGCTGTTGTTGGTGAACTCGGCCTTGGCTTCGTCGCTCATCGAGAAGTTGGTCGGAGCGGCGGTGGCCTTGGCATAGTTCGCGAAGTGGCCCGCGCGAGACAGGTACGTCACGTCGCCGGCGGCGTAATCGAACTCGTTGGTGGCGGCCACGGCATCGCCGTTATGGGTGTTCGAGTCGGAATTGTAGGTGACAGTGTCCTTCACGGTGACCTTCTGATGGTCGATCACGTAGTGCGAATCGGACTGGATGGAGATGTCGTAATCGCCCTGCTCCAGCACGTACGCCTTAGCGTCCTTCTGGTCGTAGGAGGCCATGTCGTCATCGTCGAACTCGATCTTCACGGTCTGGGAAGCGCCCGGCTCGAGCTTCTTAGTCTTTTCGAACGCAACCAGGTTCTTGGATGCCTTCTCGATGCCGCCATCGGTGTACGGCGGGTTGTAGTAGACCTCGACCACGTCCTTGCCGGCCTTGTCGCCGGTGTTGGTGACGGTCACATCGAACGAGATCTTGCCGTTCTTGTAGGAGACCTTGCCCATCTCCTGCTTGAACGTCGTGTAGGACAGGCCGTAGCCGAACGGGAACATGACGGTGTCGTCGTAGTTGATCAGACCTTCGTCGGCGGCGGTCTCATAGAACTTGTAGCCAACGTAGATGCCTTCGACGTAGTTGACGAACGTCGGGGTCACCGTGACCTTGTCGCCACTGAAGCCCATGTAGGAAGCAGTGAGATCATCCGCATTGTCGTAAGTGAACTTGCCGTTCGTGCCGACGGACGAAGCGTTGCCGGCGGCGGTGCCATCGGTGTTGTTGAACACAGCGGTCTTGGTCAGGTCCTTCGCGAACGTGTCGGAGGTCTTGCCGGACGGATTCACATCGCCGGCGAGCACCTCACCCAGTGCGGAGAAGCCGGTCTGGCCGGCCGGCGGGCACCACAGCACGGACTTGATCTGCGGATACTGGGACAGGAAGTCGAACTGGAACGCGTTGGCGCCGTTGTAGACGAGCGTCACCTTCTTGAAGTTCTTGGTGACCAGGTCGATCATGTCGCGCTCGGTCTGGGACAGCTGCAGGAAGTGCTCGCCATCCTTGAAATCTTCGTAGTCCTTGGCGTCGGAGATCAGCTTGTCGGAATACTGCTTGGCCGGAACCTCAGGCAGGGTCCAATCCTGCGACCACATAGCCACCATCGGGCGGTCCTTGCGGTAGTCGGTGTACAGCTTGGTCAGCTCGGAATTGGTTTCGATGCCGGCCTGCTTCATGCCGTCAAGCATGGAAACGGTCTCGTACTGGTCGGACATGGAGCCGGAGCCGGTGCCGCCGTAAACCGGGTTGGTGGAGCCCCAACCGAACACGTTGACCTTCTTGTTGGACAGCGGCAGGTTGGAATCGTCGTTCTTCAGCATGGTGATGGCTTCCGACTGCACTTCCTTGGCCAGCTCGTTGGCTTTGGAAACGGTGGTGTCGGACAGCATGTACTTGGTGGTGGTCGCGTTGTTGAGCAGCGTGGAAAGCGGACCGGTCAGCATCATGGACACGGCCACGACGATGCCGACGAGCGCCACCAGCCAAGATTCGGAATGGACGATCTTACGGGTCTCGCCACGTCCTTGACCGTCTTCTTGTTGACGGCGAAGGTGATGATCAGCGCGAGCACGAATAGCACGCCGATCGCAATCAGATATGGTGTCAATGAACCGATGACGTTCATGACATCAGCCATGTTGATTTGCAGCATGGTCTGCCTCCTCCTTGATTCTCATAACCAAACGACACATTGGCTCCAATGCCTTTATCGGAACCGCGAAACCATTCAACACTGCCCCGCATCTCATGGTTTCGGTGAAGTGGCTGCAGATGCGTGCGGCAAGTGAAGACACTTCTTCATGTCGATGATTCGATTTCATCAGACTTCAACGTGCGGCACATGGCGTTTTCCCCAGCCTGTCAATTCGCGTGCATAATCTGCACGCCAAGTACGATGGAAGTATGAGCGACTTAAGCGCATTGAATCTGGAAGCAGGCAGCCTGGTTGGCGGCTACACATTGATGTCCCGACTTGGTTCGGGTGCCATGGGCTCGGTATGGCGTGTGCGGGACGATGGCGGCCATCAATATGCGATGAAGATTTTGCGCGATTCCCTCTCCGACGACGATTCCCCGCAGCAGCAGCGCGACGAGTTGACCGCACGCGAGCGCCTGCGCAGGGAGGCGATGGCGTTGCAGAAGGTGCGGCATCCGGGCGTGTGCGGCATTGTGGATATGGAACTTGACGACGCGTTGGCTTTTATTGTGACCGAGTTGATCGAAGGCAAGAATCTGCGTGAGGATGTGCGCGTCAATGGCCGATATGTGGGCGACGATTTGGAACGGCTGGCACGCAAGCTGATTGAGGCGGTGCGTGCCGTGCATGCGTCCGGCATCGTGCACCGCGATATCAAGCCGACGAATGTGATGGTGTCGAGCACCGGCCCGGTATTGGTGGATTTCGGCATCGCTATGGGCGAAGGCGAAAGCCATGTGACGCGTACCGGTCTGGTGATGGGCACGCCGGGGTTCATCGCGCCGGAAATCATTGATGGCGCGGAATCGGATGAAATGACCGATTGGTGGTCGGTGGCGAGCGTATTGGCGTTCGCCGCTACGGGTGAGCCGGTGTTCGGCACGAAGCCGATGATGACCGTGTTGGAACGTGCGGCGGCAGGCAGCGCCAATCTTGCGGGACTTCCTGCGGGCACGATGGCCGCGTTCCGTTCGGCGCTTAATCCGGATCGGACGAAGCGGTGCACGCCGGACGATTTGCTGCAGGCGATCGCCGTGGATGCGTTGAATCCGCAGGCGTGGGTTGCGGCCGACAATGGTGGCGCAGCGGATGGCGATACGGAGGCGATGCCCCCTTTTGTTGAATCGCCCGACAATCCGCGCACGTTGTGGCAATCGCAGGACGACATAACCGGCGAAAACGCCATCAGCACGCGCACGATGCCAAGGCTCAGCGAAGCAACGCAGGCGATCGGGCAGCCCGATGTGAGCGCAACTCAAGTAATCGGGAAACAAGTGACCAGCCAATCCGACGCGAGCGCAACGCAGGTGATCGCACCTGTTGACGATGCCGAGACCAGTGTGCTTTCCGACGCACTTCCCAACGTGGACAACACGCGCACGATGCCGCAATCGCAAGGCACGCGGGCGATGCCGACAGGCACGCAGGTAATGCCGCAATCCATGCCGTCAACACAAATGCTGCCGGCCCAGAACGCATGGAATCCAGCGGAAGCGCCGACGCAAGTCGACCCGACCATCAAACCCGCGTTGCAACGCATCGCCATGCGGCAGCCACCGTCCGTCATACCGCAGGCCACGGTGGCCGCGGCGCAGCAATCGCCCGCAATGTCATTCCCGCCGGTACCCGGTATGGATGGGCCGAACGTTGCGGAAGCACCCAATCCCGCCGATGTGAAGCGTGGCGCGATGTTGGGCCGGGGCATGCTCCCCTGCGCGCTGATGGCGATTCCCGTGGCCGTCTGCGGACTGTTCTCACTGTGGACGGCGATGGCAGCCGCGTTGCTGTTCGCCTGTGCGCTGGCCACCATCGGATTCAACACGGAGGCGCAGCTCGAGCGCGAAGGCAAACGTGGCGGCGAGAAGAAAAGTTCCGACTGGCTGCTGCGATTGGCGGGACTGCCCTGGCACATCGTGAAGGGCTTCGGCGTCGCCATCGTGCGGACGCTGATCATGTTGGCCGTGGCCGCGCTGGGTTTGTCGCTCACCACGGTCGTGCTGCAGCTTCCGTACGCCGTGATGGATACGTGGATATTTGGATTGACGATTCCGATGCCGACGCTGCTTGGCGGTCCGCTTTCCGAAAGCGGGCTGGCGCAGGCTGCGTTCTGCGCGATCGGCTGGCTTGTGGCCGTGGCCGCTCCGGGCGCGATCGTACTGCGATTGGGCGGCGGCGCACTGCGTAAACAGCCGTATCTGCGCCACTTGAGCGAGCTGCCGACGCAATCGCAAGGCAATACGGAATTCCCGGCGAATCGATAGCAAGGCATCGCTAGTATGGTGCCCAGCATAACAACGTGAGGTCGAAAGGAATATCGATGGCCCAGAACAGCAAGGATGCGCAGAAGCGTACCAGCCGCGCCGAGCGTAGGGCCGCTGAGGCCGCGGCGATGAAGGCGCGCGCCGAGCAGATGGAGAAGGAACGCAAGCAGCAGACGATCATCGGCGGCATCGTGGTGGCGGTGCTGGTGATTCTGGTGGCGATCGGCGCGTTCACCGTGTACCACAACATGCATAAGAAGGCCGAAACGAAGGCTTCCACCGAAACCGTGCAGGAAGCGTACACGGCGTTGCAGAAAGTGAAGAACACTCCGAAGCTCGTCGATAAGAAGGGCGGCCTGCTGATTTCCAAGAACGGCTACGGCAAGGCTGTGGAGGGCGCGCCGACCGTCGAGCTCTACATGGATTTCCTGTGCCCGGGCTGCGGCAACCTGCACCGCCAGTTGGACGCCGACCTGCAGAAGATGGTCGATGCCGGCCAGATCAATCTGGACCTGCATTTCATGGCGTTCATGGACCGTTGGTCCACCGACGAGTATTCCAGTCGCGCGGCGAACGCGGCCATCTACCTGGCCGAGCATGACAGCGACCCGAACCATCTGATCTCCTTCCTGGAGAAGGTCTACGCCGAGGATTTCCAGCCGGAGGAAGGCTCCGCATACAAGTCGGTGAGCGACGACAAGATCAAGGAGCAGATGATCGCCGCGGGTGTTTCCAAGGATGTTGCGGACAAGGCGTTTGGCCGCGATTATCAGGAATGGCTTGATGCGATCGACACTTACACGCCGAAGCGTTCCGAACTGTGGCATCAGTCCGGCAGCTACAAGGGCAGCATGACCACGCCGACCGTGATCATCAACGGCAAGTATTGGGATATGGACCAGCTGACCACCGCCCAGACGACGGTTAAGGACGGTCTGTTGGAATCGATCGGCCTGAAGGACAGCGAAGTCGGCGTTGCCGGCAAGATGCCGTCCATCGGAGCCAAGAAGGGGCCGATTTCCGTCACCACGGGCGAATAACCCCTTACGGGCAGCCGGCGCGTCTCAACCCGCAATACTAAGTTGACTGCGGTGGAAGCACTGGTTATGCTATTCATCGTTCCTCTGTTGTTTTCATAGCAAAAGAGGACATGCCTCCTTAGCTCAGATGGCCAGAGCGGCCGCCTTGTAAGCGGCAGGTCGTCGGTTCGATCCCGACAGGAGGCTCGAACCCGTATGACGGGCTTGGACCTCTTACCATGGGTAAGTGCTCCAGAAGTCTTCCCCCAACTTGAGACTTCTGGCAAAGCGGACGAGACGTCCCCCAACCTGTCTCGTCCGACCGGGGGCAGGACATCCCTTTCTCTCCTGCCCCCCTTTTATTTTTCGCTTTTCGCACCTGCTTTCAAAAATGTGGCGGTATGGATAAAACCATCGGAAAGCACGGCGACCGTTCCAGCTGAGCCGTTACAATAACGGCGTTGTAGGCAGCGCTGAAAAGAGGATAAATGACGAGAAGGTGGACCCCTCGGAGATTCGTGACGCTTCGTCGTGTCCGCGTCATGGCATGCGTGGCCTCATTGACTTTGACTTCGGCGTTGGCGTTTGGTGTGGGCGCGCGCAAATCCGTGGCGTTGACCGTCAATGGGGAGACCACCACGGTGACCACATATGCGATGAGCGTGGACCGTCTGCTGCAGGAGCAGGGCGTGAAAGTCAAAACGCACGACCTGGTGGAATCGACCAGCCCGACCAGCATGCTGAAGAACCATGATGTGGTGAACGTGCAGAGCGCATACCAGACCACCATCACCATCGACGGCCAGGAAGTGCCGTTCTGGACGGTCGCGTCCAGCGCCGAGCAGTTGCTGGACTTCTTCAACCAAAACGAAACCGAAGCGGCGAAAATCACCGTCAATATCAGCAACGTCTACAACAAGCTCACCGGCGGTCTCATCATCAACCAGAAGGGGCCCGTCACCGTCATCGCGGACGGGAAAAGCTCGGTGGCGCCGAACGGCAAGCTGCCCGCTGCCTCCATTCTTGACGCCAAAGGCATCACGTTGGGCAAGGAGGATCGCGTCAGTGTCGAAAAGGACGGCAAGACGACCATTCTGCGCGTCCGCCGCGTGACGCATGGTGAGGAGACCCGCACGAAGGAAGTGCCGTTCGGCACGCAGACCATCATCGACCCGAACCTGCAGCCGGGCGAAGTCACGGTACGGCAGGAAGGCGAAAACGGCGAAATCCAGCAGACGTATGCCGTCACCTACGTGGATGGCGTGAAGGAAAGCGAGACGCTGACCGGAGAGAAGACCACGAAAATCGCCATCGACAAAGTCATTGCGGTCGGACCGGAAAAAACTACGGACGATACCGACAAGTCCGACAAATCCGACAACAGCGGCAACAGCAACAGCAACGGCGATTCCGGCAAGACGGACGACGGCAAGAACGATTCGGGTAAGAACGACTCGAATAAAAACGACAATAAGTCCGATTCGAACAAGTCCGATTCCGACAAAACCGATTCGAACAAGTCGGATTCCTCGGATAAGAACAATTCGAACAACAACTCGAATAACAATTCCAACAACACCAAGAAGGACGATCCGGCACCGACCCCCACACCAACCCCTGCACCGCAGCCGACTCCCGCACCCCAGCCCAAACCGCAGCCCACGCCGCAGCCGAGCAATCCTTCCGCAGGCTGCCGCTTGTACCATCCTTCCGCGGCACAGGCACAGGCCTACGCTTCCGGCGCGGCGGCGCAGCGCGGCTGGACCGGCCAGAACTGGACGGATCTGGTCAAACTCTGGAATCGCGAATCCGGATGGAGCTGGAGCGCGGAAAACGTGTATTCGGGCGCATACGGTATTCCACAAGCGTTGCCGGGCAGCCAAATGGCCACGTTCGGCGCGAATTGGAAGGACGATGCCGCCGTGCAGATCGACTGGGGTCTGAGCTACATCGCACAGCGGTACGGCAGCCCGTCCGCGGCGTGGCAGCACTCCGAACAGACCGGATGGTACTGATCCGGCTAATCGCCAACGATTTTCGTACCGGCATGAACGGATAATGAGGGAATGACAGAAGAGGGAATGACGGAAAACGTGAACGAGCATACGCAGGGCCATTTGCTGGGGGCGGCCGACATCCGACGCATCGCCGCCGACGCGGGTATCAGCCCGACGAAGAAATTCGGGCAGAATTTCGTGATTGATCCGGGAACCGTGCGTCGCATCGTGCGCGAGGCCGGCGTGACCGCCGACGACCATGTGCTGGAAGTCGGTCCCGGACTGGGTTCGCTGACGCTGGCGATTCTGGAAACCGGCGCCACGATGACGGCTGTGGAAATCGACCCGCCGGTCGCCGAACGCCTGCCGAAAACCATCGCCGAATTCATGCCGGACGCCGTGGACCGCTTCCGTGTGGTCAACCGCGACGCACTTACCGTCAATCCGGAGAATCTGCCCGATTTCAAGGATGACGATTCCTTCACGCTGGTGGCCAATCTGCCGTACAACGTGGCCACGCCGATTCTGCTCACCCTGTTGGAACGTTTCGACAATCTGGGCACCTTCCTGGTGATGGTGCAGAAGGAAGTGGCGGACCGTTTGAGCGAGAAGCCCGGTTCGAAGATCTACGGCACGCCGAGCGTGAAGCTCGCATGGTACGGCACCGCGGAACGCGTGGGCGTCATCGGCCGCAACGTGTTCTGGCCGGCCCCGAACGTCGATTCCGCGCTGGTGCTGTTCAAGCGCTACCCGGGCGGTCACACCCCCGCCGCGGACAATGCGGACGGTTCCGTGGTGGATCGCGAAACCGTGTTCCGTTTGATCGACGCGGCTTTCGGGCAGCGCCGCAAGACCCTGCACGCCGCATTGAAGAAAATCGTGCCGTCCGAAGCGTTCGAGAAGGCCGGCATCGACCCGACCCGTCGTGGCGAGACGCTCACCATCGACGAATTCGTGGCGTTGGCACGCGCGTTGGATGAGGTGTTCGCGTCATGAGCACCATTGATTCGCCCGCCATCGGAACGGCCACCATCAACGCCGTGAGCGTGGACTGCCCGGCGAAAACGAATCTGACCCTGCATGTGGGCCCGTCGCATGCCGAATGGGGCGGCCGTCATGAACTCGACACCATCTATTGCGCGGTCGGCGTATACGACACCGTCACCGCCACGCGCAAAGCGCCGGGAAGCGGCTTCTCGCTGAATCTCGAGGGCGCGTATCTGGGCGACCTGGCCTCTTCCGGCAGCGATATGCGCCGCAACCACGCCGTGCTGGCATTGTTCGCCATGGCCGAAGCGAGCGGCCATGAGCCGGACGTGGCGTTGAACATCGACAAGCGCATCCCCGTCGGTGCGGGCATGGCCGGCGGTTCCGCCGATGCGGCGGCGACGATTCTGGCATTGAACACGTTGTGGGATCTCGATTGGCCGATCGAACGCCTGCAGGAAGTCGCGGCCACGCTGGGCGCGGACATGCCGTTCTGTCTGACCGGCGGTTACGCGCGCGGCACCGGTTTCGGCGAACGCATCGAACAGCTTGATGACGATGGCGATATCGTACGCGATCTTACGGAACGTGGGTTTACCGGCCATCTGCTGGTCGGCGCATACCGTGCGGAACTGCGCACGCCGGAAGTGTATGCCACATTCGATCAGATCGGTGCCGGCGATGGCGATGAGAACCACCTGCAGAAGGCGGCGGTCTCCCTGCATCCGCGTAGCGGACAGGCGATCGAGGAAGCCTTGCGTGCGGGAGCCAGCCAGGCGTTCGTCTCCGGTTCCGGCCCGTCCGTCATCGCGTTCGTGCCGACGGAGGATGCGGCGGACGCCGTGCAGCGGGCATGGCAGGACAGCCGTTGCGTCGATCGCATCATCGCCACGAACGCCCCAGCCCGACCGATTGTGCATATCACCGCATGACACATATCACCGCATGACAGTAAAGTTGATGGCAATTGGTTTGTTCAAAAGGAATTCGTAAATGACCCAGGCTAACGACGAGCGCGCCGCGCGCAAAGAGTACATTCGCCGCCGTCAGAAGACGGTGTTCAGCATCGTCGGAGCCGTCATGGTGGTCGCCATGGTGGTGTCCCTGCTGTTCTTTTTCCATGTCGGAGGCCTGGGCAACGTCAAGTCGGCCGCCGTACAGCCGAACTACGGCCAGCAGGCACCGTGCCCCATCAAGGAAGCCGACGGCAACAAGGCCAAGTATGTGGAGAATCGCAACATCACGCTGCGTGTGCTCAACGGCACGAAGTTCTCCGGCTTCGCCAAGGCGGTGAGCGACGCGTTGCAGAACCGCGAGTTCAACCCCCAGACGCCGGGCAACTACACCAAGAAGGTGGATCGCACGATGATCGTCTTCGGCAAGAACGGCGTGAATCAGGCGTACACCGTGGCAAGCAATTTCACCGACGCCATGCTGGTTATGGACGACCGTCAGGACCAGCTGATCGACGTCATCGTGGGCGCCACATTCGACAATCTGCAGGATACGAAGAAGGTTCCCGCCGCAGGCAAGGCGATCACCGGCATCCAGGGCTGCGTCGCGGTGGACAAGATGACCGACCTGCCCAAGGCGCCCGAGCATGATGCGGTGAATCCGCAAAGCTGACCGCCAATCGAAATCGATATAGGCAATATGAAAAACCCGCGCTCCCCCAATCGGGAACGCGGGTTTTCGTATTCGAGCTGTTCCATGCATGCGGCGAAACCACCGCATGTCAATCGCTATTCGCCCTGCTCCTTGTACCAGCGTTCCAGCTCGGCAACGGCCACGTCACGCTCCACCGGACCGTTATCGAGGCGGTATTCCAGCATGTGCTTGTACGCCTTGCCGACCATCGGGCCTGGTTCGATGCTTAGCAGCTGCATGATCTCGTCGCCGTTGAGGTCAGGACGGATCGCGTCGAAGTCTTCCTTTTCTTTCAGGTCGCGTACACGCTGTTCCATCTCGTCCATGGCCGCCGAGAACATCATGGCCTTGCGCTTGTTCTGTGTGGTCGTGTCGGCGCGCGTAAGGCGGTTCAGACGCTCGTACAGCGGGCCAGCGTCCTTGACGTAGCGGCGGACCGCGGAATCCGTCCACGGCTCCTCCACGTAGCCGTGGAAGCGCAGATGCAGGTTGACCAGCTCGCTGACGTCCTCGACCATGTGGTGGTCGAAATGCAGTGCCTTCAAACGCTTGCGCGTCATCTTCGCGCCGACGGCGTCATGACGGTGGAAGCTCACCTTGCCGCCCGCTTCGAAACGACGGGTCTTCGGCTTGCCGATGTCGTGCAGCAGAGCCGCCAGACGCAGCGTCAGGTCCGGGGCCGGCACCGGACCGTCGGAACCGGTTTCGAGGGCGACGGCGCGTTCGATGACGATCATGGTGTGTTCGAACACGTCCTTATGGCGATGGTGCTCGTCGATTTCCAGCTGCAGCGCGGGAATTTCCGGCAGCACGATGTCGGCAAGACCGGAATCGACCAACGCTTCGATGCCGGCGCGCGGGCGATCGGACAGCAGCAGCTTGACCAGTTCGTCGCGCACACGTTCGGCGGAGACGATTTCGATGCGATCGACCATGTCGGACAGCGCTTCGGCGGTTTCCGGCTCGATGCGGAAGCCGAGCTGCGCCACGAAACGCACGGCGCGCATCATGCGCAACGGATCGTCGTCGAACGACTGCCGCGGATCGACGGGGGTACGCAGCACGCCTTTGGCCAAATCGTTCGCACCGCCGAACGGATCGACGAATTCGAGTTCCGGAACACGCAACGCCATCGCGTTGACGGTGAAATCGCGGCGGGAAAGATCGCCTTCCAGCGTGTCGCCGTAATTGACTTCCGGCTTGCGCGAGTCGGGGTCGTACGTGTCGGAACGGTAGGTGGTCACCTCCACTTTCACCTCGGTGCCGTCCTCACGCCTGCGCATCGCGCCGAGCGTGCCGAATTTGCGGCCCATATCCCAGAAGCCATCATGCCCAAAACGGCGCAGAATATGCTCAAACTGCTCGGGACGCGCCGATGTGCAGAAATCCAAATCATGCGATTTACGATGCAGCAGCAGGTCGCGGACAGGACCCCCGACCAGTGCCAGTTCGTAGCCTTCCGCAGCAAACATACGTCCTAATTCAATGGCCTCTGGCCACACTTCGAAGTTCACGCCATACCTTTCAACACCACAAGTTTTCCGTTTACCAGCATACCGTTACCCCACCTGCACACAGAATTGAGTATGGTTGGAATCATGATTACGCCCGCAGACCTTGCACGCATGCTTGCCCATGCTGCGGACGACCATGCCCAAAATCCGCTGGAACCGGACGAACTGCTGTACACATCGCAGTCGGTTTCGCTGCAGCAGCTGCAACAACTACAGCAATTGCAGCAGCGCACGATCATCACGCCGAGCGCGCCTACGCCGGCGATGATGCCGCGCCGGCGCACCGCGGATGGTCCGACCACGTTCGCATCGCTTGACGCGCAGGAGCTGCCGGTGGTGCGCGAGTATTCGGCGGGCGGGCTGGTGTTCGACGACAAGGGTCGCGTGGCGATCATCGCACGTCATTCACGCAGCGGGCATTTGGAATGGTGCCTGCCGAAGGGACATATCGAAAAAGGCGAAACGCCGCAGCAGACGGCCGTGCGCGAAGTGCATGAGGAAACCGGCATTCTGGGCGAGGTGGTCGATTCCATCGCCACCATCGACTATTGGTTCACCGGTACCAGCCAACGCGTGCACAAGCTGGTGCACCACTTCGCGTTGCGGCAGATCGGCGGCGAGCTGACCGTCGAAGGCGATCCCGACCATGAGGCCGAAGACGCCATTTGGGTGGATTTTGCTGATTTGGACGATGTGCTGAGCTATCCGAACGAACGGAAGATAGCATGGTTGTACGCAAGGAAACTCAACAGACAGGCGTAATAGTGAATCAATCCGCACAACGGCACGTTTCGCGTGGCCTTCGCGCGTTATCATCCATCCTCGCCATGGTATTGACCATGGCGTTGATGTTGTTATACGCACCCACGCCATCGGCAAGGGCCATGGAATCGACCACATCGGCGGAGTCGACGGACGGTATGTTGTCCATCAACTCTTCCACGGCCGTATTGACGGACACCTCCGGATACCATCTGAACGCCACGGTGACCAACACGACCGGACAGGAGATTCCCGCGGGAACGCTGACGCTGGCCATGAACGCCTTCTACACGTTCGTTTCGCGCAACGACATCCAGGATTGGTCTGAAGGCAACGGGCGAATCCCCACCCCGCAATCCGTGGGACAGGCCGATGTGCCCGCGTTGCAGCCGGGAGCCAGCGCCAACGTGAGCATCGACGCGGACGCCCATCAGGAATCGCTCGCGGCCATCAACTCTTGGGGGCCGAAGCCGGTGCTGCTGAGCTATTCCGCCAACGGAACCCCCCTTGCTCAATCGCATACGTTCGTGACGCGCACCGGCGCGGGACTCCACACGCCCAGCACGCCGGCGCTGCACATCACCGTCGCCCAGCCGCTGGCCGCCAACGGGTGGACCACCGACAGCAAGCTGCTTGGACAGCTGGTCGATGAAGGGGGTATTTCCTCCTCGAAACTGGCGAAAATCGCCATGCCCAGCAAGGATGACGACGCACGGCTCAAATCGTTGCAGCAGACCTTCGCCAAGCACGACATGCTGCAGGTCGTAGGAGATCCGACCTACCTGCAGGCGATGGCGATGCCAACGCGGGTCGACGGCATCACCCAGCCCGCATTGTTCGACATGACCGCCTACAGCGCCATGAACAACGCTCCGGCCTACAGCGCAGCCGGTATCAACGACCGTCAATGGTCCGCAGCCAAAGCCCGGAAAACCTATCAATCGGCATTGGGTGACAGCAACGCGGACATCACCGCATACGCGTGGCAGGGCAACGGCAATTGGACCCTACAAGCGTTGACGAAGGCCCGCCAGCAGGGGTACGGCACCGTCATCGCCACGCATGACTTCGAAGAGGACGATGCGGATACCGTACGTACCGGCAAGACGGTGGTCTCCACCGACGCCGGGGACGTCACCGTGCTTTCCGCGCAGAATGTGCTTTCCGGCCTGGCCCAAGGCAAGGCGACCAGTGACGATGCCAACGCCGACAGCGAGGGAACCACGGCCGGCAGATTGGCGCGATTCGTCGCGCAAAGCGCGTTCTACCAGATGGAACAGCCTTATGCGGAACGCAACCTGCTGGTCTGTCTGAACGAGGATTCCGACCCCAGTGTTGTAGACGCGCTGATGAGCGACATCGAGCAGTCGCCGTGGCTGAACCTCACTGACCTTGCCACGTTGAAGGATGCCGACATCTCCGAAGATGCGGCCAGCATGTCAACCGATCTTCCCCAAACGGACGGCCTTACCGATAGCATGCACAGCGACGTCCAGCAGACTCTGAGCGCGCTGGCGAACTCATCGAGCAACATCAAACGTTTCAATACGTCGATCCTCGTCAAGCCGAACGGAAAAGACGAATCCGACGTCAACACCTGGAGCAGGCAGCTGACGAACGCCCACACCATCATGGCCCTGCACGCGTTGGGCGGCGAAAGCCCTTCCAGAAGCACGATGGCGGAAGGCGCGAACCAGCTCGCGGCCCTGCTGATCAACGGTGTGGCGATCACGCCGACGGAAAGCGTGAACGTGGTCAGCGAAACCGCGAAAATGCCGGTGACCATCAGCAACAGCCACCCGTACCCGGTGAAGGTGAAGGTCTCGTCGCTGACCGATTCCATGCAGATCGTCACGTCCCGATTCGACACCGTGCAGGTGCCGCCCCACGGCGAGGCACAGGTGGCGTTCACCATCCGTGTGTCCACGTCCGGCACCGCCAACGCCACCATCAGCCTGTTCGACAGGAATGGTGCAGCGTTTGGAGCCACGCAGGTCACCCACATCACCAGCGCGCTGCAGATCAGCGACAAGAGCGGTTTCGTCATCATCGGCTTCGCCGTGCTCTTGGGCGCTGTGGGACTGTGGCGTCAATTCAACCGTAAGAAGGATCCCGACGAATGAGTTCTTCCGTTGGCCGTAACTCACTGATCATGGCCTCCGGTACCGCCGCTTCGCGCGTCACCGGCCAAATCCGCACCATCCTGCTTGCCTGGGCCTTGGGCACCACCGGCTATGCCGCCAACGCCTACCAGGCCGGTTCGATGATTCCGCAGGTCATCTACACACTGGTTTCCGGCGGCATCTTCAACGCGGTGCTTGTGCCGCAGATCGTGCGCACGCTGAAATCGAAGGACGCCGAAACCAAGCTCAACAAGCTCATCACCCTTGCCATCACCTTGTTGTTGGGTGTGACGCTGCTCATGGCCGTTGCCACGCCGTTGTTGACCAAACTGTATGTCAACGGCAGCGCCGAAACCATGGCCCTCGCCACCTCCTTCACCTTGTGGTGCATGCCCCAGATCTTCTTCTACGGCCTGTATACGGTGATCGGGCAGATTCTCGCGGCGAAGGACCATTTCGTCACGTATGCGTGGAGCTCGGTCGGCGCGAACATCATCAGCTGCATCGGTTTCGGCGCGTTCATCGCGATGTTCGGCAGGGCCACGGAACGTCCGCTGGACTTCTGGACGCCGACGAAAATCGCGCTGACCGCCGGCACTTGGACGCTTGGCGTGGCGTTCCAGGCGCTGGTGCTGTTCATTCCTTTGACGAGAATCGGCCTGAAATACCGTCCGAAATTCGGCGTTCACGGCATCGGACTGCGTTCGATGGGACCGGTCGCCGCGTGGAGCCTCGGCATCGTCGGCGTCGATCAGATCGTCAACATCATCGTCACCCGCGTGGCCACCAGCGCGCCGTTCAAGGCTTCGGAACAGCTGCATATGAGCCAGTTGGACGTGGCCGGCAACGCCTCGTATCAGAATGCGTACACCATCTACATGCTGCCGTATTCGCTGATCGCCGTGTCCATCGCCACTGCGATCTTCCCGAAAATATCGAAAGCCATCGCGGACCGCAATATCGACGAGGCGCGCAAGGATCTGAGCTCGGCCCTGCGTAATCTCAATCTCATCATGTGCTTCTTCGCAGCGGCGTTCATCGTGCTTCCGTTGCCGATCATCCTCGCACTGCTGCCGTCCATCAGCGTGCGTGAGGCGCTGCTCATCAGCGCGCCGCTCGCCGCTTTGGGCATCGGCCTGCCACTTTCCAGCTCGTATTTGGTCATCCAACGCACGTTCTACGCGTTCGAAGACGGCAAGCATCCGTTTATTTTCATGGCGATCACCATGGCCATCCAGGGTGGCGTCATCATCGCGTCGACGTTCATTCTGCCGCCCACGCAGTGGATCACCGTCATCGGATTGGCGATTTCGGTGAGCTTCATCCTGCCGTATCCGCTGCTTACGCACATGCTCCGTTCCCGTTTCGACGGCGATGCGGACGACAAGCGCATCATCACCGCCTATGCGAAGGCGCTGGTGGCCACGATAGCCGCCTGCGTGATTGGCCTGCTGTGCCGCAACGGCGTCTACCGGCTGGTCGGAGCGCATATCGGCCCCGACGACGGCACTATGAACTGGGGTCAGGCGGTTCTGTCCGCGATACTGCTCACCATCGTCATCGCCATCGTCTATCTGGCGTGCCTGTGGGCGCTGCGTGCCGAGGAGCTCACTTCGGTCGTGGGCATGCTCGCCGCCCGCATACCAGGGCTTGGCAACAAGCCTAAGTCTGGCGGAACGGCCAGCCCCAACGGTAAACTTGAGCAAAGTACCGCCGAAAACGGCGACCAAGAATAACAGCGTAGGTAGAACAATCGTTACAGAGTTGAAGGAAACCATGAAACCTCAACTGGGAGATACCATCAGCAACCGCTATGTGCTGGTTTCGCCATTGCGCGAGGAAACCGGCTTGCAGGTTTGGAAGGCAAGCGATCACGTGCTTGCCCGGGATTGCCAGCTTTTTATCGTCAACAACCGCAAGGCTTTGCAGGACGTCAATGCGACGGCCTCCATGCTGGCGATTTCCCACGACGCCCATTTCACGCAGGTGCTGCAGCTTCAGCACGTGGGCGAGGTGGCGTTGGTGATCACGCAGCTCGATGCCGGCATGTCGTTGAGCGAGTATCTCACGCAGTCCAGCAAGCCGCTGAGCTTCACCGCGATCCGTTCCATTCTTGGTGAGGTCGTCGAAGCCCTGCACGTGTTGCAGAAAGACAATCTCACGCATTTCTCGATCAGCACGGACACCGTGCGATTGACCCGCAACGGCATTGAAATCGCCGACGCGCCGGTAAGCATCATGCTGGCCGATACTTCGCGCGTGCAATCCGTGGAAAACCAGGAGCAGCTTGCGATTCGCCAGGTCGCTTCCCTGCTGTATTCCCTGCTGACGCGCACGCCGTCGACGCTGTCCACGAACTACCATCTTGACGCGATTTCACCGAACGTGCCGATGGAGTTCCGCGTGATTTGCAAGCGTGGTCTGGATCTCAAGGAGAAGGACGGTTTCCCGACCGTTCCGATGGCCACCATCGCCGAATTGGAGGCGTTGCTGGGCGACTACGAGCCGCTGGCGAAGCTTAACGGCCCCGATATTGCGTTACCGTCCGCGGATTCGGAATGCTCGATTGTGAACGTGCCCCTGCTGCAGATTCTCGAGCAGGATGCCATCGCCTTGCCCGATACGCTGGCTGAAACCGGAAGCATTCCGGAAATGACGTTCGAAGCGCCTGAACCACACACTGATTTCTCCGACAGCAAGGAAGCCTTGGCCAAGGGTATGGCCGCGACCGGCGGTGCCGTGAAATCGCTGTGGAACAACAGCCGCGAACTACTCAGCGAAGAGGACCTCGACGGATCCTCCGAAGATGTGGATTCGCCGTTCTCCTTCCCCATCCGTGTTTCCACGCCGTCGCCGCAGGGCGATTATCATACGGACGATTCGCAATTGGAGAAGACCGGTCGCATTCCGGTGATCGGACCTGACGGACAGGTCATCGAGCCGGGCGAGGAATCCGCACGCGCGTTGAAGGCGGAGCAGGAAGCGATCGACGCGGCATATCAGAACGAAAACGGAGCCCCCGTTGCGGTGCCGCCGAGCTTTGCCCCTAAAGCCTCTTCCTCCAGTCCGGCCGAGGTCGCCAATGCCAAATTGTTCGGCAAGCTCACCACCAAGGTCGTGGCCATTGTGGTCGCGTTCATTGTGGTGGCCGTCGCATTGGGATTCGCCATTCATGGTTTGACCAAGAAGCCGGATGACGGCATCACCAATACGAATTCCAACAATCCGTGGCCGGAAATGAACCTTGACGACGTGCCTTTCGGCGATAATGGCGATTCCGGCAATGGCAGCAGCTCCGCCAGCGATGCAAACAGCGATTCCAACGATGCCAACAGCTCCGACAACGGCAGCTCCGATTCCAGCAAGCCGAAGAAAACCACGAAGAAGAGCCATTCCGCCAAGAAGGACGTCGACAAGGTGGTGACTTCGGATAAGAAGGTGCGGAAGGTTCCGGAACCGAAGATGCCGGAGAACACGACTCCGTATGAGATCGACAACCGCCAGTTCCTGTCCAATCCGGACGGACAACAGGGTTACGGTTATTACCTCCACCTCAGCCAGCCCCAGAAAGCGTATCGCATGGTCATCAAGATCCGTTCTTCCGGCGGCCAGGGCTACATTCGCGTGAACGCCAAGTCCAGCCCGAACCAGGGTGAACAGGTCGCCCAGTTCGAGTTCGACGCCAGCGGCACCACCGAAATCAAGTTCAACAAGGCCGTGGAGACCCAGGACATCCTCTTGTGGGTGCCGTTCGACAGCCTTCCCGGCAACCAGCTGTACATCGATTCGGTGCAGATTTTCTGACGCATCGGCAGACAAGGAGGGTGTGCGGATTGTTCCGCACACCCTCTTTTTGTTTCACGTGAAACAACGTGACGGATAGCTGACTTTTTTGAACGCTTTTTTGAACGCCATCTGCAAAACCGCCCGCAACCGTCGTGGAAACTGCATTACAGTAGCAACCATGAGTGATATGCGTGATGTGGTGATTGTCGGTTCCGGCCCGGCTGGCTATACTGCCGCGATCTATCTTGGCCGCGCCGGCTTCGAGCCGCTGGTCGTCGCCGGCGCGCTGACGCCCGGCGGCCAGTTGGTCAACACCACCGAAGTGGAGAATTTCCCAGGCTTTCCCGATGGCATCATGGGTCCGGATCTGATGGACAATATGCGCAAGCAGGCGGAACGGTTCGGCACGCATATCGTTTGGGACGATGTTGTTTCGGTTGCTTCGAATGCCGATTCCGGCATCAAAACCGTCACCCTTGACGGCGGCGACGTGTACGACGCACGCGCGCTGGTCATCGCAACAGGCTCAAACTATCGTAAGCTGGGCGTGCCAGGCGAGACGGAATACGCAGGCAAAGGTGTCTCCTACTGCGCCACCTGCGATGGTTTCTTCTTCCGCAACAAGCCGATTGTGGTGGTCGGCGGCGGCGACAGCGCGTTCGAAGAAGCTGATTTCCTGTCCCGTTTCGGCTCGTCCGTCACCCTTATTCATAGGCGTTCCACGTTCCGTGCTTCCCGCATCATGGTGGAGCGTGCGCAACGCAATCCGAAAATCGATTTCATGCTTGACGCTGTGGTGCAGAAGATTCGCGGCGACGAGAACGGCGTGCAGGAGGTGGAGGTGCGCAACACCGCCACCGAAAAGACCTCTGTAATCCCCGCTAACGGCGTTTTCATGGCGATTGGGCACACTCCTGCCACTGCTTTTCTTAACGGGCTTGTAGACGTCGATTCAGCCGGTTATATCACGGTCGATGGTGCCAGCACGCGTACCAGCGAACCCGGCGTTTTCGCCGCGGGAGACTGCGTGGATAGCGTCTATCGGCAGGCCATCAGCGCGGCGGGCATGGGGTGCCGCGCCGCGCTGGATGCGCAGGCTTATCTCGATTCGCTCAAGTAAGGCTCAAATCGTTCAAATCATTATCGCTCGCCGAGCTCGATTGGCTCGGTTCGTTCAGCTCTGCTGCTGCATAAGCAGGTCGACGATGCGTTTCATATCGTCTTCCGATTTGAACACGATTTCGATTCGCCCGTGCTTCTTCGATCCCTTGATGGAGACCTTGGTGCCGAAACGCTGCTCCAGACCAACCTGAACGGGGGTACCAGCCCACGGATTGAGCTTGCTGGCCTTCGGCTTCTTGGGCTGGTCGCTTTCGGCGGCCTTCATCGACACGATTTCCTCGGTGCTGCGTACGGACAGTCCCTCGGCGATGATGCGCGTGGCCAGCTGTTCCATATCCGCTTCCGTCGGCAGTCCCAGCAGCGCACGCGCGTGGCCCGCGGACAGCAGTCCGGATGCGACCTTCTTTTGCACGGCGGCCGGCAGGTTGAGCAATCGCAAGGTGTTGGCGATTTGCGGACGGGATTTCGACACCGACTTGGACAGTTGGGCCTGCGTCAGGCCGAAATCGTCGATCATCTGCTGGTAGGCAGCCGCCTCTTCCAGTGGATTCAGCGCGACGCGATGCAGGTTTTCCAGCAGTGCGTCACGTAGCATGTCGTCATCGGCGGTGGTTTTGACGATGGCCGGAATCGTTTTCAGGCCGGCGATCTGCGATGCGCGCCAACGACGTTCGCCCATGATGAGCTCGTACATGCTATCCATGCGCCCGTCGAACATGTTGTGCGGTTCGGCCGGTTTGGCTGCGGCTTCCCTGCGGGCGGCTTCGATTTGCGATTGCGGACGCTTGCGTACGACGATTGGCTGCAGTACGCCGACTTCCTTGATGGATTCGGCTAGCTCGCGCAGGTCGTCTTCATCGAAAATGGTACGTGGCTGATGCAGATTGGGACCGACGTCGCTCAAACGCAGTTCAACCAGATATCCACCCTGCACGGGAAGCAGTTCCGGTTCGTCCTTCTTATGTTCGGTCGGCGTGGTTTCACGTGAAACACTCCCCTGCTGCTCGCCCTGTTCGGAAGCTGGCTGAGCGGTGGAGCCGAAGAACATGTCCGCGGGATGCGCGCTTTCGTTCAACGAAATCGACGGCATGCTGGCACGACGATGCTGGTTTTTCTTGGTTGTTTCACGTGAAACAGCATGCTTCATCCCCTGCACGGCGTTCACCGATGCCTGTGCGGTAGCGGACGCGCTCTTGGATTCCACATGCTCATCAGTCTTGGAAGCCTTGACTTCTTTGGCGGCAGCGGCAGGCGCCGCATGCTCCTGATGCTGCGGCTCCCCCGGAAGAGAAGGAAACAGTGCGCCAAGACCTTTACCCAAACGCGACTTAGTTGCCATGATCAGTTCTCATTCCTTCTTGCATCGATTGCCTGCAGCACCGTATCGGAACGACGCGAAAGTTCCAGCGCGGCTTCGCAGTACGCGATCGCACCCATGCCCTTGGGGTCGTATGCGATCACGCTTTGGTTGAAGCTTGGCGCTTCGGAAATCTTCACCGTGCGCGGAATGGTGGTGTCGAGCACGATTGTCGGATAGTGCTTCTTCACTTCCCCATGCACTTCGCGGCTCAGCAGCGTGCGCTTGTCGTACATGGTGATGAGCATCGTGGAGACCAGCAGCGACGGATTGTAATGTTCCTGCACCAGTCCGATGGTGTTGATGAGCTGGCCCAAACCTTCCAAGGCGTAATACTCGGCCTGAATCGGAATCAGCATTTCGTGCACGGCGCACATGGCGTTGATCACCAGCAGACCCAGGCTCGGCGGGCAGTCGATGATCACGTAATCGTAATGCTCTTCGCTGGTGGCGAGGAACTCGTCCACCGCGTTCTTCAGCAGCGAGTTGCGGTCCGCCATGTCGGCGACTTCCAATTCGGCGCCACTCAAATCGATGGATGCGGGGACCACGTCGAGGTTGTCGAAATCAGGGCACGTGCACTTGACTTCCGCGATGCGCTTGCGTCCTTCGATGACGTCATACACCGAAGGCTGACCGGAGGCGTGCGGGGCACCCAATGCCGTGGAGGCGTTGCCCTGCGGATCCATATCAATAAGCAGGACCTTGCATCCGAAACGGGCCAAGGCCGCGGACAGGTTCACCGCGGATGTGGTTTTGCCGACGCCACCTTTCTGGTTGGCGACTGCGATCAGGCGCGTTTGGGCCGGCTTCGGGCAGACCGCATGCTCCAATGCCTTGTATCGCGTCGATTCATCAGCGATTTGCGCGCCTACGGAGGATGTCGAGCCTTCGAAGATTCGCTTGATGGTTTCCGTGGCGGATTCCATCGACGTCAAATTGTCTGGTTCTTCAGGTCCAGTCATGAACTAGCCTTCCTATACATATTCAACAATCAAGTTTCATCATTTGGGTGGACAGATTTTCACCTGTTCACGGCCATGTGCACCATTGTGAACAACGGTGGATAGTTGGTGGATAACTCATCCGACCACCCAAAAGTTATCCACAGAACAATCGTTGCAATTCCAAGCTTCTTCAAGATGCTTCGTAACACATTTCCGCGATTGTGGATACTGTGGATAACTCACGCGATTTTGTGGATAACTTATCGCTTGTCCACCATCAGCACATGCGTCGGTTCCAGACCCGGACCGACCTCGGCCTCCACCACGCGGGGATGGATACCGCCGTTTTTGGAGATCTCTTTGGTGGCCTTGACGATTTCCTCCTGCGCGGATCGTCCTTTCAGGGCAACCAGCCGTCCGCCTTTGTCCAGCAACGGCAGCGTCCATCCGGATAGTTTGGTCATCGGCGCGACCGCACGACAGGTCACCACGGCAAACGGATGCCTGACCGGGATGGGATTCCCGTCAAGATCGACGGCATCCTCTCCCCTGCCCTTCCGGCCACCGTTCGAACCGCGGACGGCTTCGATTACGGCGTTGGCTCGGGAGCGCACTATCGAGACATTGTCCAATCCCATTTCGTCAACGCACTCATGAAGCCATTCGATACGGCGTTCCATCGGTTCCACCAAAGTGAACTGGTGGTCCGGCAGGCAGGCGGCCGCCACGATACCGGGGAATCCTCCACCACTGCCGATATCCGCCACCGTCTTGAATTGCCTCTTGGCCGTTGCTTCACGGATGAACGGTACGATGGCCGCGGAGTTCAGAATATGCCGTTCCCAAATAATACCGACATCGCGTGGCCCTATCAGCCCGCGCGGCTCTCCTTCCGCAGCAAGTTTCACGTGAAACACCTTCAACTTGCCCAATGCATCGCCAAGCACTTCCTCAAGAATCGGCGACCCATCCAATTCGTCATTCACATCACTCATGCACACCATCCTAATCTACAGGCATCAAAAAGCGCCGCGAGAAACTCGCGACGCTTCATGTTTCACGTGAAACTATTTCAGGCTTCGTCGATCTCGTCGGCGTCATCGGCTGCGGAAGCCTTGACGTACACCGTGACGTAACGATGCGGTTCTTCGCCATGGGACCGAGACTTCATGCCTTCCTCGCGCACCACATCATGGATGATCTTGCGTTCGAAGGAGTTCATCGGCTTCAGGTCCACCGGCTCGCCAGTCTCGCGCGCCTCGTCGATGGCATCCAGCGCAAGGTCGTGCAGGCGCTGGCGCTTGCGCTTCAGATAGCCGTCCACGTCCACGATGAGGTGGGACCGCTCGCCGGTCTTCTGCTGTACGGCGAGTCGGGTGAGCTGCTGCAGGGCGTCCACGACTTCGCCGTTGCGTCCGATCAGATGTTTGATGTCGGTGTCGTCGTCGGCAACGATCTGCACGGTCGGACGGTTGTTGCGCACGCCCATTTCTATGTCGCCTTCGTAGTCGGCGATGTCGAGCAATCCTTCGAGGTAATCGGCAGCGATATCAGCTTCCTCATTGAGCTGATCGATGGTCTTCTCATCATCTTGCGCCATGGTTCTGTACTCCTTTGAGCGGGGTTCTTGTTATTCAAGTCTAGCGATTGTTGTGTATCACGTTGGTGATTGCCGCGTATAAAACGGTGTGTCCTGTGTTTCACGTGGAACACAGGACACACCCGATACTTATTTCTTCTTCTTTTTCTTGCGTCTCGGCTGCACGCGCTGGTAGCCGTTCTTTTCCTTGTTCTCAGCTGCTTCCTTGGCCTTCTGCAGTTCCTCCTCCTCGAGGGACGGCAGGCCGGCCTTGGCACGGCGGGCGTTCTCATGGGCGTGGTCGCGCCTCTCCTTCGCCTCGGCCGCGGGCGAACCCGGGGTCGGGAAGACGTGGATCTGCCAGATTGAACGCAGCAGGTTGCAGACGTTGTTGGTAAGCCAGTAGACCAGCACGGCGAACGGCATGGCGACGCCCGAGAAGATGTACATGATCGGGAACATCCAGAGCATCATCTTCTGCATCATTTCGGTCTGCTTGTTCGCAGCGGTCTGCGCCATGTTGCGCTTCATGCTGTTGTACTGCATGAGCCACAGGCAGAAGCACATCAACGCCACGAAGATGCCGATGACGATCTTGCCGTGGATGCCGGCTGTGGTGAAGTTCTCGGCCACGTTCACGCCGAACACATTAGTGGAGGTGAACTGCTTGGCGGTGGCGATGTCGAAGGCACCAAGGCCTTGTCCGTTCCTGAATTTGCCGCGTGCGATATAAGGAATGGCCGACAGCGTGTAGAACATGCACATGAACACGGGGCCCTGCACGAACATAGGCAGCATGGATGTGCAGCCGCCCATCGGGTTCGCGTCGTTGTCCTCGTACAGCTTCATGATTTCGCGCTGCATGGCCTCTTTGCTGGCGGGATCGTTCTTGCCCTTGTACTTGTTCTGGATGCGCTGCATCTTGGGCTGCAAAACGGCCATCTGGGCCTGCATCTTGCGCATGCCCTTCATGGACTTGTAGAACAGCGGGAACACGCACGCCTGGACCACAATCACCAGGAACACGATGGACATGACCCACGAGAAACCGATCTCGTTCATGCCCAGCATCACCATGAATCGGTGGAATCCGGCCATAATCTGCGTCATGAGCCACTCGACGGGGTACAGGAGCTTGTACAGCCAGCCCCAGAAACCACTATCGAGGAGGAATTGATCTTGATTCATTACAGGCTATTCTCCTTATCGCCTATAGGTTCATCTACATCCAGAGGCGTGAGACGAGGCTCCTCGTGTGCCTTCGACCACGAACATCTGTAAAACAAGGAATAGAGCTGCGGAACGTCGTCGATTCCTCCACGGTTCCACTGGTTGCAACAAAGAAGGCGTAATAACGCAAGAAGACCACCTTTAAGGCAGCCAAATCGTTCAATCGCCTGAATCGCATAATTGGAGCAGCTGGGATAATACCGGCACCGAGGTGCGGTATGGGCGGAAATATGTTTCTGATACCAGCGGATGAGCCGCACCATCCAATTGCGATGATGTCCCTTGCTCATTGCCGGGAAGCGGTTTTACGTTTCACCGCTTCGAAACACGATGCCATCTGCTGCTCAAGCGACAGGAAATCGGCACGTGCGGCACTTGGCTTGGCACGCAACACGATATCGCAGGATTCAGGTAATAGTGATTCGTACTTTCGTGCAAGCACACGGAAACGCCTTTTCACGGCGTTGCGCGTGACCGCGTTGCCAACAGCTTTGGAAACGGCCAAGCCGACACGGCGGCCTTGCACCGTCGCTGTATCGCCCGTTACGACATCGTCGTGCATCAGATAATGCACGACGATGTCTTCTCGCGATACCCTACGACGGCGTTTGAGCACCGCAACAAAATCGCGATGGCTTTTCAGCCGTTCCACCGCTCTATGCCACTAAAAAATCAGGCAGCGAGGGACTTGCGGCCCTTGGCGCGGCGACGGTTGATCAGAGCGCGGCCTGCGCGGGTGCGCATGCGCTGACGGAAACCGTGCTTCATGTGGCGACGGCGGTTGTTCGGCTGGAATGTCCTCTTCATAATTAATGCTCCCGGTGTTTTTAGCCATGCCAAGGCACGGCTCCTCATGAGTCAAGCTCTACTAAATTACTCTGACCCCTGAACAGATTGTCGCGTCGTCCATTTCTCTTCACATTTTCATGGGGATTCCCCGCATAAAACAATCCACATAATCGTTGCGATTCCGCCGAATTCCCCACAAAAGTTATCCACAAACTACAACAATGTTATTCACATTTCAATCTTTTCAACACGCACGCCGGTGGATAACTCGGGGAAAAGAGAGTACAAATATACAGTTGCACATCAGTGGTACGTCTGTCGAGAAAGGATTATCCGTGGCTGATAACACGACAACAGATCCTCTCGAGCAGGCTCGTGGGGTGTGGTCCGACGCTTTGGCCCTGCTGCACCAGAATCCGTCGCTGTCCGTACGTGACAAAAGCTGGCTGGAGAACGTCTATCCCGAAGGCATGTGGGGTCCGACCATCATGCTGTGCGTGCCCAGTGAGGCGGCTCAGCAGGCTTTGCAGACCGAATTGAACAAGCCGTTGATGGAGGCGTTGCGCGAATCCGCCGAACAGGACATCTTCCCCGCCTTCAAAATCGTTGAAATGAAGCCGAAAACGGAGGAACAGCCGGAGGAAACCTATCCGCGCTTCTCCCCCGCGAAATCGCCGGCGAAGTCCCCTGCGAACGAGACGATGCAGGGCCAGTTGCCGATTCCCGCGACGATGCCGCCGGAACAGGACCATTTCCAGAGCGGCCAGAACAGGCCGCTGCTCGACCCCGAAACGCATTTGAACAAGAACGCCACCTTCGACACCTTCGTGCCCGGCGATTCCAACCGTTTCGCACGTACCGTGGCGCTGGCCGTGGCGGAGGGTTCCGGCCATGATTTCAATCCGTTGTGTATCTACGGAGGCTCCGGCCTGGGCAAAACCCATTTGCTGAACGCCATCGGCAACTACGCGCTGGTCAAGGACCCCAATCTGAAGGTCCGCTACGTCACCAGTGAGGAATTCACCAACGAATTCATCGAGGCTCTGGCCGATACGAACCAAAGTTCCGGCCAGATCAAGGAATTCAACCGCCGCTACCGCGAGGTCGACGTGCTGCTCATCGACGATATCCAGTTCCTGAGCGGCAAGGACGCGACCCTTGAGCAGTTCTTCCACACGTTCAACACCCTGCATCAGGCCAACAAGCGCATCGTGATCGCCTCCGATGTGCCGCCGAAGGACCTGCAGGGCTTCAACGAACGTCTGATCTCCCGCTTCGAATCGGGCCTGACCGTGGACGTCAAACCGCCGGATCTGGAGACGCGAATCGCCATTCTGCGCATGATCGCCACCATGAACGGCTCCAATATTCCCAACGACGTGTTCAACCTGATCGCGGAACGGTTCACCGAGAACATCCGCGAGCTGGAAGGCGCGCTGAACCGTGTGACCGCCATGGCGTCGCTGAGCAACCAGCCGGTCACCAAAGCCCTTGCGGAGCAGACTTTGCAGGACTTCTTCACCACCGACGTGGAAATCAAGCCCGCGGACATCATCACGCAGGTGGCCAAGTACTTCTATTTGACGTTCGACGACATCGTCGGCCGTTCGCGTACCAAGAAGATCGCGCTGGCACGCCAGATCGCCATGTATCTGGTACGCGAGCTGACCAGCATGAGCCTCAACGACATCGGCCTGGTCTTCGGTGGCAAGGACCACACCACCGTGATGCACGCGTATACGCGCATCAACGACGAGATGCAGGAGAAGCAGGAGATCTACAACTACGTGACCGAGTTGACTCTGCAGCTCAAGCAGCGTTCCAACGACAAGTAACGGAAGCAACCACAACAAACGGCGTATTTCCAACGGTTTTCCTTAGGCTGGTAAATTATTTACCAGCTTTTTTACTATCCGCGTGACACGCCCGGACAGAATTTCTTGTACATCGAGTTTTCCACATACATATCCACATTTCGGGGAAAGGTCTGTGGAAAAGCCGTTGGAAACACGGAAAACGGCAGTGGATGGCTCGTGGATTATTCACAGTGAATTGTGGATAAGTTTTGCGCGGCCATGAGCCTGTGGATAACCCATGCTCTTATCCACATTCGACTCAGAAGTTATCCACAGGTGACGTCTCGTACTGAAGCGTTGCTGCACTTGGGCTACGCGAGCTTATCCACACTATCCACAGGGCTTATTATTACGAAAGTACGTTTTTCTTACTTTCATCGTCATTCTCGTAATGCGGGGAATTCCCCACGCTTTCGTCGTCGTTGCTCTTATCGCTAGAATGGCATGTGAATCGAACGAAACGAGGAATACCCCATGAAAGTCGAAGTCAATTCCCAAGCTCTTGCCGATGCCGTGGCATGGACCACACGTGTCATCGACGCACGTCCCGCAACCCCGATTCTGGCGGGCATCCGTCTGGAAGCCATTGACGGCACACTCCAGCTTTCCGCCTTCAACTACGCCATTTCCGCACGCCACCATATCGAAGCCGGCGTGGACGAGGCCGGTAGCGTTCTGGTGCTGGGCAAACTGCTTGCCGACATCACCAAGTCGCTGCCCGCTGCGAAAACCTATCTTTCCACCGATGGTTCCACGATGACCATCACGTCGGGCAAGTCGACCTTCACCATGCAGCTCATGCCGGAAAGCGAATATCCGGATCTGCCCGTGGTGCCGACGAAACTGGGTCAGGTGGACTCCCCCACCTTCGCTCAGGCCGTCAACCAGGCGTCCGTCGCGGTCTCCCGTGAGGAGAACCGTCCGGTGCTCACCGGCATCCGCGTCCAGTTCCAGGGCGACAAGGTCATCATGAGCTCCACCGACCGTTTCCGTCTGGCTCGTTCCAGCTTCACCTGGACGCCGGAGGATGCGACCATCAGCACCACCGCTTTGGTCCGTGGCTCGCTGCTGCGCGACATGGCGCGTTCGCTGGACGAGCATCAGAACGTCACCATCGATTTCGATGCGGACAACCCGTCCCTGCTGGGCTTCGAGAACGCCGGCCGCGTGTCCACCTCCCAGCTCATCGACGGCGAATTCCCGGCCGTTGACCGCCTGTATGCCGATGAATACCCGATTCATGCCGTCATCAACAAGCAGGCCCTCATCGACGCCATCAAGCGCGTTTCGCTGGTCGCCGAACGCAACGCCCCGATCCGCATGGTCTTCTCCGGCCAGGAGCTGACGCTGTCGGCCGGCACCGCCGACGAAGCACAGGCGAAGGAGATTCTCGACATCGACATGGACGGCGAGGACATCACCGTGGCGTTCAACCCCTCCTATCTGGTCGACGGCCTGAGCGCCATCAGCGAGCCGTTCGTGCGCATGAAGATGACCACCGCGGTCAAGCCCGTGGAATTCAACGGCCAGCAGGAAGCGGATTCCGACGAATCCATGGACTACCGTTACCTGCTCGTTCCGATGCGCTTCAACAACTGATTTCGTTCCACCTGTGGCCCGGACGGCAAGTTCCCGTCCGGGCCACCATGCCATCACCTTCAAGGAATCCCGGTTTTCATGCATATCTCCCGTCTCGCGCTCGACCATTACCGGTCATGGGACCATTGCGTGCTTGATTTCGAACCGGGAATCAACATTCTCCAAGGCTTGAACGGCCTAGGGAAAACCAATATCGTGGAAGCCGTGGAAGTGCTGTCCACCGGCTCCAGCCACCGCACCTCGTCATCGCTGCCGCTGGTCGAAAAAGGCCACCCTTCCGCCACTGTCCGGGCCAACGTCGAAGATGCGGGCGAACAGCGCACATATGAGATCACCATCGCCGCGCGAGGCGCCAACAGGGCGCGCGTGGACGGCGGAAAATCGCAATATATGAGGGATATCGTGGGTTTGGTCCCCTCCGTGTCCTTTACCCCCGAAGACCAGCGGTTGGTGTCTGGCGATCCGGCCACCCGACGGAACTTCCTCAACCAGGCGGCTTCACTGCTGTTGCCCCGTTATGCGCAGTCGTTGCAACAGTTCACGCACGTTGCCAAACAGCGTGCCGCATTGCTCAAACAGCTGTCTGACGGCTCCGGCATCGATCCCGAATACGGGCGTCAGGCCGTGCTGAGCGGTCTGGAAGTGTGGACCGGCCAATTCATCGCCCTCGGCGTGCAATTGACCAAGGACCGGAACGATGTGATCGGACTGCTGCGCGAGCCGTTCACCCGCATCTATGCTTCGTTGGCGGGCGAAGAGGAACAGGCCGACCTGGTGTATGAGCCGTCCTTCGACGAGGTGCTTCTGTTCGACGAGCCGGCTGCGGAAATCAGCCGTCATTTCCAACGCATCTACCCCGGCGAAGTGGCCCGTGGGCAGAATCTGATCGGACCGCAGCGCGATGATCTGACATTGCGGCTCAACGACATGCCAGCCCGCGAATTCGCTTCGAACGGCGAGATGTGGACAATGGCGTTGGCCTTGAAAATGGCGCTGTACGAAGTGGTTTCGGCGCAGCGCGACGTCAAGCCGATCGTGATACTCGACGATGTGTTCGCCCAGCTCGACGAGTCCCGTCGCGGGCAGATCCTCGACTTCGCGCGACGGCAGGACCAGGTGCTGATCACCGTCGCCGCGGCAAGCGATATTCCGCAAGGCGAGGCGCATGTCATCGACGTTGCCGCGCTGCGTGCGCAATCGCAGGAGACGGACGGCGATATCGCGGCGATGGCGGCCATGCTTGCCGCCGGACGTGGCGCGCAATCGCAAGGAATCGAGGCCGAATCCTAATGCCGAAACCACCAATCTGCGAACTGCTGAACCTCGACCAACGCAAACTGCCGGCCGAAGTGTTCGACCGCATCAGCGACCGTGCCGGGCGGCTCAAGGAACGCGAGGAACGCGCGCGCAAGGCGTGGGAAAGCTTCGGCGAACCCGGACGCGATCCGGAAACCGTCGGCAGCCTGTTCAATCTGCTGGCATCGAACGGCGCATGGATACCCCACCTCAAAATGGCGCAGATGCGCGACCATTGGGACCAGGTGGTGGGCGTGGAGAACGCGAAGCACTCCTACCCCGCCAGCCTGCGAGACGGCGTGCTGACGATACGTTGCGACAGCCCGGCCTGGACCACCACCCTGTCGTATATGACGCCGTTGCTGACGGACACCATCCGCAGGAAACTCGAAGGTCTGACCATCAATGAGGTGAGGGTCACCGGCCCGCAGAGCCAAGGGTTCAGCCGTGGGCGTATCTCAAGGAAGATTCGCTACTGAGGGCTATTGCGAAGTCGACTTACAATCGACCTCTCTGACAGGAGAGATCGATTGTGGCGCGCGTGAAACAGGCCGTTGCGACGGGGTTTACGGAGGTTTTCCGGCTCGTCGGACGCGTTCGGAACCATGCCGAAGCCGTTGAAAACCGTTGAATTCCAAGGACAAATGTCTATAGCGCGCTGTCCCCCTCCATGAGTAGAATATCCAGCAGTGTATGTAAACGCCTAGAAGGGGCCTTTATTTGCGTTCTAGGTGGTATCACCTGCGGAAATGACCCTTGATGGCGGGAAAAATGCAGGAAGGAATCTCTGTGGCAGACCTTGATGCGGATTCGCTGAACGAATCAGCTGAAAACACGCAGGAAGATCAGATTCAGGATCAGATCCAGAACGACCAGCTCGAAGATGCGCAACTTGACGATTCGCTGTCTCCGGAACACTACGACGCGTCCGATCTGAGGGTGCTGGAAGGCCTTGAGGCGGTGCGTATCCGCCCGGGCATGTATATCGGCTCCACCGGCCCTCGCGGCCTGCACCATCTGGTGTATGAGATCGTCGACAACTCCGTCGACGAGGCGCTTGCCGGCTACGCGTCGCACATCGAAGTGACGATTCTGCCGGACGGCGGCGTGCGCGTGGTGGACGACGGCCGAGGCATCCCGGTCGACGAAGTGCCGGGCGAAGGCATCTCCGGTGTCGAAACCGTGATGACCAAGCTGCACGCTGGCGGCAAGTTCGGTGGCGGCGGCTACGCGGTTTCCGGCGGCCTGCACGGCGTGGGCATCTCCGTGGTGAACGCGCTGTCCACCCGCGTGGACATCGAAGTGCGCCGTCAGGGCTTCCACTGGACCCAGACCTACATCGACCAGAAGCCGACCGCGCGTCTGCTCAAGGGCAAGCCGATGGAGGAAGGCGAATCCACCGGCACTTCCGTGACCTTCTGGGCCGACGGCAAGATCTTCGAAACCACCACCTACGATTTCGAGATACTGCGCAACCGCTTCCAGCAGATGGCGTTCCTGAACAAGGGCCTGAAGATCTCCCTGACCGATTTGCGCGAGCCCGACCAGGCCGGCGACGAGGTTTCCGGCGAGGAATCCGAAACCGAAGACAAGTTCCAGACCGTCACCTACCAGTACAACGACGGCATCAAGGACTACGTCGACTACCTGGTGAAGTCCCGCAAGGCCACCCCGGTCGAACCGGACGTCATCGACTTCGAGGCCGAGGACCTGAAGATCGGCATCTCCGCGGAAATCGCCATGCAGTGGACCACCGCGTATTCCGAAGCCGTGCACACCTTCGCCAACACCATCTCCACCACCGAAGGCGGCACCCATGAGGAAGGCTTCCGCGCCGCGCTGACCTCGCTGGTCAACCGTTACGCCCGCGAGAAGAACATCCTCAAGGACAAGGACGAGAACCTGTCCGGCGACGACGTGCGCGAAGGCCTGACCGCCGTCGTGTCCGTCAAGCTCACCAACCCGCAGTTCGAAGGCCAGACCAAGACCAAGCTCGGCAACTCCGAAGCGAAGACCTTCGTGCAGCGCGTCATGACCGACAAGCTCGGCGACTGGTTCGACGCCCACCCGAACGAGGCCAAGAACATCATCCAGAAGGCCATCGAGGCCTCCCGTGCGCGTCTGGCCGCCAAGAAGGCACGTGAGAACACCCGCCGCAAGTCGATCTTCGAATCGGCCGGCATGCCGGACAAGCTCAAGGACTGCCAGTCCAACAACCCCGAAGAATGCGAGCTGTTCATCGTGGAGGGTGATTCCGCAGGCGGCTCCGCCATCCAGGGACGCAATCCGATCACGCAGGCCATACTGCCGCTTCGAGGCAAGATCCTCAACACCGAGCGCGCAAGCCTGGACCGCATGATGAAGTCGGACACCATCGAATCGCTGATCACCGCCGTCGGCGGCGGCTACGGCGAGGACTTCGACCTCAACAAGGTGCGCTACCACAAGGTCATCATCATGGCCGATGCAGATGTGGACGGCGCGCATATCGCAACCCTGAACCTGACGCTGTTCTTCCGCTACATGCGCCCGATGATCACCGCCGGCTACGTGTACGTGGCCATGCCGCCGCTGTACCGCCTCAAGTGGACCAAGGGCCCGCACGACTTCGTGTACACCGACGCCGAACGCGACCGCGTGCTCGCCGAAGGCAAGGCCGCGGGCCGCCAGCTGCCGAAGGGCGAAGGCATCCAGCGCTACAAGGGTCTGGGCGAGATGAGCTACCAGGAACTGTGGGAGACCACCATGGATCCTGACCATCGCATTCTGAAGCAGGTGCAGATCGAAGACGCGGCCGCGGCCGACGAGACCTTCTCCATGCTCATGGGCGACGAAGTCGAACCACGTCGTCTGTTCATCCAGCGCAACGCACGCAACGTCAGCTGGATCGACGCGTAAACGCGTAGGGTTTCGCAGGACTTCAAAGCAAGGATTAGAAATTGGCAGACGAAAACAACAGCAACGAAGACGGCCAGTTCGTGCCTGACGGCTCCATGGAACCGTTGAGCCCGCAGGAGGCCGACAACACCGATTATGGCCTGATGGTCGGCGAACGCGTCCAGAAGAAGGATCTGCAGCAGGAAATGCGCGAATCCTATCTGGCGTACGCCATGTCCGTCATCGTCGATCGTGCCCTTCCGGACGTGCGAGACGGCATGAAGCCGGTGCACCGCCGTGTGATCTACGCGATGTACGACGGCGGCTACCGCCCCGACCGCGGCTACTCCAAGTGCGCACGCGTCGTCGGCGAAGTCATGGGCAAGTACCATCCGCACGGCGATTCCGCCATCTACGACACGTTGGTGCGTATGGCGCAGTCGTGGTCGATGCGATACACGCTCGTCGACGGCCAGGGCAACTTCGGCTCCCCCGGCGACGACCCGGCAGCCGCAATGCGTTACACGGAATGCCGTATGGCGCCGCTCGCCATGGAAATGGTGCGTGACATCGACAAGGACACCGTCGATTTCCTGCCGAACTACGATGGCAAGACGCAGGAGCCGACCGTGCTGCCGGCCCGCTTCCCGAACCTGCTGTGCAACGGCTCGTCCGGCATCGCCGTCGGCATGGCGACCAACATTCCTCCGCACAACATGCGCGAGGTGGCAGAAGGCGTGCATTGGGCGCTCGACCATCCGGACGCGAGCCGTGAGGAACTGCTCGACAACCTGATCCGCATCATCAAGGGACCGGACTTCCCTACCGGCGCCACGATTCTCGGCCATAAGGGCATCGAACAGGCGTACCGTACCGGCCGTGGCCTCATCACCATGCGAGCCGTGGTGAACACCGAGGAGATCAAGGGCCGCATGTGCCTCGTGATCACCGAACTGCCGTACCAGGTCAACCCGGATCGTCTGGTCGTGTCCATCCGCGAAGCGGTGCGCGACGGCAAGATCCAAGGCATCGCCGACATGCGCGACGAAACCTCCGGCCGTACTGGCCAGCGCCTCGTGCTCGTGCTCAAGCGCGACGCCGTGCCGAAGGTCGTGCTCAACAACCTGTACAAGCATTCCCAGCTGCAGCAGACCTTCGGCGCGAACATGCTGGCACTGGTCGACGGTGTGCCGCGCACGCTGTCCCTGGATGCGTTCATCCGTCATTGGGTAAACCACCAGCTCGAAGTCATCGCACGCCGTACCGCCTACCTCAAGCGCGAGGCCGAGGAACGCGACCACATCCTGCAGGGCTATCTGAAGGCCCTTGACATGATCGATGAGGTCATCGCCCTCATCCGTGCCTCCGAGTCCGCGGAGACCGCCCGCACGGGCCTTATGGACCTGCTTGACGTGGACGAGGTGCAGGCCGACGCCATCCTCGCCATGCAGCTGCGCCGACTGGCCGCCCTGGAACGTCAGAAGATCCTCGACGAGCACAACGAGCTCATGCGCAAGATCGCCGACTACAACGACATCCTCGCCAAGCCGGAACGCCAGCGCAAGATCGTCGGCGACGAGCTGGACGAAATCGTCGCCAAGTATGGCGACGAACGCCGTACCAAGATTCTGCCGTACTCCGGCGAGATGAACGTCGAAGACCTGATCGCCGAAGAAAACGTGGTCGTCACCGTGACCCACTCCGGTTTCATCAAGCGCACCAAGGCCGACGAATACCGCGCGCAGCACCGCGGCGGCAAGGGCATCAAGGGCGCCAAGCTGCGCGAGGACGACGTGGTGGACCACTTCTTCCTGACCAGCACGCACAACTGGCTGCTGTTCTTCACCAACAAGGGCCGCGTGTACCGTCTGAAGGCATACGAGCTGCCGGAAGGCTCCCGCGATTCCAAGGGACAGCACGTGGCGAACCTGCTGCAGTTCGGCCCGGACGAGACGATCCAGACCGTGCTGTCGATTCCGAACTACGACGTGGCCAAGTACTTGGTGCTCGCCACCCGTTCCGGCAAGGTCAAGAAGACCGCGCTCGCCGAATACGACTCCCCGCGTCAGGGTGGTCTGATCGCGGTACGACTCATGACCGACGAGAACGGCGAGAACGCCGACGAGCTGATCGGTGCCGCGCTGTGCAACGCCGACGACGACATCATCCTCGTCTCCAAGCAGGGCATGAGCCTGAAGTTCGAAGCCAACGACGAGCAGCTGCGCCCGATGGGCCGCCAGACCGCCGGTGTGCAGGGCATGAAGTTCCGCGACGGCGACGAGCTTTTGGCCATGGATGTGGTGCAGGGCGATTCCGACAGGGATCTGCTCGTGGTCACCAACGAGGGCTTCGCCAAGCGCACCGCCATCAGCGAATACCGTCTGCAGGGCCGTAACGGCTACGGCGTCAAGGCCGTGCAGCTCGCCGAAGGCCGTGGCTCCCTGGTGGGTGCCGTGATCGTGGAGGAATCCGACCAGATCATGGCCATCATGAAGTCCGGCAAGGTCATCCGCTCCAACGTCGCCGAAGTCAAGCGCACCGGACGTACCACCCAGGGTGTGACGCTCGCCAAGCCTGACAAGAACGACGAAATCATCTCCATAGCACGTAACGAGGAGACCGACGAGGATGACGCCGAGCAGGCCGCCGCGGAAAACGGAGCAGTCCAGAACGACGCAGCCGCGCAATCGCAAGCCGAAACCACTACTGAAAACTCCGCTGAAACCGGTACGGAAGCCACTTCCGATGCCGGCGATGGCGAGAATGTAGAGGCCTGAGACACAGGCGGGGAATCGTCTGCGAAAACTGGTAGCCTCGGCTAGAAGTAGGCAAGATTCTGCAAGGAGCAACGATGAGCGAGAACAATGAAAGCCATCAGGCGCAGGCAGGGGCGCAGGCCCCACGCGTGGCCCGTTCCGCATCCAGCCAGCCGTTGAGCGGTACGGAACAGTCTCAGGCGCATGAGAACATGGCCGCCGCGTCCGGCGGTGTGAAGGTTCGTGAAAAAGCGCGTCGTGGCGCGCCTCGCGCCCGCCGCATGAGCCTGTCCCTGACCCGCATCGACGCATGGTCCGCGGCCAAGGTGGCGTTCATGCTTTCCATCGCGGGAGGCATCATCCAGATCGTCGCGGTGACGCTGCTGTGGCTGCTGCTGAACGTGGTCGGCGTGTTCGATCAGGTGACGCAGATCGTGTCCTCCACCGGTCTTGACGCCGGCGGATTCGACCTTGCCAACGTGCTTTCGCTGAGCACCGTGCTGAGCGCGGTCACCATCTTCTCCATCATCGAAGTGGTGCTGTTCACCGTGCTGGTGGTGATTCTCACGCTGCTGTACAACGTGGTGAGCACGCTGGTCGGCGGCATCCACGTGACGCTCGGCGACGACTGATCGATTCGTCATACGGCGTTCGTACGGCGCTTGCGCAACGTAAGCCGTTCGTGCAACATAAGAAGACGGCGCTTCCCTACTTCGGGAGGCGCCGTCTTTTCTTATGTAATCGCGATTATGCGGTCGCTTTTATGCAATCGTCATACTGCGTTGCGCGTTATGCCGTAACGCATATGAAAACGGTCCGTGCGAACGAATCGCACGGACCGTTGAAACGGATTGTGAAAGACGATCAGAGCACTCCCTGGGCGACCATGGCGTTGGCGACCTTGACGAAGCCGGCGGCGTTGGCGCCGAGCATCAGATCGCCCTCATGGCCGTACTCCTTGGCGGCGGCCAGGGAATTGGCGACGATGTTCTCCATGATGGACTTGAGCTTGTTGTCCACCTCTTCGAACGTCCAGGAAAGGCGGTAGGAGTTCTGGCTCATCTCAAGGCCGGACACAGCCACGCCACCCGCGTTGGCGGCCTTAGCCGGGCCGTACAGCAGGCCGTTGTCCTGATAGACGGCGATTGCCTCCGGGGTGGACGGCATGTTGGCGCCTTCGCACACGACCTTGCAGCCGTTGGCGACGAGGGCCTTGGCGGACTCCTCATCGATTTCGTTCTGGGTGGCGCACGGCAGCGCGATGTCGCACGGCACGGTCCACACGCCCTTGCAGCCCTCGTGGTATTCGGCACCCGGAACACGCTCCGCGTACTCCTTGATGCGGCCGCGGTGGCCGAGCTTGATGTCCTTGACGATGTCGAGCTTGATGCCGTCCGGATCGTAGACGTAGCCGTTGGAATCGGAGGCGGTGACGACCTTCGCGCCGAGGGCCTGGGCCTTCTCGGTGGCGAAGATGGCCACGTTGCCGGAGCCGGAGATGACGACGGTCTTGCCTTCGAAGGAATCGTTCTTCAGGACGCGCAGGGCTTCCTGGGTGTAGTAGCACAGGCCGTAGCCGGTAGCCTCGGTGCGAGCCAGGGAGCCGCCGAATTCGAGGCCCTTGCCGGTGAGCACGCCGGAGTATTCGTCGCGGATACGCTTGTACTGGCCGAACAGGTAGCCGATCTCACGGGCGCCGACGTTGATGTCGCCGGCCGGAACGTCGGTGAACTGGCCGATGTGACGGCACAGCTCGGTCATGAACGCCTGGCAGAAACGCATGACTTCGGCATCGGACTTGCCCTTCGGATCGAAGTCGGAGCCGCCCTTGCCGCCGCCCATGGGCAGGGTGGTCAGGCTGTTCTTGAAGGTCT
>OMGA01000120.1_pt1 | contig 38403 bp, 52 predicted proteins | sample 1674211 | NCBI WGS metagenome assembly OMGA01 (sample SAMEA103958152, study PRJEB25191) | human gut metagenome | biome: human-associated habitat [ENVO:00009003]; feature: intestine environment [ENVO:2100002]; material: feces | place: Germany | collected 2013/2015
TTTAGTAATAAATGTTACAATGTTACAAATATTTAAAAATCCTTAATTTTCAATGGTTTCAGCTGTAACATTCGGTGTAACAATGTAACAAAAGCCTACTTTTTTCAAAAATTTTGTTACATGTAACATTTTCTTCAAAAAATGCCTAAAAATCGTGTGTTACATCGAATATTACGCCTTTGTTACACAGAATGTTACATCTCTTTTCGTAAGAATCCGCGCTGAACGCCATAGCTACCAAATCGCAGAGTAACCTCACTCTTTTTCCACTGCGGCGTAGCCGCAATGATAGCATTTATTTCTCGCGTATCTGCGCTCTTCATTTCTTTTGGTGTTCCGCCGAATGCCTCGCACCACACTTCAAGTGCGCACACACGGTCTCGCGGCACAAGATGCAAATTTTCTTTTCCCGCGATAGAATCATCAAAGAACATCCGCCTCCGCTCGACTGGCCACGACTGCCAATCCTCCGGCACTCTGCGTTCGAGGAACTCACGGATAATACCCTCTCGGCTCGATGTCTCGCGGTGCTCTTCCTGCTTGGCTTTTGCGGCCTCTTCTATCGCTCCTGACAGATACAGCGGTTCTCCCGCCTGCCACCGTACAAGCGCCTCAGCCCATATCTGATCGCGTTCATTGTCAAGATCCTTCCAAACGCTCTTTCGGTGCTGCTGTTCGCCCGTGTCTATCGGCCAGAAGCGGCGGTTGCCGGTGGTGTCCTGCAGGAAGTCGGGGTTATTAGTCGTGCCGAAGAAAATACAACTGCGCGGCAGCTCTTTGACATTACGTCCGTATGCCGCCCTGAATCTGTCCGCCCGAAGGCTCAAAAACTGCTTAATACGGCTGACGTCTGTGCGGCGGAAAGCGTCGAGCTCCGAGACTTCAACGAGCCATACGCCTTGCAACAGCTCCGACGCCTCTTTGCCCTCGAAGGTTCTGATGCTGTCATTGAACCAGCCGCGGCTCATTTTATCCAACAGGGTGCTTTTACCGATACCCTGCGGTCCGGTCAGAATCACCATGCTGTCATATTTGCATCCGGGCGTCATTGCACGGGCAACAGCCGCAGTAAACGCCTTGCGGGTTACGGCGCGGTTGTATGCCGTGTCCTTTGCGCCGAGGTAGTCTATGAAGAGACTGTCCAGACGGGGGACATTATCCCATTTGCCGATCAGACCGCGCAAATAATCTTTTACATCGTTAAATGAGTGTGAATTTGAATGGAGCGAAAGCGCACCGTCTATCTTTCCGTTGCCTGTTATCTTGTAGACCTTTTCGAGGTACCAGTACAAGCCGGCGTTGTCGTTATCGTCCCACAGCCTGCGTTTGTCTCTCTTATCCCACGGGAGCGCCCCGAGCACCTCTCCGCGCCCGGCAAACTCGTTGAGCGCAAACTTTCCGACAAGCTGAGGATCGTGTTCGAGCACTATACGCACATTGTCTATCGTGCCCTTTATGGCGCCTGTCTGTACATTCTTCTCGAGCAGCGTCATCCAGTCAACAGCGTCCTCTTCTTTGTCCGCTGCGATGCCCTCAAAGTCTTTGACTGCGCTCTCATAGCGCTCACGATCCATAAGCGTCGCGACGGCTTTCAGACCGCAGGCATATTTGCACATCTCGAGATAGGATGGCAGCCTGTTTGTCGGAGTGCCCGGCTGCGCTTCCTCATCCAACTCAGCGTACTTGTGCAGGCGGACGAGGTCGAAAGCATTGACAAGGCGACCGCCGCAGGGGTCGGTGGCGTGGTGGCTGTATAAGAACTTGCCATCGTCATACAGCACCGCACCTCCGGTCGTAGAGCCTCCGAGGTATGTATATCGTCCGGGAGCGCTGTCAACAGGCTCATATATTCCGGGGATGAGTTCATCCATCGCCCGTGGGATGTCGTAAACGCGGCAAAAAGCACCCACAGTGCCGTGTTTATCTTCGGGGTCACCCTGCTTGACTGCTAACTTCGTGAAAGCCTGCTGCCCCGGCAGAGCCGGCCATAGGGACACATCGTGCCAGTCCGAATATTGGGCAAGCACGCCGTCGGCAGACGCAAACGGCTTGTCCCCCACGAGATAGACATATTCGCTGTCCGCGCAGCAGCTCGGCCAATACATCAGCCGGCTCGGCTCAAAAGTCGTGGGATCTGTGAATTCAAGTCCGATAAGCTCCGCCATCTTGCGAGCTATCGGCTCATATTCATCCGCAGTCACTGTGCGGTCTAAAGGCAACAGCACTCTGAGTCTCGGTGCCGCCGGCTGATGCTTGCGCGTACTGTACACGCAATAGCCGCAGCCGAGTGCATCCACACGGCGCAGCACGTCATCCTTATGCCCCGCGGGTATGCTGTCGAGGTCGAGCGTGACAACATCCCTGCCTTGAACATTATTTGCTTTGCGGCGGTTGCCGAGCAGCGTACCGCCGACAAATCCGCCGACATCTTTCAGATCATCCTGCTGCGCCTTCTTGAAGTTCATATACTCTGCGAGGCTCTCCGTGCCTCGTGCCGGCACTTTTAGCTTCTCCCACAGTTCCGACACAAGCAGGGTCTGCGGATTCCACACGGTGGCGCGCCTGCTTGCGCCGTAAGATATGGTTATTTTTCGGTCATGTTGCATATCGTCTTCTCCTCGACCGTTAATCTTTTTTGAAGAATCCCCCGACCCAGCCGTCGGCGTTGAGCGGTAAGCCCGGTGCCCACGGTATCGGTCGGCTCATTATATCTACGACATCTTCAAGCGTCGCGGTGTCCGCACGGCAATCTATAACAACCTCGTCGTGGATGTGGAATACGACCGGCAAGCCCTTTGCCTCGAGGTTTTCAATAGCCTGAGCCAGGCAATCGCGTGCAACAGCTTGAACGCAATTCTCAACAAGCTTTCCGCCGTAGGTCTCGATGCGTTTCCACTTCTTTGTGGTCTGATCCATGCCCATATATGAAATGGACGGTCCGCCCCACTTGTTTTCCCCAATCTGCGGTGAGTTATAATACAGCTTTCGCCCGCTCGGAAGCAGAACAGTCAGATACTCGACCTCATGCACGGCATCATATTCACAAGACACAAGCAGCCTTCCAACGCCGACGCTGCTTCCGGTACTTATTGCCTCCACTGCGGCGGAATTCATCTTGTACCAAAGGTCGCATATGCGCTTGTTTGTGTCGCGCCAGCGCTGCACTATATCGGGCAAATCATCTTCGGGTATGCCCATATCGAGAGCGCCCATATTTATCAACGCACCCGCTCCGCCCTGATATCCGAGAGCGAGCTCCGCAACCTTGCCCTTTTGCCGCAGGGCGTACTCCGGATTGCCCTTTTTTATTCTTTCAATCGGTACGCCGAACATCTGTGAAGCTGACGCTTCGTAAATTTTGCCGTGGGTCTTAAAAACATCGAGCCGCCACTGTTCCCCCGCCAGCCACGATATTACGCGCGCCTCTATTGCGGAGAAATCTGCATCGATGAGGACATTACCGTCCGACGCAACAAAGGCAGTGCGTATCAGCTGTGACAGCGTATCCGGCACACTGCCGTAAATCAGTCTCAAATTGTCAAGTTTGCGCTGCTTTACGAGATTTCTCGCGAGTTCAAGCGGCTGCGTGTATGTTCTCGGCAGGTTCTGAACCTGTACCAGGCGCCCTGCCCATCTGCCCGTTCGGTTGGCGCCGTAGAATTGCAGCAGCCCCCGAACGCGCCCGTCAGGGCATACAGCCTGCTCTATCGCATCATACTTTTTCGTGCTCGTCTTACCGAGCTCCTGCCTTATCTCAAGCATACGCTGCACCTCCGGAATATCCGGTGCTTGCGCTATCATCTTTGCAACGGTATCTTTCCGCAGATCTGTAACCTCTTCCCCGGTCTCCTGCTCAAGCCAAGCGGAGAGCTGCTGCACGCTGTTCGGATTACTCAGACCGGATATTCGAACTGCCTCTTGTGTCAGCCGTTCGCGCACGGTTGCTCCGATTTCGAGCGCCCCGTTCACCATTTCCATGTCCACAGCTACGCCTCGGGCGTTGATGAGAAGATCTGTCTCCCACTGCCTCTGCAGCCAGTCCGGCACGGTAATCAGAGAAAGACGCCGTTCAATTTCCATTTCGGTCGTCACATCCTGGGCGTTATATTCTTTAAACAGCTCCCATCGCGCCGGGTCATGGTTCGGCAGATTTCTGCGCCTGCCGCCGTTGCTCTTCGTCGGCGTGCAGGGCACGCAAAAATACCGTATCAATGCTTTGCCGGTGCTGAGTTTACGCTTATCCTCCGGCAAACCCAGAGCGCGCCCCGTGGCATCAAGTCCTGCGGGGTATCCCGCATAAAGTCCGTGAAACATAGTGCAGCGCCACTGTTCCGGAGGCAGCTGCCTCCCCATAAACTTGGAGAGGCAACCCCATTCAAACGCTGCGTTGTATGCGTGCTTCAGACACTGAGGATCGCACAGCGCATCCAATACCCAGTCGGGCAAAAGCTCGCCCTGTGCTATGTCACAGCACACGGACGGAGCACCGTTGAGAGAATAGGCGAAAAGCAGGATCTCGAAATCCGGGCTCGCTATATATTTTTGAGCACCGGCTTTAGCTATCGGCACACTTGAGAATGTCTCGAGGTCGATACTTAAATGATCCATTTCTTTTTCTGTCTCCTTACATAGGCTGTCCGGTTATCGGGTTTATTTTAGGAGCAAATGCATTTGTCGCAGGCTGTGCTGCGGCGAAGCTCTGACCGAGACCCTCAAAGTCTGCGGCGGCGGAGGCACCTCCCCCGAGGGGCTCTCCGTCACGAGTCTTGAGCACATTGCCAAGACCGCATCCGACACCCTTGCTTCCTGCGCTGTCATACGGGAAGAAATTTACGGTTACACGAGCGTACATTCCGCTGTAAATATCCGACGGCGCAAGCTCGCAGTTGATGTTATCGATACCGACAACCTGCGGCTTGTTCTTGGTTGATGCCGTGATAACAAAGTGGCCTTTGCACTCATCGCCATAGGGCAGCCCGGATTCACGCAGCCCGTCGCCGTCGTGGAGCAGTGTCTTGGGTGCCGGATGCGCTCCACCCCATTTGCTGCTTACACCGTCATCATACGCTGCCTGCATTGATGCCTGAATGTCTGCGATGGTCGCGGTGTCCGTCTTAGGAATCAGCAGAGTTACACTGTATTTCGGGTCTCCGCCCTGCTTGGCAGCGCGTGCTGTAATGAGGTTGCAGTAAGAGAGTCTGACCTCGCCTGTAAGTACTTTTGTTTTGATGTTCTGATACATGAATATATCCTCCTGTAAATTTAGTCATTGATTTGATAGCCGTTATCACGGAACTTTTCATTGAAGATTTCGCACACGGACTCAATCTTTTTGAGCTTAGCCAGGCACTTTTTCACCCGCTCTGCAAGCCGCTTATTCGAAAGTTCCTGTTTTCTGATAATCTTCTTGTCTGTTGTCACAGCACCATTTTCCCATCCCGGTGCTTGGTATAAGTCGGAATAGTTTTTCTTGGCCGCGGCGACATCTTTTCGGCAATCTTCGCGGCGCTCACGTAAGTGCTCGTTCATGCGTATTATCGCGCCGGCATTTTCTCGGGACCACTTCTGCGCCAGCGCAAACAGGCTTTTGATTTTTGAGTTCGGTGCATTCTCGAAGAACGCCGGATAAATAACGACGACACCGTTACTGTGGTGTACAGAGAAGTTCTTCGCATTATCCATTTTCAACACCCGCAAAGTCTGCCGCTGCCGAGCTGTATGGTTCGCGCTTATCCGACTCCGGCGCGAGAGTAGGCTTCCCGAGCGGTTTGACAACAAAGCTGCCGAGCTTATCAGCGAATTCCGCCTTGCCCATGAGCTTCTCAAGCTCCGTAAGAGTCTTTGGCTTGCGGTCATATACAAGGGATTCATCATAACCGGCAGCAATTGCCGCAGCGAGCGCGGCGTCCTGGTCGCTGAATGTTCTTACGCTTCTTCCGGCAACGGCTTTCCATCCGGGGATGGACTCACCGCGGATAAGTGCCGAGAGAGCGTAATCTTCGAGATCCTTGTACCATTTCACAAGGCTCGCTCCACGAGCGAGGCAGTCCCCGATTTCTGCATCCGTCAAGGTGTGTATATCGTGCTGTTTGAATTCTTCCAATGCAAGGTTCTGTTTCGCTCTGGTCCGGCACGTCGCACGGGCTCGGCAGAAACGGCACCACTCGCCGGCGCAAAATCTGCCCTCGCCGGAGAATGCCTCCTGCGCTATCGGCTTAATGCTTTCGCCCCATGCGCGCAGTTCCTCCACAGTTATTGTTTCGGTGCTGACCTCTGATTGGATTCTCGGCTGGTCAATGGTCATGCTGACAAACTTGATCGTGTCTCCGAACACCGGCGCGTATCGTTTCAGCGCACCGAGCGCATAAAGCCTCATCTGCGGGTTATTTTCTGCCGAGACCGGAACGCCTTGACCGTGTTTATAGTCCACAATGCTCAGTGTGTCTCCGCCTATCATGATACAGTCACAGGTTCCGAACCCCTCCGGTACATAGTCGTCAAAATCAACGCGCACCTCTGCCGCCACATTCGGGCGAGTGCTGTAGCGCATGGCTCTTTCGGACAGATGCTCTATGTACAGGTCTGAGGTCTTGTCCATCTCATCACTGTAGCGCGGATCTGCTTTTAGCTTATTGAGCTTTGCCGTGAAGGCACGCGGCTTAATCTGCACAGTGAAATGCTTAATCACTTTGAGCTCGCATATCGCGTGCGCCAGTCTGCCCTCTTCGGCATAGGTTGATGTATTCTCCGGGAACTGCGCTTCAAGTCTCGGTGCAGCGGTACAATGCAGCCAACGCGCAGCTGATGAGGCAGACAGCAGTGCATGTGTTTCAGGCGCCATGTTATTCAACTCCCTTCCTCTACTATGTCCACGAAGTTCGCGCCCTGGATAATCATCTGCGATACTATATACCCGACAGGCAGCCCCGTCGCCCGGTAAAGATCCATAAGCACGGCGTTCGCTTCCGCGTTAATCTGAACACAGCGTCTTTCATTTTTTGCGGCGGTGTGTACCGTCAGTTCTATACGATTCTTCATCTCTTATGCTTTCTCCCTTCATATCTGCGCGCCGAGAGCACGCAGCTTGCCGGCCACAGCGCCATATGTCTCGGGCTTAAGGTCTGTGATGGCGTTTACGCCGAAGTCAGCAAGCAGCTGCAGGAGCTCCGGCATCTTACCAGCGTCAACGAGCGTTGTTCCGGCATTCGCGAGCATCCCCACGGTGTACTGCGGCGCAGAGGTCGGTACCGTTGATGTCACGGGGTTAACCGAGGGCGTGACGGTCTGAACGGGCACCTGGTCAGCCGGAAGAGGCGTTACCTGCACTGCCGGTGCCTTAGGCGTCGCGATTACCATTTCCGGGCGCTTGCTGCCTCCGCCAATAGCGGTCGCGAGCTTCTCAAGCACTGCGACGAGTTCCGTTGTCGGGGCGATAGTTACTTTCATTTCTAACATTTTCAAAATCCTCCTTAAGGTTATGTGTTGTACAGTCGCATCTCTCTCCGGGGTCAAGATTGGCTCCGCAAAGAGGGCAAGTGTGATAGTAAGGCATATTGACAATCCTCCTCGGGTTGTGCTATTTTAGTAGTGTGTTATTTCGCACAGCCGTCTTCGCTGCCCACTCAGCGTTGGCGGCTTTTATAATATGCGCAGTAATCGTCCGCCGGCGGCGACTCGCGAAAAATCCCGGTCTCGTGGGTGTACATACATGCCGTGCCGTCCCAGTCGCCGCACGGAGCCGCCATGCGTCTGCGCCAGTCACAGCTGTTGCATATCGCCATTTTGCGCCACGGGTCTCGTCCGCGCTTCGGCGTCGATGCCGGTGCTGACACGATTACTTGCTGCCGCCGATGGTCGGTCAAGCCGGCGAGATAATCAATTGACACATCAAAATACTGCGCTATGTTAACCGCCATCGGCAGCGACGGACAGCTCTTGCCGCGCATATATGCCGATACCATGTTAGGCACGGTGCCGAGTGCCGCGGCAAGGTCTTTCTGCGTGACTTTCGGCACGCTTTCGCGCATCAGGTCTTTTAGCCTGGCAGCAAGGATCTGCACATCGAACGGGCTTTTAGTCGTCTGATTTCCCATTGCGTTTTGTCTCCTTTCTGTTTAAAATTTTTGCTTTGAGGTCGTCCTCGAAGGCTATGAGCTTGTCCTCACGGCAAAAGCCATAGATGATAAGTACGACGGCGACAAATTCAAGCGCCGTCTGAATCACGAATTTCAGTGCCATAGTTATACCTCCTCAGGGTCATACTCATTCTCAAGCCCTGTACCTGTCAAATCAACCATCTCTCCGAAATCGTCGTATGCGCAGGGGCGAGCTCTGGCAAGGAGCGGACTGTCACCAACCGCCTCTATCATTCGTGCGCTCCTACCGATATCAGTCATCGCTGACAGAATATTTTTGTCCTTGCGAAGCTGGAACAAGGTGTTGAGCTCCTTTCGATATCCAAATTGCTCCATGCAGACCTGATATGCCTTTGGGTGAGTTTGCCGAAGAACACTCAAGTGATTGTTTTTAAACTGAATATCTGTGCCGCAGAACATGCAACCGTTACGCTCAATGTGTTTTATTTCGCCGTCCACGGTCTCATAGGTAATGTCATAAAGTGGCGGACGCTCAACACCGTAAGTATTTATATACTCCCACACATCTTCATCTCGCCACATGGCTATTGGCGACATGTGGTAGAATGGCTCGCCCTTGATATGCGGTCTGTGCGAGGCAAATATCGGACCTCGTGTGGCGATACTGAGCATACGTGTGTGCGATTCCGCAGCCATCAAGCCTTTTATTATCACTCCTACATCCTTTTCCGCTTGAACTCGCTCCGAGGGCTCTTTTTTCAGCAATTTGCAACAATGCTGTGAAAATTTGCACTCTTTCAATGTATCGTAATACTCTTTGAGTTTTTCATCGTTGGACGATGTATCGGAATACTTCAAAAAGCACTCTATGTTGATACGGTGAGCGTCAAGCTTTGATGCGGCTTTCCCGAGCAGCGGAGCGCCATACTGCTCAAGGCAATACGCGAAATTCATTTTGTGCCCTTTGAAATAACAGTTTGTCCTGTTGAGCTCATAGCCGCGTTTTTTCGCTGCCGTAATTAAGGCTCCCTGTCCTTTGAGCTTGCCGTCCGCCTTTAATACCTCATCAAGAGCACCTTCAGATTCCAACCTTTCGATAAGCTTGCGGGCAAAATCATATCTCAGCTCGTCATGGTCGAGACGCAACAGTTTGGTCTCAATAAATCTATCACCGTAATGCGCCTTGCCATATTTTCGTGCAAAGGCTAAACTCTCGGGAAACTCCACGCCTGTGTTGCCGAAAATACAAAGTATCTTACCGTGTAACGTTGGCACAAAGCGTTCGACAAGATCAGCAACAACAAGGCTGTCTTTGCCGCCGGAGAAAGCGAGGGCGACATTGTGACTCGTAATTTTTTCGCACTGTTGCAACACTTCAATAGAAAAAGTGACTTTATCGCTGAGCGGCAGTCTCTGGAGTTCGATGATTTCACCGAAAGTGTAATTGCTTTTTATCATTCCCCTGCCTCCCCAAAGAACCTATGCCCGCCGATGGTGCAGACATAGGTCTGCGACTCATGCCATTCGCTGCTCACAAGCGCCGGTGCGTAGAAGAAAAGTATCTTCGCGTCTGTCACCGTCTCGCCGGCATCAAAGACCGCGGCGACGGCTTCCCTCGTCTCTGCGTTCGGTTCTACCCTGCGGTCGGTGTAACCATACTCCTCAACTATCTCCGCGGGGCGTTTGCCGGTCTTTTCACACGCATTTAAAATGCACTGTGAGACCGCCATTTTGCCATCAAACGGCTCGATTCCAGATTCAGCCATAACAACCTCGCATATAAGCTCTCGCTCGTCTGCGGTCAACCGGTAGCGTGCTGTGGGTATCTGCGCCGATACCGTCGGTTCAGGCGCGGTAATCGGTTCTGTCTCCGGAACCGCTGCCGCCGCGAAAAGCAGGACAAGTGCCAGTACTGCGGCAATTGTTAAAAATCCTTTTGTCATTTTGATGTCTCCTTTCTGTTTTTGCCCTTAGCTCACCATAAGACCAATGTCTCCGCGCTTGAACTGCTCAAGCCGGTCAAGCCTAATGTGGTACGAGTACGACCCGCTCGGATTTTTGATCGCGATACAGAAGGTGCATTTCCCCTCCCTCGCGAGCAGACGGATCTGATGCGGCGGTATGTAGATAACCTCTCTCAGGTACATTGACGCCTCGTCGACTGACATAAGTGCCATTTTTTTACGCATGGTGTTTTCCTCCTTCGGTCCTTAAAGGTCGAGTATTTTTGATATTGATGCGATGATCTTCTCGCTGTTGCAGCGTCCGGTAAGTATGCGGTTAAGATAACTACTGTCAACGAAAAGCCCTGTGTCCCGGTTGAGCTGCGATATGAGCCACTCCTGCGATTTATCCAGGTCTATCAGACGCTTTTTGACTGTCTTACCAAAATCGGTAAAGCTGTATTTCAAAAAAAACACCTCCAAACTGTTGACAAATACAGAAAAATGTAATATATTGAGCTTGATGAAAACGCAAATAACAGATTTCTGTCAACGATTACATGATATTACAGCGTTCTGTAAATGTCAAGCGTAAATGTTTCAGATTTCTGTAATTTGTAAAGCTTTACAAAAAAGGATGCAGAAATATGTGGAACTTGTACAACAGGATTGAACTGTTATGCGCAGACGAGGGTATTAACATCACGCAGATGTGCAAACAAGCTGGGGTATCCCGCAGCATTATGTCTGAATTAAAAGCTGGTCGCACGCAGTTGTTATCGTCCGAAACAGCCGCCAAAATCGCAAATTATTTTGGTGTATCAATAGCTTATTTCTCAAATGTCCCTCCGTTTGATTTTTGGGAAGAGATCAACGAAAACAGAGGCGGATTTTTTTACTACATTCCCGTCCCGTATGAAACACTGAAAGTTATATGGGGGATAGACAAAGACAACCCGGAACTCGCTCGAGCAAAAGATATAATTCGTTTTTTGTCGCTGTGCGTAAAGTCTGTGCGGGTGGACTGTGACGGTGACTGGGATGTAGAACTGGTAGACACATACGCACAGATGTGGAAAAAACAAATTTTGTCAGACGAAACGCTCGCCGACAACATCATCCCTCTACCAAAAACAAAAAAGATTCCCCTGCTCGGCACAATCGCCTGCGGGGAACCAATCCTTGCAACTGAAAATATTGATAAGTATATAGAATTGCCGGAATCTGTAGGCGGCACATTTGCTTTGAAATGTAAAGGCGACAGTATGATAAATGCTCGTATATTTGACGGTGATATCGTATATATACGAGAACAGCCCGATGTAGAAGACGGAGAGATAGCTGCCGTTCTGATTGGCGAAGAAGCAACATTAAAAAGAGTTTACAAATATCCTTCGAAAGTCGTTCTCAGACCCGAGAACCCACTCTACGATGATATGATATACTCTAAAGAAGAGATGAATGAAGTCCGTATACTCGGAAAGGCGGTTGCTTTTCTGAGCGCGGTTAGATGAGGAGCAAAGTACAGATTATTGTAAAATTTTTTAATGTTCTAAAAATATATTGAATATTTTAGCCGTTTGGGCGTAAAATCTTGTTGTAACTGTGTTTTAGTTACACTAAAGGGGCTGTTTATTTTTTGAGTCAGATTGAAAAATTGGTAGAGCGTTTTTTGAGTATTCCTAACGACTTAACTTATACGGAGTTGGTTCGTGTTCTTTCTTACTTCGGATATAAAGAATTCAACCGCGGCAACACTTCCGGCTCTGCGGTTCGCTTTGTCGACGAAAATAAGAATATTATCAATATGCATAAGCCACACCCACAAAAGATAGTAAAGCGATGTGCTATAAAAGACGCTATAGCTAAATTAAGAGAGGATGGAAAACTATGAAGGAGAATGTAATGGAGTACAAGGGGTATTACACCTCTGTGCTCTATGATGCAGAAGACCAGGTTCTGCACGGAAAAATCGAACTGATAAACGATCTCGTTACGTTCGAAGCCGAACGCGCTGACGAGGTTGAGAAAGCCTTTCATGAAGCCGTAGACGACTATTTGGAAATGTGCAAAGCACTATCCAAAGAACCTCAGAAACCATACAGAGGAATGTTTAATGTGAGAATCAGCCCCGAATTACACCGACAGATTGCAATCGAGTCGTTAAAAGCCGGTGTGTCAATTAATCGCATCGTTGAAATGGCAATTGAGAGACTATTCGACAACGGGCAAACTAATGTCATTGATGAGTTAAACGCGTCCGAACGTCGAATCAAAGAGGCTGTTATAGTTGCAAACAATACACTTTGGGATAATATTACAAGCACTAAAAACCTTTTGTCTTTGGAGGTAAAACAATGAATCTTTTTGATTATCTTAACGACAAGCCGGCTGTCGCTCTTTGTGCCGTTGACGCCGTAGACGATAGCGTTCTTAGCAAGCTGCCCTCACTTCAAATAAGTATTGGTGATACATTAGATATTGACACAGCGGAAAATCCGGAGGGGCAAGTATCCGTTATATATTCAAGGCGTGTTTCCGCAACTCCAGAACCGCTTATTTCAATAAACATCTCATTTAGGATTATATGCACCCTGAATGACGAGGGAATGAAGCTCGACAAAAACGACATTTTAGAGCTGCTTAGAAAGGATAAAAAAGTAATATCTATGTGCGCCGCAAAAGCCTCGCTGCTTCTTTCTCAGCTAACAACCCTTATGGCCGGCAACACACCCATCGTTACGCCGCCAACTTTTGTTGACGATTAAAAAAAAGAACCCCCGGTGCTGGAACACCGAGGGCTCAGGCATCAACACACACCATGCGTATAGAGTGGATTGATATAATTATTATATCATCCGCTCCGACAAAACACAAGTAAAGGAGCGGATTTTTTAATGGCAAAGCGTGAAAACGGTGAAGGCAGCGTATACAAACGCAAGGATATCAAGCGGCGTCCCTGGGTTGTCGCGTTGCCGGCAAGTTATAGCCTGGACGAGCAGGGCAAGATGATTAAAAAGCAGGAAATCCTCGGGCACTACGCATCGAGCAAAGAGGCAAAAGCTGCTCTGGCTCACTACCTCGAACACCCGGTCACAGAGATAAACATGACCGTTGATGATTTGCATATGATATGGCTATCCCGCCCGGAGTATAAAAACATATCCAAACAGTCCCGGGATTGCTACAACGCCGCCTGGAAGAAGATTCCCGAAGATGTAAAGGCTATCAAAATGCGCGAGCTGAGAACGGAAGACATGCAGAAATGTATCGATGCATACAGCGCACAAAGCGGCACTTCGCTCTCATATATAAAAATCACATTTTCGCGTCTTTATGCACTTGCGTTAGAGAGAGACATTTGTTACAAAGACTATTCTAAATTCGTTAAGCTCCCAAAGAAAAAGAAAAACGAAATACATCCATTTTCCACCGAAGAAGTGAAAAAGATAAAGGCTGCCGCACAAGCTAATGTCCCATACGCCGATATCATTCTCATCCTGATTTACACGGGATTTCGTATTTCTGAACTACTCGCCCTTACTCCGGATGATTACATAGCGGATCAAGCCCTGCTCATAGGTGGTCTGAAAACCGAAGCCGGAGAGAATCGCCATGTTCCTGTTCTGCCGGTGATTAAGCCGTATATAGAAGCACTCGTAGCAAAGCAAGGTAAAAAAATAGTATGTCGTGATGACGGCGAGGGATACAGCTCGAGCTACATGCGCAAAAAGTATTACGACTGCCTTGAAGAGATAGGAGTTAAGCGTCTATCCCCCCATTGCTGCCGAAAAACATGTGCAACAATGATGGTAGAAAGCGGGGTATCACCCGAAGCTACACAAATGATTCTTGGGCACGAAGAATACAGCACGACCTTAAAATACTATGCACTTGTATCAGACAAAACTCTTCACGAGGAAATGGCTAAGATATCTTAAAATCCGTAGTAATCCCGTAGTAACGCCCGATTTCCGTTTAGTATTTATCGTCTGTTGCGCACATCCAAGCTACTATATGTTGTGCTTTTCTCCGCAATTTGCTATGTGTATGTATTACATATTTGACTTTTAATCAAGGTGTCCGGAGTTCGAATCTCCGATGGATCACCAAAAGAGAAAGTCTTGAAGTCGTTGTGTATCAACGGTTTCAAGGCTTTTTTCATTTCTATTTCAATGCACTCAAAATGAAATCCGTAGTAACCCTGTAGTAACGGTCGATTTTTACCTGAGCAAACATTGCTTGATTTTTAAAGCATATCATGCTATAATGCAATTAAAGAGCCTCCGGCTCTATATCCTATTTCTTGTGGCTCTCGGCTATCAGACCGAGGGCTGCGTACTTTATTTTATAAAGCAGAAAACCGGGCAGAGGGAAATCCCCTGCCCGGTTGTTTTTAAATCGCTCCGAAGAGCTTGAGAATCTGTACGACCGCCCAAGCTCCATACAGCCCGAGCATGTTCATGAGGTTAAAAACAATAGCAGTTATCATTTTGTTACCTCCTCTGTGACATCATCAAATCCGTAGTCTTTACGGAACGCTTCATTGAATTTGCTCACCGTGGCTTCTATCAGCATTTTCAGCTCAAGGTCGGTAATCGTTATGCCCTTTTCATTCAGCATCTCAACGATTGCTTCAGCAGCCTTATCATATTTCTCCTGACCGTGCAGATCCTTGTAGAGCTGCTCGATAGCCTCGACGCAGGTCTTGGCAACCGCTTTCTTCGTCTTGTCGTCAAAATACTTCTGAAAGAGCTTCTTCGCGCATACGCCGAGGTATGATGCTATAGCTGTCAGAATGGTGCAAAGAATGCCCATTCCACAGCTGTCCCAAAATGCTTTTATGTATTCCATGTGCTTGTCCTCCTTATTTAAGCAGCTGATTTACTTTCTTCTGAACTTCGGCAGGATTATAGCCCGCCGCTTTGAGCCTGATTTTTCGAATCGCGCCATTGCCCCATTTGCCCTCGATGACCTCGCGTGCAACAGTGTCAACGGATTTTTTCGCCGGCTTTTTCTGACCGTAAACAATTTCGTTTACGCGCTTCTGCACTTCGTTCGGGTCATACCCGGCATTGCGCAGGCGCGTCATACGGTCGGCACCGTTGCCCCACTGACCGTTGATTACTTCGTGAGCGACCTCATCGACGGATTTCTTTGTGCCCTGAGGCTTCGTCTGTGCCGCGTCAGCGACATATTCGACATACGGCAGCTTACCATGCTTCGACCAGTTGCGGCGATTATATCCTGCCTTGGTACAATTACAAGCAGTTATCTGCACTTTGTTTGCCCAGCGCGGGGTGCATTCTACAGCCAGTCCATTGCCAATATAAACGCCGATATGCCCCGGAGACCACAGGGCTTCTCCGATTTCGATTTTGCTGAAGTTTGTGCTGATGCCTGTACACTTCTGGATCATCGCATCTGCATTGATATCCGGCACACCGTTCGAAGCGTACTTCGCGCCGCCGTAGGGTTTGGATTTATCGCCTGTCCAACCCCAAAGCACGCCCTTTATAAGGCAGACACAATCAAAACCGAAGGTGTCAGCTGATGCCGCTTTTATCATCTTCTGTCTGCTCGGATCTCTGTTGTAGTCGTTATTGTTGCAATAACGCTGTTTGTTGGATGCCGTAAGCGGTGCGCCGAAGCAGCCGTTCACATAAAGCGTCTTGTAGTGCAGCGCGATATCTTTCACCTTCGCTGCGAGTTCTTTGTTCGTCATGATAAATAACCTCCTTATTTTTTATAAAGCTGCTGTTCGATCGTATCGATCCTGTGGTGCGCCTGTTTGGCGGACGATTCTACAGAACTCAGCCGTTCGACCACCTTTCCTATCTGGTCATCCTGCTTTTCCTGCTTTCTTTTGATGTCATCAACGCCACTTTTGATGTATCCGAGTTCCGTTAAAACGACACCATCTTTTTTGCCCTCATCTTTGTTATCGCTCCTACCGTTCCGCTTATAGGCGATATAGCCAAAGATTATTGCGCATATAGTCCCGCACGCACTAAGAATCGTCAAGAAGATGTTTACACCGCTCATGTAGTCACCTCCTCGAAGTAAATGCCCACGAGCTGCGACGGAAGATACTGTAAAATCGTACCTTGACCGTTGCTGTCGTCGCGTATGCACTTGTATGTTTTGCCGCCGTCGAGATAGTGCTTGTCCTTGAAATACCGCATACCGGCAGCGGCGGTTATCGGATTGTCGATAGTTCCGTCCTCGCCGACCGTGATAGGCTCCCAGTGCGCGGCGGTGTTTTCCGGCAACCATGTCGGATTTGCCGTTATGGCGTTGTAACACCGATACAGACCGCTCGGTCTGCGGACTATACTGCCGACCGCATAATTGACATACCCGCTCCACAGCGGATAAAGCTCCGCATACTCCAAAGCTTCTGCGTCCGTAGTGACCTTCGTCAACACGCCATCTATCTTGTCTCGATAAGCTTTTGCTTCTGCGCGTGTCATGCGCTGTCACCTCCTGTGATTATTTCAAGCGCTTCCGAATCGGTGATTTGCTCTTCCGGCGCGTCAATTTCCGCCCAGTTTTCGGCGCTGTCGTTTACACCAAGATAAACCGTTACCGCCGTTATATCGCCCTTTTGCAAGACCTTTCCGTCTGCCGCCGTGATACAGTTGCCATTAATCGTCATGATGTCACCACCGTCCATCCTTTGTTTGTCGCCACTGCAAGCGTAGTTTCCGGGATTCCTGCCGCTACGGCGGGCGTACTTTTGAGCGTGATTATCCGTGCCGTTTCCGATGTTGATATGTCGGGCAGCGTATTAAAAAACGCAAGCACCGCGTCCGCTTCCAGCGCCGTTGCCGTTAGGTTGATGTCGCCCGGAAAGCTCGTCAAGCTCTCCCCTCCCGTAAAAAGCAGCTTACGGAGAGAGTAGCAAGCCATAGTTGCGTAAAATGGATTAGTCCAACCCGTTGTCTCACTAATATCACAGATTAACTCTCGGAGATTCGTGCATTGGCGGAAAGTTTCCCACCAACTTTTCAATTTAACCGTTCCCAAAAAGCTTTTGAGTTCAGTTAAGTAGAGCTTTGTGTTTGGCTCACAAATCCCCGACTGTGTTTTGACATATTCAACTGCCTTTAAGCAGTCTGGGATCTTGTTGCCAAAGTTGTAAAAATATCGACATCCCGTTAAGTTTCCCGGTGTTACAAATGTATTTCCGGGCTCGTCGTCTTTGCGCAGAATCATATCCACTATACCATCATTTATATGGTAGCTTCCCGTTGCTGTATTTGACCAAATACGATACCAAAAGCCTGTTGTTTCCAACTTAATAACCAACTGCTTCGTGCCGTCGCTCATCGTATCGGTGTAGTCGGGGTAATTGAAAATACGAGTCACGGTGCAATTTCCGGCATATCCAGAGCCTGTTACTGTTATCGGTTCGTCATTTTCAAACGCAATAAACTCTCCGTTGATAACTTTTCCTGCGTACATTGTACAAGTTCCGTCGCACCTAAACCCAAATGACACCTTATTAGTGCCATTTGGGAACAACTTAACGAGGCAATACATCGTCCTGTTTGCAACTTTGTCATAATCCGGTAGTCTAAGCCATTCGGCGGGACGGGTGCCTTGGTACACTTCCCGTGTATCAGGCTGTGGCGCGGAAGAGCCGCCAGTTATCGCGTCAACCGCGTCGCCAAAGCCTTTGGCTGAATCCCATGTCATCTGATTAGTATCGCCTGTCTTGGCACGAATGCGACCAGCTGTATAGGTCATAGCGGCGTCAAGCGCAGCGGAGTCAACTACTTTGTCGTATGCCATCAGTAATTACCTCCTGTCCACTTCGGCATGGCGGCAAGTGTGTCGTTGACTATTTCTGCCTTGTCCGCCGAAGTCCAGTAGTCGGTACCTTTGACCGGAGTCTTGCCGTCAGTACCGTTTTTACCCGGTGTTCCCGCGGCGCCTTTGAGTCCGACATCTGAGCCGTTGTATTGGAGCTTGCCGTCGGCGGCGGAAAGCTTGTCAAGCACGGATTTGTTATCATGCTCATGTGCCTTCTCAAGAATCGGATGCCAGCCATCCATAACAGACTGCAAATTAACTGTAATCGTGCCTGTTGCAGATGGAAGATCGCATGCAATGTTTTTTGCAAACATGCCCGCAATCGCATAATACATTGCGACATCAAGTCCGCTTTTAACTGTGTCAGACTCAAGCTCAACAATATCCGGGAAAGTGGTTTGAACATCTTCTGACAGCGTGTAGCTGATGTCCTCTGCCGTTGATGCGCCACCGCCTAAAGCCTCGCCGTTATAGGTAGGCTTGCCGTCAGATTCGGACAGCAGGTCGAGGACTGCTTTGTTGGCATGGCTGTGCCGTGCGGCGGAATTTAAGGCTATCTCTGCTTCAATCGATTTGCTCACTTGCTCTGTGCTGCCGCTTGGTATCGCATACAACGCAGTGCCATAAATCACGGGGGCTTTGCCAATGATATCGCCATCCGCAAAAGCCACCAGCTGCGCGGCTATCTGCCCCGGTGCAGGGATGATATCACTCGTCAATGTGACAGTCACACATCCGTCAACAGGGGTTAATAACTCGGTCTGCAAATATTCTCCGGCTGAGGATTCGAAATACACTCTGTAACCGTCTGCCCCTTCGATATGCGAAGGTACAGGCAAGACGAGATTTACAATATTGTTCTCGCCCTGGTAACCTATCTCATAACCGCGCGGGTGAGCATAATCAATCGTTATCGTGGTTGTCCGCATCGTCTACCGTCTCCTCTTCCTGCAACATTTCATTGAGCATCTCTATTTTACCGAGCTGTTTGATAAGCTCGGTACGGACATATTCCAGTCGCCTCGTCAGCTGCTTTGTCTCCTGTTCAAGCTGCCTTGCCGTTTCTCTGGCTGTACCGAGTTTTTTTCCGAGTTCAGTTTTTATCATATTAGACTTACCTCCTTACGCAAGTTTTTTGTAAATACCGTTGCCGTTAAACTCCGCATACAAACCGGTGTTGTCAACAAACAGTCGTCCAGTGTACCCGCCACCGGATTTAAGTTCAAGGCTCATGCCCGCTCCGCCGCTACCGCTTGAGTAGATGTTGATTCGCGCCGGAATTGTGCCTTTTGAGTTATTAGCAAGCTGCATAAACGCTTTTGCTTCGTTTGTCGCACCTATTTCCGCACTTATATCCGTTGACCTGAATGGGGCGTGAGATATAAAACCTATACTTTCGCCGTTACTGTCAACAGTCATTATCTCGTTGACCTCGACACACTGTCTAAACCGCGCTCTTGCCTTTTCGATAAGCGCATAATCGGTCTGCCAATGTATTATTCCGGTTTTGTTCTCGTCGCTTTCGCCGAATCTAAAGCCTTTTGTGTTTATCCCATCAATGCTTGGCAACGGCGACGCAAATGTCGCGTAATAGTAGTTGTCCACCATTGCGTCAGTAACAGTCAAATAATTGTAATTTGTACCCGTCGCCATATTTGTGGCGTAGTACATTTGCAGATATCCGCCCGACAAGTCGGTTTTAAATGCATCGCTCTCTATCGACAGGCTACCGCCGTCAAGGTTTATATCGCCGCCAGTGATGTTGATGTCGGAAGCTTCGATGTGACCCGTGTCCAAGTTAAAAGAAAACTTTCCGGTCGGCGACGAGAGGATATCCGTAGTGATATAACTCGCAGACATCTTGTTTGCGGCAATGCTTCGGATAACCGCGTCACCGTCTTTTGATACACCGTACTCCCAGTTCGGCGATCCGCTGTTCCAGCCGTTATTGGTCCAGGCATAACCGCCGGCGTTGCGGCAGTAGATAGTGTTGCTCCCCTCGAGCGTAGGCTTGTCGTGGTAATAAGTAATTACCGCGCCGCTGCTGTCTGCTTTCTGCGTGACATATAAGCCCATACTATTCGCGATGGTCTCGTTCAGCGCGAGGGTCGCCTGCTCAAAGTCGTTGATTTGCGCCGCCTGCTGAGCGCGGGTCTGCTCGAGTATCGCCTGCTGCTTCGGTGTAAACGCGCCCATTGTGGCATATCCCGACTGCGTTGCCGTTTCGCCCTTGCCCTCGAGCTTCGTGCAGCGGTTCTGTGACTGCCACTTGACATTTGTCAGCACGACCTTTTTCGTCCCCTGCGCCGTCTCAAACTTCATAATATCAAGCGGTCTAAGGTGCGGAAACGAGTGCGTAGTGCAGGACATCGGAGTGTATGTAAGACTGCACCGTGCGGTTTTAAGCTCCGTTGCCAGTGTGCTGAGATTCATATCGCTCTGCGCAAGAAGATTGCCCTCAATGTTAAAGGCATAGTCCTTTGTGCCTGCGAGGTATTCAGTCTTGTTCTCGTCGTTTCCGACGATGCGCACGCCGGAGAACACTATGTTGTTTTCGGCAAAGTCTGTATTGCCGGAAGTAAAACGATCTGAAGCTTTTATAACCGTGTGCTTGGCGTTTGTCGCATACCACCCGCCTGTCAGCTTGCCGTCATAGTCGATATACAGGCTCACGCCCATAAGCTCCGCAGCCCAGACAAGCACCTGACGATAGGTCATATTGTCCGCCTTCGGGCGTTTAGGTATCAACACACCTCGATGCAGCGTGTTCGTCGGGAGCTTCTGCGATACCCCGCACTTCGTGCAGGCATCGGCGACTATCTGATACAGCGTTGCAGGATAGGCAAGCTCAGTATCATAGGCTCGGTTAAACTTCGCCATGCGGTCATAAGCCGTTATTTTGATGCTCCGGAGCTTGCGCGGAGGGCTGTCCACCGTGTAATAGCCGATAGGCACGGTCTCCGTTGTCGAGCCCGTCGGAAAGCTTGTAGTGACATACAGCTGTGCGCCCTCAAACACCTTATCGTCAAACGCGCCGTCGGTATTTTCAAGGGTAAAGCTCAGCTCCGACATACACGCCGAGCCCAAATCAAGCTTGCTGCCCGTGACACTCGACCAGTCCACCGTTACCGCGCCGATGATGTCTTTGTCGGTAATATTAAATGCCGTGCCTTTTGTAGGCGTACAGAGGATATTGACGGACTGCACCACATCCTCTCGCAGAGCAGCAAGCCCGGCAGAAGTTATTGGATACATAACATCACCCCTTTCGCGCCACGATTTTAAAGGTCACATTGTCAACAACATTCAGACTGCTGTTGTACAGCGGCGCACTTCTGTTGCCGACATAAAACTCTTTTGTTACATATCCGCCCTCGAGCATATTTAAGTATTTGACCGTTATATACTCCGGATTGAACATTTTCAGAATCTTGCTCGCGTTCGCTATGGACAACCCGGAAAATTTAAGCGTTACCGCATCGGTCTGCCCTATACGTTTTTTATGCATGACGACATCTTCGGTACGCCCTGCGTCGCTAGCCGAAGCGTCCTCAAGCTCCCATTTATATCCGTCCTCCGAGTCCGGATATACCGGCATAGTTACGCCGTCCACGGTAGCTATCGGATTGTCGCCGGGATTAAAAGCGGTTGCCACTGCTGTTCCACCTTCTTTCTTGACATAAAAAATAAAACATGATAAATTAAAAGGAAAAAGGAGAAAAATAATATGGATAATGTTCTTTTTGGACTTGGTCTTTTGTCTGCGATAGGCGTAATCGCCTTTTTAGTAATTGCAGTTGTGCGGATCTTCAAGAAGAAACCCCGCAAGAATTTTGTCGTTGCAGCTTTGATTTGCTTTGTTGCATCTAATGTGTTCATTTTTTGTGGAGCACAAACCAACTACAATAACATGACCCCCGAAGAAAGATCTGAATATAATTCAAAGCTTGCCGCCGAATCACAACTTAAAGAAGAAAAGAAAGCAAGCAAAGATAAAAGCAAGGACAAAAACAAGACGAGCGAGCCGCCGATAACAGAAGCCGCTGCGTCGCAAAATATTGGCGACGTCTCAGTCCAAGCACTTAAACTCTATGCTGACCTCTCGGATGAACAGGCTCAAAAAGTTATAAACGACTTTAAAAAAGTGGGAATTTCCACTCCGATTTACTTTGAATCATTATCATCAAACTCGACAGATAAAAGCTTTAAGTTTTCGAACGATAAGATATCCGGAACACTTGTCGTTTCCAATGGAAAGACGAGTTACATTTCGAGCGGCGGAGTCGAACTGTTTAACTCCAAAAAAGGCGGAGCCCTCGCAAACATTGAAGATTACTATCTCAGCTCCTACGAGTCAAATTATTACAAGGGCATGGCAGAACAACATGTTAAGCAATACCTCAAGACCCCATCAGCCGCGTCGTTCCCCGACCTCACGGATACAAGCGCATGGATTGTATCACGCTATAAAGACACCGTTACGGTCAGCGCATGGGTTGACTCACAAAACTCCTATGGTGCACTGTTGCGCAGCGATTTTGTAATTCAAATGTCCTACGCTTCACAGGGAACAAGTCTTACATATGCGGAAATTGAAGATAAAGTTCTCTACGGTTCCTTTGTTTCATATTGAAAGCAGCCCCTCTGAAAGGGGCTGCTTTTTATATGTCGCATGGAATAACTGTTCTTCCGCTCTTTTGATTATATCTCTGAACGGCGGTTACTATAGCCTCTCCTTTTATCGTACCGTCAGGAAGTACGACCTGTATATGCCAGTCGCCGCCATCACTGCCGCGGCTTTCTTCTTTGACGACCTTTCGCAGCAAACTCTCCGGCGTTTCGATATTCGTGCCGTTTTTCTGGTCGCCGAGCATCGCAATAAACTCTCTGTTCGGCGGAATTACTGCACCAGTTGCAAGCTTTGGAATTTGAGGTATCGATATGTCGCGCAAATCTGCAAATGGCGACAAGCCGAGTATATTTGCATTTCTCAGCTTATCGATCGACTTGTTTATGGCATTAAACGGTATTGCAACAACCTTGTTTATACCCCCGATTATTGCATTAACAACAGTTTTAAATGCTGCAGTTATGCCCTCTTTGATGCCGTCAAAAATTTTTCCGCCTACGCTGAAAACATTTTTAACTGCTGTCCACGCTTGTGTAAACTTATCCTTAAACCAAGTTACAACGGGGGAAAAAGCCGTTTTAACACCCTCCCAGGCATCCTTCGCCTTTGATTTCAAGCTTTCCCACATTCCGCCGAAGAAGTTGGAAACCGGGTCAATTACGGTTTCTTTAAACCATGATCCCGCTATGTCCCAAGCCGCTTTTACAATTTCCCAACAACCCTTTGCTATAACGCCGATATCGTAGAAAACATCATCGAACGTCTGTTTTACGCTACCAAACAAAGTTCCAAACCATTCAGTAGCGGGAGAAAAGACGTCTTTGATTTTATCCCATGTTTTTGAAAACGTTTCTTTTATCGGTTCGGAAACATTGCTTTTAAACCATTCACCCAAAGACGACCATTTTTCTTTTATCCAGTCATACGCCTTTTTAGCAGCCGCTTTCACTTCGTCCCAATAGACTATCAGCAAAACCACCGCCGCAATTGCCACAGCTACCGCGGCAACCACAGCAACACCTACAGCAGTCGCAGCTCCGGCACTTGCGCCAAGCGCGGTACCTAATGCAGTAAAAACACCTTTGATGCTCGCGCCTATTGTAGACAGCTTGCTCACGAACTTTAAAGACTTAAAAGCGGAAACAATTCCCCCGAGGTCTTTTATCTTTTTGAAAAGCTTGGCACCTTCAAAAATAAGTAGGAACGAACCTATTGCAGTACCGGCTCCGATAAACGCCGGTTCCCATTTTTCAAGCTCTTCTCTGACCTTCTTGAATTTCTGCTTCAGCTCTTCGGCACGCTCCGCAAGCTTCGGGTCAATAACACTGTCAGCATTGGAAAATGGGCTCTTAAAATTGTTTCCCCCGCTCGATACCGTTGTGCTGCTTCCGCCGCCGCTGCCGCTATCAGATCCGGTATCCGGCGTTCCGAGACGATTGATTTCATCGATGCCGAGCAAAGCGTTCTTATAATCCTTTGCCTTTTTCGCCGCGCTGCCGAGGTTTGTGGACACTTGCTGTGTGCTGTTGGCAAGTTTAGATGTGTTTGATGATGTCTGACTCGTTGCACTCGACGTGCCGAACAATATAGCCATAACTTGCCCGGCTTTTTCGGCGAGGGCAGTCAATCTTTCAAGCAACGCCGTGACCTGCGGAATACACTGCTGCAAAGCCGGCGCAAACATTGACCCGAGCGCGCTCGACAACATTTTTGTCTGAGCTTTCAAAGCGGCCTGCGCTCCTGCGAGTGTGTTCGCATATTTCGCGGCATCTCCGGTCTGGAATGCCGTCTCCCGCATGATACCCTGTGTCGTGGCTATGCGCTTTTCTGCGTCGGTCAGCGTTGCTGCAGTCTTGCCTATCGATGCCGCATATTCATCCCATATAACGGACAGGTTTTTTGTAACGCCGGCGTTGTCGACAAGAATGCTGTTTTCGTTTTTGATACCTTCGGCTGCGCTCTTGATGGCTTCGCCCATCGTCATACTGCCCTGACGGTTAAATGCCGCCGAGTCTTTCAGGTTGGTCAGTATGGACTGTGTCTGCTCGTCGGAATACCCTGCCGCCGCGAGTCTCTTATACGCGGTGTAAGCGTCCATCATCGGGATAAGACCGTCTTTGGTATACGATTTAAGCCACGCTTTCGCGGCGTTCAGGTCTTTTCCCTGCGCGGTCAATATGCTCGACAAGCCCATCTGCGCGGCTTTGTTTTCCGCATATGCGTCCGTCAACTTCTTGACCTCGCTTACTACTTCCCGTATGACCGCAACGGCAGCGGTAGTTTTTATGCCTGTAAAAAGCTTTCCGACACCCGCTCCCGTGCGCGTTGCCTGCTGTTCAAGCGACCCCAGCCTCTTGTTCGCCTTATCAATCTTGGCGTTAAAGTCCTTGGTGTTTGCTGTAATCAGCACTTGCAGTTCTTCAACTGTCATTTTTTTCACCTGCCCTGTGCCTTGCGGCGTTTTTTGATTTGGCATAAGCGGACATCCGAGCTTTGATTGCCATCCACCCGGTTTGCTGCATGCCGAAAGCTGACGGAAACGCCTTTTCAAGCGTAGGATATTTTTTCGGGTCGTTAAACGCGAAAGAATCAAGCTGCCCGAGATTCCATATCAGCTGTAACTGCCATTTACGCCGCTCATTTTCTGCCTTTTGCCTTGCGGATATAAGGTCCTCAACCTCTCCGGCCGACATGCTCCAGAATTCGTCCGGGGTTATCCCGACCGCAAAAGCGCGAGGTTTGAGATCCGCGACCCACTCGGTCGCCGAGGAGAAGATTACTCTATCTCCTGCTCCTCGTCCTCCCGCTCCATGTCCGCTATCTGTTCCGGTGTAAAAAAACCGGACACCTTCATAATGCCGAGGAATGTGTCCGCTCTGTCCTCGAGGGTAAAGCCCTCGGCTTCAAGCGCATCGATGAGCTCATATGTCTTGGGGAGCGTCATATTCGCCTGGTATTTCTGCAGCGCGCCCCAGAGGGTCACTGCAAAGACCTTGGTGTATGCCAGCTTGTCAAGAGCTTCAAGCAGGCTGCAGCCTATACGGTCTTCCACTTCGATTTTTGTCGCCGTCGTGAGCTTGAGCTTGTACTCCTTCTCGCCGGCGGTCAATCTATAAAAAGGTGCATTACACGCAGTAAGCATAGTTGTTGTCTCCTTATTTTAAATTTTCGGCGGAGTTTCCCCCGCCGATGTGTTCTTTAGCCGCCGGACGAGGTATATTCCTCTATATCCGACGATGGAGTGATTTTTGCAGTAAAGGTCAGCGCCTCTGCGATGCCCTTTCCGGGCATCGAAAGTGACACTCTGCCTGTCCATGTGAAACCGGAACCGTCCGGGAACAGCAGAATAAAGGTCTTGTCTGCATCCTTAGCTCCCTTGAGGGTCGCCCAGTTCGTGCCGGTCTTCATACCCTCATAGCCGAAAGTAAACGCCATATCCCCGGGGTCGGAAAGCCCGGGCTTATACTTTCTCTGCGTATTCTTCATCGTGGTCACGTCGATTTTGTCCGATTCGCCGAGCATATCGGGAAAATCAAGCAGGCCGGGAACTTCAGCTGCCGCTTCTGCGCTCGCGCCCATTTTCAGAATCACGCCTATAGAAGTCTGATAATCTTCAGCCATTTGTACTTACCTCCTTATTAACTGCGGTAAAACCGCTTCGTGTTGTTGTCGTAGACTCCGTTATAAAGCAGGACGGTGCGGTATAACACCGTACCGTCCTCCTGTTCGTCCTCAAGGTGGTTAGGACTGCCGCGAAGCAGACCGAGGCGGAGCATTGCATCGTCAACTTGTCTCTCGACCTCGTTTCTGCCCTCCGGCGTCGTCATCCACACCTGGATCTGCACGGCGATCCGGGAAAAATGGTCCGGACGCGAAGAGGATGGCATTTTAACGGAGTTATCCATCTGCTTTATCAAACCGTGCCGTTCAAAACTCTGCGGATATTCCGCAGACCATTTCACGCCCGGTACAGCGAGTGAAAGCACATCATAAGTCACCTGTTCGATATCAACCATTTTTCTGACCGCCTTTACGATTTATTTCCTGCTGTATCGCGCGCTTATAGCACTCGAGTATTGCCTCGCGATTGTTTATAAGCGCAGGATAGAGATACGGCTGCGCCTTTTGTCCGCTTATCATTCGCCAGCCGACACCAGGGATTTTGCCGCGCCACTTGTCCGCCTTGTAATGGATCCCGCCCGGGAGCTCATAAGTATATGTGCCGTTACCTTTAGGACCCGTGCCGAATTCCACATAGGCGGCGTATTCAACATTGGTCAATACGCTGCCGATATGCTTGCTACCCTCGCGCTTGTAGTCGGTATGCAGCGACGCGCGCAAATTGCCGTTATCTACTGGACACAACTCTTTTGCGCTGTTGTTGACTATTCGCGCCGCTTCGCGCGTACCGTTTGATATGGCGGTATCAGCGCCGCCGAGCTTTGCGAGCTTTTTTGCCAGCTCGCCGAGGCCCTTAACCTCAATGCTCATGGCTCACCGCCTTGCAAAGATACAGCGTGTGGCTGTCGTGCGGCTGGATCTCGGTGATTCGGTAATAAGCGCCACCGTATTTCACATAGTCGCCCTTCTCGACAGCGAGCGTATCGGATGTTGAAAAGGTGGCGTCTTTGTTGCACTGCAGCCCCCATTCCTGCGCCTGCATAGCGTCGGTAACGAGTCGGAAGTTGACAGTAAAAGAGCCCGCAGGTGTTTCTGCGGGCTTCACTGTTTCGCTGCCGAGCGTTCCCGTCTGTTTGACGGCTTTATAGTGCTCGACTGCTTTGTCTTGAAATACGGCGCGCTGTGCGCGTCTGAAGGCGTCAGGGATCTTCACCAGAAAAGCCTCCTCCACTCGTTGAGCATCACCTTTTCGCTGTCGCTTAGTTCCGCCGTTGTGGCGAGGTCTGAGTCGCTGTGCTTAAAGCTCACGCTCTGGTCGCCGTCCGTTATGCTTGCAACGGTCTGCGCCGCATCGGTAGAGCCCGGCTGCTGCGTGCGGTAACGCTGCGCGGCTATCTCTGCCACAAGCAGATCAAGACCGGGAACAAGCTCACGCCGCTTGGTATATCGCAATACCTTTGACTCGACGCTGTCCAGCAGATACCGGGCAGCCGGCAGCGACATTTCCTTACCCAACATCACGCGCATCCGGGCTATGAGGTCGGCCTTGTTCTGCTCCGTCATATCAGCCCACCAGCCTTGCGGTCATGTCGCTGTCAAGGGTCTTGACACCGTACAGGATATCAAAGCTAACGCGGTCGGTCTTGTGCTTGATGTCGTAGTCATATACGACTCTGATAGCAAGACCGTTCCTGCTCGACGCAATAGCCGCATTATTCGCGCCCATAGGCAGCTCAAGCTGACGGGTGACGAGTGCAAGGCCGTTGCGGTGGAATGCAAGGGAATGAGTCGTTTTGACGAGATACACCGTGACCGCCTCGCCCGAGGCAATAGTGCGGTGGATAGGCTGATCTATCGCGACCTCAGCGACCGCGCCGCTTGCGGCAGTTGCATCGGCGGCAAATCTGTAAAGATAGCCGTCGAGGATAAAACCGTCGCCCTTTTTAAAGGTGCCGGTCGCCGCAGTGACATCCGAGAGTGCGACCTTGGTCTCGCCTGCGGTGCAGGAGACTTTTGCAGCGGTCGCAGTGCCCGCAGTTGCCGCGAGGGTATCAGGGGCATTCTGCGACATATAGGTGTCAAGACCATAAATAGAGCCGAGCTCCGCCGAACGCAGGGCGTCGGAGTTGCCCGCATATGCGACCTTCGAGAGGTTTTCCGTGGTCAGATAGCGATACTTGTGCGTCGGGTTGACGAGAAGTCTGCGCTGCTGTATCGGTACGCCCTTGAGGTCAAATGCCTTGGCAATGTTGGCAATGTCCTTGAGGTCGGCCGCGTTCGCGGTGCCGCTCACGGTGTTGCCGGCGTTTGCGATGCCTTCGGCGATAATATCGCTGTCGATGGCCTGGGATATGGCCTGCACCGCAGGAGAGATGATCTGCTCAGAAAATGACTTGATGTCAAGGGTCATTTCCTTGGAAGTGACCGGAACGGTGACATCGCGGAAATGGTCAAGGGTCACCTTGACACTGCCCTCGTTCACGTTCTGATCTACGGTCTCGCCGACGAAGTTCTTCGCGGAAAACTTCGCGGGCTTGCGGATGGTGATGGTATCACCGACGTGCGCGAACTCCTTGGAATAGTCCTTATGGACAAGGTCGGCAGCAACGAGATTGTTCTCGAGCACCATAAGAGCCTCGTTCGCGACTATCTGAGGAGTCAGAAATTTGTTTGACATTTGTTAAATCCTCCGTTTTTACTGATTTTTGCGCCAATTTACATAATCGGCATAGTTTTCGGGGGCTTCGCCCGGTTCGGGGTCTCCGCCTCCGTGGTCGGGGTCTCCGCCCCTCTGTCTGGTTTCGACTTTGTCAAAGAGATAGGCGTCGCTTTCTCTGATTGCTTTAAGCTGATCGTCAAAGCCCTCGAGCTTGCCGTCTTTGTCGAGCTTCACGCTGCCGGGCGTTATCAAAGCTTTTATCGCTCTTGCGTTCTTGCCCTTGGCGGCTGTAATAGCGGCATCGATAGCGGAGTCAAGCTTCATGGCGGCGATATCGCTGTCATACTTAGCCTTAGCCTGCTTGTTCTCGTTCTGCAGCTGTGTAATCGTTGCCTGCAGCCCGGCGGTATCAACCTTTTTGAGCTCTTCAAGCTGACCGTCCCGCTCTGCTATCTGACCCTCAAGGTTCTTGACCTTGTCGGACTCGGCGCGAAAATCTGCTTTTGAAACAAAGTTCTTGCCGATATAGCTCGCTATCTTCTTGTCGATGTCCTCGGTGTGTGCGTCGCCTAAAATGTCTTTAAGCCAGTCCATGTCTGTCCTTTCCCGCGCTCCCTTTTTACTTGGCCAGTCCCAATATTGCGCGACACCATTTTGCTCCGGGTGGCGGATAAATTTGGATATAAAAACAACGCTTTGCATTTGACTGCAAAACGCTGTAATTATTATGTTGTGATATGACAAAACCGCCTCGCTTTCGCTTGGCGGCTTGTTATTTATTATTGATCCTCTTCGTCAAGAGTATCTTTTCCGAAAGCTTTTATATAGCTCTCGGTGAGGTCTTTTATGATAATCGGGGCTTCTTCCTCGTCCAGTATTCCGTCGAGGCGACCTTTGAGCAAATCCTCATAGTAGAGATAGAGCTCATCACTCATAGCTTCTGTGAGGTCGTCGTTGTCCACTTCCCATTTTATCAGTGGGAGCACAACATTAAGCCGTTCGGCCTCAGTAAGAATAGATTCGTCAAATTGAAACAAATATGAATGTTCCAACACTTCCCCGGTGTCATCTTCCGAATCATTATAGGTTTGTAACATTTCGCGCGCATCCGAATAACTGATATCACAAGTCATTTTTTCGTTTTCATCCTCCTTTTCCAGACATCACCTTCAACCCTTTTATTAGAAACAACATTTATTTCAACATCAGGATGAAGATCTTTAAACTGCTGCATTACGCCCTTACAACTGTCACACATTCCCCGTTCAGAAAGCATACAGATTTTTTTGAAAGGCTTTTCTTCATATAAATCTGCAAAATGTTCAAAAAGCTTTGCTTCTGTATCATGATAAGTTTTATCACGAATTTCCCCATTTTCTTTTAGAACATTTATATATGTAAACCGTCTATTCTCTTTTAATAAGACAACTTCGTTGGTTCCCTTATATCCTTTTGCCTCTGATATTTTGGAAATCATGCTGTGAGCGTAATACATATTATCGACATCATCATCGATATATGCTCCGGCAATATTTCCGCTTTTTTTGTATTTGCTCGTGAATTGGAGTCTTTTTTCATAAATAACCTTTTTATCAAACCGCAAGATTTCATCAGTAGAGAAATTGCCTGAATCTATCTTGTATTGATTCACAAAGCGGTATTGCCTTTTAAGCGTCTTCCACTTTTCAGAATCATTATACTTTATTTTTAAGAATTCATCAAGAGAATCCGGCACATTTTCTTTCAAGACTGCCGAATATCGCTCGAACTGGTCTCTGTTGTAGGAGGACACCTGCGTCAAAGTCTTGGGCGGGTAATATTTAAGCTTCCCGGTAAGAGGATTTATATTATCCGCAAGCCACTCTTCATATGTCGTTTCCGCCGGAATAAGCACGGTTTTCCCGGTCTCGGGATCCAATGCCCGGCGTTTGAGTTCGGCTCGGTTTTGTCCCTCTATGACTGCCGTCGTAGTACAACGGTCATTCGGATGGAGCGGCGGATAGTTTATGCCCTCTTTCGCTTCGGAAACCGGAAAAGTCTTGCCGTCTAAAGCGCCGCAGACATCGCAGGTGCGCCCGTCAAGGGTGGCGAGAAATCTGTATTCCGTTATGCCTTCCTCTTCGTATGCCGCTTTTTCAGCGGCGTTGTGCACACGGTTCGTCTCGGTGCGTATCAGCCGCATCGAGCTGTACATTCCGGACTGCATAGCGTCGGCGAGCTGGCGCGCCATTACCTGCGGACCCGCTCCCGTCATAATTCCACGCGCCACAATACCGTATGCGCTGTTGGCAAGCGCGGATGTGTTCTGCCAGATACGGTCGGAAAAATTCGCGCCTTTCCATCGGTCATTTACTATGGTGTTTACGGCGCCCTTCGACAGAGCTGAGAACTCAAAGCCTAATCCCGTGCCGATCTGCGTGTCATATATGCTGCGATAGTATGTATCCCCGCTCACATCTTCAAGTAGTCGCTTGAGCTCCCGCTTCTCCCGGTCGGCAAGCAATGCCGTTTTCGTCTCGATATTGGCTTTCAAAGCCTCAAGGCGGTTTATTCTCGCAGCGTATGCCGGCGCATTGAGACGGGCAAGTGCTTTTCTCTTTATGACCGGGTCTTTTATGTTATTGAGCTCTTTGCGCAATGCTTCCAATTCCGCTTCTGCTTCTTTGGTATTCAGCATCCGCCGAGCCTCTTCCGGCGTCAATTCACCATTTGCCGCATAACGCGAAAATATCCGATTTATGCGGGCGTCGAGGTCTTTCTGCGCCTTGGCGTATAACTTGACGGTTTTTGTCTTTATAGCCCGCATCGAGGCACGTCGGGCATATTCCTCGCGCTGCAGTGCCCGCTCCTCCCAATAGAGATCAGAGCGCATTATTCATCATCCTTTTCGGAATCGTCCTTGTCGTCATCGTCGCTGATAAACATCTTTGCGTTTTCCTCGCGCTGCTTCTGCAGCTCCTCATATGCCTGCGCGACATCGTCAACAAACGGGTGCTTTGCTAAAAGCATCTTATCGGGCACAAGCCCCTGCGACTTCTGGATTATATCCACCGTCTCCGCGTCATTGACTATCATCGACTTGTGGACATCGTATTTGATAAGCGTATAGTCATAGTCGGTACCGTTCTTCAGGTTGATATCCTGCGTAATAAACCATGACAGCTCTTTCAGCATGACCTTTAACTTCGAGACAAGCGGGTCAGCCTTGAGGTCAAGCAGGGTGTAGCGGAATTTCAGACTGACGCCTGACGGCGCGCTGCCGAGCTTTTCATCGTTCATATCAATGCCGCGTCCGATATGATATATGTCCCGGCGCAGCATATCGAGCCAGGCGAGGCGCTCGGTGACATTAAGTGTGACCTGCTCGGCACTTATCTTGCCGGACGGATCGCTTATTGACACCGCCTTGTTTATCTGCAGCTTCTGCTGTATCGCTTTTGCGGTCTCGCCGCCGTATCCCTGTATCATCCAATAGAGCTCGACGAGATCTATCTGATTATTCGTCGACGCAGAAGATATCAGGTTATATGCATCAAGTAGCCCTTTGATGCGCGAAAGGTCGGTCTGATGCGCAGAGTTGTTATAAAGCGGCACAAACGGAATTCTTCCCCACGACTTCGCCTCAACCGAAACGCGCTCGTCGTTGATTATCTGCTCGTTATACCAGTGCGGGCTGTTGCTTTCGAGCACAAACTCTCCGGCATCGTTTTCGATATAGCGTTTTACCCCTGTCGCAGTCCACCACTCTACCCGCTCCCGCTCCGTCTCTGTGCCGTTTTGCACGACGGTTATTTTATAATGGCGGAAAAAGTCGGTAATCACCTGCTGATAGCTCATATCGCGGCAGGCAATACATTCCGTCGTCGGGATAACAACAAAACAAAGCTTGCCGGCTGCCGAGTAATAGACATGCAGCCATCCGACGATACAATTTGACGCATTTGTCGCGAGGTCAGGGAGCATGTCCACAAAAGCCTCGTCGGAGGTCACTGCGGTGACAGCGTCCTCAAAAGCTTTCAGACTTTCATCTGCACCGCCCGCTCCGTCATTTGCGCCCTCGACAGAGACGGAAAGCGGCTTGCCGAGGATGTACGCGACCTTCTGGTCGACCATCAGCGCATGGAAATTATGCACATTGTGGTGATTCGAATTGTTTTCGTTGATTATCTTAACGCCGCCGCGCTTTATGCCCGCCAGGCTGTTTTCGTCTTCTTCGTAGACGACCGTCTCGCGGAAATCTTTCTGCAGAATGTCCTGCATACCGCGATAATACCGGAGTCCCTCGCATGCCGCCAGATAATCCGGGTCTTCCCGCGCATTTTTAAGCACGGTTTTGATAATCTCATCGTCCGTAGCCGTATGGTGATACGCGAGCTTTTCTCTTATCAAGTCCATATTGTTAATCATTAAGTTACCCTCACATTCTGCTGGTCGTTCTCAGTGGCGTAGCGCGTGGCGTCAATCGTGTGGTTGTCCCTATCGGGATAGTTCGCTTTATAGTTGCCATCCTTGTCCCGCTCGAGTTCATACGATGAAAATTCCCGCGCCGCGTTTGGACAGCGGGCGGGATCTATTATTATTTCGTCGAGGTCGCGCAGCCATTCTATGCCGTGCTTCACGCTGTCCGGACCCTTGCGTGCGCCTCTGACTCTCAGGCCGTATTCATACATATCCGCTATAGACTTCGGTTCGGCGGAGTCTGCGATAATTTCGCCGGCAACTCCACGAGATTTTATACGGTCGGCGGCAAGTCTGTTGCTCATGCCCGCCGCGTATATCTCGTCGTATATGTACAGCCGCCTGCGCGGCTTGTCATAGTTGCACGATATAAAAACAAACGGGTCAACCGCATAGCCCCAGTCTATGCCGCGCCTGATACGGTCAAACCGCGCAATCTCTTCATTGCTGATGGGTCGGATACTGATGTTCCGGAATACCTCGCCGCCCGTGCCGGTGACTTCCCCGAGGAACTCGTGCCTATATCGTTCCGGCGAGTGCTGTTTCAGGTGCTCCGCCTCCAACAGCAGCGGCGCGCCTATCCAGTCCTGCGGCACAGTCAAATATGTGCTGTGATGTACCAGGCGGTCGGCGCGCTCTACGCGCACCTCATCATTCACCCACGCCCGCAGCGACTCAGGGGGATTGTACGAATAAAAAACATCGAATTTACTGCCGCCGCGCATGACCGACTGCAGCACATTATCGGTTTCCCGCATCCCGGAAAACTGATTCCATTCCTCGAACCAGATATAACGAAAATATCCGAACGGGATTTTTATGGACTTGACCTTCATCGGATCGTCAAGTCCGCGAAACATAATCGTTTGCCCGCTCGGCAGATATGTGATTTTCATCGGACTGACCGTCGCTTTAAAATACTGCGACACGCCCAGTTTATCAATAGCCCACAGCATTTGTGCAAAAACACTGTCCCGCAGCGTGTCTGCAATTTTGCGGAACACGATCGCGTGCGCGTCAGGGTTTTTAATGATGCCGCAGACAATTTCAAGCGATATATAGCTGCTCTTCGTGCTTCCGCGCCCGCCTTTAAGCACATAGTGCGTATGCTGCCCAGCACACACATCGCGATGCACCTCATAAAACGACGGCGCGATTATGTCAGTAAGCCTGACGGCCATATTAGCCGCCTCCTATATCGTCGATAATCTGCGGCGCGTTGACGGAGACTTCAATTCCATCCTTAAACAGGCTGAAACGCTTGCCAAGCAGCTCCGCAGCCTTCAGGCGCTCTTTTTCGTCCGGCGGCTTATCCAGCACCTTTGCCGCCGAGCAGCCGTCACCTTGACCTTCCACAACCACAACACTCGCCGTGCTGTCTCCGCGCATCACGGCGGTGAGGTACTCCATGACCTCCTGCGCGTCGGCTATCTTTTTCGAGCTCAGCTCATCGAGTTTTGCTTCGATGTAGGCTTTAACATTAGCATTTGTTAGCAGCCTTGACGCATTGGCTCTCGCAGCATCATCCGATTTTATCCGTGGATAAGCAGCCTTGTATGCTCTTGTCGCGTTGCAGTCGATGATGTACTCATCTGCAAACCGCCTTTGCTTGTCAGTCATGGGTTCACCTCCGTTCTTGTGTCACATATTTTTTACAATCGGGTTATAAAAAGCATAAAAAAAGCAGCCTCAAAAGGCTGCAAAAAAAGTTTTATCAAACTCATGTTCGATAATAATATCACATACGCAATCGATCCGCAAGCACAAAACATATTAGGTTTGTACAGCGTCAAAATTCTGCGAACATGCATCTAAAAAAATCCGCTATGGGCTTGACAATTGATATTAATATGATAAAATACTACGTGAAAAATATATAATAAATCGGTAAGATCGTAAAAAGCAAAACGATCTGCACGAATAAATAGCTCAGGCTCTTTATCCCGTGTTTGTTGATCCACGGAAGAGAAGAGCATAAGACAGCATTCTCTTTGATGCTGTCTTATTTTATTTAAGCGAATATTAAAAAGGAGGCATCATAAATGAAAAACTACCGCAACGCAATCAACATCAGCAAAGTTGGCAGCATCCGAAATGAAAATGGTTCTCATGTAGTGATAAACCTTTCAGGACCACCATTAGAACCACCAAAAGAAACGAGGGAAGAACGAGCACCCCGTAAAGAGCCGTCGACTGAATCATTTCAACACGTAGAGAAGACGATCATTTGCCTGGTCAGCATATCAATTTTCGTCCTCACTGCAGTGGCGGCTCTTTATACGGCGCAGCAATCTGGCGATGGATATCTCCTCGTATCGCTCGCAAAAGTGATACTCGAGTTTATGCGTAATGCTTTTTTGGAATAATTAGCAGCCATCGCACAATGTGCACTCAGATATTATAACACTTAAGCACTGAATGGTCAACCGTTTCGCACAAAAAGTGTGAGGCAGTTGACCATTCTCGCCTTTCTACACACGTCTGCCTCACGACACCATGAGTAAATCGGTAACCTTCTTCGACATAAAGCATAGCATATATATATTCAACAAAATCCTCAAAATTCTCAATTTTGCCGAATGTAGCGATAACATATATTGCTGCAGTTTTTTGCGGTGTTATATCCTCCAATCTTTGCCGCCACTTCTTCCCACTTCAAGCCATTCACGAATCGCAGAGTGAATATCTGCCGGGTCAGGCTGTCGGGAATATCCGATATGTAGCGCTCAAGTCGGCTGCGCTCATATATGCGCTGCTCGATTTTAGCCTGGATAGCAGCCTCAAGGTCAACTATCTCCGCTATGCAGCGTTCAAGTGCAGGCTCAGGGTTCGGGCTATGCGGCATACCGTCGTAGTTCGGCGACCTCGGACAGAGCAAATTTGCCCGCAGTTCCGCAAGCCTCTCACGGTCAAGCTCTATCTCCTTGTCAAGGTAGTACAGCTGCGACAACTCTTTAAGCGTCATTTAACAGCCTCCTCTCGGGTTTTGTCGTGCTTTTCAATCTCCGGCTTCAGACAATGCCGAAACGGGCACAGCGGCTTTTCTCCGCCGGTCTGGACGAGAAACACACAATGCTCATTCGGGCACATCTCAGGCATTTATGTCACCGCCCCCCATGATGTCCACCGTGCATAAAGCTCGCCAATCTTTCCGGCACATCTGCAAATTCGTCCCCATCGACACCCGCAAACACTACCGTTCCGACGAAGCTATGACCGCCAAAATCAAAATTGTACGTCAGGTTCCAGAGCTTACCTTCCTCGTTGCAGATAATCACAAGATCTGATGCGAGTGTCACTGTCTCGATGTATCCGCCGACGATGCTCTGTAAAGTGCCGAGGTCGTTTGTTATGATCTTTATCTCCGGTGCTTTTCCCGGCTCCTTGATTATGACCTTTATTTTTTCTGCCATGATTTGTCTCACCTTTCTGCTTTGACTTTCTGTATTCGTGCCTTAAGTACGCGCATGACTGTATCGTGTGTGGCTGCCCGGTCTCTGATAGCTGCCATAACATCCTCATCAACTCCGCCCTGCACGACGAGATAATGGACATACACCTTGTCGTATGGGGAGCCCTGACGCCACAGGCGGCATTTACCCTGGTCGTTCAGTTCGAAGCTCCAATTCGGCGTAAACCACACGATATGCCTGCCGCCTGCCTGAAGATTAAGCCCGTATGCACAGCTGCTCGGGTGTACAAGCAGCACATCAATCTCGCCGGCGTTCCATGCGTCTTCGTCTTCCGTGCCACGGTATACTCGCACTCGCAGTTTGGTCTTCTCAAGTGCGGCAAGTATGCGGTCGCGATCGTGTTGGTAGCCGTAGAATGTGATGCACGGTTCGCCGTTCAGGCTCTCAATCAATTCGAGATATGCCTCCAACTTCGCGTCGTGGATATGTACCACCCGGCGGTCATCGTCATACATAGCACCGGCGCAGAACTGCTGCAGCTTTCCTGTCAGCACAGCCGCCGTGTTTGCTGTTATAACATCCTCGTTGATTTCCAGCAGCAGGTTCTTCTCAAAATCGCGGTACGCCTTTTGAGCTTTTGCATCAAGTACCACCGGAATCTCGTGGCTTATGCATTCCGGCAATTCGAGATAGTCCTCCGCCTTCATGCTGACGCAAATATCGCTTATAGCGGACAAAACTGCTGTTTCCGCGTCGCTCTTGGGCTTGTAGTCCGTAAAGTGCCCGCCGTGCGTGTTGGCGTCGAAGTATCGTGTCCTGAACTGCGTGATGTTTTTACCCAGCCGCGCGCCCTGGTCAAGTAGCCATACCTGCGCCCACAGATCCATTAGGCTGCGTGATGACGGCGTGCCGGTGAGAAGTACCGTCTTTTTGAAAAAACGGCGTACAAGCTTCAGCGCCTTGAATCTTTTGCTGCTGCCGTTTTTGAAGCTCGTACTCTCATCAAGCACCACCATGTCAAACGGCCAATCCTGCTTGTAATAATCAACCAGCCAGGCTGTATTCTCCCTGTTGATAACATACACGTCGGCAGGCGTGTTCAGCGCACGGATGCGCTTCGCGCTGGATCCAAGAACAGGAACTACGCGCAGATGCTGCAGGTGATCCCACTTCGCCGCCTCCTTGCTCCATGTTCCCTCTGCAACCTTTTTCGGCGCGATTACAAGCGCCTTGCAGATGCTCCAGCGATAGTACTTCAGGATGTTGATTGCAGACAGCGTTATGGATGTTTTGCCGAGCCCGGGGCGCAGGAATAAGCCGACAGCCTCATCATTCACTATACGCTCGATGCAGTATGCCTGGTAGTTATGCGGCTTATATTCCACCTGCCTGCACCCCTCTCACAAAATCGTCGGCTGCCTCCCTTGTGTCAATCAGCTGTACCGGGAAGCCGAGGGCGTGCAGCTTCTGATGCACATGCTCCTGCAGCTTTCGTGCCTTTTTGCCGGGAGCTTTAAGCTCCACGAAGTAAATCTTTCCGCCCGGAAGGAGTACGATCCTATCCGGCATACCATTTTGACCGGGGCTTATAAACTTCAGCGGCCAACCGCTCAACCGCATTTTTACTGCCTTGCAGAAGTACTGCTCTACTTCTTTCTCAAGCATGGTTTTCCTCCTTTTGTAACATTTTCGCGCGTACGCGCGTATACACATTGCGTATTAGGCGGATTAGAGAGTTTTTTTACTCTCTAACTCTCTAATTTAC
>OMGA01000132.1_pt1 | contig 37298 bp, 27 predicted proteins | sample 1674211 | NCBI WGS metagenome assembly OMGA01 (sample SAMEA103958152, study PRJEB25191) | human gut metagenome | biome: human-associated habitat [ENVO:00009003]; feature: intestine environment [ENVO:2100002]; material: feces | place: Germany | collected 2013/2015
AGAGATAGAATGTAAATATAGATTCATATTATGAAACTTAGAATAAAAAGTTCACGGCTGGTTGTATATGATCAGCTGTGAGCTTTTCTTTTGCAAAATAAAAATAGAAGACAACTCAATATTTTCTATTGACATTAAAAACCAATGTGATAAACTTGTTTATGCAGGAACTGTTCGCAAATGAACAATTCACTGGTAAACAGTTCCTGCGTGTGAAGATAGAAAGGAGGATTACAATTTTGTGTGAAGAACATTTTCATATCGGTCCACAGGTACATAAAATGGATCGTTCCATTTCAAAATTACTTGAGGCGAGAGTAAAAGCGGAAGGGTTGGATAAAGTAACCCTTATGCATGGATGGATTTTGCGTTATCTCTATGAACATCAGGATGCAGAGATTTATCAGAAAGACATAGAGAAGTATTTCGGAATCTGCCGTTCGGGAGTAACGAATATCATTCAGGCTTTAGAGAAGAAAGGACTTGTCTGTCGTGCTTCGGTTGCGAGTGATGCAAGGTTGAAAAAGGTTATGCTGACAGAGGCAGGACGCGAAAGTCACGAAAAGCTTGGAGAGATTTTCAAGCGAATGGACGCAGAACTGGAAGAAGGAATTACCGAAGAAGAATTACAGGCATTTTTGAGAGTGACTCATAAGGTTCATCTCAATCTAAGAAAAATGAGAGGAGAGAATTCATGATTCGTACTTTATTAAAAGAAGTAAAAGAGTATAAGACAGCATCGATTGCGACACCGATTTTCATGATTCTTGAAGTTTTATTTGAGACATTGATCCCGTTTTTGATGGCATCGATCATTGATAAAGGGGTTAATACGGGTGATATCCACCACATTTATAAAGTGGGTGGAATCATGATCGTAGCAGCATTTTTAGGCCTGCTTGCCGGAATGGCGGGAGGACGTTATGGAGCAAAGGCTTCTACAGGTTTCGCAAAGAATTTGAGAAATGCAATGTTTGATCGGATTCAGACATATTCGTTTGCAAATATTGATCATTTCAGTACAGCAGGACTGGTAACGCGTCTGACAACAGATGTAACAAATGTGCAGAATGCGTATCAGATGATGTTACGTATGATGATGAGAGCACCGGCAAGTATGATATGTGCGATGGTGATGGCACTTGCAATCAATGCAAGGCTGGCAAGTATTTATCTTGTGGCAGTCTTGATTCTTGGAATTATTTTGTTTTTTATTATCCGTCATGCAACTGCATATTTCCAACAGGCATTTCCGAAATATGACGCATTGAATGAGTCTGTTCAGGAAAATGTTTCTGCAATCCGTGTTGTAAAGGCATATGTAAGAGAAGAGGAAGAGACAAGTAAATTCAAACGCGCAAGTAAGAATATTTATGATATTTTTGTAAAAGCAGAGAAGAATGTTATCTGGAATGCGCCGATCATGATGTTTACAGTTTATACCTGTATCATTTTAATCAGCTGGTTTGGTGCAAAGATGATTGTTGTGGATTCTCTTACAACCGGAGAACTGATGAGTCTTCTTACATATTGTATGAATATTCTGATGAGCCTGATGATGCTCTCCATGGTGTTCGTGATGATCACCATGGCCAGTGAATCGGCTCAGCGCATCGTGGAGGTGCTGTGCGAAGAGAGCGCGCTGCAAGGCCCGGAAAACCCTGTGCGCGAGGTGAAGGACGGCTCCATCGATTTTGATAACGTGAGCTTCAAGTACGCAAAGACGGCGGAGCGCATGGCGCTTTCAGGCATTGACCTGCACATTCGTTCCGGCGAGACCATCGGCATCATTGGCGGCACCGGCTCGGCCAAGTCCACGCTTGTAAACCTCATCGCCCGCCTGTACGACGCCACCGAAGGCACCGTGCGCGTGGGCGGCGTGGATGTGCGCGACTACGACTTGGACGCCCTGCGCCACCAAGTGGCCATGGTGCTACAGAAAAACGTGCTGTTTAGCGGCACCATCGCCGAGAATCTGCGCTGGGGCGACCCGAACGCCACCGACGAGGAAGTCCGCGAGGCGGCACACCTGGCCTGCGCCGATGAGTTTGTCGACGGCTTCCCCAAGGGCTATGACACCTGGATCGAACAGGGCGGCTCCAATGTTTCCGGCGGTCAGAAGCAGCGCCTGTGCATTGCGCGTGCCCTGCTGCGTCGCCCCAAGATTTTGATTCTGGACGACTCCACCAGCGCCGTCGACACCAAGACCGACGCCAAGATCCGCGCAGGGTTGGCAAGCTATCTGCCCAACACGACCAAACTCATCATCGCCCAGCGCATCAGCTCCGTGCAGGACGCAGACCGCATCATCGTCATGGAGGGCGGTCGCATCGCGCAGATCGGCAACCACGACGAGCTGCTCAAGACGAGCGAGATCTACCGCGAGACCTTTACCTCGCAAAACAAGATGTCTGCCGAGGGCGAAGGAGCCGTCGAGGCCGACACCGAGGCATCCGTAACGCAAGCTCAGACCCAGGAAGGAGGCGAGGCACATGAGTAAGGCAACGACCGCCGAGCGCGCGCTCAACCGCAAGGGCGGCACCATGTCGCGCCTCATCAAGACGCTCTTTGGCTTCTACCCCGTGCTTTTGCCCCTCGTCGTCGTCGGCGTGGTACTCTGCGCCATCATCAACTCCATCGGCGCGACCTTCCTTCAGAGCGCTCTGCAGATTATTAGCGAATCGTGGCAGTCGGGCGATTGGGAAGCCGCACAGCCCAAGATCGCACAGCTCGTGACCACCCTCGCCTGCATCTACGGCATCGGCATCCTGTCTTCGCTCTTCTGGAACCGCGCCATGGCCATCGTCACGCAGGGCTCGCTCGAGAAGCTACGCGAGAAGATGTTCAACCGCATGCAGGACCTGCCGATCCGCTACTTCGACACGCACCAGCGCGGCGACATCATGAGCCACTACACCAACGACATCGACACGCTGCGCCAGATGATCAGCCAGTCGCTGCCCAACCTGCTCATGACGGTCATCGTCATCGCCACGGTGTTCTTTATCATGCTCTACTACAGCGTGTGGATGTGCCTGGTCATTATTGCCGGCGTCGCCTTTATGACCTTTATGACCAAGTTGCTTGGCTCCAACTCCGCGCGCTTCTTTATTGCACAGCAGACCGAGCTCGGCGTGGTCGAGGGCCATATCGAGGAAGTCATGAACGGTCAGAAGGTCGTCAAGGCATTCTGCCACGAGTCTGCAGCCGAGGCCGATTTTGACGAGCGCAACGAAAAGCTCTTCGAGGTCTCGCAAAAGGCCAACATGTACGCCAACATTCTCATGCCCATCCTTATGAACCTGGGCAACCTGCTCTACGTGCTGGTCGCACTGGCAGGCGGCATTTTCCTGGCGCTGGGCGTGCCCAACCTGAGCATCTCGGGCATGGCGCTGTCCATCGCCGTCGTGGTGCCGTTCCTCAACATGACCAAGCAGTTCTGCGGACAGATCGGCCAGATCTCGCAGCAGATCAACGCCGTGGTCATGGGCCTCGCCGGCGCCGACCGTATCTTTGAACTCATCGACGAGAAACCCGAGGCCGACGAAGGCTACGTGACGCTCGTCAACGCGCAGGTGAACCCCGAGACCTGGGAGTTCGAGGAGGCCGACCACCACACCGGCATGTGGGCATGGAAACACCCGCACCGCGCAACCGGCGAGATCGAGTACGTGCCGCTGCGCGGCGACCTGGTCATGGACAATGTGGACTTTGGCTACACGCCCGACCACGAGGTGCTGCACGGCGTGTCCGTGTTTGCCAAGCCGGGCCAGAAGGTCGCGTTTGTCGGCGCCACCGGTGCCGGCAAGACGACCATCACCAACCTCATCAACCGCTTCTATGACATTGCCGACGGCAAGATCCGCTACGACGGCATCAACGTCAATAAGATTCGCAAGGCCGATCTGCGCCGCTCGCTGGGCGTTGTGCTGCAGGACGTAAACCTGTTCACCGGCACCGTGATGGATAACATCCGCTACGGCAACCTGGACGCCACCGACGAGGAGTGCATCGCGGCGGCCAAGCTCGCGGGCGCGGACGACTTTATCACCCGCCTGCCCGACGGCTACGACACCATGCTCACCGGCAACGGCGCGCAGCTGTCGCAGGGCCAACGTCAGCTGATTTCGATTGCACGCGCCGCCGTCGCCGATCCGCCGGCAATGATTCTGGACGAGGCCACATCGAGCATCGACACCCGCACCGAGGCTATCGTGCAGGCCGGCATGGACAAGCTCATGGAAGGCCGCACGACGTTTGTCATCGCGCATCGCCTGTCCACCGTGCGCAACTCCGACGCGATCATCTGCCTGGACCACGGCCGCATCATCGAGCGTGGCAACCACGACGAGCTGATCGCCAAGCGCGGGTATTACTACCAGCTCTATACCGGAGCGTTTGAGCTGGAGTAGTTCGGCTCGCCGAGATGGCCGATTTGCCGCTCATTCGTCGTGCATGACCCTAAGGTCAATGCCCTCCTCTTTCGGGGCAAATCGACTCATCTCAACGACCCAAACACAATGCACCGCAACGAATAAAGCCTCCGCAGCACGCATGAGCTGCGGAGGCTTTTCTATGATCTTCGTTACAAGCTTACCGTTCCTCGCGTTGCGGCCCGGCCGCCTCGGCTGTCTTTACGCGGTTCTTGTCGATGTACATGTTTTTGTCGGCCTGGGAAAAGAGCTCGCGCATCGTAGGCGGTTCATCAAAATCACTGGAAAGCGCGTAGCCCACCGCATAGCTGATAGGCATGTCGGGATGAGCCTCGGAATACTCGTTCACGTTCGCACGAACCCGAGCGAGACAGGACTCCACGGCAGCTCGATCGACATCCCACAGCACCGCGATAAACTCATCGCCGCCGTCGCGGCCCACAAAGCAAGTCTCGGACGCCACGCGCCCCAGCTGCCGGGCAAAAGAACGGATGTATTCGTCACCCTTCTCGTGGCCAAAGGTGTTATTGACCATATGCAGATTGTTAAGATCAAAGACGCACAGCGCAACGGGCGCCTCCGTGGAGACAGGCTGCTCCTGCCCCAAGATCTCCTCGCACTTGTTCTTATTGGGCAGTCCCGTGGCTTCGTCGAGATAGACTTTGTTCTGCAGTTCGCGATTGAGCGCGGCAGTTCGCACCGCGCGAACAAGTTCGACCGCAAAGGTCGCCACCAAGCCCACGATGTCGATGATCACCAAGCCCTCGAGACGATTGAGTGCCGTAGCCTTCTCCTGGGAATAGTCCTCCGCGAGTCGTGTGGCATCGTCACAAATGCCAAAGAACTCCTCGCTCATGGAGATGATGTCGGTGTTCTCGTAGCCGACTTCGCGCACACGGATGATCTCGACGCAAAGCTCATCAAAATAATTTGCAAGCTCGGTCATCTTTGCCTGATACTCGTCGTCGTCGAGACGGACGAGGTTGAGATCGTCACTTCCGTAACGCAAACCGTTGATGTATGAATCCACGGCTTTGAGCAGGTCATCTTGAGGTTGGCCCGCGTCCTCGAGCTTAACGATTCGCTGCGTGGTACCGCGCACCAGACCGGCGTAGTTGACCACACGCGCCGTGCCCTGGATATCGGAGACGAGCAGCATAACATTGATGAAGAAGAAGATGAGAACTGCCGTGAGCACCATCATGAGCAGGCGCACCGCCCGGCTGGCCTTCTTGGTGACAGAAGTATTCACAAGTTCACTCCCCAAATAACAAAAGTGCAGGTAGCACGCAGTGTGCTGAAATTCACGTGAGGTCAACTCTACCAGATGATTTTTCTAGGACGGGGATTAAAGAATCATCGACACGATAGCTATTTGAGAAGTTGTGCCATGGCGTTGACGAATTTCTGGACTTGGAGGGTGGGCTCGAGCGGGTAGTGCAGAAAGACGGGCACCTCGCGGCCGCACAGGAAAGGCACGCCTACAAAGGCCGGGTGCACCCCCGACCACGCTCCGCAGGTGAGCACCGCATCGCCCTTTTCCTCCGCCTCGTTAAAGAGCGCAAAGTCGAAGCTATCCACGTCGATCACGTCCACGCCACCGTCAGCCAAAAGGTCAATGCGCAGGCTGTCCATGGCATCGTTGCCGTGACGGAGTACGCGCAGACGCATACCCTCCAAGTCGGCGACCGTAATGCGATTCTTGCGCGCCAGCGGACTCGTGCGCGGCAGGTCGATATAAAACGGCACGTTGACGATGCGGAGCTTTTGACAGGTGTCGCCCCAGCGCGGGGTCGAAAAACTCGACTGCACTACATCCACCTCGCGACCAAGGCTGCGCATGACGGATTCGCGCTCGTCGTAGAGGTCGCTTACCGGCACGATCTCAAATCGCAGCGACGGTTCCAGATCGTGAATGCCCGACCACATCGACAGCGTTTGGCGCCCCGGGCACATCATCGACACGCCCAGGCGCACGGCACCGCCATCACCCGCCGCGCGTCGGGCGCGTCGCAACGCATCCTCGGACTGGCGCATGATCGAGCGCGCGTCGTCCACCAGCAGTGCGCCGGCCGGCGTCACCTTGACGCCCGAGTGCGAGCGTTCGAACAGCGTGATGCCGAACTCGGCCTCGAAGCCCGACACCTGCTTGACGAGTGCCGGGGTCGACACGCGCAATTTTGCCGCCGCACGCGAGAAGCTTCCCAGCTCCGCGGCGGCCGATATGGCCTCGAGTCGTCGATCGTACACGTCAATCTCCTGTTTTCGCGCCCGTAGCCACATGGTGCCACAGGGGGTTGTTTTCGCAGGTCACGCGCTCAATTGAGAATAAACTGCATCGCACAGTGTAAACCTACGGTTAACGCCATTCTAACAAATATGCAATTCACCTGCTCAAATGCAAAGCATACGATAACCTGCGAAAACCACGTGGGTCGATTAATGGGAACGACCCACAGGGAGGCACAAGAAGGGAAGTTCCTATGAGCAACTGGCTTAAGCTCGAGGGCGATGTCTGCGCCGTGACTGGCGCGCTCGGCGGTATGGGCGCCGAAATCTGCCGCGAGTTCGCCCGCAATGGCGCCAACGTCGTCCTGCTCGACCTGGACAAGGAGAAGGTCAAGTCCGCTGCCGCCGACCTCGCTGCCGAGTTTGGCATCCACGCCGAGGGTTACAAGATGAACGCCACCGACGAGGCCGAGGTTCAGGCTGCCGTCGACGCCACCATCGCCAACTTCGGCCGCGTCGACGTCCTCGTCAACACTGCCGGCATCCTGCGCTTCGCCGCCATGGAGGACCTGCCGCTGAGTGACTGGGAGCAAGTGCTCAACGTCAACCTCACCGGCTACTTCATCACCTCGCAGCGCTTTGGTCGCGAGATGATCAAGGCCGGCCAGGGCCGCCTGGTGCACATCTCGACCGTCGCCAGCCACTCCCCCGAGACGTTCTCGGGCGTGTACAGCTCTACCAAGGCGGCCGTCAACATGATGTCCAAGATGCTGGCTGCTGAATGGGGTCCCTACGGCGTGCGCTCCAACTGCGTCGAGCCCTGCTTCGTTAAGACCCCGATGTCGGCCAACTTCTACGCCGACCCCGAGGTCGAGAAGAGCCGCAGCCGCCTGATCGCCACGCGTCGCATCGGCGAGGTCAGCGATATCGCCAACGCCGTCATGTTCCTGGCGTCCAAGCGCTCGGACTTTACCACCGGCGACGCCATCAAGGTCGACGGCGGCTTCTCCAACATGATGGGCGACCTCACCGCTAAGCCCGGCGGCCGTCGCGCCTATGCCGACAACTACCTTAAGAACAAGGGTGTCGAGCTTTGGTCCGATGAGTCCGGCGTCGCCAAGCCAACTGACCAGTAAACCAACCTAACAGGGAGGCCCGCGGATACGACCGCTCCTCTCCCACATCGATTAGAAAGAGTCCAATGGCTTCCACCAACTCCAACAAGGGTCGCGCCGTCGTGCTTTCCGCCGCGTGCGTCACCATGTTCTTCATCAGCTCCATCGCGCTGTATTCCGTCGTGAGCAAGAACCTGCTCGCCGTCTACCCCGAGTGGTCGAGTGCCCTTACCTGGGCTTTCCCGGTCTTTCAGACCATCATGGCCGTGACGGGCATCTTCGCCGGCCGTATCTCCGATAAGATCGGCCCGCGTAACGTCGTGATCGCCGCCGCCGTGTGCTACGGCCTGGGCTGGTTCATGTCCGGCACCGTCACCGAGCCGTGGCAGTTCTACCTGTGGTTCTCGCTCGTCGCCGCCGTCGGCAACGGCCTGGGCTACAACCCCGCGCTCACCACCGGCCAAAAGTGGTTCATCGACAAGAAGGGTCTCGCCTCCGGCATCACCCTCGCCGCTTCGACCGCCGGCCCCGCTGTACTGTCCCCGGTGCTCGCCTCGCTGCTCATCCCGAGCCTGGGCATCTTTGGCGCCCTTAAGGCGCTCGGAGTCATCTTCTTTGTGATGATCGCCGCCTCCGCCCTGTTCCTGAAGGCCCCCGAGGCCGGTTGGCTGCCCGAGGGCTTCGAGGCCCCCAAGGGTGGCGCGCATGCCGGCACCTTCGGTGACCTCACACCGGGCGAGATGGTCAAGACCCCGCGCTTCTGGGTCCTCATCGTCACCTTCGCCTTTGCCGCCACCGCGGGCACCCTGCTCGTGGGCAAGGTTGCCTCCATCGCCGCCGTCCAGCTCTTCGCCGACCCCACGAGCGCCGCGGCCGTCGCCCTCGGCGGCGTGGTGGTCTCCGTCAACACCTGCGCCAACCTGGTTGGCCGTCTGTCCTTTGGCCAGATCATCGACAAGCTCGGCGCCTACAAGTCGCTGCTCATCAGCCTTGTCGTCACCATCGTCGCCCTCGTCATCATGTCGACGAGCTTTACACAGGCCATGTTCTTTGTGGCGCTCGCCTTGCTCGGCTTTAGCTTTGGCGCCCTGCTCGTCATCTACCCGCCGCTCACCGGTGGCGCCTTTGGTACCAGCAACATCGGCGTCAACTACGGCATCATGTTTTTGGGCTATGCCGCTTCCACCTGGATCAGCCAGCCCATCACTGCCGTGCTGTATCACGCCGAGGCCGGCAGCGCCGCCTACCAGCAGTCCTTCTACGGCGCCATTGTGATCGCCGCCATCGCCGTCGTGCTCACCGTCTACATGATGGTCTCCGACAGCAAGAAGAAGTCCGCCTAGTTTTACCGATGCGACAAAGGGACAGCCCCTTTGTCGCATTCCACCGGTCACCAGTATTAAGGAGTCGAAATGTCTGAGCTCAACCCCGTCCGCATTGCCGTTATCGGCGCCGGCGCCATGGGCCGCAACCACATCCGCTTTGTCACCGAGGAGCCCGAGGCCGAGCTCGTCGCCATCGCCGACGCCTTTGAGGGCGCCCGCGCCACGGCCGAGGCCGCCGGCGTGCCGTTTTATACCGATCCCGCCCAGATGATGGACGAGGTCAAGCCCGAGGCCGTCATCATCGCTACCCCCAACGACCTGCACCTGGGCGTTGCCCGCGAGGCTGTGAAGCGCAACATCGTGCCGCTGGTCGAAAAGCCGATCTCCAACGATCTCGAGGATGCCCAGGCTTTCGCCGCCGAGGCCGAGACCGCCGGCGTGCCCGTGCTCGTGGGCCAGCATCGTCGCCACAATCCCTTCGTCAACAAGGCCAAGGAGATCATCGAGTCTGGCGAGCTGGGCAAGCTCACCGTGTCGAGCTTCCACTACATGATCTATAAGAATGACGAGTACTTCGACGTCGAGTGGCGCCGCAAGAAGGGCGCCGGCCCGATCCTGGTCAACCTGGTGCACGACGTCGACCTGCTCCGCTACCTGCTGGGCGAGCCCGTTGCCGTCCAGGGTATGCAGTCCAGCGCCGCCCGCGGTTTTGAGACCGAGGACTCCGCCGTGGTCAACGTCCGTTTTGCCGATGGCGCGCTCGCAAGCATGACCATCTCCGACGCCACCGCCAGCCCCTGGAACTGGGAGGCAACCGCTCGCGAGGATCCGCAGTACCGCCCCTTCGACGCCGACGCCTACTTTATCGGTGGCACCAAGGGCGCCCTGTCGCTGCCCCGCCTGCACCAGTTCTCCTACGACGGCGCCTCCAACTGGCACAAGCCGCTGCAAATGGAGATTCCGGCCGTCGACCCGGCACTGCCGCACAAGATGCAGCTCAAGCACTTTGTGAAGGTTGTCCGCCGCGAGGTCGAGCCCGTCGTGACCCCCGCCGATAACGTCAAGACGCTCACGCTTCTCAACGCCATCAAGGAGGCCGCCGAGACCGGCCAGCTCGTCGAGCTGTAATGCCTTAAGAGCGACCGCGGCAAAACCCCATGCCGAACCCTTCGGTCCGCCACCAACAAGCCCCTCTTCTTTGCCCCGCGAGCAGCCTCCTGCTCGCGGGGCATTTTGCTACCTTGCCGACGATTTTTCTGGGACGAGGGCTATTTTGCGCCTCAGCTTGGTTCGTGCGCCACGAAATGGGCCTATCTACTACGTTTAACCGACTACCATCAACCATACCGAATTTCGCGAAATAAAAACCGCAGGTAAACGTCTTGCCGATTTTCGGAAAACCCAGGTATGGTCAGCCCCTACGGGTAAAACGTAGTAGAAAGGCCGTTTTCGTGGCGCGGTCCCAAAACAGCCTTTTGGGACGGGTGGTATCCTTGGTAGCCCTGTGCTGCAAACGCACCTTAAACGCAAGGAGTCCCATGGATCTTATCGCCCAGCTCGCCCGCGAGCTCAACCTTAAGGCCGCCAACATCGAGGCGGCCGTCAAGCTCATCGACGAGGGCAACACCATCCCCTTTATCTCGCGCTACCGCAAGGAAGCAACGGGCGGTATGGACGACGTCGCCCTGCGCGCGCTCGACGAGCGCCTGTCCTACCTGCGCAATCTTGAACAGCGTAAAGAGGACGTCATTCTGCTTATCGACGCCCAGGGCAAACTCACGCCCGAACTCGAGCAGCAGATTCGCGAGGCCACGCAGCTCCAGCGTGTCGAGGACCTCTACAAGCCCTACCGCAAAAAGCGCATGACCCGCGCGCAGAAGGCCCGCGAGGCAGGCCTGGAGCCGCTTGCCAACATGATCATTATGCAGGCCTCGGCCAAGGGCAGCGCACTCGACGCCGCCGCGGCATACGTCAATGAGGAGACCGGCTTCGACACGCCCGAGAAGGCGCTTGCCGGCGCCGCCGACATCGTGGCCGAAACGGTGGCCGAGGACCCCGAGAACGTCGCCGACCTGCGCGCCTTTACGCAAAACACCGCCGACATCATCGTCGAGGCCACCGACCCCGCCGAGAAGACTCCATACGAGCCCTACTATGACTTTGACGAGCCGCTACGCCGTATACCCAACCACCGCGTGCTGGCTATCGACCGCGGTGAGCGCGAGGGCAAGCTCCGCGTGCGCGTGAACGTCGACGGCGCTGCCGCCACGGCACGCCTCGGCAGCCGCTGGCCCCGTCGCCAAGGCGTCTTCGCTCCCATCTTCGATGCCGCCATCGCTGACGGTTACAAGCGCCTCATGGCCCCCTCGCTGGAGCGCGAGGCCCGCGCCAAACTCACCGTTCGCGCTCAGACCGAGGCCATCAACGTCTTTGCCAAGAATCTCGAGGGCCTGCTCTCGGCACGCCCCGTGCGCGGCGCACGCGTGCTCGCGCTCGATCCGGGCTACCGCACCGGCTGCAAGGTCGCCGTCATGGACGAGACCGGCAAGCTACTCGACCACGGCGTGGTCTACCCCACCAAGCCGCGCCACGACGTCGCCGGCACCAAGCGCGAGCTCGCCCGCCTCGTCAAGAAGGACGGCGTCAACACCATCGTCATCGGCAACGGCACCGCCAGCCGCGAGACCGAGGAAGTCGTCTCGGAGTTCATTGCCGAGCAGGCGCCCAGCCTTCGCTACACCATCGTCAACGAGGCCGGCGCATCGGTGTACTCCGCCTCCGAGCTCGCAAGCCAGGAGTATCCCGACCTGGATGTCACCGTACGTGGCGCTATGAGCCTGGGCCGCCGTCTGCAGGACCCGCTGGCAGAGCTCGTTAAGATTCCGCCCCAGTCCATCGGCGTGGGCCAGTACCAGCATGACCTTGACCAGACCGAGCTCTCGCGTACCCTGGGCCACGTGGTGGAAGACGTCGTCAACCGCGTGGGCGTCGACGTGAACACCGCGAGCGCAAGCCTGCTGGGATATGTATCGGGCATCACGCCGAGCGTGGCCAAAAACATCGTGGCCTACCGCGAGGAAAACGGAGTCTTTACCGATCGCCGCCAGCTCAAGAAGGTCCCCAAGCTGGGACCCAAGGCATATCTCAACGCCGCGGGCTTCCTGCGCATCAGCGGCGGCAAGAACCCGCTCGACGCGACAAGCGTCCACCCCGAGAGCTACGAGGTGGCCACGGCCATCCTGGAGCGCGCAGGCGTTAAAGCCAGCGAGCTCAGCCGCGGCGGCGTGCCCGACATTGAGCGCCGTCTGGGCAGCATCTCGACGTTGGCTAGCGATCTGAACTGCGGCACCCTGACGCTCATCGACATTGTCAACGAGCTCAAGAAGCCCGGTCGTGACCCGCGCGACGACGCGCCCGAGGTGGTCTTTAGCCGCTCGGCTCTTTCCATCGACGACCTGGAGCCGGGCATGGAACTCAAGGGCACAGTGCGCAACGTCGTGGACTTTGGCGCCTTCGTCGACGTGGGCGTGCACCAGGACGGCCTCGTGCACATCTCCAAACTGGCCAACCGCTTTGTCAAGCACCCGAGCGACGTGGTGCGCGTCGGTGACACGGTCAAGGTGTGGGTCGAGAAGGTCGATCGCGACCGCAAGAAAATCTCCCTCACCATGGCGCAGGGAAAGTAGCAGCAAAGGACGAACCACCGCCGCCCATCGTCGAACTTGCAGGCTTTTTCTCATCCAATGGGAACAACCTGCAAATACCGCAACAAAAACTTTCGCTTGCATATGGGCGTTGCACTGCGAAACACTTTACCTACGTTTATCAAGGCGTGAACTGCGGTTTTTTATCTTCTCGGCGAACGGTTTTGCAGATTTACCATTTTTATATCGCCGCCGCAGCGGCAAAACGTTTTTGCCGATCATTGCGTTTGATTCCGTTCACGGAACAGAAGCAGCGCCTCACCGGCTCGTTTTCACAACCACTCCAAAGCAAAAAGCGGTGACGCCTCATTTGAGACGTCACCGCTTCCGTGTAGGAGCCGGTTATCGGAGCTCCACCCGATTGGGGCTTAACGTATGCCTGGATTACTCTTCCTCAACGTGGTTAATCACAGCACCCTTGGTGTGGATGAAGTTGGGGACGAAGGCGACGACCAGAAGGACAGCGAGGATCGCGTAGACACCGGTGGTACCGAAGGCCTCGGCAGCGCGGCCAAGCGTAATACCAATGACGGAGAAATCGAAGTCGGCGAACGTAGTGTTCTTGAAGCCGAAGACGTCAAGAACGGGCAGGAGCAGGGCCGGAGCAAAGGTGATGAGCAGGCCGTTGACGAAAGCACCAAGAGCTGCGCCCTTGCGACCGCCGGTAGCATTGCCGTAGATGCCTGCGGTAGCACCGCAGAAGAAGTGGGGAACCATGCCCGGGATGATGAAGATGCCCAGGGTAGCGCCCACGATGAACATACCGACCACGCCACCGATGAAGGAAGCGACAAAGCCGAGGATGACGGCAGTGGGAGCATAGGGGAAGAAGACGGCGCAGTCGACGGCAGGGATAGCGCCAGGGATCAGCTTGTTGGAGATGCCCTGGAAAGCCGGGACCAGGTCGGCGAGGATCATGCGAACGCCGTTGTAGACGATGGTGACACCAACGGCGAAGGACAGGGCACAGGTCAGGGCATAGACGATTACATTGTCGCCGCCAGCGGTCTTGGTAACGACCGCAGGATCTGCGATGTAAGCGGCGAAAGCGGTAACCAGGTAGAAGAAGGCCATGGTAAGAGCCGTGGAGATGGTGGTGTCGCGCAGGAAGGAGAACTTCTCGGGAACCTCGATCTTCTCGGTGCTGTTCTCCTCGGCGTCCTTAGCAAAAAGCGTACCAACTGCAGCGGAGATGTAATAGGCGAGTGAACCGAAGTGGCCCATGGCGATTTCATCGCCATCGGTAACCTTCTCGGTGAAACGCTGACCAACGGCGGGAAGCATAGCGCTCACGAGGCCCAAGAACATGCCGCCCACGATGACAAGCTGAACATCCTGGAAGCCAGATGCCTGCAGAACGGCAGACAGCAGGCAGGCCATAAACATGCTGTGATGGCCCGTCAGGAAGATGTACTTAAACTTGGTAAAGCGGGCAATGATAATGTTCACGACGTAGCCGAGAATCAGGATCATCATGGTCTGAACGCCGAGGACGCTCTGAGCCATCGAAACGACGACCTCGTTGTTGGGCACGACGCCGGTGATGTGGAAACCGGTCTCGATGAAGGTGCCCAGCGGAGCAAGGTTCTCCTGAACAACAGCGGCGCCGGCAGACAGCATGATGTAACCCAGAATTGGCTTCAGGGTGCCCGTCATCACCTTGTGGGCAGGACGCTTAAGCGCGACAAGGCCCACAAAGGCAAATAGACCCATGATCCATGCTGGCTTGGTCAGAATCGATTGGATAAACTCAAGTATGGGAAGGATGGCTTGCATCTGCGCTTCCTTTCTCTCTAACGTGGGCGCGTTTCCCTCTTCCACAGGGAACCGCCCTTTTTTGTGCCGCTTTAGGCGTTAGCGGCGGCCGCCTTGATTGCCTCGAGGGCGTCTTCGCGGATCTTCTTCTTGTTCACATAGCTGCGAACGATTACAACGTTGCCGTGGAGCTCGGGGGCGAGTTCCTTAACGGTGATGAACAGATCCGGATTTGCGGAAGAAGCACCGTTCAGGTCCATAGACTCAACGTCGGCCTTGATGCCCTCCTCCTCGCAAAGCTCCTCGACTTTGCCAGCGAGCATCAGGCTAGACCCGATGCCGTTTCCGCATACGGTGATGATATGCATGGCAACCTTCCTCTCCTACACGTGACGGTTTTCCGTCTATCCAAAAGCGGCGACGCATCGCCGTGCCATTAAGGCCTAAAAGAATGAACGCATGGTCTCCAAAACCTGCTCGGGCGTATCGCATGCGCTGAGCTTGGCAACGCAGTCTTCGTCCTCGAACATCTGCGAAAGCTCCGCCAAGCAGCCAAGATGGGCCTTGGGGTCGGGTGCGCAAATACCCACGAGCACGTGAACCGGATCGAAATCCTCGTGTCCAAACGCAACGGCAGGGTCAAGCGTGACGATACAGATTCCCGCTTCACTCACATTGCCATCTGCCTGGGCGTGGGGCATGGCGATGCCCTCTTCCAAGACCATATAGGGGCCGAATTTGTGAACCGATGAAATCATGGCGTCAACATAGCTCTGGTCGCATTTGCCAGCGTCTACGAGCAACTTACCGCATGCCCTGATCGCTTCCTCCCAGTCGGAGGCCTCGACGTGGCAGGCAACAAGCTCGGGTTTAAGAAGATCGGTCAGCATGCTCGTCCCCTACTCCTCGGGCAAGATATGAAAACCAAGCGCCTGAACGTCGCGGGCAAAGCCCTTGACCGTATCAAGCGAGTACTCAAGCAAATCTTTCCCGAAATTCTTGCGCTTGGCAAGAATGGCATTGGGGACCGTAATGATCTGGCATCCAACGGACTCCGCCTGGAAGATATTGAGGACCTCGCGCGTAGACGCCCAGAGAACCTCGGCAGCAGGCTTAACGGCAGCCTTCTTTACGGACTCCGCCATGAGGGGCAGCGGATCGACGCCGGTATCGGCAATGCGACCGGCAAAGATGGACAGAATAGAGGGGGTCTCGGCAGAAACAGCATCGACGAACTCGTCGACCTGCTCGGGCGTGAAGATAGTGGTGACATTCACCTTGATTCCGTCGGCAGAAAGGCGCTTGACCAGCGCGGCAGTGGACTCGCCCTTGGTGTTGAGCGCCGGAATCTTAACGTAGACGTTGTCTGCCCAGGTTGCAATCTCGCGAGCCTCGGCCTCCATACCAGCCTCGTCATCAGCGAAAACCTCAAAAGAAACCGAGACATCGGTAATGTGCTCAAGAACCGTCTTGGCAAAAGCGCGGTAGTCGGTCACGCCGCCGGCCTTCATAAGGGAAGGATTGGTCGTGAAGCCCTGAACGTTGCCATTGTCATGCATGTCAAGCATGCCCTCGAGGTTAGCGCCGTCGGCAAACACCTTGATCGCCATGTTCGGTCCTTTCTCATCTAACGCTATTGCTATCGAAAGCCTTCTTCTTTGTTTCAAAAGCTTTTCGGTTTTCTTTTATAAACCATTTCAAAAGCTATCGAAAGCTCAATTGTCAACTTTCCGTGAACGGTCGAATATCGGGTGTGAACGTGCTTCTTTTTGGCGGCGCCTTCAGAATGAGACTCTTTATAGCCCGTCTACGTGCGAACTATCTGCTACGCATGCATTTGGGACATGCCATTCCGTTCATTCGATTCATTCGAATTTGCCTTGTTCTTTTCATATCGATACGTTATATTTCGATTACGAAAGGCGCATCTTTTGCCTTTTGTTCAAAAGGAGCGGCATATGGCATCTACTTCAGACCTTTCACCGGCCGAGCGTCAGCGATTTATCATGAATTGGCTGGCCGAAAAGCCAAATATCTCGGTATCCGACATCGTTCGCCGTTTTTCGGTTTCGGAAGTCACCGCACGACACGACCTCGTCTCACTGGAATCCGAAGGCAAGCTGCGTCGCGTACGCGGTGGAGCGGTATCGCTTTCTCGCTCCACCGCAATCTCGTATCCCGAGGAGCGCATCAATGTCCAAGTCGAGGCCAAGGAGGCCATCGCCGCAACCGCAGCAACTCTTGTTGATGATGGCGATGTTCTGGTAATTGATATCGGCACCACGGGCTTTTACTTCGCTAAGGCCCTCATGGACAAGCGTGAGATCACCATTATCACCGGCGATCTTGCAATCGCGAACTACGCCAGCTTCAATCTCCCCAATGCTTCGGTAGTGTTGCTGGGCGGCTCCGTGCGCAAGGGCCACCTCTATCTCGCGGGCGCACTAACGCTCGACTGCATGAGCAAACTACATGCCGACAAGGCGTTTGTCAGCGCCGACGGATTCCACCCCGACCACGGTTTTACCGTCGAGCACGACTTCTCGGCCATAATCAAGCATATGTACCTGACCAACTCAAACCAGGGCTACATGATGGTTGACCAGGGAAAGTTCAACAAGACCAGTTTTTATCAGTCCGCGCAGATCGATGACCTCGATGGCATCATCGTTGACGGAGACGACGAGGGCATCATGACGGCGGCGATCGAGAGCAGTCGCAGTCATCCCAAGCTCTATATTGCAAAATAGCTCAAATGGCCGGGTCGCCCCCCACTGCGGGCGACCCGGCCATTTATTAAATCAACCCAAAGTGGCGCATGGCGGTGACGGTGCCGTCGTGTGCGACATCGTCGGTCACGTAGTCGGCGACCGCCTTGACCTCGGGCATGGCGTTGCCCATGGCCACGGCCGTCTCGACGGCAGCGAGCATGCCCAGGTCGTTACCCGAATCGCCAAAGCCAAAGGTGCGCGCATTTCCCTCGCGGCCCAGATACGCCAGCGCTCGCGCCACGCCCACGCCCTTGTCAATGCCCCTGGGGCTCAGCTCGCGATTCTGACCACCGGTGTTGCACAGCTCAAACTCGCGATCGATAAAGCCGTCATCGTTGGCCACGCGAGCCAAACTGGGCACATTGAGGCATACCTTGCCCACGCGCAGACTGCCGTCGACGCGCATTTCCTCGGCGCTGTGCACCACAGAAGTGCCGATCAGAGACGACTGCTCAACACCCGCGGGTTCCAGGGCAAAAGTAGCCACGTTGGTCTCGAAAAAGGCCTCAATCCCTGCCGCGGCCATACGGCGTGCAAGCTCCTCGATAACGTCCTCGTCAAAGCAGTCCTCGTGCACCACGCGGCCCTCGACCTCGAGCGTCGCTCCCGCCATGGCAACGACACCCGCAGGCTCCAAAGCACGCAGGCCATCGGCAATCAGCCACAAGGGGCGACCCGTGCAGATAAATGCCTGGTGCCCCGCATCGCGCAGGCGGCAAAATGCATCGACAACAGTCTTCGACGGATGGACTGCATTGAAGTCCTTATCGGTCATATCGTCGGGATCGAACGACGTCAGCGTGCCGTCCACGTCAAAAAAGAGCACGGCGGAATCGGGGCACGCATCAATCATATGGGTTCCTTTCGGGGGCGAGAGTAAACGAAGTATCCATCATATAATGGAGCGACGCAACCAGAGAGGTCACCCATGGAATTTTACGCAAGCTGCCCCGAGGGCTTTGAGTCCGCACTCGCCGATGAGCTTAAACGCCTCGGGCTTTCGCATGTTCGCCGGCTGAAGGGCCGCGCCACGTTTGAGGGCGAGCTCGAAGAAGGCTACCGCGCCTGTCTGTGGTCACGCCTGGCGAGCCGTGTGTTCGTGGTACTCGGGCGCTTTGAGGCGCAGGATGCCGATGAACTGTACGATAGCGTTTACGACATCGCTTGGGAGAGCATCGTCCGCCCCGGCGCCACCATCGCCATCACCGCCCGCGGCGTGACCGAGCAGCTGCGCAACACGCGCTTCTCGGCCCTGCGCGCCAAGGACGCGCTGTGCGACCGCCTGGCCGAGACCACGGGCCGTCGCGCCGACGTCGATGCCGCCGACCCCGATGTTCACCTACTGCTTTCGCTGCGCCAGCGCCGCCCGAGCATAAGCCTGGACCTTTCGGGCGACCCGCTGTTCAAGCGCCTGCCGCCCGCGGCGACCCGCGCCGGCGAGGACGCGCACGTGTTGCGCCCCGACTACGCCGCCCTGGTGCTGGCGCAGGTCGGCTGGACCGCACTGTGCGAGCGCGAGCTGACGGCCGACGATTACGAGAACAAAGCCCTGCCCACGCTGGTCGACGCCTCGTGCGCCGGCGGCGGTCTGCTGCTGGAAGCCGTGAACATCCTGACTGACCGCGCCCCGGGTTTTGCACGCGAGCACTGGGGTTTTGAGGGCTGGCAGCTGCACGACGCCGCCCTGTGGGAGCAGCTGCTTGCCGAGGCGCGCGAGCGCGAGGCGGCAGCACGCGAGCGGCAGGCACGCATCGTGGCCGTAGACATCGACCCCGCCGCCCGCAAGACCGCTGAGCGCATGGTCAAGTGCGCCGGCTACAAGCGTTTTGTCGATTTCTGCGCCGCCAAGTCCGCCACCGTGCTGGACCATGCGGGCGCTGTCGCCGGCGCCGCCGTGGTCGCGGATACGACCGAGACCCCGCTGTCGCTTATGCACGACGCCATGACGCTCATCGGTGAGCTGCGTCGCGCGCCCGAGCTTGCCGCGGCGCCGGTCGCCGCGCTCACTCGCGATGGCCTTATGGCCCGCGCGCTCCATGCCGAGCCCGCGCGCTCCATCGCCGTCATGCCCAATAACGAGGAGGCGACTATTGAGGTTTGGCCCTCGCTCGACCACGCCGCCGCGGCATTTGAAGCTGCGGCCAGCGCAGATGCCGAGGAGCAGACCGCAGATGCCGAAGACGAAGCCGCCAACACCCCCATGCCCGAACCTGCCGCCACGCTCGACCTGGGTGACGGCAAGCCGCTACCCGTGCTCATCCCCGAATCGGAGCAGTTCGCCAACCGCCTGCGCAAGAATGCCCGTCTGCGTCGCAAGTGGGCAAAGCGCGAGGGCGTGAGCTGCTACCGCGTCTACGATGCCGACCTACCCGACTACTCCGCCGCCATCGACCTGTACGAAGGCTGCCCGCAGACGCCGGGCCGCTGGCTCGTCATCGCCGAATACGCCGCGCCCAAGACCATCGACCCCGCACTGGCCCAGGCCCGCATGCTCGACATCTTGGCCATCGCGCCGCGCATCCTAGATGTTCCCGCCGAGCATGTGCACGCCAAGGCCCGCATGCGCTCGCGCGGCGGCTCGCAGTACGGCAAGCAGGGCGCCGGCAAGGGTGCATCGGGCGAGCGCGCCAACATCGCGCGCCGTCGTCTGCCGCTCATCGAAGAGGGTGGACTCACCTTTGCCGTCAACTTTGATGACTACCTGGATGTGGGCATCTTCTTGGATCACCGCGTCACCCGCAACCTGGTGCGCGAGCACGCCAAACAGGCGCGCCGCTTCCTCAACCTGTTCGCCTACACCGGCACCGCCACCTGCTATGCGGCAGACGGCGGCGTCGAGGAGACCGTGACGGTCGACCTTTCCAACACCTACCTGGACTGGGCCGAGCGCAACATGCGACAGAACGGCTTTGTGGGCCCGCAGCATCACTTTGTGCGCGACGACGTGCTTGCCTGGATTCGCGACCAGCGCCAGACGCGCAACCGCTGGGACCTGATTTTTGTCGACCCACCCACGTTTTCGAACTCGTCCAAGATGGGTCGCCGTACCTGGGATGTCCAGCGCGACCATGTTGAGCTTTTGGCCGGCGTATCTCGCCTGCTCGCACAGGGCGGCCATGCCATCTTTAGCTGCAACCTGCGCGGCTTCCGCCCCGAGACGCGCAAGCTCGCACGCGCGGGCGTCGTGCTGGAGGACATTACGGCGCAGACCATCCCCGAGGATTTCGCGCGCAACCAGAAGGTGCATCATTGCTATATCGTGCGCCGCCTGCCCATCGAGGACGCCATGGCCGAAGTCGGCTTTAGCGCAGAGGAGATTGCCGAGCGAACCGAGGAGCTGCGCAACCCCGAGGCCCGCAAGCCTCGCGCGGCAGTGCCCGCGCACGCGCAGACCGGCAACGGCAAGTCCAACTTTGCCGGCAAACCCTCCCCTGCCGGCAAGTCCAAAAAGAAGAAGTTCTACGCCAGCAAGCCCAAGGGCAAATAGACAAAGTTGCGGTGGAATAGTTCCTAAAAAGCCTGGTAAAAGACCAAACAGGAACTATTTCACCGCAACTCATATTGGGATGGTGGTTGGCAATCTAGCCTTGGGTGACCAATCGGTAACCGATGCCCACGTGTGTTTGGATATAGCGCGGGTGCGCGGGGTCGGACTCGATCTTTTTGCGCAGCGTGCCCATAAAGACACGCAGGCTCGCTAGGTCGCTCTTAGTCGCCGTACCCCAAATCTCGTGCAGGATAAACTGATGCGTGAGCACCTTGTCGGCATTATGGGCCAGCAGGCATAGCAATTTGTACTCAATCGGCGTCAGATGCAGCTCCTCGCCATCCATCGTGGCGATGCCGGCATCAAAATCGATATGCAGTTCACCGGCATCGAACGAGCCCTCAGAGGAAACACCGCCCGTTTGCGCATATGAAAGGCGTCTGAGCGTCGTGCGAATGCGCGCGAGCAGCTCCTCGACCGAAAACGGCTTGGTCAGGTAGTCGTCGGCGCCGGCATCGAGCGCACGAATCTTGTCCGCATCCTCGCTGCGCGCCGAGACCACGATGATCGGCATGCCCGACCATGCGCGCACCGACTCCACCACCTTGACGCCGTCCATATCGGGCAGACCCAGGTCGAGCAGCACAATGCTCGGTGCCTGCGATGAGGCGGCAGCGATGGCGGCATGGGCGGTCTCCACGGCCATATGGCGCAAGCCGTGCGCCTCGAGCGCGGCAACAATAAGATTGCGAACGGCGGGGTCGTCCTCAACGACCAAGATGAGCGGTTTTACGGCAGAGTTTGGCACAGCGCTACTCCTTATCAAACGAAACGTCGGCGACGGGAAGCTCAATCGTAAAGACCGAGCCGTGCGGGTCCGCCGCGGCAACCTCTATGCTACCGCCATGCGCCAGCGCAATGGAGCGGCAGAGCGAAAGACCCAGGCCCACGCTGCGGTGGCTGTCGGCAAGACCGTGGTTGGCGGTATAGAACGATTCAAAGATCCGCTCGCGGTCCTCGGGCGCAATGCCCGGGCCGTCATCGGCCACCGAGCACGCCACGCGTCCATCGTCGACGCCAATCGAAATCACGATATGCGAGCCTGCGGGCGTATAGGTGATGGCGTTGTTCACCAGATTGACCACCAGCTGCACCATCAGGCGCGCGTCGACGTTGACGAGCGCTGGCTCGTCGCACGTCACCACCTTAAGGTCGTGCTCGCGCACGGCAGGGTTCACGTGGCGCAGCGCCTCCTCGACGATATCGTCCATGAGCTCGAGCGTGGTCGACAGGCGCATACCGCCGCCCTCGAGCTTGGTGATGGCGAGCAGGTTCTCGACGGTGGCGTTGAGCCACAGCGCATCCGAGCGAATGGATAGAAGCAGGCCGCGGCGCGTCTGGGCATCGAGCACCGCGGTGCCGGTCGAACCCTGGTCGAGCAGGACATCGGCATTGCCCGAAATGCTGGTAAGCGGCGTGCGCAGATCGTGCGAGATGGAGCGCAGCAGGTTGGCGCGCAGCTGTTCGTTTTTGGCGAGCACCGCTGCCTCCTCGCGGGCCTCCATGGCGCGGGCGCGGTCGAGCGCCAGCTCGCCTTCGCTCACGATGGCATCGGCAAGTGTCCGCTCCTCATGCGTCAGCACGTCGGGCTCGGCAACGATAGCCAGCACGCCCACCACCGAGGCGGGATCGCCCGAGCGCGCGAAGCCGTCGCCTGTGCGAACCGTCAGGTAGATGCCATAAAACGCCGATCCGCCATAGGTGGCATCGAGCGGCGTTCCCACATAGGCGGACGCCGAGAGCCGCGGTGGCATCTGCGGCGCCAGCTCGTGCACCGGCGCGGCATCGCCCACGGCCGTGTATGTCGCACGCGGCAGCAGGTCATCGCCCTCGGCGTCGGCGCTGTACCACACGACCGGACAGCCCGAAAGACGCGCCAGCTGCGTGGCCATGGCGTGAACGATCTGCTGCTCGTCGGCGCAGCGCTGCAACATGCGGTTGGTCTCGAGCACCATATGCGTGCGGCGGTCGCTGGCGGCAGCCTGTGCCAAAGCGCGACGCAGGGCCAAGGCAATCGAGCTCGACACAAGCGAGACCACAAACATGATGAAGAACATGCCGGGATAGCCGCGGTCGATAAGCGACAGCGAGTAGCGCGGGTCGACAAACAAGAAGTTGTAGAGCGCCACGGCGGCAGCCGAGCTCAGCAAGCAATACAGGCGACTCCAGGTAAAGAATGCGCACAGCTGAACGGCAAACACATAGACGATCATGATGCTCGGCGCGAGACCCGGATGGTCGAGCAGCGCGCCCACAATCGTCGCCGCGACCAGCAGCCCCACCGATACGCAGGCGTCATACAGAGGAGTGCGGCGCGTCAGCGTTGTGCGCCGCCACCAAAAGCTATCGGCAATATCGCCGTCCGTACGGACGTCCATCAGCGTCCCGCCCCTCTCTCAAAAACAAAAACCACCACAAAGGGGACAGGCACCTTTGTGGTGGTTTCCCTTGTGGTGGTTCCAAGTGTAAAGCCTTTGCAACCTGCGGTCGTTAGACAAACAGCACGTGCGCGAGCAGTGCGCACACGCACGCCGCGACAAGCACCGTCACCACGATCGAAATCACGCGGTCGGCCATGTCCATGTTGGCCCGATTCGTAAAGAACCGATCTTCGGCGGCGTCGACGCGCGCCTCACGCACCAGCTCGGTCGCAAAATCGCAACCGTCAAGCACCTTTGCATCCATGGTTTCCTCCCAGGACTCAATCCCCGTCAATACAAACCCGCCCGTTCGCAGGCAAACCTCAAGCGTCGACTACGGCCGCTCGTTGGGAGCCAGGCGTTGCATCTTGTTCACGGCTTTGAACTTGGTGAACAGCGGCACGTACTCAAAGCTCACGTTGGAGTTCTCCAGGCCGTACCAACGCGCGGGCGTGCCGGCGGCGCGGCGAATGATGTACTTGAGCGTGATGGCCGTACGCTCGCTCGGCTCCACATCGCTTTCAGGCGCCAGAAGCTTACGAATCAGGACGAACTTGAACGTGCCGATGTTACCCGGATCCTTGTAGACCGAGTAGTCATGCGTCTGCGGCGGCAGCTCGCCGGTGGCAGCCAGGTCCTGAACAACCTGACGCAGGTAGGCATTGACGCGCTGGTTGATCTTGTAGCCCAGGTACAGATGCACGCGGAACACGTAGTCGGTGCCGAACGTCTCGACCGAATAGGCAAAGGTGTGCGGCTCGTCCATGGTCTCGACATTCACAAACCACCAGGCGCGGGCGCGCTTGGGATGCTTGTCCAAGATCGAATAGACGATATCGCGGTCGATGTAGTCGGTATGGGTGTCCTTGGTCAGGTACACAACGTTGTCGCTCAGGCGCTCGTAACGGTCGTCGTCGCGCAGGCGCTTGAGCTGCGGCAGGTAGCTGCGCAGCGGCAGCAGCGTAAACTGGCGCTGCTCGACCGCCGTGCCGTTGTACCAGCACACCATAATGCCCATGATGAGTGCAGCCATGAGGATGGTGAAGTAGCCGCCGTGGAAGAACTTGGTGAGCGAGCTCACGAAGAAGAAGCCTTCGAGCAAAAGGAAGAAGGCCGCGAAGATCCACGGAGCAACCTTGAGCTTGCGCTCCTCGTGCAGGTAGAAGAAGAGCAGCAGCGTGGTGCACATCATAGTCAGCGTAATGGCAAGGCCGTAGGCGGCTTCCATATGCGCCGAGTTCTGGAACAGCAGCACCACGATGACGCAGCCGACAAGCATGACGTTGTTGACCATGGGGATGTAGAGCTGGCCCTTGGTCTCGGCAGGGTAGAAGACCTGCATGTGCGGCATGAGGTCCAGACGGCTGGCCTCGGACACCAGCGAGAATGCGCCGGTGATGAGCGCCTGCGAGGCAATGATGGCCGCGACGGTGGAAAGGCCGACGGCAAACGGGCGCAGGCCCGGGGCGAGCATCTGGTAGAACGGGTTGAGGTCGGCAATGCCCATGAGCTCGGGGTTGGCAGCGTTGTTCATAAGCCAAGCGCCCTGGCCCATATAGGAAAGCAGCAGGCAGCACTTAACGAACGGCCAGGTAGCGTAGATGTTGCCGCGGCCGACGTGGCCCATGTCGGAGTAGAGCGCCTCGGCACCGGTGGTGGCGAGGAAGCAGCTGCCCAGAATCATGATGCCCGCGTGGTTGTTGGGGCTCAGCAAAAAGGCGATGCCGCGCACCGGGTTGAGGCACAGCAGCACGGCGGGGTGCTGGAAGACAAAGAACAGACCCGTGCCGCCCAGGAACAGGAACCACAGCGTCATGATGGGGCCAAAGGCGTGACCGATCTTGGCCGTACCGATACGCTGTACCAAGAAGAGCACGATGATGATGGCGAGCGTAATGGCGACGACGCGGCCCTGGTCATCGCCCAGCACGGCATGGACCGCCGGGATGGTGCGCAGGCCCTCGATGGCCGTGGTAACGGTAACGGCCGGCGTCAGGATGCCGTCGGCGAGCAGCGCGGCGCCACCCAGCATGGCGGGGATGATGAGCCATTTACCGCAGCGCTTAACCAGGCTGTACAGGGCAAAGATGCCGCCCTCACCATGGTTATCGGCGCGCAGCGAGATGAGCACATACTTGATGGTGGTCAGCAGCGTGACCGTCCACACGACAAGGGAGAGCGCGCCGAGCACGAACTCCTCCGTGACGCTCCCGATGCCGCCGTTGCCGGCAACGAGCGCCTTGGTTACATACATAGGGCTGGTGCCGATATCGCCGTACACCACGCCCAGCGTGACGAGCATCGCCGAGATGCTCACAGGAATCGCAGCGTGCGAGGCTGCCTCCTTGGCCTTTTGTTCCATAAGCCGGTTTCCTCCCAACTTTAATGTTCGAAGGAATTATAGGTAATCGTCCTATGTTTGAATGGCACTGTTTTCCCAGCTAGATAAAGATTTATACAGTCTTTAGGCTACCGCGGCGATATGAAATGTGACAAAAGGACTATCCCCTTGTCACATCCGTCATTTTCCGAGCCAGTTTTTGAACCACCATTCCATGGAGCGGCTCATCTCGGCCATAAAGGGACTCGTGTGCTTGCGGGTGTAGACATCCACCACGCGCTCGCCTACCTCGCGGGCATGCGGACGGAACATCGCGTCCATCTCGGCCACCTGCGCGTCCATGGTCGCAGCATCGGCGCGGCAGTAGCGCTCCTCGTGCACCAGGTTCACCACGGGATGCGCGATCGCCGGGCGCTCCTTGCGGGGCGTGCCAATGATGAGCATCGACAGCGGCATGGTATAGGGCGGCAAACCGAGCAGCTCGGCAACTTCCTCGGCATTCTCGACGATGTCGCCGATATAGCAGCTCCCCAGGCCCAGGGCCTCGGCGGCAACCACGGCGTTTTGGGCGGCGATCACGGCGTCCTGGGCCGCGATGGCAAAGTCGCCCAAACCCGGCGCGCGGCGGGGCGCCTTGCCCGTACGCTCGACAAACTCGGGCTCAAAGCAGCCCACGTGCTCAAACAGATCGATCCACTTGGCATAATCGACCACAAATATGAGTGCCCAGGGCGCCTTGGCGATCATGGGCTGGTGGTCGCACAGGTCGGCCAGACGGTCCAGCGTAGCCTGCTCGCGAATGCTTACGATGGAATACATCATCATGGCGCCTGCCGACGGTGCACGGCTCGCCGCATGCAGAATCGCCGCACGCTGCTCGTCGGTCACCGCCACAGGACGGTCATTGTCATCGCGCGCAAAAGCGCGCGTGGACGAACGGCGCTCCAAGATGTCCAGCACCGTGTTGCCCGTAGTCTCGACCGGATAGCCGCCCGCGTCCACGCCCACAGCTCCGCCGCAGTACTCGGTGCCCGTCATACAAACCTGCTCGCCCATAGCTCTATCCTCGCCAATTCTTTAAGAAGCCTTTACGTTTCCGTGTAATTCCCGTCCATTATCGCGCAGGTCGCCACCACATTGCGCCACACCGCCACACGTGCGCGTTAATATGGCTGGTTGTTGTGCGCAGTCACCAATTGCAGCGCATATCTTGGTAACAATCGGGTAAACCCCCGCTTTCGTAGGTTTTAAGTTTGTGAGGAGTCTCAGCATGTTCGCTGCCGCCATCTCGCTCGTCGGTCTTGCGGCGACCGTCTACCTTGTTTTGCGCGAGGCCAAGGCCATTCGCGCTCAGTCGGGCACCGTTGCCAAAAGCGCTCTTGGGTGGAGCGTCGCCTTCGGCCTGTTCCAGCTCTTTTTGACCGTCTGGGGCGCCATTGGCCTCGTCGCCCAAAACGAGCCGCTCGCCTTTGTGATGCTCATCCTGACCAACGCCATCCTCACCGGCTGCGCTTGGGTCAGCATCGCCCGCGACCGTATCGCTCCGCGCGTCTTTGCGTTCGCCTCGGCCGATGCGTCCGCCCCCACCGGCAAGCTCGCTCGTTTGCGCGGCGCCTTTGTGGGCAAACCGCTCGTCGCCGCCGTCTTGTGCCTGCTGCTCGCCGGCGTCTTTGCGCTGCTGGGCATGGAGGTCTCGTCCAACCACGACTTTACCTGGGTCTACCCCCTGTGCATCCTGCTCGAGTGGGCCATCATCACCACGCTCATGGTCGGCCTGTTCTTCCTGTTCCAGCGCCACGGTGCAGCTCCCGCGGTCCTGGCCTTTGCCCTCTTTGTCCTGGGCATTGCCGAGTTCTTCGTCATCACGTTTAAATCCATGCCCATCCAGCCGGGCGACCTTTCGGCCATCTCCACCGCCGCCGCGGTCGCCGGCACCGGCTACACCTTCTCCATCTCGCTGTTCTGCGTGCTGTCCATGGGCTTTACCGCCATCGCTATGCTGCTGTGCGAGTACGCCGGCCTGGTGGCACCGCACCGTCAGAAGGGCGCCGCCAACGCCAAGCGCATGCTGCTCACCAATCTGCTCGTCGCCGTGCTGTGCCTGGGCGGCGTGACCGCGCACGTCACGCTCATCGACTACTACAACACCCTCGGCATCACCGTCTATACCTGGCGCCCGCTCGAGAGCTACTGGCGCGAGGGCTACCTGCCCGCCTTTATTAGTGCAGCGCAGTCCATCAAGCCGCCCAAACCCGCCGACTACTCCGTCGACGATGCCAAGGCCACGCTCAAAAAGTACGCCAAGGCCTACGACAAGTCCGACGCGGCCAAGAGCGACGAGCGCGCCGCCGCAAAGGAGCAGTTCGACAGCGAGAAGCCCACGGTCATCGCCATCATGAACGAGACCTTCTCGGACCTGTCCATCTACCAGAACATGCGCGCCGGCTACGAGGGCCCGCAGTACTTTAAGAACCTGTCCAACTGCCTCAGCCGCGGCAAGCTCTATGTGAGCGCCTACGGCGGCGGTACCGCCAATACCGAGTTTGAGTTTATGACCGGCAACTCCATGGCCAACCTGGGCTCGGGCGTGTACCCCTACACCATCTACAACATGGAAACGACCGGGAACCTGGCAGAGCAGTTCAAGTCGCTCGGCTACACCACCACGGCCATGCACCCCAACCACGCAACCAACTGGAACCGCGAGAACGTCTACAAGGACTTTGGCTTTGACCAGTTCCTGTCCATCAACGACTTCCAGGGAGCCGACACCCTGCGCGACATGGTGACCGACCAGGCTACCTACGACAAGATTCTTGAGCTGCTCGACCAGAACGCCGATCCGCAGTTTATCTTCGACGTGACCATGCAGAACCACTCGGGCTACGATACGGGTCTGGTGCCGGTCGACAAGCAAATGCACCTGAATATCGACACGACCGATCTGGACGCCAAGACCGTCGAGGACGGTACGCTCTCCGATGTCGACGAGTACGTCTCGTGCATCGAGCAGTCCGACCAGGCGCTGCGTTACTTCCTCAACGCCCTGAGCAAGCTCGACCGTAAGGTGGTCGTGGTGTTCTGGGGCGATCACCAGCCGTTCTTCCCGTCCAAGTTCAACGACAAGTGGTTTACCGGCGAAGACGACGCCACCCACCAGGAGCGCTTGTGGCAGACCGACTACATCATCTGGGCTAACTACGACGTTGCCGGTTGCAACCAGACGAGTGAGGTCGACGACCTGTCCACTAACTACCTGTCCACCCAGCTGATGCAGCTGATCGGCGCACCGCTGACCGACTACCAGAAAGCGCACATGACGCTGCGCGAGTCGCTGCCCGCCATCAACTCCGTGGGCTACGAGGACGCTAGCCTGCGTTGGGCGCTCTCCTCCAACGTCACCGGTGACGACGCAGCAGCAGCCGCCACCACCAAGGCGCGCGAGGATTACGCCAAGATGCAGTACTACGAGATGTTCCGCGACGGCAAGAACGTGTATACCGAGCACTTCCAGACCGAGGCCAACGAAACCGACCCCAACCTGGCACCGGGTACGACCAAGATCAAATAGCGACTAGCTGCGAGTTCATAACTGAAACGTCTGTCCGGGCGGAGGCATATAAGGTTCCCTGCTCGGACAGTCCTGCGTAAGACGGAGGCCACATTAAGTGGCCTTCTTTGCGTGCGGAACTCGCGATGAACCTTATATGCCTCCGCCTGGACAGACGCCCTGATGTTGGGGCGTGGCTTGTCTTGGGTGTATCGCCGAACATATATAAGTTGAAGGCCACGTTATGTGGCCTTCTTTGTTTGCGGAAAGTGTGTCCCGGAATTCTTGTCTGGAATGGGATGCAGTTTCCGCTTGCGGAGTCTCCACTCAACAGAAAACCCGGGTGGCCTGTTTTTTGGCTACCCGGGTTTTTGGGTTGTCGATATGTTCGACTGGCTACTAGTGGGTCTTGCGGCGCTTGATCAGCATGATGAGGGCTATCACTACGAGCGTTGCTCCCGCTGCTGCTGCGGTGGCGACTAGGGCGAATGTTTGGTCGCCGGTGTTTGCGAGGTTCTTCGCTGTGGTCGTAGTCTTGACCTTGGTGTCGGTCTTAGCTCCGTTGTCGGACTTGGGCTTGTCCGGGTTCGTCGGGGTCTCAGGAGTCTCGGGGTCCTTTGAGCCTTCGGAATCGGTTGGGCCGGCGGTGTTTACCAGCGTATGGTCCAGGAACTTCTTGGCGCCCGCACTTGCCTGTGAGAACAGGCGGCGCGTGCGGATCGGGGTGGCGTTCACCGTTGTGGGCGCCGTCTCCTCGGCCTCGATATTCACGAGCGTCGTGCCGGTGTCGAGGCCCACGTCGTTGTATCCCACGTGGCAGTAATACTGCGCACCGTCATCGTCTGCGGTCAGGTCAATCTCGAGCTTTGAGGCCGTTCCAGCCGCGAGGTTGCCATCGGCACCCACGAGCTTAAACTCTGTCTCGCCGCGGCCCTTGCGGTACCACATATAGGTCGGTGCCAGCCCTGTTTCGCTATCGTCGGCACCGAGTTGCTTCACATGGCCAATCGCCGAGAGCGTCAGGTGGCTTCCCGCCGGGCGCTCAACCGAAGAGTCGTATCCAAGATCCGGCCCCTCCGCAGCATCCGCCGCAGGTCCGCTCACTGTCATCGTCATGCCATCGGGCATGGTCTTGACCGTGATGATTGCCGAGCGAATACCTGTTTCGGTCGTGGATCCATTCTTAACGGCGGCGATGGCGAATCGATACTCCGTATTGGGCTGCAGCCCATCCCACTTGAGCGAGGTCTTCGTGTTATCGGCAATCTTCCAGCTGTTCACGACCGCATCCGCCGCATTGCTCTGCAGCATGCCCACGCCGTAGCTAAAGCCACTCTTGTTTGCGAGTACATCGTCCCAGCTAAACGTAACGCTGGTCGAATCGACGGCGTTTGCCGTAAAGCCCGTCACGGCCGGCGCGTCGGGCATCTCGACGTCCTTAACGTCATAGCCCACGATCCAGAACTGGTCGGTGTCCTTGGTGCCGAGCTTGTCGCCCGAGTCTGCCTCGAACTTGTCGACATCCACCGCGTTGACGCCCAGACGCCACACAAAACCGTACTTGCCCTGCGCGGCCTCGGGCAGGTTGTCGACGGTGCCGCCGTATTCGGTCGATTCACTCGAGGAGTTACCCGTAGTAAAGCCGGCGTTGGCACCAAAGCACAGGCCGCCAAACAACTCGTGCTTTGCGAGCTTCGCGCCCATGACAACGCTGCCGTTCAGCGTCAAGCCGAGCTCGAGCTCCTGCTCCTTGCCCTCCTCGACTTCGATGGTCTGCTCAATGCTCGCCCCCGACTGCGCGGCGGCGCCGTTAAACCCATCGTGCGTGTAGGCGCGCGTTACGCCAGGCTTGCCCAGGCCAAAGGAATCCCCAACGGGAGTCTCGCCGTTGAGCGTCGTTTGACAGGTTCCGGGTTCTCCCGACCGGTTGGTCAAAAAGTAGCTGAGCGGCGTCATATTGTGCTGTTTGGCAATGCGGTCATAGGCCTCGACATTAACGACCGAGGTCTGCGCGCCGAGCGACACGGGCGCCGCCATCACGCCCTTGCCACCAGTTTCCTCATTTTCGATCTCATACTCGTAATAGACCATCGGAATCGTGTAGAGCACGGCCTTGTCACCCTCGCCGGCATGCGACTCATAGCTTACGCTTGCGCTGACCGTGCGCTCGCTCCGGTAGTCATAGCATCCCTCGGCGGCAAAATCGACTGAAGCATTCATCGCGACCAGGGGCGGACCGGTCTGCACCTCGACGGCAACGCCCAACTCGGCGCCAATGGTATAGCCCTGGGATGTCCCCGTGCCCTTTTCCTCTCCGTATGACGTGCCGCCCAACACCAGATAGCCGTATGCCTGCTCCAGATCCTCAACATAGGGCGCATCCTGCAGCACGGCAAGCACGCGCGGGTTGGTATAGACCTTGTAGCGGTCCTTGTACGTGATCTTGACGCTGTCGTTGTCGACATCGGGCAGCGCGAGCGAGATAAATGTGCCGTAGGTAGTGCCGCGACGGTTGCTCTCGCTAATCACCTGCTCCTCGCCGCGGCGCACCTTTCCGTTCTCGTCGAGCGAAAAATGCGAGGCGGTCATCCAATAGTAGTCATCGTTCTTGCGCAGGTCCTCGTCGCGGTGCTTGCCCACCACGGCGATAAAGCTCTCGTTATAGCGGTCCGAACCCGAGACGCTGCCCGCCTTGACGTCGCTGATCCACACCTGCTCTATACCCTTGTGGTCATGCTTGTTGCTGCTGTTGTATTGCTGACCGCTCATGCTCATGGTTCCGACCATGGACCCCAAGCCCTGAGCCCCGCTCTGTGCCGTGTTGCAGGCAAAGTCGCGGAACACATCGCCGCCCACGAGCACCTCGTCGACCGCCAGCTGCTCGGACAGGCCGTCAAGGTTGGCAGTGGCAAGGGCAATAGGCGCCAAGGTGCACGGATAGCGCTTATCCTGAGCGCTATCCTTCCATGCGCTGTTGGGCACATGCATCAGCCCATAGGAGGCGAGGAGCCCGTCTCTGTATTCCTTACAATCGGAAAGCTTGAACTCGCCAGACTCCGAGTCAAAATACGCGTAGCGGTACAGCGCGCCGTACAGCCCCTTGCTGCCGTCAGAAGCGCCGTAATCAAAAGCGCTGCGTTGCCAGTCATAGCCCGCAAGAATAAGGCCCGTGACGGTTTCACCCGTCTTCTTTCCTTCTTCATCGTAGGCGGCAAACGTGCCGAACGTCGCATTCGCAGCGACCATGGTCTTGCCGTTCGCGGAGAGGGAGATTGCGCCCGCGTCGCCCAGAGCATCGACATGGACGAGCGCACCCTTGGATGCATCCCACGAAAACAGCTCGCAATGCGTCGACTTATCAATATTCTTCTTGCCGTAGGGTGCCGAGACCACGATGGCGAGGTCATCGCAAAAATCGCGATCGAGGTCGCCGGCCGCTAGCGAAACGACAGGAGCTGACTGAAGCTGCGTCCAGGAGTCGTTCCCGCCCTTGTTGTGCGTGGTGTAGTCCGCGGCGTTACCGGCATCGATCTTGACGACGCTTTGCTTCCAGTTGCCGCCCTCCAAGTCATACATGTCGACTACAGCCTTGCGCACGCCGTTCTCGTCGACATAGCAGCCCGCGTAGACAAAAAGCTCGTCGACGCCGTCGCCATCGACATCGCCCGCCTCGACATCAAAGACGGCGTCGTGCTCTTGCAGGTAACCGGCATCCAGGTACTTAAAACGGCCTTCGTACATCATATTAGTGTTGACCGTCACCGGCAGGTGTGTGTCGAGAGTGCGCGTACGCCCGTTGCTAAACGAGTAGAGGACCAGCTCAACCTTTCCGGCGTATGACTTGCCGTCAATCGTCGTGGAGGAACTGTCGCCGTAGGCACGGAGCTCGGCAACGCGGCTCTTTTTGCCCGTGCTGGCGTCGCTGCAGAACTCAACACTCGTGGCGTGAATGCCCGAGAAACCGTTGTTGTCGTTGGCGAGTACTGTTGAGGACTCATTGTTGCTTAGGTACGACCAGGTGCCGCCACCGTAGTCGCTATGCTTGTAGAGATCGCTGTTCGTATCGAAGTTGTTGACGTTTTGCCAGAACTTTGCGGCGCCCCACACACTTCCATAGCCATCGGTGAGTTTGCTGCTGCCGCCAATGTCACCGCGCTCGACGTTCTCGAGCTTGTCGCGCAGAGTGTAGCGATTGCCATGGCTACCGTTAGCTGCCATATAGACCTCGCTGCGCGTGGCAAACGTCGTGGGGGTATCAGTGGAATAGGGGCCAACGGTATCGGCCGGAATGTCCTCGCTCGTGCCCAGACCCAGGGCTTGATAATCCTGCTCGGTCATATCGGTGATTGCGGGCGCGTCTGCCGCCTGGGCAACCTGGGGCGTGGCCGTGAAGCAGGCGACGCTCGTGGCGATCAACGCAGCAAGCGCCGCCGTCCCAACAAGCGAGATTTTCGACAGCCTACGGATACGGGGGTGTGGAACGTACATGAGGGACCTCGCTTTATTCGAGTGGAGTGGACTCATTTTTGCAAATGATACATCCGATGCCCGATATCACGTGTCTCATTTTCGCCAACGGCGTGTCTCATTTTTGAGAATCCGAGATGCCGCGGAAATCTTATCCCAGCTCAAAGGCCATTTCTGGGATGTATTTTCCGTCGAGTGCCTCATCGGGAAACTACGTCCCATTCCAAAGGCAAATTCCGGGACGCATTTTTCGAAAGCCTGCCCATCCGGAAAGCCCGTCCCACTTTGGACGCATCCGGGCACGGAACCATCGACCTATCAGGCCTCCCATCAATAAAGAGGCGTCCTCCCGGACGGCGGGGCAAGAAGTTCATCGCGAGTTCCGCACGCAAAGAAGGCCACTTAATGTGGCCTTCGTCTTGCGCAGGACTGTAGAGCAGGGAACTTCGTGCCCCGACGCCCGGGAGGACGTTTCATTTAGAAAGATGGACCGACCGCCGTCAGCGATGGGAGCTACTCCCCCAGCACGGCCTTTTTGGCGGCTGCAGCCATGTTGTCCAGATCTTCCTTGGTGGGGTGATCCTTTGCGGCGACCCAGTTATCGAGCAGCATCTTAAAGCGGACATTGTCGGGATCTTGCTCGAGCATGGCCTCGTAGCGCTGCTTGACCGCGGGACCCATCTTGCCCTGGCACATTGCCCAACCCACAAGCTCGGCATCCTCGGCCAAATTGGAGGTCACGCGATTGATAATCTGCTGATAATAGCTCTGGTCGGCGCCAAAACCGCAGGTGCCAAACAGGAAGACGCGCTTACCGTGCAAGGCGGAGAGCAACGCCGCGACCGAAGGCGTGCACGCGCCCTTGTCACACCAAAAACCGACGAGCACCGTGTCGGCCACGCGGGCGCCCTGCGCCTCGAGCGCAACCTGGTCTGCATCCGCATCGTCGCTCAACGCCGCGGCGTGGACAAACTCGACGCCTGCAGCCTGCAGGGCACGCTTGATTGCGCCCGAAACCATCCTGGTATTACCGCTCTTGCTGTTGACCACCAAAGAGCATGTCATAGTCACGTTGCTCGTTTCCCCCAAAACTAAAGCCACTAATGCAATTTATTAGATGAATATCTTAGTACTAACGTGACAGATGTAAACCACCGTCTGTCGATTGATTCATTTGCCCCACGGGCTTGCTCACTGGGCAAACTGACTGCGGTAGAGCTCGGCATAGAAGCCATCTGCCGCCAGCAGCTCGTCGTGCGTGCCACGCTCGATAATCTGGCCGTCGCGCATGACCAGAATGCAGTCGGCGTTGCGAATCGTGCTCAGGCGATGCGCCACCACAAAGCTCGTACGACCGGCCATGAGCTCGTCGAATGCCGCCTGCACTTGCAGCTCGGTGCGCGTGTCGATACTAGAGGTCGCCTCGTCCAGCAGCAAGATAGCCGGGTCGGTGAGCATAACGCGTGCGATGCACAGCAGCTGCTTTTGGCCCTGGCTAAACGTGCCGCCGTCCTCGCCGATGACCGTATCGTAGCCGCCTGGCAGCTGCACGATAAACTTGTGTGCATGCGCGCGCTTGGCCGCCTCGATAACCTGCTCGCGTGTGGCGCCTGGGCAACCGTAAGCAATATTGTCCGCTACCGTGCCCTCGAACAGCCAAGTGTCCTGCAGCACCATGCCAAAGGCACGGCGCAGGCTTGCGCGCGTGTAGTCACGCGAAGACCTGCCATCGACCGTGATGTGGCCGGCATCGATATCGTAAAAGCGCAGCAGCAGGTTGATGAGCGTCGTCTTTCCGCAGCCCGTGGGGCCGACCAGGGCAAAGCGCATGCCGGGCTTGGCCTCGATGCAGATATCCTGCAGCAGCTTTCGATCTGGCACATAGCTAAAGTCCACGTGTTCAAAGGTCACCTCGCCCTGCGGGGCGGCAAGCTCTACGGCGTCCGACGCGTCGGGCTCCTGCTCGCGCGCATCGAGCAGCGCAAACATGCGGCGCGCCGAGGCATACGCGGTCTGGATCTGCGTAATAACGTTGGTGACCTCGTTGAACGGCTTGGTGTACTGGTTGGCGTAGGACAGGAAAATCTGCACGCCGCCCACCGTGAGCGCCGCCGGCACGCCCGTGATCACGCCCACGCAGCCGATCACAGCGACCACGGCATAGATGATGTTGTTGATAAAGCGCGTACCGGGGTTGGAAAGCGAGCCCATAAACTGCGCGCGCTCCCCTGCCGTATAGAGTTCGGCGTTGAGCGCGTCGAAGCGCTGCTGGGCGTTGGGGCCATAGGCAAACGCATCAACCAGCTTTTGCTCGCCCACGTACTCCTCGATATGACCGCCGAGCTGCCCTTGAATACGCTGCTGTGCCGTAAAGCTTTTGTTGGAAAGCTTGGCGATGGCGCCGGCTGCAAAAATGGAAAGCGGCGTGACGAGTACCACCACGAGCGTCATGGTCAGGTTAATGGAGAGCATAAACGCGAGCGTGCCAACGATGGTGATGACGCCGGTAAAGAGCTGTGTAAAGCCCTGCAGCAGGCCGTCACCCACCTGATCGACGTCGTTGACCACGCGGCTCATGAGGTCGCCGTGGGCGTGGCTGTCGATAAAGCTGAGCGGCATGCGGCTGAGCTTGTCGCTCGCCTCCACGCGCATGTCGCGCACCGTCTCGTAGGACAGGCGGTTGACGCAGTAGCCCTGCAGCCACTGGAAGGCCGCGGCACCTACGACGACAATCGCGAGCTTGGTGACAAGCGGCAGCAGCGCGTCGAAGTCCACCTGCCCGGCGGCGACGATCAGGTCGATGCCCTCGCCGATGAGAATAGGTGTGTAGAGCTGCAAAATCACGGAGATGGCGGCACTCACAAACGACGCTACAAACGAAATGCGGTGCGGGCGGACGTAACCCATCAGGCGGCGAGTCACCGCACCCACGGGATAACGTTCGGGGTCGCCGGGCTGGCGCGGGCCGTCGCCCAGGTCGTTGAGGCTATCGTTGCCGGACACGTTGGCCGTCATCGTGGCGACCGAACCGGAAGAAGTGTACGGATTCATTTAGCAGCCCTCCTTTGCGCAGACGGATGCGGGGGCGATCGGGGCGGGCGCGGGCGCCGCGCTCCCCTGCTGGCCCTCGAGCTCCTCGCGGCGAAGCTGCGACTGGCAGATCTCGCGATAGAGCTGACAGGTCGCGTACAGCTCATCGTGCGTGCCCAAGCCCGCAACCGAGCCGTGATCGAGCACGCAGATCATGTCGGCGTCACGCACGGTCGAGACGCGCTGGCTTACGATGACCGTAGTCAGTGGCAGACTGTCCTCGGCAGCACCGCGCATGCTGCGCTCGCGAATGGCATGGCGAAGCGCCGCGTCGGTCTTAAAGTCGAGCGCCGAGGCGGAGTCATCCATGATCAGAATCTGCGGCGAGCCCACCAGGGCACGCGCAATGGTCAGGCGCTGGCGTTGGCCACCGCTAAAGTTCTTGCCGCCCGCCTCGACCGGGGCGTCGAGCCCCTGCGGCTTGTTGCGCACGAACTCGCTCGCCTGCGCCATGTCGAGTGCCGCCCAGAGTTCCTCGTCGGTCGCCGACTCGTCACGCCAGTTCAGGTTGCTACGGATGGTGCCACTCGTCAGCGACGCGCGCTGTGGGA
>OMGA01000139.1_pt1 | contig 36168 bp, 36 predicted proteins | sample 1674211 | NCBI WGS metagenome assembly OMGA01 (sample SAMEA103958152, study PRJEB25191) | human gut metagenome | biome: human-associated habitat [ENVO:00009003]; feature: intestine environment [ENVO:2100002]; material: feces | place: Germany | collected 2013/2015
CTGCAAATCGAGGGTTAACGTTCTCGCGCAGATCGCTTGCCTCCGGCTGCGCTCGGCGGCAGGCTGAGCCTGCACCCAATTCACGGCGGCATGATGCCGCATCCAATTCACGTATCGGCTGGGTGGGCAGTCTGACTTTCTACCTCGCGGCACCGAGATTCTGCTAATCAAGGTTCGCTTCCTTTTCAAAAGGAAGCGGGCGAAACACCTTATCGTTCAGGCGCCTTTTGCACATAAAAAATTGCCCCGTGCCAAAAAAGCACGGGGCAATCAATCCTACTTCATATTCTGCGCGCAGGCCTCCACAAAGGCGGTGAACAGGTTGTTCGCCACCTTGTCGCCAAGGCCCAGAATCTCCGGATGCCACTGTACGCCCATCACAAACTTTTTGCCCGGGTAATAGGCGGCCTCCACAATGCCGTCGTCGGCAATCGCCATGCTGCGCAGCGGCTCGCCCAGCTTTTTGACGCCCTGATGGTGCAGGGTGTTGACGCCGATCTGCAGCGGGGTGTCGCGGATGACGTTGACCTTGTGCATCACCTTGTCCTTCTCCTCGGGCTTGGTGCGCTGGTGCTCGATGTGCACGCTGCTCTTGTTCTGGGTGTTGATATCCTGATACATGGTGCCGCCGGTGACCACATTCAGCACCTGGAAGCCGCGGCAGATGCCGAACACCGGCTTATCCATCGCGATGGCCTTCTGCATCAGCGGGATTTCCAGCGCGTCGCGCTCCGGCGCCAGAGCGCCGCAGCAGTCCAGCAGCTCCTCCCCATACAGTCCCGGGTGGATGTCCGGTCCGCCGCTGAACAGCACGCCGTCCACCCGCTCCAGCAGCTCGTCCAGGTCCGCAACCTGGAAGGAACCCTCCAGGCTGCTCAGCTGGATCGGGATACCCCCGCAGGCGCTGACACAGTTGATAAAGTTCGGAAAGACATAGCAGAACTTGCTGTCCTCGTCCCCACCGTTTCCGGTCTTTGGCGTAATCGCGATAATCGGCTTTCTCATTGCTTCATTCCTCCGTTGATGATTGGTTTCTTATTCGTCATGCTGCCCGGGCTGCCGCAGGGAGGCAAAACCAGAGTCAGGCTGTTCTATAAAATACAGGAAGATTGCGGCTGCCAGTTCCTTCCAAAAGGCGGCCGCAAACAAAAATTCGGCCAGGCTGCCGCCGCCGGACAGGACGCTGTCGATCCGTTCCCGAATCAGCAGCACCACAAAGGCGCGGTCCAACTTTTGCAGCTCCTCGCCCAGCGCGCGCAGGTCGCTCCAGTTTTCCCAGTCCACCGGGCGCTGACGGGCCTCTTTTGCTGCGCGCAGCAGCTCCTGCAAAAAGTCCCCGAAAGCATATTCCTTTTCCGGGCTCACCCCCAGCGCCTCCCCCAAAAATTCGGCAGCCATCATCATCTGGCGCGAGAGGGTGAAGGCGGCGGGCCTTCCTGTGTGGACCGCCCTGCGGCGGAACTGACGCAGCATCCGGCGCATTACGCCGGCGCGCAGCGCCATAAACGAGCGCTCATCCCGTTGACGCGCCCGCTCAAACAGCTTTTCCGACTGGGCGCGCAGAACCGGCGTGTAGAAGAAGGCGCTGTCCTTCTGGAAGGTGTAGAGCTGGCCGTCCGCCTCCCCAAAGGCTTTGCGCGCGTCCAGATAGCCCAGCTGGATATTCCGCCGGGCCAGCTTCTCCTCAAACTTCAAAAAGGAGCCGAGCGGCCACAGGCTGCAGATCAGCGTCACCTGCTTCTCCGGGTCCCGGACCCGATGGGTAATGCCGATCGATTCCAGATCGACCGCGATCACCCGGTCCGCCCCCATCTTCAGCGCCAGGTTGACCGGCATGTTGTCGTGATAGCCACCGTCCATGTAGCGCCGCCCGTCGATTTCCTTGGTCTGAAAGGCCGGGAAGCAGGCTGCGGAAGCCATCAGGTATTCCTGCAATTTTCCTCTTGGGATGTCCTTCTTCATCAGTTCCAGCGGCTTTAAGGAGGGGTACTCCACCGTCACCAGCGCAAAATCGACCGGCGAATCCCAAAACCGCTCCTCGTCCACCAGCCGGCTGACAAAGTGCTCCAGGGCGGACAGCTCCACCCCTCCGTGAGCAAAGGCCTGGCGCGCAAAGGCCCGGCGCAGAAAACGGTCGTCCGGGTCATCCTGCTGCGGGATTGCATCCCCCACAATCTCCTGGGAGCTGATGTTCTCCCAAACCTGCAGCGCCTTGTCATATTCCTGCTGCACCATCAGCGCGCCGTTTAACGCCCCTACCGAGGTCCCGGCCACCAGCTGATAGTCGATATGAAGCTCCCGCATCGCCTTCCAGACACCGATCTGGTATGCCCCGCGCGAGCCGCCTCCTGCCAGCACAACCGCTGTTTTTTCCATTTTCTTCGCCACCTCTTTTCCAGCCTCTGCCTGTCGATGGAGCAAGGCGGACCATTTTTCAAGTATCCTCTTTTATCCACGATTCATCCGTCGCCCGGCACCGCTCCCTTTCTCTGATTCAGGGACTGCTGCTCCTGCTACTAGTAATACCATAAATTGCCCTGTTTTACAAGAACTATTTTTGTTGTTCGCTGTCGTTTTATCAGTTCTGCACAAAATTTGGCACAATCTTGTGGAGCCCCCGGTTCTTGTAATCAAAATTAAAATATGATAATATTTACTTTAACGGACATGTTGCTTCGTGCTTTTGGGGGTGTGGAGCAACGGTTTTTTTATGGTATTTCATTTAAATAGGAGGGTATTATGAAGCATCGCATTGTTTCTGTAACGGACCAATCCAAGCATCCACTGCTCATCATCGTCATGCTGGCCTGGCCAATCTTTGTTGAGCAGGTTCTGGTCTCGCTGGTTCAGTCGGTCGACACCGCCATGGTCGGGGCACTCGGCGCCAATGCCACCGCCTCGGTCTCCATCAGCCAAAGCCCGATCAACCTGATCAACTCGGTGATCATGGCGCTGGGCGTCGGCTTCACCACCATGATTGCCCGCGCGGTCGGCGCCAAGCAGTTTGAGTACGCCCGCAAGCTGATCCGGCAATCGATCGTTGTCGTTTTCTCGCTGGGCATCCCTCTTTCGGTGCTGTGCTTCGTGCTCTCCCGCCAGATCCCCATCTGGATGGGCGGCGCTCCGGAAATACTGGATGACGCGCAGAGCTACATCCGCATCATCGCCTTCTCCATGCTGTTCCGCGGCCTGATGATGGTGCTCACCGCCATCTTCCGCGGCTTCGGCGACAGCCGCACCCCGATGATCATCAACATCGGCATCAATCTGCTCAATGTTGTCGGCAACTATCTGCTGATCTACCCCACCCACGACGTCACCCTTTTCGGCCACACCTTCACCGTATGGGGCGCGGGCTGGGGGGTTGCCGGCGCGGCGCTCTCCACCTCCGGTTCCCAGATTCTGGGCTCGCTGGTACTGCTCTTTATGTGTTTCACCCCGCGCTCCGGTCCAATGCGCATTTCGATTCACGAGAGCTTCCGCCCCAGCAAAGAGACCATTCAGGAGGTTTTCCGGGTCAGCTTGCCGGTTATGTTTGAGCGCTTCACCACTTCCGGCGCCTTTGTCATCACCTCGTCGATCATCGCCTCGCTGGGCACCATCTCGCTGGCGGCAAACTCGCTGGCAGGCCAGGCTGAGTCGCTGAGCTTCATGCCGGGCTTTGCGTTTGGCACCGCCGTCACCACCCTGGTGGGACAGTCGCTGGGCGCGGACAACGTCCCGCTGGCCCGCAAATATGTCCGCCTGTCCGGCATCATCGGGTCGGTGGTCATGTTCATCATGAGCATCTTCCTCTTTATCTTCTCGGACGGCATCATCTCGATCTTTACCCCGGACGCGGCCGTTATCGAGCTGGGCGGACAGCTGCTGCGTATCCTGGCCCTGATTCAGGTGCCGCAGATGCTGGCGATGGTCTTTTCCGGCGCGCTGCGCGGTGCGGGCGACACCAAGAGCCCGTTCCTCATCACCCTGTTCTCGATGTGGGGCGTGCGCATCCTGGGCTCCTTCATCTTTGTCCGCCTGTTGGGCAAGGACCTGCCGTGGGTCTGCGCCGCGATGTGCACCGACAACGTGGTCCGCTTTGTCCTCTTCCTCGCCCGCTACCTGCAGGGCAAATGGGCCGTCACCTACGCGCAGAACATCCGTCAGCCAAAGGAAGAAACCGTCAGCGAATAATTTTTGTCAACTCCCGCGGGACAGAGCAGCTGCTCTGTCCCGCTTTTTTTCATGGACGCGGCTGCAAAACCTGCTGTCCTTCGCGCCAAATTTGTTTGTTTTCGCGCTTGAAATCACCTTTAATATGTGCTATACTGTTGCTATAAAGCACACAAAACATTTGATATTATAGGAGGCACCCGATGCGAAAGCAAATTCCACTCGACAACCCCGACCAATTTCCCGACCTGCTCAGCTGCTTTCAGGGCAGGACCAACGGCCGCCAGCGCGCGGAGTACCGCCGCTTTTTGTACCGCTCGATCAAGACACAGCTGACCCAGCGGCAGCGGCAGATGATGGAGCTGCGCTATTTCCAGGGGCTTTCCATCCCGCAGATTGCCCAGGAGCTGCACGTCAACAAATCCACCGTCTCCCGCACCATCAACCGGGCGCTGAGCCGCCTGCGGGAGCTGGCGGACGTCTACTTTGATGAGTGAACAAAATAAAAAAGTTCCAGCCTCCCTTTTCAAAAAGGAGATCGAAACTTTTTCACAATCTATCAGGCAACAAACACGATCAGCCCAGCACAAAGTAAAGCAGCAGAGCCGCCTGGATCAGGATGATGAGCGGGATGCCGATCACAAAATACCAGTGCTTGGTCTTATGCCGGAAGGTAAACATGCCCAGATACATCCCGACGCTGCCGCCCAGAATGGACAGCCCAAACAGCACCTTTTCCGGCACACGCCTTTTCTGACGCTGCGCGGCAAACTTATCCACCCCGCAGACGCTGAAGGTCAGCACACTCATAAACAGGATGTAGCCCCACAAAATATTTTCCATCATCTTCCTCCTTCTGCCTTTGTTGTCCCTACTACTGCTGGAACAGCTGCTCGATTCTGCTCCACGCTGCCTTAGCGTCCTCATAGCCGTTTTCATAAGCGGCCTGCAGCTTGTCCACATTGTGCTCGATGCGGTGCAGCACCATCGGCTTGCTCGGCCGAATCACCACCGCCTGGCCCTTCCGCTCCAGCTCCTTTGCGAACTGCTGGCTCTCGTTGTAATTGAGGTGGCGGTTCTCCATCGCCCGGCACAGGTTGGGGTAGTCGCGGTAGCGCCGGCGAATCAAGGGCATCATCTGGTTTGGTTTTTTGACATAGCCCTCATTCTGGGTCAGCACCACCACCTGCTTGTGCCAGCCATCCGTATAAGCCCTGCGGACCGGAATCGAATCGGCGACGCCGCCGTCCAGATACCGCTTTCCGCCGATCACCTTCATCGGGGAGAGCAGCGGCATGGAGCTGGAAGCAATCGAATCGGCGATGACGTCGTCCCCCTGCTGCCGGTTGGAAAACCAATGGCACTCCCCGCTCTCGCAGTCGGTGGCGCCCACCCGCAACTCCATCGGTGAAGCGTAAAAGGTGTCGTAGTCAAACGGCACATATTTTTCCGGAATCTCATAAAAGGAAAACTGCCAGTTGAAGATCGAGCCTTTGGTCAGCAGCTGGCGCATCCCCACATAGCGGGGGTCGTTGCAGAAGCGCTTGGCGATTGCGACATAGCGTCCCTTGTCCTGCGAAAGGTAGCTCAAGGCGTTGCACGCTCCGGCGGAAATGCCGTAAATGCTGGCGAACATCGCCTGTTTTTCCATAAAGAAGTCCAGCACCCCCGCGGTGTAGACGCCGCGGAAGCCACCGCCCTCCAAAATCAAAGCTCCCTGATACAGCAAAGTCTCCACTTCCTTTCTGCTCAGCCAGCCTAGTCTGCCAGGAAGGTGAGGCCGATGATCTGTGGTCCGGTATTGATGGTGATGGCCGCGCCGATTTTAAAGGTGCCGACCGGCGGATAACCTGCAATCTTTTCGCAGGCTTTGGCCAGCTGCTCGCTGGTCTCGGTGTCTCGCGCCACCAGAATCATGTACGGCGCCCTACGGTCCCTGGCGCTGCGCTGCTCCTTGAACAGGCGCTCCATTGTACTGAGGATGGCGGCGTTGCCGCGCACCTTCTCGACGATACTGGTCGTTCCCACCGCCGAAATCACCGGGCGCAGGCCGATCAGCTCGCCGACGAAGGCCGCCGCGCAGCTGACGCGGCCCGACTTCTTAACATATTTCAGTGTGAAGGGGCTAAAATAGATGCACACCCGTCTGAGGTAGTCGCGGATGTAGGCGAGCACATCTTCAAAGCTCTCCCCCTCCAGCGCGCGCTGGCAGGCCTGCATGATGGGGTAGCCGTAGCCGACGCTGTAGCAGTTGGAATCGATGACCTCAATCTGCATCGCGTCCGGGTGCTCCTCCAAAAATGCGTCCTTGGCCATCAGCGCGGAATGGTACATCGCCGAGGCGCCGGAATAGATGGTGATAACCGCCACATGGGTGTAGCCATTCTGGTAGGCTTCCTCATACTTCTCCTGAAAGGTGATGGCGGGGATGTGCGAGGTTGCGGGGATATCCTGACAGTGGTCGATCAGGTCATAAAATTCCTCCGCGGTAAAGCTCTCCCTCTCGTAGTATCCCTTGCCGTCCGCGGTAACCGGGATGGGCAGGATGGCAAGATTCGGCAGCCGCTTCTCATCCTCTGCCGGGATGTCGCAGGCCGAATCGGTGATAAAAAAGATTTTCTCCTGGTTCATAGTTCCTCCTTAGTCCTGGGGAGCAAAGTCGTCCCAGCGAAATTTGTGCAGCTGCCCTTCATTTTGCAGCTCCGGGAATCCCCATTGGCGCAGTGTCTCATACACCGCGATGGCGACCGTGTTGGAGAGGTTCAGGCTGCGCACCGGACCGATCATCGGCAGGCGCAGGCAGCTCTGCGGGTGCTGCAGCAGGATCTCCTCGTCGATGCCCGCATCCTCCCGGCCAAAAATGAGGTAGCAGTCGTCCGGATAGGGCACCTCAGAATAGACCTTTCTCCCCTTGGTGGTGAAAAAGTAAAGCTGGTCGTCCCGGTGCTGCTCCAGAAACTGCCGGGTGGAATCGTAGTAGGTGATATCCAGAAAATGCCAGTAGTCCAGCCCCGCCCGTTTGAGTTTTTTGTCGTCTACCGAAAATCCCATCGGCCCCACCAGATGCAGCCTCGCTCCAGTGCAGGCGCAGGTGCGGGCGATGTTGCCGGTATTTTGTGGAATCTGCGGCTCAAACAGGACGACGTTCAGCCGCGGCTGATGCTGTTGCAAAGTGGTTCCTCCCCCAAAAATAGCTTTTAATACGACATCATGTCGTGTTTCATATCAGTTTCTTTGTAACAACTGTTATCTCTCTAATATTAACCATTCCGCCGGTATTTGTCAATGACTGCGGCTGGGAAGATATTTAAAGATTTTTTGGATTTTTACCATTGATTTAGTCATAAATTTGCGATATGCTGAAAGTATGATGATATTGTTTTCTCTGGGGGCGCGGACGCCGCAGGGAAAAAGAAGATTATATTTCCACGCTAAGAAAGGACGTTTCAAATCATGGGACAAGTGATGGATAATTTAAAGCTGATGAAAAATGTCAGGGATCTGGAATCCCCTCAGACGCTGCTGGAGCTGATTGCCGGGATGGAGCAGCACATGGCTTTATACCAGTCGGGCATTCAGGAGATCCGCACCAAGCTGGAAATTCTGCAGCGGGACGCCCGTTTTGGAGAGGGGCACAACCCCATCGACTCGATCAAGAGCCGCATCAAGAGCCCGATGAGCATTATCGAAAAGATGTACCGCAAGGGCTTCCCTATTTCCCTGGATTCCATGCGCGCCAACCTCAACGACGTTGCGGGCATCCGGGTCATCTGCCCCTTCATCGAAGACATCTACACCGTGGCTCAGATGCTGACCCGTCAGGACGATCTGGTAGTCATCAAAGAAAAGGACTACATCAAAAACCCCAAGCCCAACGGCTACCGCAGCTACCATCTGGTGCTGCAGGTTCCGGTCTTTCTCTCCGACTGAAAAGAGATGGTGCGGGTGGAAGTGCAGCTGCGAACCATCGCGATGGACTTCTGGGCCAGCCTGGAGCATCAAATCCACTACAAAACCAGCTGCGAGGTGCCGGACAGCGTGGTTGACGAACTGAAGCAATGCGCGGACATCATTGCTCAGACCGACGAACGGATGCAGCAGCTTTCCAAACAGATTCGATGCTTTAACGCTCAGCCCACATCCGAGGGTGGTGAGGAAGCGCAGGAGCATCCTCTTGGCAGCCTGATCAGCGCCAGTGTTGTGGGGATGGCTGGAGGCATGGCTGGGAGCCACAACGATTAGTCAAAACAGACAAAGCCGTTCCCATAAAACCGGGAAAAATCCCGAAAGGCTGCAATTTCTCCGATAAAGCAATTGTAATTTGTGGCCGGATTGGGTATAATGAATCTATCAGAATCTGATGTTATCTCTTAAAGAAGGAGTGTGCTCCATGAAGAAAAGTGTACTGATTTCCCTGATTGCACTGGGCGTTTCTCTGGTCGGACTGCTGATCGCCCTTGCAGCCTGGCTGCACAAGAAAAAAGAACTGGACTGCGACGACTTTGACGACGATCTTTTGATGGACGACGATGACTCGGAGTACATCGCCGCGCAGTATATCGAACACGCCAACAGCTCCCCTTCCGCACAGGAGGACGGCGTTTCTGACTGCGAGCAGGAATAGTTTCGCTTTAAAATCCCGCCGTCTGGCGGGATTTTTTCCTCCTGCTCCCACTCTTTTGAAAAAAATCAAAAAAAGACTTGCATTTTTCTCCGAAATGTGGTATTATAGTAGAGCACTGGAAATTCAATATCGCGGGATGGAGCAGTTTGGTAGCTCGTCGGGCTCATAACCCGAAGGTCGTTGGTTCAAATCCAGCTCCCGCAACCAAATCAGTTACCGTTGTTGATACAATATCAGCAACGGTAATTTTTTGTTTATATGCGTTTGAGGCTGATTTTGGGGTGAAATCCGGAGTATTCCGCATAATTTCGGCTCTGCGCCAAGGATAGGTCAGCATCCTATACTTCCCTGCCCGGAAACAACAGCACTAAGTAAAATAACAATCGTTGAAAGATAGAAACGATAAATTATTATTCTCTATATAAAAAGCCGTCCATGGTCGGGAGCACTGCCCGCTGTGGACGGTTTTCTTCTTGTACCCCGGGACAAAAGGGACAAAAAGGACAGCAAATCTTCGGGCAGGACACCTACTTGTAATTTGCCGTCTCTAGAGTTAACATGACACACACTTTTGAAGGAGGGTAATGAAATGGACGACTATATCAAACGGTTGCGGCAATATGTCGAGGCCAACCCAATCCTCTTTGCTGGGGAGTGGGATCATCCTGCAATGGATTCTTTGTACTGGCACTACAGTGAAAGCCACTATATGGGCAATGAGAAAACCAAGGAAATGAGCCGTGAATTAAATGACCGCCTTGAAGAACTGTCCTTTCGGGAGAACAACCAAGTGTTTTCCCTGGTAGGTTCCCTTTGTGCCGAGCATGAGAGGATTGCTTTTTTTGCCGGACTCCAATTGGGAGCGCAGCTGATGCTGGAGTTAATGGAAGAAAATGTTCAGGACTGAAACTCCCAGAGCCTTTCACATCTAACAAGGTCAAACAGAAAAGCAGACCTAGGTCGACAGAATCATTTCTTGCGCCTAGGTCTGCTTTTGTTTTGTCTCATAGTCTCGTTTTGACTTCCTTGCCATCCTTGAACCGAAATACCACCCGCTCGTCGGCGTAGACGGTGACATGGTCGACGGTGCCCTGCCAGAGTTTTTCATTGAAAGTCAGGGGCAGATCGTCCAGTTCACTCAACTCGAACATCATGCCACCGATGGCGATGGCGTCCGCATTCATTTTATCTCGCTGTTTTTGCAGGGTGGCCAGTTTGGTTTGGATCTCCTTGTAGTGGCTGCACAGGTCATCATGGGCGGCTCGGTAGCTTTCTTCCGTGACGGTGTTGGCAGCATTCTGTTCGATACACACCCGCAGCATTGCGGCGACAGCGCTCAGTTCTTCTTCCAGGTTGGCAATATCGGCATCGATAAAATCGGTGTCCGTAAGTACCTTTTGGGCGTAGCGGAGCCGGTCGATGGCACCGTCCCGATCGGAAAGGTATTCGCCCAAGGCCGTCAAAAACAGTTCTTTCAGGCGCTCCTCGGTCAGATGTGGCGTTTCGCACTTGTGATCTCCTTTGAATTTGCCGTTGCATTGCCAGATGACACGGCGGTAGCGGTCGGTGGAGTGCCAGGTTTTGGAACCAAAAATATCTCCGCAGTCGCCGCAGATAATCTTTCCGGAGAACGGGCTTGTCTGGCGGTGCCGTTTCCGGCTGTTTTTGCGCCGCTCCAGTTCGTTCTGAACCTGTGCCCATGCCCAAGGCTCTATAATGGCAGGATGACTGTCCTCCACATAGTACTGCGGAACCTCTCCCTCGTTGATTTTGGTCTTCTTAGTGAGAAAGTCCACGGTGAAGGATTTTTGGAGCAGCGCGGAGCCTTTATACTTTTCATTGTGTAGAATGCTTTCCACGGTTGCCCTCTGCCAGACAGCCTTTTTACCCGGCGTTGGGATGCCGTCATTTGTCAGTGCGGCGGCGATGGCGTTGGTAGATTTCCCGGCGAGGAACTCCCGGTAGATGCGTTTGATAATCTCCGCTTCCTCGGGGACGATTTCCGGAAGTCCGTCCGCGCCCTTGCGATAGCCCAAAAATTGACCGTAGGGAATGCTGACCTTGCCGTCGGAGAACCGCTTTCGCTGACCCCATGTGACATTTTCGGAAATGCTTCGGCTTTCCTCTTGAGCGAGACTGGACATAATGGTGATAAGCAGTTCACCTTTGGAGTCAAAAGTCATGATATTTTCTTTCTGGAAGAAACATTCACACCCCACTTCTTTCAGATTGCGGATGGTAGTCAGGCTGTCCACGGTGTTTCGTGCAAAACGGCTGACGCTCTTGGTGACAATCAGGTCGATTTTCCCCGCCAGTGCATCCCGGATCATGCGGTTAAAGCCCTCCCGGCGCTTGGTGTTAACGGCACTAATCCCTTCGTCGGTGTAGACCCCAACGAAATCCCAATCCGGATTGTCCTGGATAAATCGTGTATAGTAGTCCACCTGAGCTTCGTAGGAGGTGAGCTGTTCCTCACTGTCCGTGGAGACCCGGGCGTAGGCCGCCACCCTGCGGCGCACCCGCTCTTTGGCGGGCATTTTGGTGTGGAGATTGATTGTAGCGGGTATGACAGTGACATTTTTAGCTTTCGGCATGGTCTTTCTTCCTCTCTCGTGTCTTTTCGCCAGCGACCCGGCGCATCTCCTCTGTCCAACTCTCCGCACGGGAGCGGTCCTGCCAGCGTTTTACGGCTTTTGTCCCGTCTTTGAGGGTAAATTCCAACAGATTCCCGCTTCGGGCTGTAATCGCCGTAATTTCGCTCACAGGCCCTACCTGAGCAGCAACTTGCATCAGCTTTTCTTCCGGGACGGCTTTGGAGGGGCAGTGGGCTTTCCCGTAAGAATTGTAGGTGGAACAGATCCAGACCGGTCCCGTGGCGGTGCTTTTGCGGCGATAGTGTTTGCCGCAGATGGCACAGGTGATAAGGCCGGTAAACAAGGAGAGTTTCCGTGGCTTGGTAGGTGCGTATTTCTCCTTCCTCCGCCGGATCTCGTCCTGAACAGCCTGAAAGGTTTCCGGCGGGATAATGGCTTCGTGGGTATTCGCTGCATGATATTGGGGCAGTTCTCCCTGATTCTTCCGGGTGATTTTGGTCAGATAGTTCTCCCGAAATTTGGTCTGGAGAAGGAGATTTCCGGTATAGGCGTAGTTGCGCAGGATTCTGTCCACGGCACTCTTGTGAAAGACGCAGCCACTTTGGGTGGCATACCCTTCCTCGTTGAGTCGCTTGACAATGGCGGCAGTTCCTTTTCCATCCAGATAGTCCCGAAAGATTCCTCTGACAATATCCGCTTCTTCCGGGACCACCACCAGCTTTCCGTTCTCCCTACGGTACCCCAGCATGAAGAAGCGCCATGGAATGCCCTGCTCAAAGTTGCGCCTGACGCGCCATTTCTGGTTTTCGCTTGCAGAGAGGCTCTCTTCCTGGGCATAGCTTGCCAGGATGGAGAGCATCAGTTCTCCGTCGTCGGTGGCGGTATCGATGGATTGTTCTTCAAAATATACGCTGATGCCCAGGCCTTTCAGTTCCCGGATGGTTTCCAGAAGAGTCACGGTGTTGCGGGAAAAGCGGGAAACGGACTTGGTGATGGTGTGGTCTATCTTGCCTACCCGGCAGTCGGCGAGCATCCGTTGGAAGTTCTCACGGCTGTCCCTGGTACCGGTCTTGGCTTCGTCGGCGTACACACCCACATACGCCCAGCCCGGGTGGTGGCGGATGTAGGTGCTGTAGTAGTCCACCTGAGTCGCCAGGGAGTGCAGCATGGTGTCCTTATCACTGGACACTCTGGCATATGCCGCCACCCGACGGGCTTTTGGCATGGGTGTCGGAAACTGAATTTGCGTTACGGTTCTTGGCATAGTGTCCTCCTTTGTATCAAGTATCGTCGGTAACATATATTGCTCGTTTCAGAGAAAATAGCAAGTCTATACCTCCTATATCTCAAAGAAAGATGCTGTCCTGGGTCATGCCGGTTTTCACGGCAAGAACCCTTTTGGCACGGTCACGGGTCTGTTCATCCAGTTCTCCCTCACAGCAGAGGTATTCCAGCATTGCCGACAGGATCCGGTACAGGATGAGATCTTCTTGCATCGGCATAGCAGGCACGGGAGCAGTATTTTCGGTTCCGGTTGCCATAGCTTTCAAACTCCTTTCCACAGTACGCACAGGTCAGACGATAATAGGCTTTACGCTGTACCTTTTCCGGGTGGGCGTTCCACCAAGTATTCCGGCACTTGTCGGAGCAGAACCGTTTGGCTTTTCTGCCCTTTACCTGCACGATGGGTTTTCCGCACCAAAGGCACTCTACCTGAAGGACATCTTCCGGAGGGTGGCGGCGCATATAGGAACGGACGGTATTGACAGAGATTTGCAGTACGACGGCGATAGCCGAAGGGGACTTTCCCCGGCTACGCATCGTGTTCAGCACTTCAATTTGATATTTGGTCATGGTAAAACCTCCTGATTTACTTTTGGGTAATTACCCCTTTGAATTTGCGGTTTTTGTGCGTGAAGCCCCAGGCCGTTGTCCGCTATGAAAAGCGACAGAGATTTTATCCCCCTACCCCCGGAGTATCCTCCAGCACGGCGGGATTGGTCAGGTAGACCTCCGAGGGCTTCCTCCCGAAGGTCGGGATGCCTTCCGTAGGTTTGAGTGCGATATAGCCATATTCGCACAGGCGATTCAGCACGGGCTGCAGACTCTCGGTGGTCTTGAACCGGCGGCAAAGCCGCATGGCGTCCCGGCGGGAGAACTCCGTAAGCCGCTCCCGTTTGATGGCAGAGAGCAGATACTGGGCATTCTTGTTTACTACATCGGCGCCCATGAGGGAATATGCGGCTTTGGCGTGTTCTAGAAAGTATCTGCCGATGGTAACGGCGCTCTCCATGGTTGCTTTGTCGACGAAGTCGAACATGGAGTCCTTGGGATATTTCATGACGTGCAGAATGCCGCTGATACGCAGGACGGAACCCACGAACTTACCCGCCCAGTCGGGGATCTCTGCCAAGTCACCTTTCAGCCGACCTTCCACCTCGTTGAACAAGGATTCCAGTACTTCCTCGGCTCCATCGTCCAGGCTGATTGGCTGCTGCTCGTTGTCGCTGGAAAGAATGGCCTCAATCAGGTCCCGATACCTGACTCTGACACCTTCGGGGATTGGTTTCGTGGAGAAAGAACGGTTGCCGACGGTGGATTTCGGCATGGAGTAAAGGAACCGGGCAGTCAGACCACGACCACGGAAGGTGTTGTTGCTCATCAGTCCGTTCAGCACTTCCGGCTGCACTGCCAGCACCATGGTCAATGCCGGGTGGATGATGCTTTCGCTGGCTCTGCCGATGCGGTCAACTCGGATGGTATCACCGCTGTGACCTTTGAGAAATACATCGATATTCACATTGCGGCTGTACAGGCCGCTGATGATATCGAAGATACCGCCCTCTGCGGAAACCACCGCCGCACAACCGTTGTTCTCGGCCAGAACGGAAGTCAGCTTTTCGGAGGTCACATCGTCCACGAAGAGTCGGAGAGGCTTCACCGGTTCGTATTCGGCTATCTCTTTGGCCTTGTTTTTAATATCCTCCTCGGTTGCTTTGCCCTTGGATGCCCGCTCCACCAGACTGCGCTTCTCTTTTTCCAGCTTGCTCAGTTCCATTTGGCTTTTGACGATTTCCGGACTACGCCGTTCGTTTTCCATTTTTTCATATATTTCCACCGGGTGGATCATCATGGACAGCACCGAGGATTTTCGCTCTGCAGGCGGGAGGATGACGACTGTGTAGGTGTTGAGGGGTTCTGCCCAGTCCGCATTGCCCCGGATGAAGTATTTTCCCTGACTGCACAGGGACACAACGCCCAGAGCCTCCACCGCCGCCATATCCACAGCGGTCTGGGTGGATTCCGCCACCGCCAGCACATAGCGGCGAATGACTTCCGGTAATGCGTCCACGGGAAATGTGGGGAGGTCATATTCGTCAAAGGGGATGGGCGCGTCCCAGACTACGGGGCCAAGACCATTGTAAGTATCTGGTGGGATATACCCGGGCTGCTTGCTGATTTTGGCATAGAGCCGTTGCTTTCCTGCCCAGATACTTTCCAACTCCCGATCCTCCAGAGGCGGAGAGCATTGCTCGGCAGCTTGAAGGAACAACTCTTTTGCCTCCGGGGTATCGCCGTACCGTTTGATGATCCTGGCTCCGATCCGGGACATGGTGCTGTTACGGCTACCCTCAGGAATGGCGCGCCTCAGTTCGGCAAAGGCTTGCTCCCCTTCCAAGTCGTTCAGAAAGGCGTTCAGGGTAATCGTGCCGGGGTGATAGATGACCTGGGGATCTTCCGTGCCGAACAGGAACCGGGCGGCGTCCATGGCGTTGGCATCGAAAAAGGGAAATGCCGCCAATAGGCGCTGCTTCAGAGCCGTATAGCGGTCTGCATCCCGCTCCGGGTCAATGAGGAACACAATATGAAACCGGGGACGGGCGCTTTTATCTCCTTTGGGCTTCATGTGATGGCGGCTGTAGTGCAGCACATAGGAAACATCGGCAAAGAGGTCTGCAATGTCCTCCGGGGTGACCCAGTCCGCCGGTTCGTCGGAGTGGTCATTGTCACAGTCCCCGGGCAGGGCATTGGACAGTTCAAAATTGTCGATACTCCGGTAATTGTTCCTGTACCGAGCACAGACCAGGTCCTTGGCAAACGCTAACTTCGCGGATGCTTCGTCCGCGATTTCAATTTTGTTGGGGTACAGACAGTTGGATGCGTTTCCGGTGCAATCTGCCGTGTACACGGTAATCGGTATTGTTTGGGCCATAGTGTTCACTCCCTTCTCAGCTTTTCTGCTTCAGCCAAGCATCCAGGACAGATTGTGCGATCAGCCACCGCTGTCCTCCCCGGCGGCAGGGAATCTCTCCGCTCTTCAACAGGCGCACCAGGGTGGGAACGCTGATTCCGAGGTAAGATGCCGCCTCTTTTAGGTTGAATACCGCCTTACAAGAATGGTTTTTCATCAATTTTGCTCCTTTCTCTTGTGTTCATCTATATTGTCGCATATAATAGGAGCGAAAATCTTTGTTTTATCGGTAAGAATTTAGTTGTAACTTGCATTTCTAACGGTAAGATTATCGGTAAAAAAGAGGAGTGAAGAGATGGAACTGAAGAAACTGCTGGATGACTATGAGATTGGTGGTATTGGAGACATAAAAAAACATACCCTCCGTTTCCATTCATACAGAATTGGAACCGTGGAGGGTATGTTGACGATATTTGCGGAATATACCTCGGGGCAGTTTCCCACTGTCTATAAGGGGTATCCTTCCGGGCAGGAACTGCTGATTGAATTGTGTAATCTGAATCTGGAACTCCGGGACAAGCCATTGAAGGAGTGTGCCGAAATCCTGATCCGCTGGAGTCTGGAGAATATTCACCCTTACTATCACTATGGGGATGATGTTGCCGCATTGGAACAGATCGATAATGATGCCGACCAATACTGGGATATGCTGGTCAATGTGATCGAATGCTACAGCATTTCTGTGAAAGACATGGTACAGGATCTGGAGCGGCTTTATACCGACACCATGACCCTCTTTGCCATCCGCAGTCTGATGGAAGGCAAAATAACCGATGCGCAGCGGATCTATGGGGAAGTTCGTGTGCCGGATGAGAAAAATTTGCTCCATGCGTGGTATTGGGCGGATTCCGTTCACCGTCCTTTGGTATTACAGGATTTCATCGAGAACATACCGAAACTGAAAATGGGACTGGAATATGATCTTTCCACCGGACAGATTCAGCTTCAGCCTGTGGTCAAATCCGTCGTGGATGCGGCATATTTCGGCCTTGCCAGATTTATGGCGGTGAATGCCAACGCCTTGGATGACTACGGCGGCAAAACCAACATCGCCTTTTGCCAGGCTTGCGGCAAGGCATTCATTAAGCGTGGGAATCGGCAGAAATACTGCGGTACCCTGGAGTGCCAGAGCGTGCGGAACAAACTCAAATCCAAGGAGTATTATTATCGCAAAAGGCGGTAGGCAATATAGAGTAATCAAGAGACCCAAGAGAACTAGAACTGGAAATTCATAATTCTAACCATTCACCCCAGATTATTCAGCTTTTGCCGAAAATCAGCATTGAAGCATTGATATTTTCACGGAACTGTGATATAATTAACTATCTATACTTGGAGGTATCGACATGGCTGTGAGCTACAAGCGGTTGCTGCATATGATGATTGAAAAAGATGTTTCAAATGCACAGCTGATGCACGATGCAGGTATTTCTGCAAATATTATTACGAAGTTAAAAAACGGTCAGTATATTGCCCTGGACAAGGTCGAGAGTATTTGTGTTGCTATGGGATGTACACCGAACGATATTCTGGAATTTATTCCGGATCAAAAATGATCTGTAGTTAGGAGCAATACAAACATGGCTGTTAAAAAGAGCGAATTATACAGTTCTCTGTGGGCAAGCTGCGATGCACTGAGAGGCGGCATGGACGCATCTCAGTATAAGGATTATATACTGACTCTTCTGTTCGTAAAATATGTTTCGGACAAGTTTACAGGCGAAGATTATGCCGATATTGAAATTCCCGAAGGCGGTAGCTTTGACGATATGGTCAAGCTAATCGGCAAGAAAAATATTGGCGAGGGCATCAATAAGGTCATTGCAAAGTTGGCCGAAGCCAACAATCTGCGCGGTGTTATCGATAAGGTATCTTTTAATGACCCGGATAAACTGGGCAAGGGCGAGGAAATGGTAAAGAAGCTGAGTAAGCTGATTGAGATTTTTCGCCGTCCGGAACTGGATTTTTCAAAGAACCGTGCAGAGGGTGATGACCTAATTGGTGATGCCTATGAATATTTGATGCGGAAGTTTGCCACCGAAAGCGGCAAGAGCAAGGGACAGTTCTATACCCCCGCGGAAGTATCTCGTATTTTGGCAAAAGTAATCGGCATTTCCAATGAAACCAGACCCGAGGCAACAATTTATGATCCCGCCTGCGGCTCGGGATCACTCCTGATTAGAGCCTTGAACGAGGCTCCTATTGCTTTGTCCGGCTATGGTCAGGAAAAGGACACTACCACGGCAGGCCTTGCAAAAATGAATGCGGTGCTGCACGACTGGGCAACGGCTACCATTGTATCTGGAAATACATTTTCTGATCCCCAATTCTTTGAGGATGGATCTGATGAGACCGTTCTGCGCCGCTTTGATTATATTGTCGCCAATCCCCCGTTTTCTATCAAGAACTGGACGGATGGATTGAAAGAGTACGGCCGTTTCGATGGCTATGGTGAGAGGCCGCCCGAGAAAAACGGCGACTATGCATGGTTGATGCACATTCTGAAATCCCTGAAAAGAACAGGTAAGGCTGCTGTCATTCTGCCTCATGGTGTCCTGTTCCGTGGCAATGCCGAGGGTGAAATCAGAAAGACCCTTATCAAGACCGGATTTATCAAGGGAATCATCGGGTTGCCTGCAAATCTGTTCTATGGCACGGGTATTCCGGCTTGTATCATTATCATCGACAAGGAAGATGCTGATGAGCGTACTGGCATTTTTATGATTGATGCCAGCCGGGACTTCGTAAAAGACGGCAACAAGAATCGCTTGCGTGAGCGGGATATTTATAAAATCGTTACCACTTTCAACGAGCAGATCACAACCGATCCCCATTACGCCCGTTTTGTTCCAATGAGCGAAATTACCGGGAAGAATGACTACAACCTGAATATTTCCCGTTATATAGATTCCGGCATTACTGAAGATCTGCAAAGTATCGAAGCGCATTTGAAGGGTGGCATTCCTGCCTATGATGTGGATAGCCTAGATCGGTATTGGGCAATTTTCCCTCAGCTAAAACACAAACTGTTTTCTGTACTGCGAGATGGATTCTATCAGTTGAATGTTGCCAAGGATGATATTCGCCGTATTATCCACGATGACGAGGAATTTTCTGCCTATGCCGATAAGCTTGACAACGCCTTTACGCAGTGGCGTGAGTCAGTAGACGGTGAACTTCGGAATATCAACGCCTATGTGGAAGCCAAGGAGCTTATTGTCCAACTGTCAGAGGGCATTCTCACCCAGTTTGAGGGTGTAGAGCTAATTGATAAATACGATGTATACCAGGTGCTTTTAGCATACTGGTTGGAAGTTATGTCCGATGATGTGTATGTAGTGATCCATGATGGCTATAAAGCCGGACGGGATCTGAGCTATGAATATGTAGTCAAAACCCGTAAGGATGGGGATGAAACCATCATCGAAGTCACCGATAAAGTGAAAAGCTGGGATGGCAAGCTGATTCCAAAGACGATTATGAATGATGCCTATTTCTCCGAAGAATCAAAAGCGATTGATGCTGCCGAGGTTATTATTGCGGATACCCAGGCACAAATTGATGAAATGCTGGAAAGCGCAGAGGATGGATCCGCCATTGCAGAACTGATGGATGACAAGGGCAAAGTTCCTGCAAAGGCGCTGAAAGCCGCTATTGATGATATCCGCAGTAAGATCCAGTCTGAGGAATTGTCTGCGCTGTCTGTACTGCTGGGGGCGCTGCCAATGAAAAAGAAAGAACTGGATGTATATTTGGCAAAGCATCCTCTATGCCTATCTGCAAAAAATGACAAGGGCAATGTGAATGCCAGCAGCATTAAGGCTCGTATCGCAGAACTACGGGCAACAACCCCCGTACCGGAGATGTATGCGGAGGATTATGAGCAGCTGATGTCCCTGCAGTCCCTCATGATCAAAAATGATGAGCAAAGCAAGCTGGTCAAGACGCTGAAAGCTGCTCTGGAAGAAAAACTGAAAGAAAAATATGCCGCCCTGACTGTGGAAGAAATTAAGGAACTGCTGGTCAATAAAAAATGGTACTACTCCATTTATGACGGCATTGATGCCCTCTATGTGGCAATTTCCCATAATATCACTGACCGTGCTGTGGAATTGGCAGAGCGCTATGAGGATACGTTGCCTGCATTGTCCGCTTTGGTAGAAGATTATGAGGCAAAGGTAAAATCTCATCTGGAAAGGATGGGGTTTGCATGGTGAAGCCAGGGTATAAACAAACAGAAATAGGGGTTATTCCAGAAGATTGGGAATGCTGTAACATTGAACAATATGGTCAAATTTATGGCGGAGGAACACCATCTACAAACATCCCAAAATATTGGGATGGCGCTATTGCTTGGTGTACTCCTTCTGATATAACTAAAACTGCAGGGAAATACATCAGTAAGACGGATAGAACAATTACTATCGATGGATTAAATAATTCTGCAGCTACACTAATGCCAAACAACTCTATTTTATTATGTACGCGTGCGACCATTGGTGAGTTGAAACTTTGTTCTATTCCAATGACAACAAATCAAGGCTTTAAGAACATCATTCTGAATGGCGAAAACAGTCCTGATTTTCTATATTATTTGCTTCAGATAAAAAAAGATGATATGTATGCACTTGCTATTGGATCTACATTTCTCGAACTTTCAAAAACAAACCTTTGCAAAATCGCTCTACAAAGGCCTCCTTTTCCAGAACAACAAAAGATCGCTACAGCACTCTCCGATATCGATGCACTGATTACCAATCTGGAAAAGCTGATTGCAAAAAAGAAAGCCGTCAAGCAAGGTGCCATGCAGGAACTGCTGACGGGCAAACGGCGGCTTAAGGGATTTAGAGGGGATTGGCATGACATAGCAATCGGCAGTTTCGCAGATGTATATGCTGGTGGGACACCTAGCACAGCTAATCCTGCTTATTGGGGCGGAGACATCCCGTGGATGAGCTCGGGTGAATTAAATAAGAAAGTTGTATCTTTCGTTCAAGGCCGCATAACTCAAGCCGGACTTGAAAACTCCAGCACACGTATTATTCCAGCCCACTGCGTACTAATCGGATTAGCCGGTCAAGGGAAGACCAGGGGAACAGCAGCGTACAATACTATTTCTTTGTGCACAAATCAATCTATTGCAGCAATTTTGCCTAATCCATCTGAGTTCGATTCGAAGTTTTTATATTACTACATGGATACGCAATATAAAGCACTGAGGGAACTTTCGGATGGTGGAGGTGGACGTGGTGGATTAACAAAAAAATTGATTGAGGAATTTAGTGTGCGAATCCCCGTCGATCTTGAAGAACAGGTTGCTATTGCAAGCGTTTTCACAGATATTGATTATGAAATTGAAAAATTGGTAAAAGAACTGAATAAATATCGTGGAATCAAGTCTGGTATGATGAGCGAACTGCTTACCGGGCGTATTCGATTGGTGTGAGGAGGTGTGACAATGCAAAACCTGGAAAGATTGATCAACGAATTGAGAAAATTGCCCAATGAAACGCCATGGGTAGAATTTAAACATAATAACTATAAACCCGAAATGATTGGGCAGGATATCAGCGCATTGGCAAACAGTGCAGCACTGCACGAAAAGACTTGTGCCTATATGCTCTGGGGCATTGATGACACAACCCATGAGATTGTCGGGACAAGCTATAATTTGCAAACATTGAAAAAAGGCAACCAGGAATTGGAGAATTGGCTGCGGTGCTTGCTTTCAAAAAATGCAGATTTTGAATTTCACTCTGTTCCAATGAATGATGTAACCGTCGGTGTGCTCATAATATATAGAGCGACCAATCAGACTGTCATGTTTGAGAAGGTTGACTATATTAGAGTGGGGAGTTACACGAAAAAGTTGAATGAATATCCTACTTTGCAGTCCCAACTTTGGGATAGACTTCGCAATTCCAAATTTGAAGAGCGGTATGCCAAGGAGAATCTGGATTTAAACGAGGCCATTCGTTATTTGGATTATCAAATTTATTTTGACATTACAGGTATTCCACAGCCGACCGAAGCAGATGCCATTGCTCACTATATGCAAGAGGAGGAAATTCTTGTCCGGCAGGATAATGGATTATTCTCAATTACTAACTTGGGTGCTATTCTTCTAGCCAAGCGTCTGGCTGATTTCCCTAGAATTGCCCGAAAAGCAGTACGTGTCGTTCAATATAGTGGAAATAACCGTCTAAATATGCTCAAGGAGGATATTGGCGGCAAAGGTTATGTGGTCGGTTTTGAGGGCCTGATCAAGTACATTTCAGCTCTCATACCCACACAAGAACAAATTAGCGGCGCACTGAGAGAGTCAAAATCTGCCTATCCTCTTTTGGCCATTAGAGAAATTGTGGCGAATGCCTTGATTCACCAGGATTTTTCAATCACAGGTACCGGACCAGTAGTTGAGATTTTTGACAATCGGATTGAGGTTACCAATTCGGGAACTCCATTAGTTGACATCAGGCGAATTATCGACACCCCTCCAAGATCGCGAAACGAGAAGCTTGCTGCATTGATGCGACGTTTGAGAATGTGTGAGGAGTTGGGCACCGGATGGGATAAAATTGTTATCACTTGTGAAATGCTCCAGCTTCCTGCCCCGCGAATCGACCTTTATGAGGAAAGTACGCGTGTAACATTGTATGCAGAGATTCCATTCTCGAATATTCTACTGGAGGATAAATTGTGGGCCTGCTATTTACACGCCTGCATTCGATATGTTGGAGGAGAATATTTGACCAATAGTTCCCTTCGCGAACGCTTTGGTTTGAAAGACTCTTCCTCCGGAACGGCATCTAGGCTGATTAAAGATGCTGTTTCGGCGGGATACATCAAACCACTGGATCCTACAACTGCACCTAGGTACATGAAATATGTCCCGATCTGGGCATGATCTTAACTTGCCGGTAACTTGCTGCACAATCAATTTCCTTTTGCGAAAGCCTAATTTAAGCACAATATATGGTTGTTTTATCGCTAATATAATCTATATATTGATTCGTTTTAACTTGCCGGTAACTTGCTGTTCTGAAATTTGTTTGACACTCATAGATAGGAGGAAACGTAATGGATCGTGTAGGCAAGCCTGAGGCTGCAACGCAGAAGCGTGTTATTGAATTCTTTCAGACCAAGCTGCGTTACAACTATATTGGTAATCTGAAAGATCAGGCAAATCGAAATATAGACGAAGAAAAGCTGACTCGTTGGCTTACCGACCACGGCTATTCTTCTACGGTTGCAACCCGTGCAGTGGAGGAACTGGTCAAAGCTGCCGCCAACCTGCAGGAGGGGATGTATGCCGCCAACCGTGCCGTATATCAGCTTTTGAAATACGGTGCAAAAATCAAAGAAAACGCTGACGAAAATGAAACCACTGTATATTTCATTGACTGGGACACCCCCGGCGAAAATCTTTTTGAAATTGCTGAAGAGGTTACTGTGATTGCCAACAACGAAAAGCGGCCGGATCTGGTTGTATATCTGAACGGCATTGCTGTGGCAATTATTGAGCTGAAGAAAAGTACCGTTTCTGTTTCCAATGGCATCCGGCAGAATCTGACCAATCAGCGGGAAATGTTCATTCAGCCCTTTTTTACCACCATGCAGTTCTGCATGGCAGGTAATGATAGCGAAGGTCTGCGCTATGGCACCATCAAAACCCCAGAGAAGTATTACCTGGAATGGAAAAAGGATGGTTTTACAGAGTACCCGGAAGAGCGCAGCGAAATGGACATCAAAATCGAAGAGGTTTGTGCTACCATTCCCAATAAGTTGGACAGTGCACTGTATGCCATGTTCTATAAGGCGCGGTTCCTGAACCTTATCCACAATTTCCTTATTTTCGATAAGGGGCAGAAAAAGGTCTGCCGATACAACCAGTATTATGGCATCATGAGAGCGCAAAAGCGGCTGGCAACCGGTAAGGGCGGTATTATTTGGCACACCCAAGGCAGCGGCAAGTCCCTGACAATGATTTGGCTCTCTAAGTGGCTGCTGGCAAACATTCCGACTGCCCGTGTTTTGGTTGTGACAGACCGGGATGAATTAGATGAGCAGATTGAGAAGAATTTCAAAGGTGTCAGCGAAACCATCATCCGTACCAAGAGCGGTGCAGACCTACTGGCTCGGCTGAACTCTCATGAGGATAGGTTGCTTTGCTCTCTAATTCATAAATTCGGTAAACGTGGCGGCGAGGCCACTGAAAATGATTACGACAAGTACATTGAGGAATTGAAGGCATCGCTCCCCGCCAATTTCAGTGCCAAAGATGACATATATGTTTTCGTGGATGAGTGCCACCGTACCCAGTCCGGCAAACTGCATCTGGCTATGAAAACCATCATGCCCAACGCCATTTTTGTGGGTTTCACTGGTACTCCGCTGCTGAAATCAGATAGGGCCACCAGTATCGAGGTCTTTGGTCGGTATATCCACACCTACAAATTTGATGAAGGTGTGGCCGACGGAGTTGTCCTTGACCTTCGTTATGAGTACCGAGACATCCCCCAAGAAATTATGTCCCAAGCAAAGATCGATGCATGGTTTGATGCCAAGACCCGAGGTTTAATGCCGAGGGCAAAGGCCAGACTGAAGCAGGTTTGGGGCAATATGCAGACCGTATACAGTTCCCGTTCCAGGCTAGAGAAAATAGTTTGTGATATCATATTCGACTTTGAAACCAAGGCAAGACTAGCAGACGGCAGTGGCAATGCAATTCTGGTAGCAAACGATATTTTGACGGCTTGTAAGTATTACGAACTGTTCCAGCAGAAGAACTTTAAGAAATGCGCTGTTATTTCCTCCTATGAACCTAATGCAGGCGACATCCGCACGGAGACCGTCAGCGATGATGAGGAAACCGATGCCTTTGAAAAGTATCGCATTTATTTGCAGATGATCGGCATTAACCCGGATTCTGCTGATAAAAATGGCATTGCAAAAAAGGTGGAGGATTTTGAAGCGGCGGCAAAGAAAAAGTTCATCGATGAACCGTACAACATGAAGCTGCTGATCGTAGTGGACAAGCTGCTGACCGGTTTCGATGCACCTCCCTGTACATATCTGTACATTGATAAGTCCATGCATGACCACGGTCTGTTCCAGGCAATTTGCCGTGTCAATCGTCTGGATGGTGAGGACAAAGATTTCGGCTATATCGTTGACTATAAGCAACTTTTCGGCGACCTTTCTTCTGCTATGGAAAAGTACACTTCTGGTGCCTTTGAGGGATATGCTGATGAGGATGTAGAGGGGCTTTTGAAGGACAGAAAAACCGAGGCGCAGAAGCGGTTTGAAAAAATTCTGGACGAACTGGATGAGCTTTGCGAGGGAGTGGAGTATCCCAAGGAAGAAATCAACTACCTGCATTATTTCTGCGGTGAAAATGGAATCGATGTGGATAACGATGAAGCTTTCGCAAGAATCCGGGAACGACTGTATCGGCTGGTTAATTCCCTGATTCGTGCCTATGCCGAAGTGAAGCCCATGCTCGATGAACTGGGATATACCGATATACAGCAGGAGCAGTATGACAAAAAAGTCAATTTCTATGTTGCGCTGAAAGCCACAATTGGCCGCTCCAGTGGTGATTTTATTGACTTGAAAGCATATGAACCCGGAATGCGTTACCTGATTGACAACTATATTGTTGCGGAAGATGCCAAGGTTATTGGAGACTTTGATGACTTTACACTGCTGGATTTCATTCTGGCACAGCGTGAAAAAATTGAAGGCGATGGCTCTAAACCTGGTGAGCAGGAAAGTGCAGCCGAGGCAATTGAGAATAACATTCGTAAAAAGGTGGTTGAGAAAATTGTACTCAACCCCAAATACTACGAAAAAATGTCTGCTGTTTTGGAGCAACTTATTTTGGAACGTAAACAAGGTGTCCTTACCTACAAGCAGTTGCTGGAAAAGTATATAGAACTTGCCCGCAATGTTACAAAACCCGAGGAAAATGAGAGTTATCCAGAGAAAGTGCGTCACAGCGCGGCGATGCGAGCATTGTATGATAATACAGGCTGCGATGTAAATTTGGCAGAAGCCCTTCATGCAGCAGTGATGCGCTCCAAGATGGATAGATTCCGTAATGACCCAGTCAAAGAACGCCGCATTAAAAGGGAACTGCTCAAAATCCTGAAGAGCAAGGATGAAGTCGAGCGGGTGTTTAAAATTATTGTAGAACAAGAGGAATACTAATGCAGATAATGGTGAATGGCATAGAAGTGTCAGTAACAAAGAAAGCAATCAAAAATATGCACCTCTATGTCAAACCGCCAGACGGTCATGTAGAGGTTTCGGCTCCGGCCAATTTGAGCAACGAGAGCATTGAAATGTTTATCCGTACAAAAATTGGTTGGATCAAACGTCAGCAGGAAAAGTTTGAACATCAGCCCAGACAGACAGCCCGTGAATATGTTTCCGGCGAAGCACTCTATGTATGGGGACAACAGTATTATCTGCTGGTAAACTACAGCAATAGAGGCAATTCTCTTGAACTGGACGGAGATAAGGCAATCCTGACTGTACGAGAGGAAAGTACCGCCGAACAGAGGGGACGTTTTGTCAACGAATGGTATCGTGAAATCTTAAAGGCCGAAATCGAGCGGGTTCTCCCTAAGTGGGAGAAGATAACTGGCTTACATCCCGATGGGTGGCAAACAAAAAATATGACCACCCGTTGGGGTACCTGTAATGTGAAGACCCACAAAATATGGCTCAATCTTCAGCTGGCAAAGAAAACGCCAGAATGCTTAGATTATGTGATTTTGCATGAACTGACACATCTGATGGAAAAGAATCATAATAATAACTTTGTGGCGCATATGGATCGTTTTATGCCGAATTGGAGGGAAATCCGTAAAAAGCTAAATGGTCAAATTTTGGATTGCTTTGAAAAATAATTGTTCTAGGCGAAACCGGCATATATACTTTCCTTTGTCCTTTCTGTCCCCATTGTCCCACGGGTACAGATTGACAGGCGCAAAAAATGCACCATGCCAACAAAACACGGTGCATTGTATCCATGAGCGGTAGATTTGCCAATTTCACTTAAGACCATTGTTAACGTGCTTTCCATGTTAATGATGGTCTTTTGTTTTATGTCAATGCGAGAAATCAGCAGGTGAACCGCCTTATCATCGGGGGTTTCTTTAAGAGCCTTTAGCCATGCACGGATTTGATCGACTGTAAAATCTTTCGGCGGTTCTGTTCTTTCCAGCAACGCTATTTCCTCTTTGATATTCTGCATCTTGGCTCCAATGTCCGCTACAACGGCAGCAGGCAAAGCACCGCTAGATAAATTTACAAGCAGCGCATTGTATTGAGCCTGTTTTTCTTGAATGCGTTTTGCCAGAGCTTGCTTAAATTCCTCCATTCGTCCCCCTTCCCCTGCTTGATATTGGCGCAGGGCATCTGCTATGCGGGTTTGGTTTTCTTCTGATAGAAGTGTATACAAATATCTGTACGCAGCCTGTTCTACATCATCCGCGCGGACTACAGGCGCGCCACAGTGCTTTGAGCAAGTGTAATAACGGTATTCATGCCCTTTTCGTTTAGAAGTCATTCCGTGCATCTTAGCGCCACATTCGCAATATACAAGCCCGCTGCACAGATAATTCCCTTTTCGGCCTGTCTGTTTCCTCTCATTCATAATCTTTTGGACCTCCATAAACTGCGCCTTGCTGATGATAACCGGCAAGGCGTTTTCTATTCTAATGGCGTGAGGTTTGCTTCTCCTGTCGCTTCGATTTGTTTCTTCTTCTTGACTGTATGTGTACACCCCAGTGTATTTTTCGTTCCGAAGCATTTCGTAAATTTGAGGGTACTTGATTGGCTTTCCTCTTTTGCCCCGTATGCCGGCCTTGTCCATTTCATCAATTAGGGAGGTAAAACCTTCCCGATTCAATGCGGCATCAAAAATGCGCTTGACATAGCCCGCTTCAAGCTCATTTATAATGTATGTTTGATTCACCACGTCATAGCCGAAAGGGGCATAGCCGCCATTGTGCAGGCCCTTGAGAGCGGTTTCTTTGTGACCCTTCTTTGTTTCAGAAGATAGGTTGTCAAGGTAGTATTCACTCAAAGACCACATCAAGGCGCGCATGATCTTTGCTTCTTTGGTGTTTCCAAAATCCTGCGCAACGGCGATCAGCGTGATTCCTTTTTCTCTGAGTTTCATTTCCAGATTGACGTGCTCTCCCAGATTGCGGGCGATTCTGTCGTATTTATGAATCAGTATAGTATCAAACAGGCCCTTGTTGCAGTCCCGCAGCATCTTTTGATATTGCGCCCTGTTAGCGGTTTTGCCGCTGATTGCTTCATCTGCATAGACAGACAGCACATTAAAGCCATGCTTCGCAGCGTATTCCCTGCAAGCCCTCACTTGGGCCTCTATAGAATCCTCCGACTGTTTATCTGAACTGAAACGAGCATAAATAACAGCATTCATTGCTATCCTTTCCAGCTCCCTTGATAGGGGGCTTTTTGTTTTTGTCAAAATAATTGATGCGCCCACTTCTGGGCATGAGGTTTCATCATGCACACTTCTGCACACAAATGCACATAAGTGCACACAATCTAGCTAGGTGGCGTTTCGCCACCCTTGGCGAGCTTCATTCTAACAGCTTTTGCGCCTCTTGCACCTTTTGCAGACATGGTTTTTACTTTAAAATGAACGGTCTACTGGAAATAGCGCCCTTTGCCGGTTCTGGATGGCACAGAGACTGATATTGTCGGGTGGGGCTATAACTGAAATGCATAGTTATTCGGCGCAAAAGCTCAAAAAATTACGCTTAGAATAGAAAGATAAACATCATTGCTTGCTTTCATTGGGATTCTTTACGCTGTAACTAGCCTTTCGCCTACTAGGCATTCCTTTCATCTTTTCCTCTGCAGACTGCTTGTAAGCTTCAATATAAGGAAAAGCCCTCTCATATAGCTGTACCGCTGTATAGATTTTGTCCCAACGCGGGAGTTCTGAGAAAGCTTCTAGGAGCATGTTTTCAAGAAATTCATCATCGCAACTTGATTCTAAAAAGACATTCTCTGCATTTTCTCTCATCTTTTTCAAGAAGGCATCAGCTTGAAACATTTTCGCAGCAGAAAGATTAGCCTTTTTTGATTCTTGTCCAGCATATTCTAAAGCTTCTGCAGTGCTTTTAACCTCTTGTTTTTCTTCTTCTGAAAATGGAAGCAATTCAATCATATCAACGTTTAGCGCAGATGCTATTTTTTCGAGCATTTCTAAAGATAGGTTTTTCCCTCTTTCCATTGCAGATTGTAGTGACGATGGAGGGATTCCCGCTTTTATTGCTAGTTGCCTCCTGCTCATTTTTTTACTTTGAATAATAGAATCTATCTTTTCCGTCATCGTCATTTAAAATCACCTCTTGAAAAAATCATACCATTTTTTAAACGAAAATTCAATTACCTTATTGACTTTAAACGATATTTCACTTATAAGGTGATAAGATAAATGAAAATCAGTGCACAAAAACTAGAATTACTCCTAACTCAAAAACAAATGACTGCTGGAGAGCTTGCAAAGAGAAGCGGGGTATGCCGTCAGAATATCTCCACTATTAGGCGGCGTGGAACCTGTATGCCAGTTACCCTTGCAAAACTCGCAAAGGGATTAGAGGTTGACCCCATTGACCTGATCGAGGAGGCAAAAGACTAATGAAGGAAAAAGAAACACTGTGCCGAATTCCTGTAGTCGGCTGCATGACAAAGAATCCGCTCACTGGTGAATGGGAACTAGACGAAGATCGTTCCACTTGGGCAAACATTCCAGCCGATGCAATAGCCCGAGTGCTGATTCAAGGGTTCGGGCTGGACGCAATCACGAAGGGGGCTGGTGCTGATTGATTAGCCTTCAGGAGCTGCTAGCCCACTTCGACGGCGTCAAACGCCGGAATGAAAATGAGTACATGGTTCGTTGTCCCTGCCACGACGATAACAAACAAAGTCTTTCAATTGGGCTTGGTGAGAAAGGAATTGTCCTTCATTGCCATGCAGGATGTGATTGTAAAGATATTCTGAATAGAATCGGGGTGCGGGGATCAGATCTCTTCTATGACGAAAAGAAAAGTTCCCAGAAGCAAAGTAAACATGGGGCTATTGTCGCTATATACAACTATCTAAACGGAGTTCAGAAACTACGCTATGAGGACAAATATTTTACATGGCGCAGGCCAGACGGAAAAGGTGGCTGGATTTATGACCGAAAGGGCGTTCCTCACAGTCTGTATGTTGCGGGTGAACTCGGTGAAGATGTGGCGATTGTAGAAGGTGAAAAAGATGCGGACAACCTCCATCGGCTGGGTTGGACAGCTGTTAGCGGTGAAGATGGTGCTGGGAGTGGGAAATGGAGAAAGGAATATTCAGAACAGCTTCTAGGTCTTCCCGTTGTCATTTTCCCGGATAATGATGATGTGGGCCGCGCTTATGCGCAGGAAGTTGCGAATTCCCTCTATGGCATTGCGGAAAGCGTTATTTTGCTTGACCTGTCTGAAGCGTGGCCGGAGATTCCCGAAAAAGGCGACATATCCGACATGATCGAACATTTTGGAGATGAAGCGACGACAGAGATGATCGCGAAACTGATAAGCAAAACACCGCCTTACGTCCCGAAAAATTCTATGATTGTTTCCGCTTCTGATGTGCCCTATGAAACGCCACGCTGGACAATTCAGCCATACTTCCAGAGGGGGAAAGGAACACTGATTCAGGGCGATTCTGGCAGCGGCAAGACTGCTTTTATGTGTGCTGTCGCTGCTCATGTCACAACAGGGGAACCGCTCTTAAACAGCCCTGTAGAAACTCCCGGAAACGTCCTGATTCTTTCCGTTGAGGATGATTTGCCGGTACTGCGCGGCAGAGTAGAAGCCAGCGGCGGTGATTTAAAAAAATGCTATTTCTTCAAAAAGCCGGCCGGTTTAACCTTCAACAGCCCTGAAATTTGGTCTATTGTCCGTCAATACAAAATTAAACTGCTTATCTTTGACCCGATACAAGCATTTATGGGGGCTGAAATTGATATGTTCCGAGCTAATGAGACCCGCCCAGCATTGGCAAAACTGTTCGAAATGTGCGATCAGGAGGATTGCGCTTGTGCTATCGTTGCTCATACCGGCAAAAACAGTGATAAATCTGTCGTCAATCGTTCCCTGGGTTCGGTAGATATTCCCGCAAGTATGCGCAGCGTGATGCAATTGATACGCAATCCAGACAACCCCGACCAATGCATTATGGTTCACGTTAAGTGCTCCAACGCTCCTAAAGGGCGCAGCATCGCCTATACAATCGGCGATCGCGGCGGCGTTCATTGGGACGGGTATTCCCCTATTACCGTTGATGATTTATCTGGTATTGCAAAGCGTAAAGAGCGCGGCGTTCCTTATGACAAAGAGCCGTTAGTTCAAGTGTTCAATCAGCTCATTACAGAGAAGCCCGGTGGCGGTTTTTGGAGTTATGAGGATTTAAGAACGATTGGCTCAAGAATTCTAGGCTTTCCGCCTTTTTATTCCGCCGCTGATTTAAAACAAAAACTGGCGGGCCCCCTATCTAAGGAACTGCAAGAAAAGGATGGATTAATCATCACAGTTGGCTGTCGATCTCATGGAGGAGTGCGAGGAATTAGAATCGAACAATACAAACACCCTCAAGGCTACCAAATAAAATTAAATGGGTGACGTTATTCCTTGTACAAAAAAATATATATATTTCGTCACCTAACGTCACCCATCGTCACTAATCTAACTTTCTGTCACTTGGTTACGGTGACGATTGGTGACGAAAATGACGCTTATTTTGTACGACACACAACGTCACCCTTCTTAAACTCAAAAGGGAGGTGAAAAAATGCTTTGCGTAATCGACCACAAAAGCCCCTGTGAGCAATCTTGCCCCTACCATTATCGGGCGGGCGGCTGCTTCTGGGAAGATGCACGCCGGGCGAGCAAACCGTACTATCGGACTTGCCCAAATTGCGGTGCGCACCTTGACCCGGGCGAAACGTGCGACTGCATGAAAAAAGCCGCTCCAAGTGCTACCAACACCCGGAACGGCAACAAACAAAAAACTCATCTTTATTGTAAGGAAATCGGAGGAAAAAGTCAATGCTCGAAAGAAAAATTTTAGATGTCGATGATGGTCTAACGGAACTAGCAATATGCTGTGAAAGAGCCAAGGCAGTTTGTGCAGATTTAACGGATTACTTTGGCTTTAATGATCCGTCGCCCGATGATCTTAAAGATGGCTATTCTCACGCTGCCGCCTTTGCGGGCATCGCTTTCGATTACATCATCGAAATGCAGCGAATCATTGAAACGCTTGAAGAATCTATTAGTTAGAAGGAGGTATGTAAATGTTTATCAAACACAGACAATTTGGAAGTGCTGCTCTGTTTTCAATTCGTCAGCTTAGCTCATTAGTTGTTGATTGCGATTCGGTCAGATTTAGCGATGGTTGGACATTGCACGAGCTCGGCTCTCCTATGCCGCTTGCGTGGTTTCCGACACTTCACGAAGCAAATGCTGCCCTTGATCGTGTGGCCGCTGCACTGGAACGCGGTGATAACTTCTTTGACCTGTCCGCTTGCGAAGCAGAGCTTGAGCCAGACGTAGGGTGATTGCTATGTGTGAAAAACTCTGGTATCGCTGTCCAATCTGCAAGCAGAAACTTTGTCGGATTGAGTTGGGCAGTGAGGCGAAAAACATCTACATACTTTGCAAGCGCTGCAAAAACGAAGTGCGTATTTCATTGAAAAGAGGAGAAAGAAAAGATGAAAACTAACAAAAGACACGCTAACAAAAACGACGTTCATGGTAAATATGTGTTGGGAATTCCTGCATCGGATAAGCTTGTTGCAAAGGTTAAGGAACTCAGCGATTTTGTTCAAAGTCTCAATCTGCCCCTGGAACAAAACGATCGTCTGGTTGAGCTTGTGCTCGCTCAGATGAGGGCTATTCAGACAGAGGCTTTTTCAGAGGGCTTTAAACTGGGTTGTGAACATGCTGAATGGGAGGCAAGAGAACGTGAAGATTAAACTAAGTTTTTCGCCTGACGAGAGCCAGAAAGCAGAGGAAATTCTTGCTGATCTTTTGCAACAACTCCCTCATTCAAGGGTTCACAGAAAGAGCGACAAGCCCCTATTTATGCAGCTTTATTTGACAACTAAACACACTAAAAAAGCTGATTGTTGCGGGAAAAACGATTGACCCACCCCCCTATTTGTGATATAATTGTAGTAGAAATAGGCACGAGTACCGCCCGCAAGGGTTAGCCGCTGAGGCATGGGAAACAGTTTTGATTACTGTTCTCGTGCCTCTTTCTTTTTATCTAGCCAAACTCATGGCGTAAAACGGAGGCTTCAAAATGGAAGAAAACAGAAAAACTCAGACCCCAAAGGAAAATGGGGGAGAAAAACTGTTCACTCAGGATGATGTGAATCGGATTGTTTCGGAGCGACTTACCAGAGAACGGGAGAAACCGAGAGACGATGAGCGAGAAGCAGCACTGAATGAACGTGAAAAGGCTTTGGAAGCGCGCGAGGCTCTTATTGCATGCAGGGATTTTGCTTCTACTTTGAGAATCCGAGATGCTCATAAAGCTGTCTTGTTGGGTACTCTGGATACAACTGATGTAGAGAAATTTAAAACAGCCGCAAACAAGCTGATTGAGGGCTTGAACTTAAGATTTGGCCCTACACCGCCCCCACCTGCTGGAATAAGAAAAGTGGGTGACCGACTCGCGGACGCTTTCAAGCCAAAAATCCAAATCTTAGGAGATGATTATTTGGCAACTGTTGATCTTGCAGATAAATTTCTTCCCTATGTGGACGAGCTGTTTAAAAATGAATCGAAACGCGACCTTCTTACCAATCAGGATTTTTCTTGGACAGGCGCACACACTGTAAAGGTGTACAAAATCAGCACTTCAAAAATGAATGATTATGACAGGGCCGGAGCAAATACCGCTACGAATTGGAGCCGCTTCGGTGCTGTTGCGGGCCTTGATGCAACCACTGAGGAAATGACCCTTTCAAAAGACCGGTCATTTACTTTCGCTTTAGACAAGCTGGATACAGACGAAACCGTCCAGCAGCTTGAAGCCGCTTCTGCCCTTGCTAGGCAGCTTCGAGAGGTTGTAGTTCCTGAGGTTGATAGCTATGTTTATGGCGTTATGGCAACCAAGGCCGGAGCAAAACCTGCTGCAACTGCCCTCACTGCTGATAATATTTACACTGAAATCCTGAAAGCCTCTGAGGCTTTGGATGATGCAGAGGTTCCGGAAACTGGCCGTGTACTGCTGGTAACTCCTGCCACCTATGCGCTAATGAAAAGCAGTCCAGATGTCACACTGGATTCTGATGTCGGGCAGGAAATGCGGCTTAAAGGCGTAATTGCTATGCTAGATGGAGCTTCTGTGGTAAAGGTTCCAAAGGTAAGGCTTCCCGAGAACTTTGGTTTCATGCTGGCACATCCGTCCGCTACTGTGGCCCCTGTTAAGCTGGAAGATTACCGAATTCACCAAGACCCGCCGGGCCTGTCTGGCGCGCTTGTAGAAGGGCGTATATGCTATGATGCTTTCGTTTTGGACAATAAAACGAAAGCGGTCTACTATCAGGCAACGGCAGCGGAATAAATTCAAGGGCGTGTGGGCAACAGCTCATGCGCCCTCCTGCTATATGGAGGAAATATGACAAAAAAACGATTGAAATTAACCACCTCCAGAGAAGTCCGGCGCGCTATCAATCGAATTGCAAACATGCTGCTTAATGGCGAAATTGACGCAAAGACCGCAAACGCCATTTTATATGGCTGTAACGTCAGTCTGAACGCAATCCGAGTAGATGAGCAGCAAGCCAAGCTGGACGAGCTGGAAGGATTTGTTGAGGAGTTGCGCAGATAATGAGAGAAAGAATAAAGAAACTCAGCGCTATTATAGCAAAATACCGAGAACTAAACAAACCAAAGGTATTTATTTTGGCTGATGGAAGCAAATTTGAGACCAAACTTGACCCTATCGAATACTTGTTCAAATATGGCGTTGAAACTCCCAAAGGGCATATTGTTGCCTACCAGAGAGACGCAAAGGCCTCTGATCCTATCACGCTTGCCTTTTACGACTGGATCGATGAAGGGATTGCGGCCGGTGGTCTTAAGCTTTCTGAGATTTTTGATGAACGCGTTGATGAGGGGGAATCATTTTGACATATGATGTTTTTCTTGACGATCTTTATTTTTACGGTGTAACTGATTTTTCCTTTTCAGGTGATCGGGAAGTCATGGTATACAACGGCATCGGGACAGGGTATTTCCCAAAGTTGGACGACCCTAATTTGCAGAAATGGTCCTGGACCTGCGAGCTGCAAGAGAAGCCCGAACACTATCACGGAAGCGATTTTCTGCCCGCTACCCAAATCTTTGAAAGACTGAATGAAATGAAAGCCTCTCTGGAACCTGTCCGTCTTGTTGTAAAGGGCGAAAACAAAAGCTTATCAGAACTAGTCGGCCTAGAGGGGTACACCTATAAGGAGCTGTACAACGGCGTGTATCAGGTGGCAGTCAACGTCACCGAATACAAAGAGGCGGCGGTGCGCACCACCACCATCCCGGAAATCCCGAGACCGGGGAAGATACCTCAAAAGAACCCCTTCAATATTCCCGAAGGTTCTACACCATACGATGAAATGAATAAAGGGCCGGAATCCTTCGAGGAAGAATCTAATCCATCGGGAAGTAACCCCGAAGCAGTAAACGATCCGGGCGGCGGAAAGGCATACGACCCAGTCAATGACGTATTGACAGATTCGCGAACCGGACAAGAGATCCCTGTCCCGGTTGATTGGTCAGATGAAATGCTGTTCTACCGTAATGATGACGGGAAGATTGGCTTCAATCAAGGAAAGGCTGGCAATATTCTTTCAGATGCATGGGATGCTTACAAAAATTCTGGTCTTGTGCGAGGAATTGATTCCGTTCTTGATGGAATCAGCGATGCTTATAACCGTTTCATGGATAATACTTGGGAATCTTATCTCGATTCACGCCAGAATGATAAGAAATAAAGCTTAAAAGCTTGCTTCCTCACTCTTTACCGTTAATCTCATTGATTAATCAATATATGATATTATATTAGATAAATCTCAATAAAATTCTTGGCAAAAGATGTTGCGAACTCCCGCAACCACCAGACTGAGTCTGGACGCAATTCGCGTTCAGACTCTTTTCTTTTATCATGCCGAAGCGGCTCGCGACGGCAGGCACAGTGAATCTTTCTCTCTCCTTGGCTGAGTCTGGACGCAATTCGCGTTCGGACTCTTTTCTTTTATCCTGCCGAAGCGGCTCGCGATGGCAGGCACAGTGAATCTTTCCCTCTCCTTGGCTGAGTCTGGACGCAATTCGCGTTCGGACTCTTTTCTTTTATCCTGCCGAAGCGGCTCGCGATGGCAGGCACAGTGAATCTTTCCCTCTCCTTGGCTGAGTCTGGACGCAATTCGCGTTCGGACTCTTTTCTTTTATCCT
>OMGA01000150.1_pt1 | contig 34473 bp, 59 predicted proteins | sample 1674211 | NCBI WGS metagenome assembly OMGA01 (sample SAMEA103958152, study PRJEB25191) | human gut metagenome | biome: human-associated habitat [ENVO:00009003]; feature: intestine environment [ENVO:2100002]; material: feces | place: Germany | collected 2013/2015
CTTGTTTTTCTACTTCCAGCGATCGTTTGAAAGATGATATTGTTTTTCTTATACGTTCTTTAGGTGGTAGGCCGACAGTAAGGTACGGTGAAACGAGTTATAAGAAAGATGGTGTTGAAATTGAATGTCATGGTGGGTGGACGATTACATTTTCTTTAAAAACTTTTAATCCATTTTATTTAACACGGAAATCAAAATTTTGGAATAATAATCCGAGAGATAATGGTTTATGGATTGACAGGATTGAATTTGAAAAGAAACAGAAAACTGTTTGTATATCAGTTGAAAGCCCAGATAATAGTTATGTGACAGAAAATTTAATTGTTACCCATAATACAGGGCAAATGATTATTACTCTGGAATTACTTGGTGCGTTTCCTGCGATCATTGTAACCCCTGCATCTGTTAAGTATGGATGGCGTGTTGAGTGGTCTAAATGGTGCCAGCGGGAAATAGAGATTATTGACTCTACGAACAAAGACATTAATATGAACGCCGATGTGTATGTAATTAATTATGATATACTTGGAGAGAAATATACGAATAATAAGGTTCGGTTAAGGTTCCCTGAGCTTCTGGATAGACATTGGAGTGCAGCGGTTTTTGATGAAATACACTTTTTAAAGAGTGCGAATAGTGTCAGAACCCGTGCTGCATATAAATTGGTAAAAAATTCTGATGATATATTTGGTTTATCGGGAACGTTGGCTATGAATCGTCCGGTTGAGGTGAAACAACCTTTAATCGTTATAAAGAGATTTAACGATATTTTTCCGGATGTTCGTAAGTTTGAGCTCAGGTATTGTAATGCAAAAGCGACGGAATATGGGTGGGATGTAAAATCATCTAACAATCTTATTGAGTTAAACAGTATTCTTCGTCATTTTTGCTACATAAGGCGTGAAAAACGGGATGTTCTTAAAGAGTTGCCACCAGTAGCAGATTCCTATATTTATTGCGATATATCCAACAAAAGGGAATACAGAAAAGCAGAAAACGATCTTATTGACTATCTCAGCGAGATAGATATAGAGAGGGCACAAAAGGCACAGAATGCGAAGCATCTTGTTATGTTGAGCACCCTGCGTAAACTCTCTATAAAGGGTAAGATAAAGGCGATAGAGGTGTTCTTAAAGGAGTGGATGGAAAGTAATGAGGGGAAGAAGATACTGGTGTTCGGGCACCACCGGGAGCCATTGCAGGATTTGAGTAAACGTTTTGATTCTCTACTGTTGCAAGGCGGTACGAATGCCAAAAAGAAGCAGCAGATTAAGGAGAAGTTCATGGAGAGCAAAGTGCCTGTCCTGTTTGCGAACCTGGAATCGGCAGGTACAGGGATGGATGGCTTGCAAGAAGTTTGCAGCAATATTGTATTTATAGAGTTTCCAGACCGATCTACAGATTTGGATCAGGCGATAAGTCGTTTGGAACGTATGGGCCAGCAAGAGAGCATGAACGTTTATTACACCATTTGTAAAGACACGATAGACATGCACCTATTGGATTTCATTAACTCCAAGAGGAAAGTAACTGAGGCGGTTAATAAAGGGAAAGAACTGGAAGACAGCGAGGCAGTACGATTCTTACTGGATCAGTACAAGCGGAAGAAATAACCGTTCGCACTTGGTAATTCCAATAATTCTTTACACCTTTGTATAGAAATGTAAATGAGAAAAATTAAGATATGGACTGACGGTTCGGCAAGAACCCAGTCTCCTCGTCACGGGGGTTGTGGTGCATACATTTTAGAGGACACAGAAGAGAGCTATATTAGTCGGGGGTTTTCCCCCACGACTACCAGTAGAATGGAGATTATGGCTCTCCTTTTGGCTCTAAAAGCAGTACGAGGAGACACCGCCTGTGACGTACAGGTTTATTCAGATTCTCAATATGTGGTAAATGCAATTAAAGAGGGTTGGATTTATCGCTGGCAGCGAAGAATGTGGATGGGGGTCAAGAATAGTGATTTGTGGAAAGAATTGATACAGGTCATAAGCGAACGACCCTACATGCGATTGACGATAGACTGGGTGAAAGGGCACCATAAAAGTCTGGAAAATGATATTGTCTTTGGGAATCACATTGCAGATTCTTTGAGCTCTTACAAAAATTTTGAAGAATACGAAAGAGATTTAGGATATGAAGTTGGATAAATACAAACAAGCGATCGCGGATGAGTACATTAAGACAAGGAATAATATCTTTGTATCCGCTACTGCTGGTTCTGGAAAGACAACTCTGTTAGTGCATTTGATGGGCCTTACACCACCAAATAAAAAGCCTTTATTCACTGCATTCAATAAAAGCATAGCGGAAGAATTGAAGAACCGGGTGCCGAGTACGGTTAAGGTTGGTACAATACATTCGCTCGCAATGGGTGTGATAAGGGCGAAATATAACTGTAATTTTGAGGTAAAAGAGTTAAAGGAGTTTATTGTGGCAAAGGAATGTCTACGATTGAGCCATATGCCACCTAAAAACCGGAACGCCTATATTTTTGAGGTTTGTGAGGTTTACAACCTTTGTCTCTTAAATCTTGTGGAAGATACAGAGAGATTTAAGGAGATTTGTGACCAATATGGGTATTTATATAGTGAACGGTTGGAAAAGGACGTATTCACGTTGAAGAAGGAGAATACGAGACGTTTCAAAGAAATGAAGCCGTTCCAAAAGGTTCTTATCTCTTTTACTGATATGTTGTGGGTTGCGAATACCTTTGTAGAACAGAAGTATTGGAATAAATACGACGTCCTGTTTATGGACGAAATTCAGGATTTCAACCCTCTACACAAAGAGATAGCATTTAAATTCTTAAAAAAGGGAGGGCGTTTTGTAGCAGTCGGAGATGATAAACAGACGATATATTCTTTTCAGGGCTCGAATCTCAATTCTTTTAACGCAATTAAGTCTATTCCAAATACGGTTTCACTACCTCTTTCGGTGACATATAGGTGTGCCGAAAATATTGTGAATGAGGCTTTAATGGTGTTTGAAGATGGTATAGAAGCAGCAGCAGGAGCAGCGAAAGGAATAGTTTATTATGGAGATTACATGGATGCAAAACCGGGGGATTTTATACTGTGTAGGAATAATTTCCCTTTGTTCACTGCATTTACATATCTGTTGCAGGCTAATAAAAAAGCACATATAATTGGAAAAGACTTTGAAGAGGGTTTGTGTAAGTTGGTTGAGCAGATTAACTACATAAGTGATTTAGACGAAATTCGTGATGAAAAATTAGAAAAACTTCGTGAGCGTGGGGTAACTCGGCCAGAATTTCACCCAGCATATGTTCAGTACATGGAATTATACAATATTGTTAAATTCTTGTATGGAATATTTGGATCGCTGGATAAAGTTTTACGGACTATCCGTAACGCATTTAACAGTAACAACGGGGGTATAAAACTCTCCACTATTCATAAGGCAAAAGGATTGGAAGCGGACAGGGTGTTCTTTTTGGACCCAGAACTTATCCCTTCCCCGTATGCGTTGACCGAACTGGAGCAGTATAATGAACGTTGTTTGGAATTTGTAGCGATTACCCGTGCGAAGAAAGAATTAGTGTATTGTCATTCATTTTAAAATTAATTAGATGAGAAAAGAAACTTTATACGCTGTTGTCCAGCGTGGTAAGATTGTCGGTGGAAAACAAGAAATCCATCAGACTTTGATTAATGCCAGTAAGATTCCGTCTCTGGTGAACCATTTGCCCTCTTACAAAGTATTGAAAGAACATATCCAAAATGAGAAAGTTCGGATCACTACTGCCGAGGCGAATGACGAAATTTCTGGCCGTAAAAAAGGGGTACACATGCCTCAGCCCTATGCGGTATACATAGACCCGGCTGAGTTTGAAGGGATTATTACTACCATGCGGAAAAAGCAGCCAGATCATCCGAAAGATCATATTGCGTTGGTTGTTAGTGGAACTTCTATGGTTCCTGTTTGTTTAATTTTACCGAAGAAATAAATGGAAGTTGTAGATAAACGGAAGGATATATCGGAATATATTTTCGTTAGCAAGTACGCCCGTACAATTAACGGCCGGAAAGAGACGTGGGATGAAGCGGTGGACCGGGTTATGGCTACACACCTAAATGTCTTAAGAAGTACCAGGAAGCTCCCCAAAGAGTTTACCCCTTTGTTCCAAGAGGCTTATGCAGCCTATAAGGATAAAGAGATATTGGGAGCGCAACGGGCTCTTCAGTATGGCGGTGAACAACTGATGCACCATAATACACGGATGTATAATTGTGCGTCGTCTTATTTGAATCGGGTGGATTTCTTTAAAGAAGCGATGTATCTGCTTCTTTCTGGTGCTGGCATTGGTTATTCTGTACAGAAGCACCATATTAACCAGTTGCCAAAAATTCAGGGGGTGGATAGTACCCACACAGAAGTATTTACCCCGGAAGACTGTATAGAGGGATGGGCCGAAGCTGCACATAAGTTGATCAGCTCCTATTATTATGGAACGGCTCAGATTAAATTTGACCTCAGTAAGATACGGCCTAAAGGAGCGTTCATAAGCGGGGGATTTAAGGCTCCCGGCCCCGAACCCTTGCACATTGCAATGGAAAAGATTCGCAAGGTGTTGGATGCTGTTAAGGTAAAGAGACGCCTGACTTCTTTTGAGCTCCATTATATTATGTGCATTCTGGCAGATAGTGTGATTTGTGGGGGTATACGTCGTTCGGCAATGATTTGTCTGTTTGATGCAGACGATAAAGAAATGTTGGAGTGTAAATTGGGAGATTGGTTTGAAACTCATCCTGAGCTATGCCGAAGTAATAATTCTGTCGTTATTCTGCCGAATACACCTAAAGAGCAATATGATTATGCTGTACAATGTGCTCAGCAGTTTGGAGAACCGGGAATTGCATTCTTAAAGGATAAGAATTTTTCTTACAATCCTTGTTTTGAGGTTGGCATGTTCCCACAATTTGAAAATGAGGATGGAACCATAGAATATGGATGGAGTTTTTGTAACCTTGTTAGTGTTAATGGGAGTCGCATCAATACTGTGGAGGATTTTTATCGGCTCGTCCGTGCTGCTGCTATTCTTGGAACTATCCAGGCATGTTATACGAACTTTGACAAGGTTCTTTCACCTGCTACACAAAAAATTGTAGAGCGTGATGCTTTGATCGGGGTTGGATTGAGTGGCATGTGTTCTAATCCAGACATTATCTTCAATCCAGAGTACCAACGGGAAGCAGCTAAAATAGTTGTAGAGACGAACAAACAGGTTGCAGCTCTTTTAGGAATTAATCCAGCAGCCCGAACCACCTGTGTAAAGCCCGATGGGAATAGTTCTCAATTGCTGGGTGGAAGCAGCGGAATCGGTGCATATCATTTCCGTCGGTACATTCGGAATATTCAGGCAGCAGATACCGAGCAGGCGGTTAATGAGATTTTAAAGGTGAATCCAGAAATGGCAGAGCGTTCGGTCTATAATAGAGATCGGGAGTATGTTATTTCATATCCGGTTACGATTGAGGATAAAAGCCTTGTTCGTGCTGATCTTACCACCAGAGAGATGTTGGATTTGGTTAAGTTGACCCAGCAGAATTGGATTGAGTACGGTACAAACTTTGATCATCCTTCGCACAAAAGGAACCCGAATTTGCGGATGAATGTTAGCAATACGATAACTGTCCGCGAGGGGGAATGGGAGATGGTTAAGGAGTATTTATGGGAGAACCGGAAATATTTCTGTGGTGTTAGTTTCCTACCAGAGTCAGGAGATTTGGATTATCCGCAGGCACCGTACACCAGTTTCTTAAATGAGGAAGAATTGGTTGCAACATACGGCCCTGGAGCTATCTTGAGTAGTGGGTTGATTGTGGATGGCCTTAATATCTTCAATGACATTTGGCAGGCTTGTTCTGCTGCTATTGGTAATGCGGATAACCTGTTAGAGTTCCGTGATCAAGACGTTGCTAATTTTATCCAGAATAATATTAAGGACGGACGGTTCTTGGTTATGGTAGATGGAGTAGGTATTAGTGACGTGAATGCGATTATGCAGTATCTAAAAGGAAAGGTTGATTTGCGTGTGGACTGGGTCCGCAGGTTCCATAAATTCGCTGATAATTATTTTGGTGGAGATAAGGAAAAGACAGCCCGTTGTTTGAAACATGTAAATACTTTCCATAAGTGGCATAAAATCAGCAAAATGAAGCCTATTGATTGGAATTCGGTAGGGTGGAAGGATGCTTTTCAAGAAGCCGGGGAACAGATTGGTACGGCGTGTTCTGGTGGAAAATGTGAGCTTTAATGAGTTTAACTTAAAAATAAGAGAAAATGAAATGTGTAAAAATTAGAGAAGACTTCTATGTAGACGGAATTATGCAGAAGGATGTAATTAATTTACGTGCGGATTCTTGGATGGAATCTGTTGTTGAAGGAAAGAAATATATTTTCCATATTCATAGGTTGGTAGCAGCCGGAACAGATTCTTTTGAAATGTTGGTTGACGAGAGCAATATTCCAGCCGATGAAATGCGTGAGGGTAAATTTATTCATGGAAATTCACCTTTGGCACAGAATATGTACAATGCAACTCAAAAAGAAATTGAGGATTTCTTGAGAAAAAAGGAAGCTCAAACAGAATTTTCTTTGGAGCTCAATTGTAACTTTTCAAATGGGAATAGTTCTTTTGGATTTCAAGTGGTGGGAAATCTGAGCCGAGGAGAAATGCAGCGGTTCCAAGATGACCTCAAAGAATTGTGTAACAAGTATAAAAACGAAGAGTAAAGATGGAAACATTGAACAAATTTGTGATCTGCAAAAAGCAGGAAAAGGAAGTTAGTAAGACAGCCGGGGGAATTACCATACCCGAAAAAGCGAGTGATTTTGTATCTGCCGAGATTGTACGTGTCGGAAAGGACGTTGACAACCCTGTTTCTATTGTGGTTGGCATGAAAGCAGTCATTCCGGCAAATAGTAAGATTTACCGTACCGAGGGTCAGGAATATTTCGTGGTTAAAGAAGAAGATATTGTTGAAGTAAAATAAGAAAAAATGTCAGTAAAAATTGAATACAAAGAAGAAGCGCGTAAGAAACTTAAAAAAGGGGTAGACGCTATCGGTGATGCCGTTGGTGTTACCCTCGGAGCAAAGGGAAGGAATGTAATTATTGAGCAGGGGGAATATATGTACCCCCACGTAACGAAAGACGGTGTAACGGTTGCTCGGTCTATTATCCTGGAAGACCCTGTTGAAAATATGGGGGCTATGCTGATAAAAGAGGCAGCAGCTAAAACGGCCGAGAATGCCGGGGATGGTACGACGACCTCTACTGTGATTGCTCAGGAACTTATTTCTAAAGGCGTGAAACTTGTTGCAGCCGGGATTAACCCTATGCTCCTGAAGAAAGGTATGGAGAAAGCCACTCGCGATATTGTTAAGGAGATACAGAAGATTGCAGAGGACGTTGACAATGATATGAACGTTGTAGAACGGATTGCGGTTATTTCTGCCAACAATGACGAGGAAATTGGTAAAATGATTGCCAGCGCGATGAAGACCGTTAAGAAGGACGGTATTGTAACCGTTGAGGAATCAAAGGGGTTTGACACCTATGTAGATGTCGTAGACGGTATGCAGTTCAATCGCGGGTACCTTTCCAATTATTTCGTAAACAATACGGATAGGATGGAAGTTATTATGGAAGACGCCCGGTTGTTGATCACGGATAATAGCATTAATTCCATTCAGGATATTCTTCCTATTCTGGAGCATGTGGCACAGAACGGTCAGAATCTGGTGATTATGGCTTCTGGGTTTGACCAAGACGTTCTTAATGCGTTGATCGTAAATAAGATGAAAGGTTCTTTAAAGGTTGTAGCAGTTAAGGCTCCGGAGTATGGTGAGAAGCAGAAGGATACTCTCGGGGATATTGCTGTGATGACTGGCGGAGAATACTTTGCTCACGACGTAAATCCAGAAATGCGGTATTTTACCCCTGCTATGCTGGGTTCTGCGGAGAAAGTGGTGATTACCAAAGACCGTACTACCATTATCCGTGGAAAGGGGGAAAAAGAGGCAATAGACGCCCGTGTGGAACAGATTCGTGGACAACTGGCAAACGCTGAATCAGAATACGATCAGGATAAGTACAACGAACGTCTCGCAAAGATTACCGGGGGGATCGCTGTCCTGTACGTGGGTGCAGCTACTGAGGTAGAAATGAAAGAGAAAAAAGACCGGGTTGAGGATGCCCTTGCTGCTACTCGTGCAGCCTTGGAAGAGGGGATTGTTCCCGGTGGTGGCGTTGTTTATATTAAGGCTGTAAATGAACTGGAGTCCCTTGGAACGGATGAAATTTCTATCGGGTATAAGATGGTCATGGAAGCTGTCCAGAAGCCTGCGTATTTGATCGCAGAGAATGCCGGGGAAAACGGTGGTAGAATTGTAGAGCATATCAAAGAACTGAACGGATATCAGGGTTACAATGCTCTGGAAAACTGCTGGGGAGATATGAAAGAAATGGGTATTATCGATCCTGCTAAAGTTTCCCGAGTGGCTTTGGAATATGCGGTAAGTGCTGCCAGCATGTTCTTGACGACAGAGTGTGCTATTTCTACAATTAAGAATCCAGAAGCAAAAACACAGCAGAACCAATTCGGCGGATTCTAACTCTTTGCACATAACTACTAATATCCTATCCGGGGTATCTATTACCGATTTATTTTGTAAATTAGTAAAGATGGGTCCTCCGGATAGGACTTTTTATGTTAATAAAAATTAGATAGTTATGGCTCAGATTAAATGGGGGGCGAGCATGTCCCAAGAAGATCGGAATAAGATTTCTAAATATACTCTTGGAGTATTAAATAAGGCTTTGGATGCCAGCAAGAATCCAAATGGTGTTATAACTTCTGGACACCGTCCAGCAGAGAGACAGGCGCGTGTTATGTACGACAATCTTTCCAACGGTATACGCATCAGTTATTTGGAACCCGGACAGATTGTAACTCGTTTATATGACGATTGCGTAAAGAAGAAGTTCGGTAAAACGGAAACGATCGCTATAATGGCGAAGAAGATTGAGGAACTGGCCCGTCAAAATAAACTGGTATCAAAACATACCGTAACTGAGGAACAGTACAAGAAAGTGAATGTCGTAGACATATCAAAACAGACTGCCAATCTGCCAAATCCACGGGATTTTGTAAAAGAACTCTTAAAGGAGCCGAATGTGGTTAAAGTGTTGACCCCGTTTACGAGCGATTACGGAAGCAATAGAGCTGTCTATTCCAAGGCAGAGAACGCAATACACATTGAGATAAAACAACCATGAAAAACGTTTTAATTTTATTGGTAGTCTGTGCGATTTTATGTGGCATTACCTATACGATAGGTCGTAAGGATGGGATAAAATCGGTGACAATAACTGAGCATGAAGAAAGTAGTTCTAAAACTATTCGCGACACAATTTGGATTCCAGCACCCACTCCAGACCCAGAGGTGAAAGTGATTACAAAATATATACGAGATACTGTATATGTAACGGATAGTCTGGGTAATAAAGAACCAATTGAGGTGGATTTACCTGTGGAAACAAAACAGTACACGGATGACAGCACCTACCGAGCTCAGGTAACTGGATATAAAACGTCTTTAGATTGGGTACAGGTGTACAAGAATACCGTCTATAATGAACATACGGTATTTAAAACACAGGAAATAAAGATGAAGCCTAAATGGGGGCTCGGTGTTCACGTGGGAGCCGGGTATGGAATAGGAGATAATCGTATAAGGCCAGTCGTGAGTATTGGATTGCAGTATAATTTCTTAACATTCTAAATAATTACCCGTCAATGACTTAAAGAATTGACGGGTTTTTTATGGAAAATTTTTGAAGAAATGTTTGGTGGTCTTAATTTTATTTTACACTTTTGTAGTGGAAAGGTAACTAATTAAAATCTAAGGTCATGAAAAATCAGAAAGAACAAGTCAGCAGCAGATTCGGTAAGAGTAACGTTCGTAAAGGTGCGGGAGTTTTTGACCCGCACCAGCCCGAAATCTTTATGGGGATTGACGGGATCATGAAGAACATTAAAAAGATACAGAGTAAACGTGTGCAGCCGGAAGATTACTTCTTGCCTGCATACATGCGTTCATAACTAAAACTTACAAAAGAAATGTTACAAGAAATTGAGGTAAGAAACGGAGATACGGTGGGGATGTCCAATGGCGACACCGGAGAAGTGGTTGGATTCTGTACTGATCATTATGCAGTTAAAATCCAGAAGGGAGAGGGTGTGGTTGAGGTCAGCCCGAAGGATATTAACTCCATTAATGGAGTAGAAGTTCCACAAGGGCCGGATGTTGTTATTTCATATTTTGGGAATGGGGATCAACACTAAATATCTGAGTCTTGCTATGGGGATGGCTCTCCTGGCAAATGGTGGACAGAATAATATGTTTGACCTCGGTGGGCGTGTTCCAAATGGGAATACCTGTACTGGCCGGGAGCATGCGTGTCCACAACAAAGACGTAAGAGTAGGAAGAAGAAAGAGTATGGAGCTCCTAATCTTACGAAGAAGCAGCGTAAACAATTAAAATCTAAATAAATGGAAGATACAGTAAGGGCACTCCAGGCTCTATTGGAGAAACGTGGCTACAAAAAAGTAGTTGAAAATGGGGATGCCGTCTACCGAAAGTGTGTAGGGGATATTACTCTACAAACCACGTTCCCGAAGAATGACAGAGAAATTTGGATGCGTGTGATTGTTGAGGACGGTGTGTTTGGTGGTCGTAAACGGACACAGGTTAGGTATCTGGAGGACTTTGAAGTTGAGGGTTGGAAACAGGCAATTGAATACGATACAACTGTAAACAAGCTCTATAAAGAGCTTTGCTTGGAGTTGCAAAACCTTTATATCCAAGAGTTTGAGGCCTCGGTATAACAAAAATTTATAGTATATAATAAACTATAAGAAAAACTTATGGATAATTATTAAGATTACCGGGAATCTTACCCCAGAACAAATTGACCAATTTCGTCAAGAGTGGGAAAAGCAGGTGCAAGGTGCAGCACCGATATTCTTGGTAGTACCAGATGACAAAACTTCTATTGAGGTTATGCCTTTGGACGGGTACACCAAACAGGAGATGATTGATTTTGCATTAGCATGGGGAGAATTTGTGTGGAGCAACGGTTTTATGGGAGAATTATATCCTGATGTGGTGGCAAAGTTCAATAAATTCTGTGAGGAACAGTTTGCCAGCAGTTTTAAACTACCACGAGAAATTGAGGTTAAATTCTATCGCAAAAATGGTGAAGATCAGTTCTGATCCGTGGCAGGACATGGATAAACGTCTTGTGGAGTTTTTACGGGATAGAGGGTTGAATGTTGTAGAGGCTCACTTTACAAAGTCTAATGGAGAAATAAGAGAGGATAAGCGACTCTCTGCTACGACTGGATACTTTATATATCAAGATGGGAATAATCTATTAAAGATAGAGTTTGTGATCAATTTGGAAGAATTTAACGATATTAAGCTCTAAAGTATATGTACGACGAAGATTATATGGGTCCAGACTGGGGTGATGAATATGATGATTATTATTATTGTTATGGAGACACCTATGATGAGGACGAAGTAGAAATACCAATAGTGTGGAGTGATGAGTAAAAGAAGAGTAATTGTTGAGATAGAGCCAGGAATTGAACCTGTGTCTGGATTGGCACATGCTGGTAACGTTATTATCACTACAAATCCAATGCCAGATGGAAGTAATGAAATTCAGGTACGGGCGTTTGATGACGGTTTGTATGTGCATAGGTGGAATCAGGCTGGATTTGACCTTCTATATGTTGGAACGCATGCCGATATAACTACTCCAAAATCAGTAGATAAGACTGTTTCATAAGGAAAACTTATAGAGTATAATCAAACTATAAAGGAAACTTATATGGAATGTTCTTCTGGGAAATTGTCTTTTGAAACATTTGAGCAGGCTCAAAAGGTAGTAAACAGCGCAAATAAACCACGGACACACCATTACCAGCATGGGAAGAGAGTGAATAGAGGACAGAATTAGTTTATGGTGCATATGGGGTAAAGTGCCCTCAGGATAAAGAGGATTATAAACCAACTTCTACAATTATTACAGGATACCTGTTGAATGAAATGGGAAAAGAAGGCTGGGAGATGTGTGGGTGTGATTGTGATGATACATGGAATAGATATTATTTCAAAAGGGAAATTGAGGAGTAAGATAGGTAAAAGTTATAGTCATGGGGAAAAGGTTGTAGGGAAGGATATGCAGTAAAGAGACGGTTGAGGATATTGTTGGTATAGGTGAGGGGGAGATACGGTTGTGAGGATGAGGGTGTGGTTGGAAAAGTCATAAGGAAAGTTTATAAGACCCTTGGAGAACTATAAGGAAAACCTATAATCAATAGAGAGCATTTTATGTATCTTTAAAGGAAATTTAGAAGAATAGGATGGCAAAAAAGGAACGTGAGGTGGCACCGATAGAAGAGTGTCGACCGAAATATACTGAGGCAGAGGTACTGAGGATTAAAAATGAGATACTTAGAGACGCTCCGGACTACATTTTAGCAGCCTCTCCAGAGGTGCGGGATGAATGGCTGAATTACAAGTGGCACAGACACTTAGCAGACTGTAACCCGTACCGCTATATGAAGTTTATTGGTAGGGGTGGGGAGGAAATGGTGGCTGACCTTAAATTGGTTAGCATTAAGACCTGGATAATGAAACGGGGTGGGAGTGCAAAGGACGCAAACCGAGCCCAGGAGCTACGTTATAAGTATGTTATGATGCCTTATCAGATACTTGGTCCGATGAAGAACAAGGTCAATAAGGCGTTAGGGATACACAGGGGGGCTCAAAGCCCTCTATTGAACAAGGTGGATGTCGTACTGGAATGGTTTGGCAGGCACCATACAATAGAGGACGTCAGGAAGATGTTTGAGGCTCAGTTTAATTATGAGCCGGGATGGGAAGAACTGCGTTCTATCTACCTCAAATACAAGGATGTAATTGACACCCGAAAAGCGGAGTATATTCTCCGTAATAAGGACTTCAAGGTAGCTACCGAAACCGGAAGATTAGAAGTCCTAAATACTCTCCTAACGGACTACCATCTTAAATATCACAAATTCCATCAGGACGGGTCTGCCAATATGATAATGAAGATATTGGAGCAGGCGCGTAAAGAGGTTAAGGGAGAGCAGTTGCGTCTCACGGTTGAGGGCACAATTGATATAAAGGCTTCTCTACATGGCATGGAGAATGTGATGCACACTATGCGAGGCCTGAGTATAAATGCTCTTGTGATAGGCTTAACGGCTGCAAAGGCAGGTCTGGACCCGTCTGTACTGATCGGACAGTTGGCTCACAGTTGGTATAAGGATTACAACGGATTTAATAAGAACGTTATTGGAACCGAGGAAATCCAGTTACCGTCCGTATTGTTAAAGACTTACGACTGGGGCGAACTACGTGCTAAATCCAAGGAATTCGTAGAGGATATGATCCCTATTACGGAAGCAGTAGAGGTAGGGCATGATGAGGAACCGTTTATTGAGGAGAAGCGTCGTAATGTGCTGGATCGGTTAAGGCAGCTAAAGCAGGAGAAAAGTTCTGAGGGGATTAACGGAATGCCTACTGCTCCGGTCAAGAAAAAATACAATGTGAAACCGAAGGAGTAGTTGTTTGTAACAAACTGTAATAATATGAGAAGTCAAAAGTTACAAAGTGAAACAACGGGAGTAGTTAAAGATAATAAATCGTTATATAAGACGATAGGGATGAACCCGATTTTGGCTGCTATATTCGGTGGTTGGTACATACGGTGGAGGCTAAAACGCAATATAAAGAAGATATCGCGAATTTATAAGGTATAAAAATAAAGAAGGTTGGTTGTGTTGATAGGTGGAATCTGAGCAGAATTGTTCGATTTCACCTATTTTTTGTAGAAAGGTAAGAAATTTCCCGGGGAGATATATCCAACTACTGTTCTAAATGGCGTATTTTTCTAAAAAGTGGAAAATTTTTGACGAAAAATTTGGTAGTCTGGTTTTATTTATGCACCTTTGTATTGGAAAGGTAAACAAACAGTAACTAAAACCAAAAACCATGAAAGTAGAAGTTTCCGTACAGTATGCACAACGGGCCTACGAAGCTCTTAACGATGTTCCTATGCTGCGTAAAATCATGACGCAGGTTGCTTCCAACGTGTTTGAATTTGACGAGGGGGAAGATGACGATATAGACGACATTTTGGACTGTGTGGTTGCCAGTCTGGAAGTGTTGCCCGAAGGAGAATATGTTGTAGAATTGTAAATCGTAAGAGCCATGAAAAAGTTCAATAAAAAGCAGTTAGCGTCTTGGATCAATAAGGCCGTTGAGGAAAGCAGTTCAGCGTACATTCCGTTCCCTATTGCTGACCACATTGCCGAGCAACTTTGCCTCGAACGAAATTCTGTTTGTGGCGTATGTAGATATTCTCTAAACTGATCGGGCTATGGTTAATTACTATGGATGTAAAATAAAGTCACTGGAAGACTATAAGGATACGTTCCGTCCACACGTACAGAAAGAGTACACGGATAATTTCATGAAGACTTACATGGTGGATGAACTTATGGAGGACTTGATGGAAACCCGGTGGAAGATGCTGCAACAATCCAAATATTTCAATCGTGGCGTTTATTGGGCTGTGTTCATAGGATGGGTGATTGGAATTATGTGTGGAGTAATGCTGAAATGATTTGGCCGTTCTATTTGGAATACCTATATTTGTTCCTGGAATGTAACATTAATCAATAGAAAAGACTATGGATGCAATTAAATTCACCATCAAAGAGGCAGCGCAACAAAAGGCGTTAGACCTAAGCAAAGAACACAAATCAATCTTCTATGTGATTTACTGCCATAAGACAGAAGCATGGTATGTAGATGACAACCCTTTTATCCGTCTGTTTGAGGAATTGGTTGTAACCTATGAAAACGGAAAGGAGATTACCGAATGAAACTACTGGAACGTATACAGACAGCATGGAAAGTGCTGTGGAATAAAGGCTGGTACGACCAGCAACTCAAAGCAGCAGGGAACCGGGCTATAGATAAATACTGCCAAGAAACATGGACTGAGGTGCTTACGAAATTGCATTGGTTTGCACGTCAGAATGTTTGGGACCGAGAGGCTAAAGGGTTTATCTGTAGAAATAATTTGGGGCAGAACTTCATGACTGTGGAATTGATGAACACTTTCCAAGTTGGAGATCTCCATGTGAGCTCAATTAGACCATTGTCCTATTCTAAGAAACCCTACGAAGGACACGAGGTGTATACGATGACCCATTTCCAGAAGGGGGATGCCGTATATGGAAGAGAGGTTGAAACATGACCTTACGAGGCATCTGGCTGAACGGTTAATTGAGGAGGATGTGGTGGAATGGGAAGTACATGAAGACACCAGCCATAAATCCTCTCTTGTGTTGAAAGCCAAAGTAAACCTCTATAAAGCTAAATAAGATGGGTGTGTTAAGAGATGGAGCGGAAAAGATTACAATATCGGTGAGGTATTGTAGCGGATACACCATAGCCCAGATGCAGAAAGAATGGGATTGGTTGAAAGGGTATGCCAGTTATGGCATTCAACAATTCCTTTTAGAAGCCATGCGGATGGGGTACGTGAAGGAAAATTTAGGAAAGGAAGACCCAGACCAATTCACCTATCATATCACTCCAAAAGGGCGTAACGCAGTAGACCGAGAAAAGTTACACGTATTGCATGATTAAATTATGACGACAGACCAAATTGACACTCTAACGATTTCCATGATGGACAAAGCTGGTAACGGTTATATGTGTGCCGTTGACCCTGCATTCTTTGCGGTGGTGATTGGAATTCTTGGGCCAGAACATAAATTTGTAAAGGTGCCGGGAGTAGAAAAGATGAAGATTGAGCATATAATCCAATTACAGGAAGGAGATACAGAGGCAAAATAAGAGTTTAGATGGTGGCTGGATGAGTACCATTGATAAACTAACTAACGGAGAAAATCAACCAAATAAAGAGAGAAAAGCTATGAGTTTAGAACCTTCAAAAGTGTATTCGGACGGTGGTACGTGCGTCTACTTCGTACTGAGTGTCCTTAACGGAATTGTATATTCCATTTGTTACAGCCGTAAAACGAAGAAATATAATGTAGGGTTCAACCCCACTACGTTCTTTACAGAGGACTATAAGGAAGTTCCAACGGAAGAGCATCTGTTCCAAAGTTTGCAGGTAAACCGGGATGGAGCCCTTTACGACGTTATGGCGAAATAACGTGTGTGATGGGATATATGTTTGTGCTCCTAACATGGGAAGAGCGTTACATAATCCGTAGATGCAGTGACGATGAACATGATCTAAAGCCGATGCTCCGTGCTGGGTGGCGAGAAGTTTATCGTCACGTTTCTTTAGAACAACTATGGAATTTTATTGACGAACGAGGTATTGTGGTAGGATAGTAAAGATGACGAAAGGTAAACTTCCATATAAATATGTTTGTTCAGCCTGTGGAAAACGGACGAAACAAACCACGTATTACGACCCACTGACGGACGAATGGGTGTGCCGAAAGTGTTATAATGCAAGGTATGCGATAAAAAGTTTGAAGAAAAGTTCTGAAAAATTTGGTAATTCCAATTAATATACCAATCTTTGTAGTGGAAAAGTAAACTAACACCTACAAAGTCATGAAAACGTATACCGTCTATTTCAGTGAACCCGTTACCCGTACTTGTGTAAGAGAAAAGTGGAACAAAGAGAAACGTCGTTGGGAAGAACAAGAAGTCCAAGTTTCCGAAGACACGTTCACTTTTCATTCGTTGGCACCAGCCAAAAAGCTAATCAGGGAAAATCTCAGTAAATATAAAGGCAGTTCTATTACGAAAATTTATGCTAATGGAGATTGGGAACCATGCGGAGAAATCAAGTTGAGCGGTTCTAATAAGACCTTCATGGCAAACACTCGTCAAACTAAAGCAGGATATTGATTATGAGTACAAGAACCGTTTTACCACCAGAAGAACGCAAGAAAGAACTATTGGCATGGTTGCAAGCCATTTACGATGTTAGTAACCCGGAGTATATTGAAAAGAACGGGATGGAGGGAATGAAATTTCTGTGATCGCTCAGCTGTATGCAGCCTCAGCAGCTATTGAAATGGTATTGGAAAGGGTTGAATAATGTTTATGCGGGAACATGCACCGGAATACGGCCTTCTACCTTACGAAATGTCTGCGATGATTTGGGCTGGTGCCCGGATGCACCATAACGGAGAAACAGAGAATACCTATGAGGCTCTGTTGCGATTTAAGTTCAACAATTTATTTGGATGTATATGACTGGAAAAGAAGAGTTATTTGAAGTCTTAAACCATGAATTTGATTTGGCGAAGGCTTGTTCTGGGTGGGGATCAAGATATCTTGGATTTGAACCAATTGATATAATTACAAATACCACACTTTTAACTCCAAACACTATCTATAAGACGTTAAGGATGTTACTTCTTTGTGGATATCTTAGTAGGCCGTACAGAAAAACATATTTTGTAATAAATCGTATCCCAGAAGATCTTACTTGTAAAGAATTGGAACGACAGGCTCATCAGGTATTAGAAGACAGGCGTAAAAATGGAACACAACCTATTTCCGAAGACTATAACTACAAAAATAAGAAGCGATGAAGAAGTTAATGATTTTATCCCTACTGCTGTTTTCAGCCTGTGTAGATTTCAACCCGGCACAACCCAAAGAAAAAGTTGAGCCAGTAGAACAACCGAAACCAGTTGCACCAGAAGCACGTCTGGCAGAAGAGGTGGTGGCACTACAATTTCTATCCTCACTGTAGATGGCCGAGAATATCTTATGGTGCGTATCTATGGGGAGGGAGTGAGTGTTTGTCCTAAATTGAAATAGGGTATGATCTATACAGAATGTCTCAAGAACAAAATCAAAGAGGAATTATTTTGCTCTCGGTAAGAAGATTGTAGAAGAGTTTGCGGACGTTAATAATCTTCCTATGCCACGCATCAAGAAGATCGGTTTTAACGACAGATTTCCAGACAATCGTGGCTGCTACTACCAAGGAGAGATAGAACTTTGTATGGATAATTGTTCTGATCCTGTAAAGGGAGAGCCCGTACGACGGTGGACATACCCATGTTATAAAGCAGACGTCACAGCGTTGGGAGTGCTGGCCCATGAATTTGGACACCATGTTGCATTCAAAAAGAATCTACGTGTACCACAAATTGGAAGCGTGTCTGGCTATGAGCCTAATCATCACGAAGTTAGTGCGGAGAGTTTAAGGCTATTCATTCTAAATCCTGATTTATTACGTGTTATTGCTCCGGTGAGGTATCGATATTTAATGGGTCATTTGAAACCAGTAGTGACCCAGCCGTGGAGAGAAGTATTGCAGGGTGCCGGGAACCGTTATTTTGAGGTAGTAGAAAAATTTGAGAAAAGATTTGGCAGTTCTAAATATTAAACATACTTTTGTAGTGTTGAAATCAAGCTGATGGGTCGAGGAAGGAAGAAACTTAATGTAGATATATTACCACAAGATCAGGGTGAAAGAAGCCTTCCTATGTGTGAATACATAAAACTGATTCATGAAGACCTTGCAGTTATTGAAGAACACCTGCCGAAAGGATTCCACAAAGAACACATAAAATGTGTGATTAAGTGTACTGTAAAATGGCTTTATCCAGAATTTGATGGTACAATGTTTCATAAAACTAACTTAAAAAGAGTAAGAAAATGATCAAATTTCAATTGGAACGCATCTTGCGACAGAAAGCAGAAGCAGCGGAACGCAAACACAAACGCGACACAATGCCGTATATCCAAGTAGTTGAATATAATCCTGTAAAAGGAACAACCCGCCGAGAAATTAAGCATTATTTCAATAAATAAAAGTTCTGTACAGGAAGAGACCTACGTGGCTTTGAACTGGTGTATAGTTTATATAAAGGGCAATCCATCCCACATGGGGAAACAATTGCGGTTGTTAGCACAGTACAGAATTTTATTTTGATCCATGGTGTAACGGTAACACGACAGATTTTGGTTCTGTAATTTGAGGTTCGAATCCTTGTGGGTCAACAAAGAAACTGCATAATCCAAGATATGATGTAGTCGTACGGTAAATCATTGAGGAGATAAAGCCCGTGGAAGAGTAGCTTGCTAAATTGTTTTGATTCCACATTTTCCATAATTTATGGTTATTACTTTAGCCCACCTGAACGGTTAGTAGGGTGCAAGTGAAGAGCGGTGCGAGTCCGCGAGTGAACCGGTTCGATCCCGCCCCTCTCCACAAAGTAACTTTAAACAGTAACATTATGAAATATCCGAAAATTAATACACTGTTCAAGCGTGACGAAAAGAACCATATTATTCTTGATGCGTTCACGACCCCCGAGTTTGAATATCTTAAGAATAACGAATGGGAATGCACCGAGAAAATTGACGGAACCAATATCCGTATTGAATTGGAACCTGATGGGATAGGTGGATTTGTCCTCAATTACAAAGGCCGTACAGACGAGGCTCAGATTCCTAAACACCTGTACAAAAAACTCCAGGAACTGTTCCCTATTGAAAAGATGATTTCTATTTTTGTTGACCAAGAGAAGGAACCTGTACCCGTTACAGTATTTGGAGAGGGATACGGTGTAAAAATCCAGAAAGGAGGAAATTATATATCGGACGATGTAAATTTCATCTTATTTGACGTTCGTTTTGGAAAATGGTGGTTTGATAGGGAGTCTTTGGAAAATATTGCTCAAGCACTTAAAATCGATATTGTCCCTTTCATCGGCCGTATGACTATCCCTGATGCGATTGAATACGTTAAGAAAGGGTTCAAATCCACTATTGCAGAGAATAAAGACTACGATGCCGAGGGACTGGTTCTTAAGACTCCTACTGGCTTACTGGCCCGTAACGGTGAACGTCTAATCACCAAGATTAAAACACAAGATTTCCGACAATTAGGTTTGTAATATCGGAGCCGGGATGGTGGAATTGGCAGACACACAGGACTTTGTTTAGACATACATTATGTATGAAGATTGTAAAATATTTGGGCCCTATTCTCGTAAGGATGGAAGGAAGCATGTTATTGTTGTTAAAGGTAATTTTAAAAAGACGATTAGCTATCCAAAATTCTTGGTAGAATGTTATCTGAATAAAGAACTATCTAAGGAAGAAACGATTGATCATATAGATGGGGATTTTAATAACAATGATTTTAGTAATTTAAGAATTGTTAATAGAAGCCAGCATTCAAAAGATGATTCGATTAAATTGATCCCATTAGAAACAAAATGCCCGATTTGTGGGAAGAAGGTGTTGATTAATTCAACTAATTCTTACAATAGAGGAAAGGTGGCTGGATTTTGTTCTAAGAAATGTAGTGGGGTTTATGGGAAGATGGTTCAAATGGGTTACATTAAACCGATTAATCAAGAATTAGATTTCAAATACCAAAAATCAAAATTGAGTGCATTATCAGAAATGGTAACTGTAGAAGACCTTAAATTCGGTGAAGGCTTAACGAATAAAGTCGATGCTAATACCGAGCCAAGCCCAGAAATGGGAAGGTGTAGAGACTAAACAGGGTCAACCTAAACTCTTATTAGAGCATGGTTAAGATATAGTCCAGACCACAAACAGAAAAATATTCTGGTGTTGAAAAACATAGTGGTATGAAAATCCTGTGGACAGTAATGTCCGTACGAGTTCGAGCCTCGTTCCCGGCACTTTTTACCATAAAAATTTGGTTGTTCTAATTATTATTGATACTTTTGTTTCTGTAAGCGTTATGATTGACCCCATTGATCACCCGATTGATCTTTGCTACGGAATCAACGCTTGCAATATGAAGGAGAATGTGGGATATCCAAAAAGACGAAGGCCCACAACGGGATCATCCCCCGTGCCAACAAAACGAACATTGAGAGTCGTTTCCCTTGAGGCACCTACACGGCTGTAAAGTCTGCAGAAATTTACTGTCGTGGGATCATGAAGGGATAGTAAACGGGGAAGGGGGAAAAGAAACCCGTTGAAAGGGGATTAGAGGTGCGTAACTAATCAACTACGAAACTAAGAAGAGGATGGTTCTTCTTTTTAAAAATAGAGTAATAGCACAGTCCGGTTAGTGTACTTGCTTTGGGAGCAAGGGGTCGCAGGTTCGAATCCTGCTTACTCTACACGAATTTAGAATTAAATCAGAAAAATTATGGTAGCTTCAAAGGTAGCACAATGGAAGATTGATAAGATCGCTAATACTCTTGCTAATAAGAGTTATAACGAACGTATCGAAGCAGTCGTAGAATGCGGTAAAAAGATCGTAGAAGATTTTTATCGTAAACAAATACCGGAAGAAATCCTTGTGCTGTGGGAGAAATACAAAGATAAAGGGGTTTTCAATGAACGATCCGGATGGTCTTTGTATTACCATAGAAATGACGGAAATATAGATTCCAATTGGCAATACAATTTATCCCTCCCGCAATATCCTTCTGCCAGCCTCAAGGAAGATAAAGAAGTGCTGGAACGTATTTGTGTTTACGGGGATCAGTACCAAACCCTCAAAAAAGAAAAAGAGGTGTTCCGTAAGAAATTGATCTGTACGTTGGAGACCCTGAAAACCCATGCCAAAATTCGTGACAATTTCCCGGAAGCGTTTGTACTCCTTCAAGAAATTGAAGCCGATGAACAGGATGAACGGCTGGAAATGCAAAACAAACAGAAAGAAAATCTGTGTGATTCCGTTGAAAATTTACGGGCACAATTAAATCACAATATTCAAAATGAGCCAAAACAAGATCAAAATTAAAGATAAAGAGTACCCGGTTGCAGTCATAGATAACATTCCGCACATTAACGGAATGCCAGTCAAAGAATTCTTAAATACTTTGCAGCCGGATGAGCTCATGGAACTTTCCCTAAACGGTGGAGAAGCCATTGTTGAAGTGGAAGTAGAAGACCCGGTTGTAAATTAGAATACGATGCGTGACTATTTGGAAATAATCTATTACATTCTGGCATTCGCATTCTTTGTGTACGTTTCTGTCTATACGAATTTGTGGAAGAAATTACACGATGTATGGAAAGCGATCAAAAGAATTTTAGGATGTAATGACGATGATTTTCATGGCGGGATTCCCGCTTGTTAAATACAAGGTTTTTACTATTCCATACACTTAGAGAAACCTGTTTAAAGACTCTGGGGCGGTTCTGGAGTCTTTTAACCATTTTGAGCAAGTATGAAAAAGTACGGAAAATTAGTTTGGTTGGCACCTAACGGTCAAGAAGTAACTCTAAAAGAGAACATGGAGTTTTTCGTCCTTAATGCGGAGAAACAGCGACTCATCAAGCAGCAACCACAAACGTATAACAAAACTAATTTAAAGCTAAAATATCAGTAGATATGGATCGTAACGGATGTGTCATTGGAATAGACGAAGTCTTTTTGCGTGTCAATAAATTGTGGGGGGTAGTGCAGAAAAGAATAAAAGAGTACCCGTTCCCAGAACAGCCGGATGGATTTTTAACTGAATTCCAGCGATTCACATGGTCTGATACCCCAGAAGGATATGAATATTGGGACGAGGTGCATACTCGGTTTAAAGCATACCGAGAATTACATTGGAATATGCAGCCTTTTGAACGGTTCCTACGTTGCAATAATCTTTACAATAAGTTTATGATCAACGCTTTTGGGAAGATTAACGATCAGACCAAAGGATTCTTCAACACCTACCTAATTAGTGTTTATTGGAGATTATATATGGGGATTGCATTTGACTGGCAGAATAGCCCGGAAGGTCTGGAATTCTGGGAGAAATGGGATCGCAAATGGCAGACTCTTGTTCAGAATTATAGTGAGGAACAAGGTAAGTCCAAGAAAAATTGAGTATATTACCGAATAAAGATTTTAGGGATTGATGATGGAGAAACTGTTACGACGTGCTGCAACTGATAACGCAGTAGACGAATTGGTTGACCAACTGGTGGAGAACATGCGGTACACCGATCAAAGTGTTGTGTATCCAAATACGGATAACTGTAAACCTGACGACGGTGTAAGTCCTGATCTCTTTACAGAGGCTTATATCGGTCTTGGTAAAGATAGCGAGCGTACAGCTATCAACCAGTATATGACACAGGCCCAAATGTTCCCTACTGTGGCTCAGACTTTAATGGGAATCGGTATTACTGAAATGAAACATATGGACCACCTCGGTGATCTGATTGTTACGCTGGGCGGAAAAGTTGATCGCAATTGGAATAATAGCAAAGTCGTATATGGAAAAGACGCTGCTACTGCTTTGCATGAGGCTATCGTTAGCGAGATGGCAGCTATTTACAGTTACGAACAACTGATCAAGAAACTTGAAATCATCAAGACCCCTACTGGAGAAATCTGTACGCAACTTATTGGAAAATTGTTAGCCGATGAACGTTATCATTTAACGCTCTTGATCGGGGAACAAAATAAATTGAATAATAACGAAAATTGACAATTATGTGGAACGCGATTCTTTTTGTGATCTGTATGATCTTCTTTGGGTTTAACCTTTACCCCGCTTGCGAATGCCTTTTCAGTGGAGACATTGTGCCGGGTGTGATTGGTCTGGTTTGTACCTTACTTGCTGTTCTGTTGCTGTTCGGTAAGATTCATCCGGACGTTACGGGGCAGAAGAAATAAATAAACACAACTTCTTCTATGATCTTTTTAGGCCGACAGGGTAAGAATTTTTAATTTTTACCCTGTTTTTATTTGGTAATTCTATTTGGATTGTTTACATTTGTTCCGTAAACTAAAATCCAATGAGTTATGAGTAAGTTTGAAATCCTACTGGATCGCATTATTTATTTCAGAGTTTTCAAAAGAAAACTAAAGAGCAAATATCTTCCTATCTGGTGGTGTGTACTGGGTTTGTCTGTACTGCTACTTTTAAAGGAGTTTTTGTGGTGGTTTTTCCCGTTGTGGGATAAAGTTGTAGACAAACTCAATTATATAATCTGGGGATAGCCCCCTGTAAAAATTTGAAAATTATGTTTATTAAGATTAACAATTTCCGATTCCGGATCACGTCGATCAGCGAATATCGTAAAGAAGGTAAAAACTTCAATACGAAAATGTGGTATATCTACATTAAGATTTCCGGGAAAGAACGTTATTTTACGTTTGGAACCGAAAAGGAAGCTGATGAGCTTATTGAGTATCTGGACAAGGTATTGCAAGTAAAAGATATCTAAAAATGGTTATTGCGGTTGATTTTGACGGAACGGTCGTTACCCATAGATACCCCCAAATAGGGGTGGATATTAAGGCCGTTCCCGTTCTCAAGAAAATAGTAGATGCAGGCCATCAAATTGTGCTGCATACTATGCGTTCCGGAAAGGAACTTGAAGAAGCGGTGGCATGGTTTACCGAAAACGAAATCCCTCTATACGGGGTAAACGAAAATCCGGACCAGAAATCATGGACAGCGTCTCCCAAAGTGTACGCACAAATTTACATTGACGATGCTGCACTCGGAGCACCTACTTTATTCGTTGAAGAAATGTCAGCACGGCCTTTCATTTGTTGGGCCAAAGTGGAAGACATGTTAAAAGAAAATGGAATTATATGATGAAACAGAGATTTTTAAGCCTGTTTGTAATGGCTGTCGTTTGCCTGTTATATGGTTTAATGACCCATTCCTGTGAAAGCAAACCTCGTCCCGTGGACGGAACATTTGTCTTTGATCGTGTGCCGTTTATTACGGTTATGATGAAAGGCAAGCCGGAAACGTTTATTATGGATACTGGCGCAAGTGTTTCGGTCATTGACAAAGAATATGCTGACCGTGAGGGTATCTGGTACGTGGACGACGGTGGAAGCATGATCACGTTCAGCGGAACGGAACAGAAGCAGTATAAGACCGAGCGTAACGTGGAATTTATTATTGGAGACGTTACTTATTCTCAGCCGTTTATGGTTCAAGATATCGGTAAATTACGTTCTTTTGTAGGACGGAAAGTCCGTGGAGTTATCGGCAGCGATTTCTTGTACGGCAACAAAGTCGTAATTGACTTTGGGAACTTAGTATTAACAAATTTAAAGACAGATGAAGTGGAAAAGGACAGTTTATAACACATTATTCGTCATCATCGCCGTTTTCTTTGTATACCTTGCATGGAAAACGATCAAAGAACTCTTTGTAGCACCTAAACCGGAAATCGTTCTTACAGCCTATGTAGAACCGACGGTTAGCAGGTGGGATATCATGTACGAGGCTATAAAAATCTGCGAAAGTGGTAATAATCCACAGGCACGGAATAGTCGGAGTACTGCAACGGGAGATATCCAAGCGTTAGAAGTATATGTTCGGGATGCAAACCGTATACTCGGAGAAGAATACTTTACGCTTGATTGCCGGACAGACCCGGTGAAGACCCGTTATATGTTCGATATTATTCAGGGCTTCTACAACCCCGGACAGAACATTCATAAGGCCATAATTTCTCATTACCTCGGGCCGGGTAATTTTAGCAGAAAATCAATAATCGGTGACTGGTATTATCGTAAGGTGATCCGCACAATGGCACAAATTGAAAATGAATACAAAAAACACAACTACAAAATCATCCCGTAAAATGGGTCACACAGAGAAGATCATCTATGGTGTCTTTGTTACTCTCGTGGTTGTGTTCGTTGGGCTGGTTGTATATAACAGCCGAACAATAACAGTAGAGGAGGAGCCAGTTCTTGACGATGTAGAAGTCGTTGAGGACGGCCTTCCTTCTACCCCCGAAATTGAACTTGATTCGGTTTTACAAGTTTTGCAACAGCACGAACAGCGAATAGAGGAACTTGAAAGCCACCTAAATATTCTCCGAAACAAGGTTCTGAAACTGGACCAAGATTTGTGGAACTCCGTGAAATGAATTTGGTAATTCCAATTTAATTATATAAATTGCTTTTAATGATGAAAAAAAGAATCAGAACAAATCAGAAGCCATGCTGACCAATTATTCGGAGTTTTGGTTAGCCAGTATTACCGAGGTCGCGGCTGGAGCAGCCTTAATATGATCTACAAATGGATCAGAGGGAATGCACCGTCCGTAAAGTACGCTCAGAAAGTAATCCGAGGAATGATCGATGCCGGGTACATTGTACGTGTGCAAGGAGAAGTCTTGGACAGCTATAAAATTGCGAAACTCAATTTCACACGGGAGAATATCTTTGTGATTTTAACCCGCTCTTACCGACATGAACGCAAACGGTTAAAGGTTCATATTGAACCAAAATGCACCGATTGCAAAGAGCGAGTATTTGGGAATATGTCTGAGCGTGACACTACTTCTGATTTGGATAAAAAGCCGGGCCTCTTTTGGTGGCTGGCACGGATATTCAAACGGAAAAAGTAATTATGACAGGCAGCGTATTCTCAAGACACATAGCATGTTCAAAAATGCGGGTTACTCCCGCACAGAGCAAACGAGTTCAAGAAATTTTATTTACCATAGGATTCCAATGGGTTGGCAGCATAAAAGAACCCATAAATCTAAAGGACAGATACCTGTTCTTGACGTATGATTTTTTTACGGAGAAATATATGTTTCTCTCTACAAATGATCGGGAACTATTCCACAGTAAACGTCAGTATGAACGGATATCCTATAACAGGTTCGTGAAACTTGCAAGAGAGGTAAAAAAAATTGATGAAATGTTTGGGAATATGGAAAATTGACCGTATATTTGTTTTCCTATTGGAGATCAAGTGTTAAATTAACAACAGGGAACGAGGCTGCATCTTTTTCAGGCGAATCCGCCCATTCATGGACTTTAGGGTTTTAGTTTACTGTTACATTTCCAGCACCCTCGCTCCTGGCCCGGCAAAATTGCCGGGCTTTTTTATTGAAAGAGGGGCTGTCTGATATTAAACCAAACAAGCCCCTCCCGAGCAATTATGAAAACTGAACCGCACAAGTAATATAATCAAACTTTTGTCGGTTCAGGTTATTAGGCGTAAAATGGAAAGTTTTGGATTCCAAAATTACAAATTTTACCGTCCTTAACGTCAAAATCCAAAATACAGAAGCAGACGTGAGCAGCAAGCCTCTTAGTTCTCATGAATTGCGTCTGTTTTTGGATACAACCCGTGCTCACCGCATGTATGTTCCGTTCAAAGATGTAACAGAATTTATGGACGTGTGCAGCGAGAAGGATATGAGGTTTTTCACCACCGCTAAACGCCTCAATGATTTTCTGCAGACGATACGATGTTGCATAGCTGCTTCCGTCCGTACCGTGCCAAACCTTAACAGTTACCCCGTCACAATTTATGTCGGCTTCGTGGTCACCTATATAGGTAAGATGAGGAACTCGGCTGGCAATATCTTCCACGATGTTTGCTCCGGCACTTTCCAGGTAATATAGATCGTGATTTCCAGCGATCGCATAAATGGGGATTTTGGTCTGATTTAGGACCTCAACGGCATGATCACGCTGAGCAACATAGCCGATGTCATTTAACTCGTAAATTTGACTCTTTTGTCTCTTAGGAGAGAGCCCGTCAGTTATGTCTCCACCCAGAGTAATGAAATCTACGTTGGCTTCTTCAAAAACTTTTAAGGCTGCCAGTATATATTCATCACTGCAATACTTGCTACCAATGTGAAGGTCGGACATGGCACCGATACGGAAATGTTTCCCCTTGAATTGTGGTTTGGGGAATTTTGGTTTTTCTGGTACGGGGTTTATGCCGTCAGCCAGTAGAGAAAGCTCCTGTGGAGAATACCGGGCCTGTAAAGAATTCCAAACCTTGTTTTCTGGTTGTTCAGTTTTCTTTTCCTGGCTTTCTTCAAGTTCTGTTTCCACAAGAATTGCACCACCGATTAGGCAGGTTCCCCCTCCTGCCTTTAGCCTGTTACGAACCGTTGAACGTGGGATGTTGTAGTCCCTACAAAGGGAAGAGAGGCTCCTGTATTGGTGCCCCTCTATGATATAAACTTTTTTCATTCTGTAGATTTTAGTTCTTTAATTTTTTCCTCAAGAGTTGACATGTTTAAAGCTCCTGAGAACCTGCATTTTTCCACCCCGTCTTTATAGAATATTGTAGTGGGTACGGAACGTATTCCGGCTGCACTAAATCGTTCGGGGTCATCTTCTATTTCTTCTACCACAACTTCCGGATTGTTAAATTTGAATATGTCCATTGTGTTCTTGTATGCCTTACAGGGGATACAAGTGCTGGAACTATACTTCTCTATCCGAATTTCACTCATAGCACAAAAATATTTAATTATTAGACTTTTACGAATTTCTCTGAATATGAATATACAATATACTCATTTATTTCTAAATGGCATAATATAACACAGGATTATCTTGTGTGCAAATGGATAAAAATATAGCACAAAAGGATTGGAGATATAAATGATTGTATTCCAGTAGGGTGTGCCTTGGAATTTGCGAAATATAAGAAACTATATAAGTTTATATTATTTGACTCTTTTTTAACTCCCCCTCTATTACTCACTTCGTTCGTTTAATAGAGGGGAAGAAAAAGAGAGCCGGGACTTTTTCCGATTTTCTGAGGAATTTTGATTGAAAAATTTGGTTTACGGGAAAAAGATTTGTATATTTGTTTTAAATGTTGGGAAGAGATTTCCACATTCTTTTTGCATAAATTTTGTTTTAAGATTTTGAATGGGGCACGGAGTGAAAACCGTCCCCATTCTTTAAAACCTTTCAAAAAGAATTCTCCGCTCAGCTTTTAATCTTAAAACAAAAATTATGTATTATTGTAACGAAGAGGGATTTCCATCCCTAAATGCCAGAGAGCAATTCATTTTTGACACAATCTGTCGAAGCAGAAAAAAACAGTTCCGTTCTATTGAGGAACGTTTTGAATATATCGCTTATAAATCATTCGTAGATAAAGTTGAGGTAAAACGGTTCGTATTTGCGAACAGTAAATTTCTTTCCATCAATGGATCATTGATCCAAGGTAAAAAGAATTTTTTTAGCCGTGTAAAACAAAACAAACTTTATATCGGAGCATGGTTCCGTAATAGCCAGCTATTGGAAGAAGGGTTAAGAATGACTCATGAGGCTGCTATGATATATGCATTTGTAGTTGCAAAATCTAAACAGTACGGAAAAACAAATTTGGAAGTTAGCCAACAAACACTTTGTAAAATAATCGGTTGCACTACAAAATCGAAATTAAAGTCCCATATCGCTATCTTAGAGCGTTTGGGGCTTTTTAGATATATAATTAGAGAGGAAACTATCTACAAGAAAAGGAAAAAGGGTGATGGGTATTATGATACAGTTGAACGGGCCTGTGGATTCTTTACTAAGATAACGATGAAATCCCATGAGGCGACATTCCGTACAATGCAGATTATTCATCAAAAATTAGGCAATTTACGGGAGTATTGTAAGAAGACCGGAAAGTTGTGTTACGATGAAATCCGTGGATGGTGGCTCGCTAAAAACAGATGGAGAAGGTCAATCATTAATCTCCAGGAAATTTGGAGGGAACGGCTATTGGAATTGGAACGATGTAAGGCGTACCAGTACTATTCTTGCATATAATATGTTGAAGAATTTGGTTTTTAGCGGAAATATTTGTATATTATCAAATAATTTTAAAACCATTGGAAATGATTGAATTCTCAAATAAAAACGAAATAACCCGTAAGGAGTTCGACGATTTGGTTAAGAGCCACGAATACGAGGTTTTTGATCGTAAGACTGTACAGGCATTCCGTGCCGATGTGGTTGCAAAAAATAAATCCGGTGTTCTGACCGAAAAGGAACAGATGGAAGCAGCTATAATTGAAAAATCACTGACCGAGGTTGCCGTTCGTAACGATGATTTAACGGTTGAAACATTGTATTACCGTGCCAAACCTCAAGAAGCAACCGTATAATGAGAACTTATAAATTTGACAAAGGAACGTACACGGCTGAGGTCATTACAGATGCCAGCGGAGATCAACGTCAATTTTTTGTGACAGAGTGGCCTCCACGGGTTGAGAATCCAGACGGTCTGGAAATAGCGTTTCCGGACTGGAATGTAGGAGAAATAAACGAAGGTAATTTGGTGGACTTTGCGGTGCAAGGTTCTTTCTCATTAGTTGCTATTGAAGAACATATGATTCGGGAACTTGCTGTAGACGGCCCGAAACCCGATCCAGACAATTTGTTGCAGGATACTATATTTCCGGATACTTCCAAATCTAATATTTGGACTTTCTTGGATTTGGTAACTTCTGAGGCGGTAACTCCTCCGGGGGTTTATCCATCAGTAGATGCTCCCGCTGGATATGGTGCAATGTATTTGAGCAATACTCCTTCTGGAAACCGGGTTAAGGTGTTGCAGCAGAATATTTCTTTGGAAGTTGATGCTACCTATTCTTTAGAGTTTGGTTTTTATAAACCTGCCTACGTCGCAATGGTAATGCCAACGACGACCGGGATCACTCAGGTAGCTGCTATATATACAGACCCAGAGGGGAACACTACTGAAATGAGTAGTGAAGAATTAGGGTTTGTTACCTCTATGGGGAGTTCCATGTTTGGTTCAATGCGTGTTGAATTTGTAGCAGGTATTGCGTCGCTGCCTTATTTACCTTTAGTAGCTTCTGGCGATGGACAAGGCGGGGCGACTATGGTTTGGGGTTTCAGTTTAAAGAAAATGTAATTTTAAAAAGATAATAAGATGAAAACATACAAATTTTTCAATTCAGACAAGAGCATCGATTGCGAAGTGATTACGGATGCTATGGGTAAACAAGAACAATTCACCGTAACGGAATGGCCTCCTCGTGGATGGAATGCTGCTATTGCAGCCCTGATGCCTGATTGGTCGGTTACTTCACGTACCCAGAATGAGTTCATCCAATTTGCCACTAAAAACAGTCTTGGACTGGTGGCCGTTGAAAACGACAAAGAGCCAGTTGAATTGGTTGCAATATCTTAACTTTGTACGACGATGAAGACTTATCACTTTCAAAATTTAGATAATTCTCTGGCTGTAGAGGTGATCACTGACGGTATAAAGGATCAGAAAGAATTCACGGTGACAGAATGGCCCCCGAGAGGCTATAATGGAGATGTAGAGGCTCTGGGAATGGATTGGAATGTTGGCCCGATCAACGAGGAAAAATTCGTGGAGTTTGCCAAAGAGAATAACCTTACCCTCACAGCGATTGGTGAAAATGGTTCGGAATCACTTGTTACAGCAGAACTTCCCGTTGCCCCCACTACGACCCCCGTTACCCCTATTGATGGACAGGGTAATGTATCCCGAGTTGATAGTAGTTATGTGTATGTTTCTTGGAATGCCGTTCCGGATGCAACTAAATATCTCGTAAAGATGTGGAAATCTGCTGAAACTCCAGAATCTGGATATTCTGGTGAGACGACACAGGCATGGGATGCAATTGGTGCAGAACCAAGTACAGAATATAAATGGCAAGTTACGACACAAGTTCCTAATATGCAGGATTCTATATCTGGCCCGTGGACGTTTACGACAGCGGACGATACCGGTTCAAGTAATTAATAAAGATGGCTAAGAAAAAACCGCAAAATAATACTTCGGTTCAAAAGACACAAAATGTCTTAGAGGAAATTTCAGCATGGCCTCTGGAAAAGGTGGATTTACTCCAAAAGAGTTTACCCACCTTAATCCAGACCAAGTATGAGAGCCAGTTGATGTCCCCTAACATTGAAGATGTGATGAAGGCGAATATGTATGCTGACAGCATGCGTGGAAGCAAGAACCACATTAAATCCGTGTTTTTTGATCCGAATAGTGCGAGTGATGGGGCTGGCTATAAAGCCACCAAAGGCGGGGCGACGTTCTACACGCTCCAGAAGATGGGAGATATTTCCATCATTAAAGCCATTATCAACACTCGTGTAGAACAGGTTCAGAATTTCCTAAAATTCAGCACGGACGAACAAAAAGAAGGGTTCCAGATTCGTAAAAAACGTTCTATATTTGATGAGGATACTACTGATCTTTCTGACGATGAAAAACGTAAGGCAGAAGAGATTGTTGAGTTCCTTGAGAACGGGGGCTTGAATGATAAGTGGGAAACAACTGATAATTTCCAGGATTTTGTTCGTAAGATTGTACGAGATTCCCTGACCATAGATCAATTGACTTTTGAATGTGTGCGGGACAGATCGTTTAACCTGCGTAAATTTAAAGCGGTGGACGCAGCCATGATCCGTCTATTGGATACGGCTGACCCTCGGTTTGCACAGGCATTTGAACAATACCGCTGGAAAGGTTATCTCCCCCGTTATGCAATGGTCTGGAATAACCAGATTTTGCGGAATCCTACGACTGATCAGTTGATTATGTACTATCCATGGGAGTTAGGGTATGGGATACGTAATAAGTCCACCAATATCCTCCAAAACGGATACGGTACGAGCGAGCTCGAAACCCTTATAGAAATTATGACGTGGATTCTTTGGGGTATGCAGTACAACGGTAATTTCTTCAAACAGGGTTCCCAGCCTAAAGGGTTCATCAATATAAAGGGCGGGAATATTGATAATTCCACGTTGAATGAGTTCCGTCAGGCATGGACACAGACTATGCGGGGGGTACAGAATTCACACAAAGTCCCCGTAATACAGGGTATAGATTTGGAGTGGATTGACTTGCAGCATGGGAACCGTGACATGGAGTTCAATGAATGGTTGAGGTTCCTATTTATTCTTACCTGTTCTGTTTACCGTATTGATCCAAGTGAGCTCGGGTTTAATTTCCAAGAGCAGGTCCGTATGTTTGGTCAGGAAGGACAGAAAGCCCGTCTGGAACACAGTAAGAACAAAGGGTTGAAACCTTTGCTTATATTCTTGCAGAATATCATCAATAAATATTTGGTCAGCGAACTTGCAGAAGATTACGAATTTGTATTTACTGGTGTTGAGGTTGAGGACGAAGAAAAGCAAGTAAAATTAGACGGAGAGAAATTGTCCAATGGTATGGTCTCTTTGGAAGATATGTTCCAGAAATATAGTGGACGTGATTTTGACCCGAATAAAGACACCATTTTGAACCAAGTCTACCAAACGGCACAGCAGAGTAAAATGATGGGCGGGGAAGGGATGAATTCTTTTGTGGATGGACAGGATAACGAAAATGTCTTTGCAGAGTACGAACAACAAACCTCAGAGGAAGAAGAGAATCCGATTTTATCTAAAGCGTTAGATTATATTGACCAAACATGGGGAGCGAAATAACATTGTAATGATCTATTAATTAGGGCTCTGAGACTCTTTTGGGGTCATGAGCCCTTCTTTTGGTTATGGAAAAGGAATACAAAGGTGTAGATTATAAAACGGCCCGTCCGGTTTTTAAGCAGGGTAAATTGAAAGACCCTGTTCGGTTCCCTAAAGTGGTGAACGGCTATGAGGATGATGCTAAACGGATGTACAATGTTATCCAGAATTCTACATTTGAGGAGTTGGTGAAGGAAATGGTGAAAATGCAGAAAGGTAAATAGTATGCAGTCTCTTTTTACAGAATCAGAAATCAGCCGTTTACTCGGGATCATAGACCGGAATATTATTGTTTTGGTTGCAAAGGTTTTGGGAAAGGAATCGTTGACGTCTCTGGACAAGTTGATTTTGAGGCAGCATAATATAGATTTCAATAAGATAGCGTCTAATTTACCTCCGTACTGGAAAGCATATTTATTTGGTCGGCTCACCGGGCAATTGACCGTTCCACAGGCTGCACAGATAGATTACAACAATTTCAATAAGTATCTTATCCAGAAGCAATATACACCACCTACTTCAAGAGAGATTGCTGAATATCGTGCTGCCAGTCGTAGAACTTATGAATATATTAAGGGTATGGGGGAACGACAGAAAAAGGCGTTAAATACGTTTATTTCTGAGGGAGAGCTTGAATACCTTGTTGAAACGAAGAGACAGGAAACTGTTAAGGTGGTTAAAGAGCGTATGGATGACGGTATTTTGCGACGTCAATCTGTACAAAAAATTACTTCTAATATAGGGCACCAGTTAAAGAGTTGGAATCAGGATTGGGGCCGTATAGTAGAAACAGAGTGCCAGAACATTTATACGCTGGGTACTGCACAGAATATAATGGATGTTCATGGGGTGGATGCACGGGTTTATTTTGATGTATTCCCGGGAGCGTGTTTCCCGACGGAAGATACTGAGTTTTTAACAGATGAAGGATTTAAATACCTAAAGGATATACGTGGGGATGAACGTATTTTAACATATAATTTAGAAAAAAATAAGGCAGAGTATTCTTCTATTATTTCTAAAATTCAATATGAATATTCCGGGGAGATGCACCATTACAAAAATAGAAGAATGGATTTACTTTCTACCCCTAATCATAATCATTT
>OMGA01000151.1_pt1 | contig 34234 bp, 28 predicted proteins | sample 1674211 | NCBI WGS metagenome assembly OMGA01 (sample SAMEA103958152, study PRJEB25191) | human gut metagenome | biome: human-associated habitat [ENVO:00009003]; feature: intestine environment [ENVO:2100002]; material: feces | place: Germany | collected 2013/2015
TACCTGAGTGGGTAGTGCCTGATTCTACTTCTTACTACGCCCTATCTGGGCGCGCGCCCTTCGTGTTCGTGATGAGCGTTGTCGTCAGCTTCAAAATGTCTTTTTCGCTGTGAATATACGCGAACGGATTGTAGTGCATGGACTTTTTGAAGTTGATGGTGTTGAACACCTTGATGCGGTAGCCGTTTCGTTCCAGCAGCTTGCCGGTTTCCAGCAGTACCGTACCCTTCGGGTCGGTCACGACGTAGGAGCTGTGCATCTGCATGAGATTGGGCTTGATGAAAAAGCGCGTCTTACCGGAACCGGAGCCGCCGACCACCAGCACGTTTTTATTGCGGGCATCCTTGGGGTTCTTCGGACGGTTCGACATCATCAGCCCCTCGGTCTGGGTCAGGATGATATTCTTGCGCGGGTCCGCATCCATGAATGGTGCAATATCCTCGCGCGTACCCCAGCGGGCAGAGCCGTATTCTACATTTTTGCGGTATTTCTTCGCGTTTTTCGCTTTCAGATAGACCGCCAATCTGATAACAGCGGCAATCATAATGCCGATACACAAATCAAGCGGATGAAAACTCGGAAACGGCGACCGGAACGCACCCGCAAGACTGCCCAGCAGGTGCAGCAGCTTCTCAGATGCATCCGCGCCCGCAGCAAGCCGCCATGCCTGCGGGAGCTTTGTGGCAAAAAGCGCGATGAAAAGATACGGAAGATTGGGAAGGATGATCTTCTTGATGCTGCGCCGCTTCATCGTTCCTGCCCCCGTTCCTTCTGCCGCTCCCGGTTCTGGTTCAGCACCGGTGCGCGGGCGATCAGGCTGCGGAGCTTTTGCAGCACAGACGGCTTCTTTTCCTTCGTGACGGTGTTAGAATATTCCGTAAACGCCGCGTTGAGGGACGCGGCATCCTTCGCCCGGAAAAAGACGTAGTATTTCGGGACCAGTCCGCTTTTGTCCTTTTTCAGCGCATAATCCACGCGGTACTTCCGCGCCACCCGGTCAAAATCCTTGATATTCTGGTCTGTGATCTCGATGCTCGTCAGGTTCGGCTCCGTGGCTTTGAGCGCTTTGAGCGTCTGCTTGCCGCGATACTTCACCGCGCCGGGGACGTTCTTCTCGATCTTTTTCTGCTTCTGGTGAGCAAGGTATTTGGAGATCATCCATTTGAGCAGCCGTCCGGTCATTTTCACGGCGTTGATCGACAGCGTAAGCGTTTTCTGTTCTACTTCCTCCTGCAAGGGGAATCCTCCTTTCCAGCGTCAGGAACCGTACAGATCGTGGTTCACCTGCGCCGCGTAGTAGTGGTCGATGGTGCTGGGGGCGTTGAACAGCACCGCCAGCAGGTATTTTTTGATATTGCGGATGTAGGTTGTGTTCTTGTCCATGCACTCAAAGGCGTAGTCGATGTGCATGGGTGTGAGCTTTAAGAGCTTGTCCCGGACGAGCTGCGCCGGGTATTCATCCCCGGCGACCACGATGGTTTTCTTTCGAGAGCAGAGCGTTTCCACCATCAGGTCCACAATTTCGTCCAGCCGCTCCCGGTCATACCGTTCCAGCAGGATGTCGTATTCCAGATTTTCAAGCACCAGCTCTCTCGCTGCTTCATATCCAATCGCATCACATCCGTCCTCCTGCCGGTTAGACGGAGCTTCGGGGATGGATAGATCAGGATTTGATAAATCCGTACTGGATTGTTTTTTATTTTCTTGATCTATATTTAATTCTGCGGGCTTTTCCGTACACGGCGAAACCGTATCCGGGGTATCCATATCCGGGTTTTCCGTATGTGGTAAAGCCGTATCCGGTTTGGGCGTATGCGGACACTCATAGATCGTGTACTCAGTATCGGTGATTCTGCCCCGGCTGTCCCGCAGCTGCCGCCGCACAAGATAGCCGCCTGCTTCCAGCTCCTTGAGCGAAGCGCCGATAGCGTCCACGCCCTCCTTGCAGATCGAAGCCAGACCGCGTGTGGTGTAGTCCCATTCCTCGGGGAGCGAGAGCATCATGGACAGAAGTCCCTTGGATTTGAGCGTCAATGCCCGGTCTTTCAGGTGGTAGTTGGACATGACGGTGTAATTCCGGTTTTTGCTGACGCGAAAGATTGCCATAAACGATCACCTCCAGTTTTCTGCGGTTCGTTACGCCGCTTTTTTCGTGATTTTCAGAACGTCCAGCCCATACCGCGCCACCAGCAGCGCATGGATGATAAGCCGAAACGCGCTGAGCGGCACGACCTCGGGGATGGCGAGATCCGCTGCCGTTACCTGCCCGGTGCCTTCGTAGATGCTGCGTGCCGCGGCAATGACGGCGTAGGCGTGATGGGACGCGCCGCGCGTCTGGATTTTGCGGAAGTCAATGGTGCGCCGGGTAAAGCACTGCGCCGCGCGGCGGTACACGTCGTTATCCGAGGTCAGAAGATACAAAACGGCATAATACTTCGGCGTGTCCCGGCGCTTGTAGTAGCGGTTGACTGCCTGCTGGGTCTCCATGCGCCGCACGTGCTTTTCGTTCTGCCAGAGCGTGCCGTCGAATGTTTCAAGCAGCATCCGCAGCCGCCAGCGGAACACGCTGTCTGCCGGGAAGGATTCGCGCAGCAGCTCGTCGTAGCCCACAACGCCCGCTTCAATGCGCTCGGCAAGATACAGGCAGCGCGGTGCGGTACAGCCGTCTTTCCGGGTAAACGCCGTGCAAAGGCGGCAATCCACGTCTTCCGGTGTATAGCGGAAGGTATTGATAAACATAAAGACCTCCTTCAAAATGGGCATAAAAAAAGCTGGACCGTTCGTCCAGCATCCTTATCGTTCGTGATCGCGCTGCCGCTTTTTTACCCACGCCTCCAGCAGCTTAATGATCGTTTCCTGCATCCGCTGGGGCGTATAGGAGCGCGGGAAGTATTTGCGCAAAACATCACCGGAGAATGTGAGGTCACATTTCTCCGGTTTTTTCTGCTCCATCATAATATCCAGCATCGTGTCGTCATTGAGCTTGCCCGCCTGTGAGAGCTTTTTCATCCGCTGCGCCTGTGACAGCGACGGCGTGGCCTGTTCGCTGTCGATGGCGGTCAGGAGCATTTGCTGCTCCTCCGGTTTGAGGTAGGACAGCTCCACGGCTGGCGTCATGGCGATCTTCTTGTCATCCACCATTTGCTGCAATTCCGGTTGCAGCTCGGTCAGGCGCACAAAGCGGCGCACCGTATCGCCGCTTACACCGGCTGCTTTTGCCACTTCGTCGTCTGCACGGAACTTCGACGCAACTTGCGGCGAAGTTAGATCAGATCGTGCGCCTTGTCGTTTGAGTGCCTCCATCTTCATTTTGTACGCCTGCGCACGTTCACTGGGGAGAATATCTTCTCTCTGAATGTTGCTGTCCACCATGAGGATCGTCGCCGTATCATCGTCCATTTCCCGGACGATGCACGGCATATCTGAGAGTCCTGCAAGCTCGCTGCCGTGCTTGCGCCGGTGTCCGGCGACGATCTCATAGCCGCCATCCTCGCGCGGACGGACGATGCCGGGTGTCAGAACGCCATATTCCTTGATGCTGTCCACAGTATTCTGCATCGCCTCATCGTCGCGCACATGAAACGGATGGTTCGGAAAGGGATGCAGCTCGGCAAGCGGAATCCGCACGACCTTTTCGCAGGATTCTTCCGCGCGGCTTTCTTCAGTGGAGAACAGATCATCGAGCGAGGTCAGATTTATGCTTTTGGCGGAGCTTTTCAACTTTCATCACCTCCCTTGTCAGTTCCCGGTATGCTGCCGCGACCTTGCCGTTGGGGTCGTGCGCGTAAATGCTCTTGCCCTCGGCGCTGATCTCTGCCGCCCGGACGGACTGCGGGATGTCCGACGCGAACACTTTCAGCTTGCTGCCGTAGGTGTCGCGCAGCAGCGCACTGACCTCGCGGGCGTAGTTCGTGCGGCTGTCCACCATTGTCAACAGAATCCCGTCGATGCGCAGCTTCGGATTGATCTGCCGACGCACCTTGGCGACAGTCTGCAAAAGCTGTTCCAGACCCTTGGCAGGAAGATACTGTGCCTGCACGGGAATGAGAACGCTGTCCGCTGCCGCAAGGGCGTTGATCGTGAGCATCCCCAGCGACGGCATACAGTCGATGAGAATGTAATCGTAGTCGCGCTTTACGGTGTCCAGATATTGTTTGAGAATCTTTTCCCGCGACATGGCGTTTACCAGAGAAACCTCCAGACCGGACAGCTCGATATTTGCGGGCATGAGGTCCACACCCTCCGCATGATGCAAAATGCCCTCTTTCGAGGGCATTGGTTCGTCTATGAGCGTCTTTCCCATGACGGTTGCAAGCGTGATCGGCAGTTTGTCCGGGCAGGCAAATCCAAGGCTCAGCGTCAGCGAACCCTGCGGGTCTGCGTCCACCAGCAAGACCCGCTTGCCAGCCTGCGCCAGACCGATACCGAGATTTGCGCACGTCGTTGTCTTGCCCACGCCGCCTTTCTGGTTGGCAATGGCGATTGTATGTGTCATTTTGAAATTCACCTCCGTTATTTCAAAAATCGGAGATGGTGAAAGCGTCGTGAACCGAAACATGGATACCCTCTGGCATTGCCGCAATGCCAGCATTTTTGTTGAAAATTATGTATTTATAATAAATTTGCATTAAAATAACATAATCATCAATAAAATTATTTCATTTTTGACGCATTTCACACGTTCTCCAAAGCCTGGTTACGGGGGTACGTAACCGTCAGGTTTGGGAGAGCGCATGACTGGCAGTCATGAGGTCAGCGGTTCGATCCCGCTTATCTCCACCAAAACAAAAAGTCATTCCGTAAGGAATGGCTTTTTTGTTTTGGCTGGGCATACGTGGCGCGAGAAGCGCTGTGGTTCGACCGAATGCATTTTTGCGGCGCAAAAGCGCCGCTTTTTCTGCATGCAATGCAGAAAACTTAAGAAAATGCAATCGGCACGGAGCAAGCGAAGCTTGCGGAGTATCCCGCTTATCGTTCCACTTTCTTTTCTCGAAAAACGAATGCATTTCTTCAGTCATGCGACCTGACCCAGATTTGACCCAAACGGGCGCGAAAACGCGGTGGATTTATCGAGATTTATTTGGCAAAACAGCACGAATTTCTCTGTTTTCAAGAATATTTTGAACGTTTGAACGGCGGCTGCAAGTTGCAGCCGCCGCTTCGGTTTTCTGCTTCAGATCGCGTTTCGGATGGTGTTTCCGATCGCATCTGCCGCGCTCTGTTTCATCCCCGGTGTCGAGTGGACATAGGTGCTGAGGGTGAATCCTGCGCTGAAATGTCCCAGCGTTTCTGAAAGCGTCCGCACGTCCACGCCGCTTTTCAGCGATAACGTTGCAAATGTATGACGCACGTCATGAAAACGCACATGTTCCGCGCCAATCTCCTTGATGATCCTGTCGTACAGTCTGCGGAATCCGTCCGGATCCCACGTCTCCCCAGTACGCGGAGATGGGAATAAATACGGATTTGCTGGGTGTTTTTCGGAATCTTACACTTCTTCGCCGGATTTGCTAAAATCAGCTTTTCTTCCACTGCATGTTCCAACGCTTTGTTGAGTACCACATGAACGCATTGCACCATGCGGGGACTCAGGCTGTGCTCTTTCAGTTCCGGCTGGTTTTTCTTCTGCACGCGACCGCTCTTGAGTAGCTCATTGTAAAACTGCTGAATTTGCAGCATCGTCAGCTTTTCCAGCTTCACATTTCCGAGCTTCGGAATGATGTGATGGTCGATGGCATTGTGGTAAAACTCTTTGGTCGAATATCGCACCTGCGGCTCGACGTAAACGGTGTACCACAGCTTCAGCCACTGTTCGAGCGTATAACTTCCAGCCTTCACCGGATCGAGCTTTTTACTGTCCTCAATCGCGGTCCGTAGTTTATCTTTGACTTCTGCCTGTGTCTTTCCAAGCACGTTTTTCGTGATTGCCTTTCCGTTTGCATCGTATCCAGCAGTGTACCAAAACGCGATGCTTGCGCTTTTCTTGCGCAGCAAGAAAAGCCTGAAACGCAGCCTGAGTCTCATGCCACCGTTTCGTGCACCGCATATAATCTAGCTTTTTTTGCACTTTGAATTCCGTAGTCGCTACATTAGTCGCTATGCCGGTTCGAAATTTGATTTTTTTCCTTTTGTAGTCGCTACAATAGTCGCTATGAAAATTTGAAATTCAGATTTTTGCCTTTTGTAGTCGTTACAATAGTCGCTACGGTTTTCTTTTCCGCCGTATTTGCAGCTCGCGCCCCAGCGATGGGGACAGCGCGGACAGAGACTGGCAGCTCTCACAGCTCGTGGAAGGGGCCTTGACTGCTTGCAACCCCAGCCACGGCAGCTTGTTTCGACGAGGTCGTCGCGCGCGCTGTGCGCGTTTCCCAACCTGCGGTGTTGTCCGCGTCGCTGGTTATTCAGTTGTTTGGGCTTGTGATCCCACCCCCATCTTTCCCCTAAAGAGCACCAAAAGGAGCGCTGCGGCCATTCTCGGTCGCAGCGCTCCTTCATTACGTTTTATGGTGCGCTTTGGAATATTCTGTTGTCGGCAGGATTTCCTGCTATGTTTCACACGATAACATTGGAATAAATGTTTGTCAGCGCTCTTTTGCAGAATTTTTTCTTGCTGCTGCCGATTCTGAATCGAATCGATTCTATCCCTGCTTCCGAGAAAGCAGGGACCTTGTATCTGCGGATATACCCGTATGTTGACCCGATAAAATAACCACAATGTTCCTGTTCGCTACGTCGCCGCTTCTCTCGCAAAGCGGCAATACAAAATCGTCAATCAAGGGTAACACTCTTAACTCGGATAGCTTAAATCGGAAATTACCCTGTTCGTCAAGTTTGTATAAACGCAGGCATTGCTTGCCAAGTGTAACGGCTCAGACGCGGCTTCTTCTTTTCAATAAATGCCTGTGGCTGCACAAGCAGAAAATCAAATCCCATCATTCTTCCGCAAGATCGGCAATCAACTTGACGTCGCTGACTGCCAGCGCAAGCTGAAGCTTGTTTTCCAGTCCGGTTTTTTGCAGCATGTTCGCCACATGGAATTTGACCGTTGACATCTCGCAGCCCATCTCTGCCGCGATGCGCGTGTAAGACAGGCCTCGCAGCAGATGCCGCAGAACTTTCAATTCCGTCTTTGTAAATTCCGTGCTTTTTGCCATGCCGATCTCAACCGTCGGAGGCGCGTCCGGGAAGATATGTTCACCCGCCATCGTTTGCCGGACAATATCCATCAAACGCTTCTGCGTAGAGTCCTTATACCACAGGCTGTCGGCCCCGGCCCTCTTTGCCTCGTCCAGAACGGCGCAGTCGATCAGTGAGGTCACGACAATAATTTTGCTCTTCGGCTGTATGGCTTTGATCTGACGAACGGCAGTCAGTCCGTTCTCGCGGTTCTCCGTTTGCACATCCATCAAAATCAGATCGACGGAGCTTGTCCGGCACACCTCAACCGCCTGCTTTGCACCGGGGATGGACGCCGTGATCCGGTATCCGTCCTCGGCACGGAAATAGCTTTCCAGCAGACTGCGGATCATAGTCTGGTCTTCAACGATCATCACTCTCATGTGCTGCTTCCTCCTGTTCCGGCAGACTGAGCATCAGCTTAAAGCGAGGGATGCTCCAAACCTCCATTTTGCCGCCTGCTTCTTCTATACGTTGACGCAGCATGGAAAGGCCTCCGCCCTCTGTGATCTTTTCCTTCGGCACTGCGCCGTTGTTGGTCAGGGCGACCTCCATGCAGCCCGCCTTCTGCCAAAAGCGCACATACAATTCTGTGCCATCTGCGTGACGGACACAGTTCGCCGCACATTCGCAGATCGCCAGTGCGCTCAGTGTGCGCATCCACTGCCTTTGCGGCTCATTCCCTGTCAGCAGAACGCTAACGCCCAATTCTTCCGCTCGCTTTTTCGCCGCCTCCAGCGGTTCGGATTGCGCCGTTATCTGGCTGGAGCGATAAAGCACTGAAATTGACTGTTCCCACAGCGCCGCGTTTGCACGAATTTCCTTCTGGTCCGTGTTCTGGAGCAGCACACGGCGCGCCGCGAGGATGCTGTGTCCGATGTCATCATGCACACGCAGCTTCATTGCCAGCGTTTCTTCTTCCCGAATGATCTCCGGCATCTGCACGAACAGCCGCCGAAGCCGCTCATTCGCCTCCGCCAGCTTCGCGTTTTCCGCTTTCAGCTGGTTCTGCTTCCGGATCAGCTCCGTAACGTCTGCGGCAGTGATCTGCGTATAGCGGACGCCCGCTTTTGTTGTGATTTGCTCCTGCGCAAAGCGCAGCGCCTTCCCGTCCGGAAATCGGTAGATCTGAAGGTGCCGATCCAAACAGCGCACGTTTGCGGGCGGCGAGTGCAGGGCGCTCTGCATCTCTTCAAGCGACTGTATGCCGCCTTTTCGCAGCCAGTTTGCAATGGCAAGCATCCGGCGGTTGATAAGCCGCACCACGCCGTTTTCATCGAAGAAGCAGGCCGCGATGGGCAGACTGTCGAAGCTTTCCTTAATCCTGTCCATACGCCTTTACCCTCTCGATCTTTCCAGCTTCCGCGTCACATATTGCAGCCCGTCCTCATCCTGCTCCCATTCCAGATCTGGAAACCGCGCACGCAGCCCGCAGAGCGGCTCCGCCGCTGAAACACAGAGAGCGACCTCTACCCACTTACCAACCTCTACGGAGATCAGCAACGCACGCAGCGATTCCAGTTCCGTCTCTACGACCGCCTCAAACAGGTCGTAGACCTGCGTTGCCTGCTCGACGGTAAGCTGGCCTTCCCCCTTGACGATCGCCTTGCAGTCGGCACCATAGACAATGATATTCTCGGAAGACTCATTGAGACACAACCGAAGCTCCTGCGCGCTGATCGCACCGCGCTGCACGCCGACAAAAATCAGGTTGCTTCTACGCTTGATGTAGGTTCCGATGATGATGACCTGCCCGAGCAGGTGTCTGGCTCTGCCGGAATCTTCCGTCTTTTGCAATTCAGCCAGCAGATCCCGCAGCATCGCGATCTGCCGGGCGGTCTGCGCCTCCATCATGTCATACAGGCGGTTTTCCTCCGTCAGCTTCAGCCATCTTGCGCGCTGTGCATTCTCTGCTGCCAGAACGTCGCCGGTATCACGCAGCTCATCCCTTGTCAGCTCCAGCTCCTTTCGGATCTGATTCAGCGCGGAAATGTCCTCCTTCCAGAACACCCAGCCGCGGCGCAGCTTGTGCCGCTTCAAAAGCGTATCGTCGCCCAGATGGGCGGTATCCTGCTGCATCTGCCGCAGTTCGCTTTGCGGCAAAGCTCCCTGCATGGCAACAGACACATATTGGGGGCAAAATGCAGAATCTGTAATCTGGACAGGCAGGCTCGTTGCCTCAAAAAGTTCGTCGTATCCGAGGTTGGACTGAATCAGCCCGCATTGAATGCAGCATTCCAGGATGCTCGCAAAGATCAGGCACTGCGACACCGTCATATCGCCCGCAAGCACCCAGACCCAATGGACCTTTTTGACATACGCATAAGCATAGGCCAGCGAAAGCGCAAGCGGAACCAGCGGCAGCCAGCGAATTCTCCTGCTGCGCGGGATGCGGCAGTTTTTTACCATCGAAAGAAACGCAAATCCCGCGCACAGGGCCTCCCAAGCCAGCACAAAGAAATAACCGCTCTCATACCGATACTCCCGATCCGATAAAACGCCAGACGGGAAGGAAAACACCTGCTGGTGCAGATCATTGGTCAGAACGAGCAGAAGCAGAAGCAGCGTCGGAAGATACAGAAGCTTTGTCCATCGTGGCAGCCGAAAATCTTCTCCCTTGCCCAGCGACTGGGAAACAAAGGCCGACAGCATGGGGATGAACAGCATCGGAAAATAGTAGAAATACCACAGCCAGCGCTCTGCATCCGTGTTTTCAATGGAAAATTTGATTGAGCGCAGAAGAATCCAAAGCACCATCAGCACCGAGATCGCCACCAGATAGCGCCGCACCTGTGTCTGCACGATGCGGATCCGCAGGGAGTAGCACCACGCGCTGAACAAAAACACATAGATCCCGCTTCGCAGGTGGTTGGCAACCGGAGAGTGGAAAATATGCCGGCTTGCATATCGGAGCCACATGGCAAACGCAATGAGCACCAACACGCCCAGCGCAAACAAGATGCTCTTTTTTGTCGCTTTGCTCATGCCGTATGCCTCCCATCTCTGCACATTCGTATGGATAGTATATCATGCGGACGGAAAAAGGCAACACGGTTTTACACCCTTTGCCGAGAGAATCGAGCCGGACGATGGCCTTTGCGCAAAAAATAATTGCAAACCCTATCCAATCGGCGGGGGCGGAAGGGAGCGATAACAGCTAAAATACAAATGGAGCATACAAAAGAAGAGAAAGGCGGTGGAAAAGAGCAGATGCGAAGGATTGTACTGGATATGAAAGGCGGACTTCTGGCGGAGGCGGTCGTGCAATCGCTTTCGGGATGCGACCCGGATTTTCTTGTCTACCGTTCTTCAAAACCGGAGGAAACGCTTGCCCTGTGCCGGTCCTGCCGTGCCAATGTGTTGGTGATGGAGGTCATCCGGCAGGGCATCTGGAAGCTGAGCGAGCGGCTCAAGCTTTGCAATGCTGTAAAGCAGCTCGGCTGGGTCTGTAAGGTTCTGCTTCTGGTGGATGAGAACGCGGACGAACTGCTTGCCGCCGATGTGCGTCAGGCGGTGAAGGATCAGTTGGTCGACAATTTTATCTATGCATCGGTATCGCCGACCTACCTCGCGGGTGTGATCGACACGCTTTAACCCTCTGGCTTTCGCTGCCTGCGTGGAAAGCCGCATCATGTACGTATTCGACAAAGAAATAACAGAAGGAGGTTCCACATGAAAAAACGAATTCTTGCGATTTTCCTTTGCCTGATCCTTACAGTGTCCCTTGCCGCAGCCGCGGCCGCAGAGGAGTTCACCGTGACCCTGCCGCCGGAAAGCAACTTTCTTCCGCTGAATCGGCCCGAGCAGCCTGAGCCGGACGACGAGGACCGGATCGTGACGCTTCAGATCCCGATCATTAAGATCGTTGAGCTGGGCGGCAATAGCTCGCCGGCGCAGACGACGTTTACGTTTTACGCCACGCCCAGTGACCAGCGTTATGGCCGCAGCAGCGAAACCGGTCTCTGGGAGGTACAGAACTGCACAGTGAGCGTGAACGGAGAAGGGACATTCAACTGTGTGATGACCATTCGGATTGACAAACGCGATTTCCACTATCTGACCGACAATCACGGCATCTTTATTGGGGAAGCATACGACGGACAGAACGGCTGGACATATGATAAGACCCGCTGGTTCCTTCAGCCGCATTATGAATTGAGAGAGGATCCTTATGAAGACCCGTGGACGGGCACCTGGGACTGCTACAACAAATTTGAAGTCACGGAAGACGGTGTGCGTTTCGACCCGGACGATGCGCAGGGCGGACTTGGCTTTGTCAACACCTACACCGAGAACACCTACAAAACCGCAACGCTGAATAAAACAGACCATTTCGCCTTCCTCAAGGGATATCCGGGCGGCGGATTTGCCCCGGGCAAAAATATGAGCCGCGCAGAGGTGACCACCATGTTTGCCCGCCTGCTGACCGAGCAGATGGAGGCAAACAAATCCTATCCGGCCTCCTTCTCCGATGTGACCTCGGCGCACTGGGCGGCCAACTATATCGGCTACATGGAGCAGTTCGGGATCGTCCGCGGTTACAGCGACGGAACGTTCCGGCCAAACGCGCCGATCACGCGCGCGGAGTTTGCCGCGATCTGCTGCCGGTTTGAGCAGCTGACGGACGGAGCTGCGACCTTTACGGACGTTCCTGCCTCTCATTGGGCAGCAAAGTCCATCTCCTATGCGGCAAAGCGCGGCTGGGTCACAGGCTATGCGGATGGAACGTTCAAGCCGGGCAACAACATTACCAGAGCAGAAGTCGCTGCAGTCACCTGCCGCCTGCTCGAACGCAGCGCCGACGAAGCGTATATCCGTGCCCATCTGAAAGAGATGCCAAGAGTCTTTGCTGACATGAACGAGCAGCACTGGGCATACTGGTATGCGATGGAAGCTGCCAACGGCCATGACTATACCAAATCCGGAAATACAGAAACATGGCTCCGGACATATCCATAAGCAGGAGGGTTTTATATGCAGGTCACAATTCAAAGCATCCCTGCAAGCCTGCAGGAATTTGAGACGCTTGCGGCAGGCGGAAGACAGCCGGAGCACATCTGCGCCCTGTTTCTGTGCGCACTGGCACTGTTTGACAAGGACAGGGACGCCGGAACTGCCGCAATGAATCTCCTGCGCGGCCCGCGGCCCATGACGCCGTATGACTGTCAGTTCCTGCGTGACCGTCTGCGCGGAAAAGCCTATCTGCCGCTTGCGTATTTTGAAGGCGCGACGCCGGAAAACGGCTATACCCCGCGCACACCATACCGGCTGAACGTGCTGGCAGACCCCAGGCCGCAGGATATCGAGCCGGGGTATCTGCGCGTGTTCCTGAAAACGGCGGGCGCAGATTCGCCGCGGCCCATGAAGCTGCGGCAGAAGGCATCAACCGGCGAGTGGTTCCTCTGGGAGTATTCCAGCATTCTCAGCGGCATCCGTATTCCTGCGGCAGAAGACCCGTGGGCATAGTAAACAGAGAAAGGGAGAACAGACAATGGGACTCATTAAAGCAGCATTGGGCGCGGCTGGCGGTGTGATGGCCGATCAGTGGAAGGAGTATTTTTACTGTGAATCCATTCCGGAGAACGTGATGGCGGTCAAGGGTCTGCACCGCGTTTCCGGGCGCAGCAGCAACTACAAGGGCAGCGAGAACATCATTTCCAACGGCTCGGTCATCGCGGTGGCTGACGGCCAGTGCATGATCATCGTCGATCAGGGCAAGGTCACAGAGCTTTGCGCGGAGCCCGGCGAGTTTGTCTACGATTCTTCGACCGAGCCTTCGATCTTCTCCGGTGAGTTGGGAACCAGTATCCTCGACACGTTCAAGAACATCGGAAAGCGCTTCACTTTCGGCGGCGAGCCGCCCAAGGATCAGCGCGTGTACTATTTTAATACCAAGGAGCTCATCGGCAACAAATACGGCACGCCGTCGCCGGTCCCCTTCCGCGTCGTTGACCAGCGGGCAGGCATTGACATCGACATTGCCATCCGCTGCTTCGGTGAATACAGCTACCGCATCTGCGACCCGATTTTGTTCTACACGAACGTCTGCGGCAATGTGGGCGAGGACTACACAAGAGACCGCCTCGACGGTCAGCTCAAGACCGAGTTGCTTACCGCGCTTCAGCCCGCGTTTGCGAAGATTTCCGACATGGGCATCCGCTATTCCGCGCTTCCCGGCCATACAATGGAGCTGGCGGACGCGCTGAATGAAGTCCTCTCCGGAAAATGGCGCAACCTGCGTGGGCTTGAGATCGTTTCCTTCGGCGTTTCGTCGGTCAAGGCGAGCGAGGAAGATGAGAAGATGATCAAGGAGCTGCAGCGCAACGCAGCGTTCATGGATCCGACGAGAGCGGCGGCGCACCTCGTTGGCGCACAGGCTTCCGCGATGCAATCTGCGGCGGCCAATCAGGGCGCGGGTCCTGCAATGGCGTTCATGGGCATGAACATGGCGGGCCAGATGGGCGGTATGAACGCACAGAACCTCTATCAGATGGGTGCGCAGCAGCAAGCACAGCCCGCTCCGGCTCCCGCTGCACCGGCAGCGCCCACGAACGGCTGGACGTGCAGCTGCGGACAAAGCGGTATCACCGGCAATTTCTGCCCGAACTGCGGCTCCAAAAAGCCGGAACCCAAGCCGGCGGCAGGAAGCTGGAAATGCCCGCAGTGCGGCGCGACGGCAACCGGAAAGTTCTGCCCGGAATGCGGCACAAAAAAGCCGGAAGCGCAGGCAGACGGCTGGACGTGCAGCTGCGGCGCGGTGAATAAGGGCAAGTTCTGCGCTGAATGCGGCAAACCCAAGCCGGCCGGCGTTCCGCAGTACAAATGCGACAAGTGCGGCTGGGAGCCGGCTGATCCGGCGCATCCGCCGAAGTTCTGCCCCGAATGCGGCGATCCGTTTGACGACGGTGATTTGAAGTGAGAAAAGCACTGAAAATTGCTCTGATCATCGTCTCGGTGATTGCAGTTATCACACTGGCAGGCGTTTTGCTGTACAGGTTTTTTATCGGAAGCCGGATTCAAGATGGAGGCAGAATGGAGAATCCGGATGCATACAGAGCAGGCAAGGAACTGGTGGAATTTGAGTGGCGGCAGAACCACAGGAATTACTACAGCAGCTTTTCACTGAAATTTTACCAGGAGGACGATACGCCTTTGCTGACCGGCTGGTTTCCGAGCCAGTCCGGCAGTGATGAGGTAAGAAAAAGCAGGACAGATGCGTTTTCCAACCCGGTTCCATGGCAGCTAACGTGGCTACAGTGGTTTGCGCTTCAGAATATGCTGGCAGAGTCGGATCTGCCCGAATACCGAAAGCCGTCTTCCGATACCGCAGATGAAACCGACAGTGAGATCCGGGTCGTTTGGCGCACCGATGACGGGAGTAAGACCCAAAAGCTCAGCGGCAGCCATGCGGAGGCACTGGAGGCCTTGGTTCTGGGTATTGCCGAGGAAGCGTATGCTGCATCCACGCTTGAAACAGAGCAGCGTGAGGTGCGCGAAACAGCAGAGTTGGTCGGAATTTACTGGGAGCAAAACGCCTCGTCTGCGCGTGACTGCTTCAGCTTCCTTCTCGACGAGCGGACGCTGCCATCCCGAGCGGAGAAGCAGATGCTTTTCTCCTATCGGTATCAGGATGGCGACGGTAAGCCTATTTTCAGGCAGAACATCGCTGTCGAGCCGGAGAAGGCGCGGACATATTTCAGCAGCATCGGACAAGAGCTTCGCGCGCTGGAGCTTCCGGTTTCCCCCGGCGTCTGCCCGGATGGTGTTGCGGACAGCTGCATTGCCGCGACATGGCAGGACGGCGGCGAGGTTTTCACGAACAACTACTGTGGCGCGGGCGCACAGAGCATCTTTAACCTTCTGGCAGCATTTGCTGAGGAAACAGAGATCGGGATTTTTTCAAGACCTGCGCCGGACGGCGGATGGAAATGTCCGGAGTGCGGGATGCCGAATGGCAGTAGTGTATTTTGCGCAGAGTGCGGAGCAAGACGCCCTGCGGAATAATAAAAACAAACAACAACAAACAACAAGGAGGCGAGGAGGAATTATTATGAATGGACACAAGTTTTTGAAGGTCACTGGCATTCTGATGATCATTGCCGCTGTATTCTCCATCATTGCGGGTGTGCTTGTCGGTGGACTGGGTGCGCTGGCGGCAGGACTCGGCGCAGCATCTGGTCTGACATTTGCCTACTGGGCAGCGCTGTTTCTGACACTGATCGGAGGGATTTGCCAGCTGATCGCCGGAATCAAAGGCGTCAAGCACAGCAAGCGCAGCGAAAAAGCAGGCGGGCTCATCGTATGGGGCGCAATCGTGGCTGTATTCAGCGTCTTGAGCATCGTGATGAATCTGGTCAACGGCGGCGAGTTTAACGTCACAAGCGTTCTGACGGGCGTGGCCGTTCCGGCCTTGTACATCTACGGCGCGGTGCTCAATTCCAAGGCAGATGCACAGTACGCCGCATAATTTGAGAAGCAAATACAAAGGAGATTGGTACATATATGGGACTGTTCGATAAGAAATATTGCGATATTTGCGGAGAAAAGATCGGCTTACTTGGCAACCGCAAGCTGGAAAACGGGAATCTCTGCAAAAACTGCGCCAAAAAGCTCTCGCCGTGGTTCTCTGACCGGCGCAGCAGCACCGTCGAGGAGATCAAGGCGCAGCTTGCCTACCGTGAGGAAAACCGGCAGAAGGTTGCGGCGTTCCACACCACCCGGACGCTCGGCACGAACACCAAGGTGCTTCTGGACGAGGACGCGGGTAAATTTATGGTAACAAGAGCAAGAGATCTGCAGGAGGCCAACCCGGATGTTCTGGACTTTGCAGACGTGACCGGCTGCAATCTTGATATTGACGAGAGCCGTTCGGAACTCACGCGCGAGGATAAGGACGGCAATGAGGTCAGCTACAATCCGCCGCGCTATGAATACTCTTATGATTTCTACATCACCATATTCGTCAACAACCCCTACTTCAACGAAATGCGCTTTCAGGTCAACTCCAGCTCTATAGACATTACGCCGCCCTCGGCACGCCCGGGCATGCCGGCAAGATGCAACCCTGAAACCAACGTCGAGTACCGTAACTGCAAAAAGCTCGGCGAGGAGATCCGTCATGCACTGACGCAGGTACGAAAAGATGTGCGTGAGAAGATTGAGCAGGCCGCCGCGCCCAAAGCGGCAGTTACCTGCCCCTACTGCGGCGCGACTACCACGCCGGACGCAAGCGGCTGCTGTGAATACTGCGGCGGCGCGGTGAACGGCTGAACCATCCATCAAACGACGATTTGGAAAGAAGGACTTAAAAATGAGAAAGTATGTAGCATTACTCCTGATTGCAGCTGCACTCCTGACGCTTGCCGCCTGCGGCAGTAAGGATGCGCTGGCCGGAACATGGTCTGCTGATCTCGGAGATGACGGCGTGATCACATGGACATTCAACGGAAAAGGCAAATGCACCATGGAGAATGCGTACATGAAGCAGAATGGCACCTATACCATTGACGGCGACCAGCTTACGGTGACGCTGGAGGCTTGGAGCGAACCGTCTACTTACACGTTCTCCGTGGATGGCAACAGCCTTACCATGAATGAGAACTCCGGCTACGGCATCAGCGGCACTTTTACGAAAAAATAAACCGCATAGAAGCACAATACGTATCAGCCACCCACCGGACTTTAGAAAGGAGAAAACATTATGGATAACCTTACTGGCAGCATGAAAGATGTCGCATTCGCGACCAGCCCCCGTGAATTTGATCTTTCCTATTCCACCACACTCGAGGAGATCATGGAGAAGCTCAATGCCCGCAAGGCAGCGTTCCAGATGCCGTTCCAGATCAAGGGCGGCATTCCCGGGCAACGCATCTCGTTCGAGAAAGAACCAAATGTGGACGTTGGTCTCTGGCTTTTCCTCAAGGACGGCACACACATCCGGATCCAGCCGGTCATTACGGAGGCCAAGATGTCGGTTGGCGGTATGCGCGTTGATAAGAACAGTGCGCTGCGCAAGGGACTCAAGGGCGCGACGGTAGGCCTTGCAACGGAGCGCGGCGGCTATATCGACACCGTGACTGAAACCGTGAAGAAGATCTTGAACGGTGAGGAAGTAGAGGACTATGTCGCACCAGAGGTTCCGGTCGAAACGAAGGACTGGCTGACAACGTTCCTGCTCTGCCTCTTCCTTGGCGGGCTTGGCGTCCACCGCTACTATGTCGGCAAGATCGGCACGGGTATTCTCTATACGCTGACGGCCGGCCTGTTCGGCATCGGATATCTTGTTGACTTTATCAAGATTCTTTGCGGCAAGTTCACCGACAAGGATGGGAATCTTATCCAGCGCGAAAAGAAATAAGGAAAGCAAATGTCGAAGGTATGCACTGCTGTTTTTTCCGGAAGGCTATGTTATTTCCTGTTGATTAGCAGATTTGTGTATCCCTAAGAATATCGGGAGGGAATTATGAAACAGACGAAGACCAAGCTTCTATGCCTGCTTCTTGCAGTGCTGATGCTGCTCAGCAGCCTCACCGCCTGCGGCAAAGATAAGGCGAAAGACTCCAATTTGATCAAGCTCGGTGACTATGAGCTGCTCTACAAGGGCGCGTGCATCATGGAAGATTCGGACGGAAATGACGCAATCGTTCTGACACTGGACTTCACAAACAACGGCAAGGAGAATGCGTCGTATCTTTGGAGCGTCGATGAAACGCTCATGCAAAACGGCGTAGAACTGGAAACAGCAACTGTCTTTACCGACTACGACACCTTTGAAACCGTGATAGAAGGCCAGTTTGCAGATGTCGCTCCGGGCGCAACGCTGGAAGTCCGGACAGCATATCTGCTTCAGGACACGACCAGTCCAGTCGAGGCTACCTTCGAGCAGTTCTTCGGCAAGAAAAACGGCAAGATCACCATCGACCCATCCTCTCTGAATCGTGAGACTTCTGCAGCTGATACGACCGGCAGTGAACCGCCCGTTGACAGCACGCTGACCTCCGATCCAGCCGAGACTGGCGATGCACTGCTCGACTGGTGGAACGGCGAATGGTACGGCTGGTGGAAGATGAGCGGTTGTTATGGCTACTACGAGAGCATGGAGGGAAAATGGTGGGATGTCTGCGGCGTCATTGACATCGGCACGGACTACACTGGCACGATCACGCTTTGGGACGAGGACTACACGAGGTCCGAACCCATGGCTTCCGCGCAGGTCAGTCTGAGCGAAGCCGGAACCGGCGAACACGGCACGGTGATGTCCGAGGGCGGCTGGTTCACAAACGTGGCGCTGGAGCATGCCGACTGGATCGTTGACCCCGGCCTTTTGGACTATGACGACATGATCTGGATCAGCGGCGATTATGAAGATGGCGATGACGAGTTCCACTACGACATCTATCTGCGCCCGTGGGGACTCTACTGGGATGACATGGAGGAAGATACATATCCCTACCGCTATACCGACTGGTATCTGCCTCTGATTGACGCAGGCAAGTCCATGCCGGATGCCATCGGAGAAGACGCTCCGGAAGGAGTTGCTCCGACGGAAGGCGCTCCGCTCACTCCGACGGACGCGATGGCCTCCGGCGGCGACGGCATCGTGACGGAAGAGCAGGTGCAGAAGGGCTACGTCTGGATGAACGAGGTCAACAGGAATATTTTCGATGCAACTTACGATGATATTGTTGCTTACTTCGGCGTGGAAGGTCAGTTCGTCAAGGAAGAGTACAGCGACCACATGAAGGCAAACTACCGCTACTACAAATGGATCTCTGAGGACGACGACTCCCATTTCATCTACGTCAATTTCAAGGAGAACGAGTCGGGCGTTTATACGGTGAGTGCGTACAACACCAGCGGCTTCTCCGGCACAGAAGCCATCGAAAAGTATCTGGACATCGTGAAGGCCGAGGCCGCCGAGGCGAACAAGGCAGCGTCTGCAAACGCCGAGATGAAGGACTTCTCCGTGGAAATCGCCCAGTTTGCAAAAGACGATGTGAAGGTCAAGATCATGACGAAGATCCCGGTATCCGGCTGGTCGTACGATGATGGACCGCGCTGCCTGGTGGAAAACGACGATCCCACAGCGTTTGGTGCGGGCGCCATCCAGTTTGAGGTAAGGGAGACCGTTGAAAAATTTGATTCCTCCAAGGACAGCTTCGAAAACTATCAGGATATCGAAGACCGCGTGATCGGCGGCATCACCTTCCGCGGCCGCACCTATAAGTACATCGGCTACGAATGGATCCAGTATATCGCGCAGCTTGACGACAACCGCGCCCTTTCCATCGGGCTTCGGAATATGGACTGCGTCCCGGGAACGATGCCCGACATCATTCTCAACAACATGACGTTCCAGTAAGGGCAGCGTCCTTCTGAAAATTTGCACGAAAACCGGCTCCCGCTCCAATTTGGAGCGGGAGAATCCGGCTATTTGCGGAGAAACGGAGGTAATGCTGTGAAGCTCAAGGCGTTCCTCATCATGGCAGGTCTATGGATGGGGCTGTTCGGTCTGACCGCCTGCGGCGGTGCTGACGTGCGCACCTATCAGTACCCGGAGACAGCGGTCCTTTTTGACGACTTCCAGATCAAAAAAACCGTTTACAGCCCGGGGGTCATGAAGCTCTATTACCGCGGCGGGCAGTTCAAGGACACGCCCATCCGCTGCTACGATGCAAATTTTGAGGATCTGGGCGATCAGTTTGAATATTCCTTTCAAAACGGCGTTCTGACAGTTCAGGCGGATTTTGCCGAAAAAATCAGCGGGCTGACGATTGAGGACAGCGAACACGACGTTATCTATCATCTGCGCTATCTGGACTCTCCGCAGTTTGCGTGGCTGGCGGATACGTTCTGGCTGGACTACGGTATGATGACGATGGGAGACGAGGCGCGGTATTACAGCGATGCGGAGCGGCAGGCGCAGGCAGAGCGGGAGAGCGCCGAGCATGAGCAGACACGCGATGTTTTTGCGCTGCTCGAGGGCACGTGGATCTCCGAGGATGGTCTGCAAAAATATGTGTTTTCCGAGAATGAGGACGGGACGCACTGGTACGCAGAGGAGCTGTGGTTCGACGAAACGGAGCAGAAATGGAATGGCTGGGAGCTGTGCGTCGAGTCCGCGTTTCAGACGCCGTATTTCGGCGGCGAATACAGTGAGGACGCGGCGGAGCACCTGCAGCAGATCGTGCTGGGAAACAGCGATCATGCGGCGGCGGATATGTGCGTCTTGTACGATTCGGAAGAAAACGTCATAAGAGACACGAACACGATCTATCACAAGCAGTGAGCCTGCGGGACATATCCGGAATAACACGATCATAACTGTGTTCGGCGCTGCAATCTGCCCTTGTGGGCTGTAACACTGGTCTGAGAAATGAGGAGCTTAGATGGCAACACAAATCACAAATTATCAATGTCCCGCCTGTACGGGACCGCTCCATTTTGTAGGAGAATCCGGCAGGCTGGAGTGCGATTACTGCGGCTCAAGCTTCGATATCGCAGAAATTGAAGCGTTCTACGCAGAAAAAGAAGCAAAAGCGGCGGAAGCGGCACAGAAGCAGGAAGAAACAAAGGCGGCTCAAAAATCTGCCAAAGCGGAAGAACAGCAGACTGCCGCAGACGGCTCTGACTGGGATTCTTCCGGCCTGAGCGAGGACTGGGGCGCGGACGCGGCCGACATGAAAGCCTACTGCTGCCCATCGTGCGGTGCGGAACTGCTCTGCGACGCAACGACTGCAGCCACATCCTGCCCATACTGTGGAAACCCGTCGGTGCTTCCGGGGCAGTTCAGCGGCATTTTGAAACCCGATTTTGTGCTGCCCTTCAAGCTGAGCAAGGAGGATGCCATCAAGGCATTGAAGAAGCACTATCTCAAAAAGCCTCTGCTGCCATCGACCTTCTCCAAAGCCAACCATCTGGAGCAGATCAAGGGTGTGTATGTACCTTTCTGGATGTACGACGGTGAGGCCAGCGGAAGTGCGCAATTCCATGCTACGCAGGTACATACCTACACCTCAGGAGATTATGAGATCACGGAGACAAGCCACTATGATGTGCACCGCGCAGGTTCCATTGCCTTTGAAAAGATCCCGGTGGACGCATCGAGCAAAATGCCGGACGATTACATGGACTCCATCGAACCGTTTGACTATGCAGATCTCAAGCCGTTTTCCACAGCGTATCTGCCCGGATTTATGGCAGATAAATATGATGTCAGCGTCGAAGACAGCCGGGAACGGGCAGACACACGCTGCGCGGGCTCGCTGCTGAGCGCACTGGAACGCACGGTTTCGGGCTACACCACCTGCAATGAAACGAGCCGGGATATCCACTTGAAGCGCGGCAAGGTGCATTACGCACTGCTTCCCGTCTGGATCCTGAACACAAGGTGGGAGGGAAAAGATTTCCTCTTTGCCATGAACGGTCAGACCGGCAAGCTTGTCGGCAACCTTCCGGTCAGCACGAAACGGGTAATTGGCCTGTTTGCGGCAATCGCGGCATCTCTTATTGCCATCAGTGTGACCGCGCTGCTGCTTTTGGCGCGATAGGGAGGGCTGAGACATGAAAAAAAGAATACGTTGTCTCCTGCTGGTGCTTATGTTCTGCCTTGTGCTCTGCGTGGGCGCAGCTGCGGCTGAGCAGACAGGCGCACAGCTTTCTTACGTGACGGACGCAGCCGGACTTCTCAGCGAAAACGAAAATATGCTGCTGGAAAAGATGGCGGAAAGCGTCTCCAAAAAGTATGGTGTCGGCGTCTACATGGTAACCGTGGAGGACTATCGGGACTTCCATTCTGAAGGCGTCTATAAGGCGACCTACACCATTTACCATGAATGCACCATGGGCGAAGGACCGAACCGCGACGGGATCATGCTCCTGCTCAGCATGGATGACCGCGATTGGGCAATGTTCTGCTACGGCTCACGCTGCGAGTATGCGTTCAACAGCTATGGTCAGCAGAAGCTGGAAAAGGTCTTCCTCGACAATTTCGGCGAGAACGACTGGTACGGCGGCTTTGAGGATTACGTCAAAGAATGCAGCGTCTATCTGGAAAAGGCTTCCGCAGGAAAGCCTGTCCGGGCGAGCTTGTTCTATCCGCTCCTTATCGTGATCGCTCTTTCCCTGCTGGCAGCAGCCGCGGTTGTCGCTGTGATATGGCAGAAAATGGACACTGTATCAAAAAAAGCAACCGCGAACGACTACGTCTCCGCGGAACTCCGGCTTACGGAGCAAACAGATCGCTTTACCCATAAGACGACCTCCAGCCGGAAGATCGAGCGCAGCTCCTCCAGCAGTGGAAGCAGTTACAGTGAATCCGGCGGCGGCGGTTCCGGCCGAAGCGGAAAATTTTGAAAGGAGCGACCATGAAAACAACCCCCAGACGAGTATTCGCACTAATGCTGGCGCTGATTCTGTTGTTGTCCCTCTGTGCCTGTGTACAGAAGACGCAAACAGAGCCTAACGAATCGAGAACAAGTACAGATAAGGTAAAAATGCCTACTAAACCCGACAAAAAAACGCCTGAAAAGCAGCCGGAGGAAGCTCCATTGCAAAATGATATGCGTGATCGCACGTCACGCGACGAGGCGTCAGACACACAGCCGGTACAATACGGGTTTTCACAGGAGGCAGAGACCTCTCTTGGATGGCTGCGGGACAGGATCGACTTTCCAATGACCATGTTTGGCGCGGCATATCTCGGTTATGTCGGCGGGCTGTTTGAGGAGGGCTTCGAGGCCGGCTTCCCCTCGTGGCTGTGGGAAACCAATGAGGCCATGCTCCTCGAATACCCCTTTATCACGGAGATTGACGAGGATCACATTATCGGCGGCGCGGGGTATCTGTATTGCATCGTGCCGGTCGATGAGAACGCGACGGTTGCAATCAACCGTGTCCAGTGGAACGAAAAAACACAGACCGACGAGGTCACGGAGGTGCTCTACCGGTCAGAGAGCGGCGAACCGGTGCTGCTCTTTGCAAATCTCGACGGCGTTGCATATGAGGCCGACACCCAGGTCTTCATCACTGACAACAACGGGAACACCTGCGAATGGTATCCCTCGCTTGATGCGATGAGCTATCTTGCGCCGTGTATATCGGAAGCCGGCGACTATCTTTCGTTTGACTTTACAGAATATGCCTGGTACAACGCCCCGGCCGAGTTTTCCGCGTGGCTTGCCGACGGCTGGAGCGGCATGACCGCGCTCGGTCTTGCCGGATCGCAGCGTGACGGCATGGGCTGGATCACAGAAACCATGGTGGGGGAAAGCAGCCGCTATGCCTATTTCTCGCTGCGCTTTTATCTTGAGGATGAGACGGGCGGTACGGTCGATCTGGAGTGGGTATATAAAGACAGTGACGACATTGAGGAGATGTGGAGCGGCTTCTGGACGATTCAGACCATTCTGGACGGACCGAGCTATGTGACGCTCAGCTTATCGCTTGTGGGCGGCAATAACTACGGCGTCACGGACGGCCCGATGTATCTGTGTGAGACGTATCCCCTCCTGATCAGTCCAAGCGGCACGGAGCTGCTGGTCGGCGCGGGTGAGAGCGGCATTTGCCTGCCGTTCATGTCGCAAAGCACAACGGCATGTGTGCTGACACAGGCCGTAGGATAGAAGGCGTGCAGGGAGCCAACTGCTTTGAGGTTTGCATTTGCAAATTCTGTTTGGCAGCGATCTAGCAAAAGTACAACAATTTATCCTTTGCAAATTCAAAACGCGGAAGCTTTGCGCTGTGCGTTTGCTATGTTTTGGAAAGATGTGCTGCTTCGGCGCATCACCGCTCGAACTTGGGAAACAAGTCTGTAGCTTGTTGGGGCGCATTCTCTGCGCTTTGTCATCTTTGCGGCCTCTTCCGGCTGCGCCGCCCCACCACAACTTCATATCGCCCCATTCTGCCCGCAGCGATCATGCTGCGGGCTTTTCTGCGTTTTTAGGGCTTCATTGCTGTTCTCCACCTCCGTGAATTTGAAATTCCGACATTTCAAATTCCGCGCGAAAGCGCGGCGGCTGCATCTCATGCGGCCGTTTTGGCGCAGCCAAAAAAGATTCGGGGCGGCACGGAGCCAACGAAGTTGGTGGAGTACCGATTGCATTTTTGCGGCGCGAAAGCGCCGCTTTTTCTGCATTTCATGCAGAAAACATAAGAAAATGCAATCGGCACGGAGGCGGCGCAGCCGCCGGAGTAGCCCGCCGACTACTTCCCTCTCTCCGCCCAATCAGCAGCCGCATTTCTTCCCTCACTAGCCCGGATCTGGCCCAAATCGCTTGCAAAAGCGGTGAATCTGTGGGGGTCTGAAAGAAGCAAGATTTTGTGAAAAAAGATGAAATCCTGCAAAAAATAGTAGACTTTTCTATTCCCCTGCGGTATGATAAAAATTAGCAATGAAACGGCGCGCACAGCAGGGAAAACTGCCTGAAAAGAAACGTCTACGTTTGCGCGCAGCCATTTTGACAATTGCATATCGTTTATCAGCTGAAGATTTGTAACCGCGGGTTATCCGGATAGTCCGCAGTGAAAGAGCAATGAATCTACTCGCCCGGAACTGTGCGGATGAGCAAGTTTCCGAAGTAGCCTGCGCAGCGCGTCAGACAGCGCGTTTTCGCAGTCTATGTGGCCGAAAGGCCGCCATTGCGGGGCTTCCCGTGAGAAGGTAGGAAACGGCGCGCGGACGCGTCGCGTCCATAGTCCAAGTCAGGAGAATCGCTTATCTTTGCTGCACGGGATTCTGTCTGTTGATATCCCAGCATGTGCAGAGGCTGATAAACAGGGTAGATAGCACGATGATCCTATCGAAAACGCGGAGCAGGGCGCCGGTTTGTTTCCCAAATGGTGGAGGCAGATCGGCTTTTTTGCTGTGCGGACATCCAGTTCCTGTCATTCAGGGACCGGTATGCCCGCAGGGAACGACGATAGGAGGGACACCCACGATGGAAACACTGCATCTGCCTGAAACCCCGGACAAGGCGGCGCTGGACCGCATCGAACGCGTCATCGCCTATAAAAACGTCCAGTTCATCATCGACCACCAGCACGACACGCCCGAGCAGCTGTCGGCCTACCTGAAGGCCTGCATGGACGAGCTTGGGCATGTCCCGGCCAAGGTGGAGGTCATCGGCGGCGATTATCTGGAATACCGCTTCGGCACGTGGCGCAAGGCGCTCGGCAGCTTCTATTCCGGCTCGATCGCCTCCTCCAAAAATCCGCCGCCCTTCGCCGCCCGCAAGATCGTCCGGGATCTCTACGCGCTCGAGCTTCGCCGCAAGGAGCGCAGCGCAGGGGAGGTGCAGCGATGAACCCGCATCGGACCTGTCAGGAGAATATGGACGCACTGAAAAAGGTATTGACCCAGCGCACGCTGCTGGCGCTCTCGCGCAGGAACGTGGAATTCGTTCTGGCCCATCAGGCGGACAGCAAGCAGCAGCTTGCCGACTATCTGCGCCAGTGCCGGGCGGAGCTGGGACATATCCCCGGGCGCACCGAGGTGATCGGCGGCGATCTCATCGAGCTGCGCTTCCGGGGCTGGGCAAACGCCCTGTGCGCCAGCGGCGTCCCGGCGGAGCAGGCCATCCGGCGCGTCCACCCCGCCCTGACGAAGACCGACCTTTTCCAGAAGGAATTTGAGGCCCAGCGCCAGCTGGACAAGCGGACCAAGGCCGAGCGGAAAAAGGCCAATCTGGAACAGGCGAAGCAGGACAAGCTCCGGCGCAAGGCCGGACGATAGGGCAGCTTCCCGGCATTCTGCCGGTGCTGATACATACGAAAATTCAATACGCAGCTTTTGTGGCAACTGCGCGACCCGGGGAGACCCGGACACGCAGATCTTGTTCTGCTGAACAAGGGAATCGGGTGCAAGTCCCGGACATGGGACCGGAGCCGGCAGGCTTTCGGTTTCGTAGCTGTGATTGCGGAGCGCTTGTTCGCGCGCGGAGACGCGCGTTGCGAAAGCGGGTCATTGGAACTGCTGTAATGGCGGGGAGAGAAGGCCGGACGAGCGCGTTGGGGGATGCCCCCTGAACGCATCAGTCAGAAGACCTACGCGAGCAAAAGACCGCAGGGGAGCGTGCGCTCCTCTGGGGTCTGGCCGGTGTGCACAAAAGCAGCGATCTTTGTCGCTGCTTTTTTCATTGCCCGCCGGCGGAAAAACACGTACCCATCGGGCCTTCGCCCGTCTCATAGATGATCCGCGTCAACAACTGAATAGCTGCGGCAGGAAAGCATACAGACCCCGGGGAAATCGGCGACGAGACGAGCCGGTCAAGGGGCTGCCAACGTGGTCTTCGTCGAGGCGGACGGGAGCACAGGAAGACAGACTGACCGCAGTGGACAGCATTTCTTTTCATATCTGACGGCGAAAGCCGTGAAGATAAATATTTTTTAGGAGGAGATACACATGAAAAACATGCGCAAATTGACGGCTCTGCTGCTCGCAGTGGTCATGGTGCTCAGCCTGAGCATCGCAGTATTTGCACGCGATGGAGGCTCGATCACCAGCGCGACCATCAACGGTGAGACCGCAACGATCTCGACCATTGATGGCGTAAACTACGTCAGAGCGACCTTGAATGGCACAACCCAGTACACAGCATCCGAGTATTCTCTGAGGAACGCAGTCATTACGTTTACGGCAAGTGCAACTCCTACATCTGAGGATGTTGATCTTACCCGGAACAATGACGGTACGTATTCTGCATATGCCGATTTGTTTAATGCATATGTCGGTGTGTATGTTGGCGGTACACTTTATCGTTTTGCGGCTGGGCTCAAGAACGGTGATGTTGTGATCGACGCCAATGACCCGTGGAAGGTTGATTTCACGATCGGCGGCGTGGCCTTCACCAACAACGCCTACAACGTCCAGAACCCGAACATCGGCACCTCTGAGGAGCCGGACGGCTGGACCGGCATTGCCTACACCGTGCGCGGCACGCTGCCCTCCACCGCAAACCTGTCCGCACTGCCGATGACTGTCGTAAAGGCAAACGCGGATGCGACCATCTCCGGCACGGCTGTCACCGCTAACACCGATGGTTCCTACACGCTGAATCTGAGCGGCACCGACAAGATGATCTCCGTCACCTACGACGGCGAGACCAGAAACTACTATGTCGCGGCGGCCGTGGACGGCAGCGGCAAGATCACCGTCAGCTTCACGATCGACCCGAACAACGCTTCGGCGAGATATCCCGATGCGGTGACGAGCATCAACAGCAAGATGAAGACCGCTTCCGGCGACGGCAGCGGCCTGGTCCGTCTGGAGCTGGACAGCGGCGCGACCGTCTATGACGCGCTGGTCGCCATCGGCACGAAGGCCGGCATCGACATCGGCGCGCAGAACAGCAGCTACGGCGTCTATGTCTATGGTATCGGCGGTATCAACGCCGGGGGCTCCGCGGGCTGGATGTACTCCGTGAACGGCGCAGTCCCGATGGTCGGCGCAGCCAGCTACGTCCTGACAAACAACGATGTTGTTCGCTGGTTCTGCGTGAACTATTGATAACGAATTAACAACTCAACAACTGCGGCCACAAAGTGGCCGCCCGCCATTTTTTTGACTGAAACATGAAGAAAAGAAAGAACCTGCGCTTTGCAGTTATGCTGCTGGCATTGATACTTCTGATGACAGCAGTTTCTGTATGCGTCTCTGCGGCAGACGACGATATGCCATTTTCGACGATACAGCTCATAGGAACAAACACGTGGAATGAAGATGTAACATCCATTTTTTATCCCAACCATGAGGCAAAAACGCTGATTGTGTACTCTTCGTTTACTGCAGCAAATGTTGTGGCGGAGAAGCCTAGATGGTCTGCGCTTGACAGCAATGGGCATGTGATCGAAGGGATGGAAGTAACTTGCGATGACTTTAAGAACAGCAGTTACAACGATGTATCAGCAATTAAGGTCACCTATCAAGGCAAAACCGCTACTTATCTGCAGTATCATGCGCAGCTAAAATGGCCTCTGTCGGGTGTAGAATACTCCGTAACAGACGACCGTGACAGTGATGGGAATCTGATACCGGAAAAAGTGTCAGTTTCTCCGAAAACTACTGGCAAAAAGCCAAAAGATAAAGCAAAGTGGGGCAACACGACTGTAACAACTACGTCCACTGCTGTTCCATCGAAAGAAGTTGCAAGCAAGTCAAAGATCACGCTGCTTGGATTTTGTGGTGCAATTACGTCGATTGAGCCAAAAGATGCTGTACTTAAACAGACGAGTAACTCAGCGACGGTAAACTGGTATAAAACCACCGGCACAGTTACATTCACCATAGACGGAAAAAGTCTGCCTGCAGGTAGCAAGCTGAAAGATACAAGTGCTACAAAAATAATTACGATTACCGACAAGCGGGTTGTAAAGCAGACAGTAACGCCCTGCACGAACGGGACAATAAAAACAGTCTATAAAGAGGCTCGTCCCGGGGATACGGTGTGGTGGACTGCTGAGCCGGACGAGGGCTATAAACTGAACACATTTACAGCCAAAGACGCATTCGGCGAAGATGTGACATGCACAGTAGACCCGAGAGATACTAACCGTATCAGTTTTATGATGCCCTATGGCGAAGTGACCATCTCTGCGACGTTTGCAGAGCTGCAGCCGGGCGAAAAATCGTCCACCGCTCGAATGAAGAGTATGAAGCTTGGCAAGTATGAAGGAAAAATCTCTGGCACAGAGGTCACGATCGAGGGACCTATCAGTACGGATGATCTGACCCAGCTTGCACCGAGCTTTACGCTCAGTAACGGGGCTTACGTGGAAAACGCAGATACCCTGCGCTTCAAGAATAGACAGCGCCAAAAGGTTACAGTCATGGCCGAAGACGGCGTCCATTCCCGTGACTACTATGTGACCGTCTATCAGGTAACGTTAGAGGGCCTTGGCACTGCGGAAAAGCCATTCCTGATCAAAGACACCAATGATTTTACGAGCTTTGTAGATTACCATCCCGAAGCACACTATCTGCAGCAGGCTGACCTGAACCTGAGTGGAGTCACCGCGCCGTCCGGTGCTGTGATCAGCGGCACGTTCAAAGGCGTTTATGACGGCGGGAATCATAAGATCACCGGCCTGCAGCTGAAGAATGAAAATATCACCGGCTGTGTGGCCCTGTTCCATACCATCTCCGGTACGGTCAAGAACCTGACCATCGACAGCTCGTGCAGCTTCTCCGCCCGCCAGTGGGTCGGTTCCTTCGCCCTGTATCTGAAGGACGGTGGTACACTCGAAAACTGCGTCAACGAGGCTTCGGTCACCTGCAAGCCGTCGGATAAAATGCAAGGCGGTTCCGATTACACGCTCAACTGCTTCGCGGGCGGTATCGTGGCCCGTACAGACAGCAGTTGGCGCAACGTAGCACAGAACCAGATCACAAACTGCCGCAATGACGGCAGCGTGACCGTCGACCCAGCGGATGTGGCGAATGGCAGTTTTGCCAGCGCGGGCGGCCTCGTCGGCGGCCCGGCCAACGTGAAGATCAGCCGGAGCGCCAACACCGGCGCGGTCTCCAACGTAAAATCCAGACCGACCTACTACGGGACTGACGGCAACTACACCGGCGGCCTTGTCGGCCAGATCGACCCGAACGGTGCGTTCGGCGTGAAGACCGAGATCGTTGGCTGCGTCAACTCCGGCAGTGTCACCGGCGGCTGCAATGTCGGCGGCATTGCGGGCAGAGTCAACGATCAGAACGGCTCCGTCCTCATCGAGTCCTGCCGCAATCTCGGCAATGTCCACGCCACCAACACCGCGGACGTGCAGAACGCCGGCGGCATCCTCGGCTGCGGCTACGCCGAGATCTACAACTGCGACAGCGCCGGTACCATCACCGGCGAGACCACCTCCGCCAGCGCCTACCGCGGCGCGATCGCCGGCTATCTCCGCCGCGAGAACTCCGTCATCAGCCGCTGCTTCGTCGCCAACGCCGACAGCGTCGTCGGCGGTCAGGCCAACGGCGTCAGCTACTCCGGCGCGGTCGAGACGAAGTTCATCGCCGCCTCCGACGTCAACTCGCAGACCCACATCGACGAGCTGAACGCCTACGAAAAGCCCAAGTCCCTCCTCAAGATCACCTTCCGCGCCCCGACCGCGGAGGAGACCTGGGCGGGCGGCAACTACATCCCCGGCGAAGCTGAGACCGCCAAGGGGTATGAGGCCAAGCTCCTCGGCTTTGCCATCGACGGCCATCAGGCGGAGATCGACGAGGCGGCGAAGACCGTCACCCTCGTCCTGCCCAACGGCACGGCCCTGACGAGCCTCACCCCGATCCTCACCCTCAGCTCCGGCGCGACCTATACGCCCGCAGGCGCGCAGGACTTCACGTCTCCCGTGACCTACACCGTCACCTCGGAAGACAAGTCCGCCACCGCGGCCTATAACGTCACGGTCACCGCCGCCGAGCAGTCCAGCGGCCTCGGTTCCTTCGCCGTGAAGCAGGGCAGCACCGCCTACCGCCCTGACCTTCCTCTACCGGACGAATTCCGGCGAGAAGGCCACCGGCACCATCGGCGGTACGGCCCTGACGCAGACCACCTCCGGCGCGTATGACGCCCTCAGCTGGCCCTTCTCCACTGCCACCCTCACCAGCGGCACAAAGACGCTGACGATGACCTTCGGCGGCGAGAAGCAGCTGGTCGACATCGTCATCGTCCCCGAGCTTTCCAGCCTCTCCGTCAAGATCGCAGATGCCGCCCAGCGCGTCACGAAGACCGAGACCGGCTACAAGCTCGACCTGCCCGACTCCGCCTCCACCGTCTCCGTCACCGCCGTCCCGGCCCTCACGTCGGACACCGTGACGATCAGCGGCACAGCGAACACGACGGCAGACGTCGACGTGACAGGGAAGACCAGCTTCGACATCGTAGTCGGCGGCAAGACCCTCACGGTCGCCATCAACCGCGTCAAGACCACCTCCGTCACCTTCACCACCACCCCCGCCGACGCCGCCGTCACCGTCATCGATCAGGCCGGGACCCCTGTCCTGCCCGACTCCAAGGGCGTCTATACCCTCCTCGGCGGCGCAGGCTACACCTACACCTACCGTGTCTCCAGCAGCGGCTACGTCACCAAGACCGGCTCGCTGACACAGGTGCAGCTCAGAGGCGGTTCGCTCCTCATCGACGTCAGCCTCGCGCCCGCGGGCAGCACCGTCACCCCCGTCGACCCGAGCGAGCCCGTCACCGGCGAATGGCCCAGCTTCCGCGGAAATGTGAGCAACAACGGCGTCACCTCCGCGAAAACGCCCATCTCCAAGGACGAGACCGTCAAGTCCTGGTCCGTCCAGATCGGCGGCACCCCGACCCCGCCGCTGATGGTCAGCGGCAAGCTCTACGTCCTCTCCGGCAGCACCGTCAAGGCCATCGACCCGAAGACCGGCGCGGTCACCGCGACCTCCGAAACGCTCGTCGGCGCCAGCCAGTTCGGCACGAACCCCATCGCCTACGGCGACGGCAAGTTCTACATCCAGCTCGACGTGAACACGTCCGACGAGAAGGCCCACGTGCAGGCCATCGACGCCGCGACGCTCAAGAGCGTCTGGGTCTCCGAGGGCTTTGAAGGCCAGCTCATCTCGCCCATCACCTACCACAACGGCTACATCTACACCGGCACGTGGCAGCAGGAGGAGAAGGCCGGCACCTACTTCTGCCTCTCTACCACCGACGAGGATCCGGGCAGCACCACTGAGACCAAGCAGACCAGCTGGACCATCTCGAAGGCCGGCGGCTTCTACTGGGTCGGCGCCTACGCGACGGACAATTACGTCATCTTCGGCTCCGACAACGGCAAGGGCGGCTCCACCGAGTACGGCTCCACCCTCTACAGCGTCAACGCGAAGACCGGCACCGTCATCGACACCGAGACGAACCTCATCGGCGACCTCCGCTCCGCCGTCGTGAAGTCCGGCAGCTACGTCTACTTCACCTCCAAGGCCGGTTACCTCTACCGCGCAGCGGTGAGCAACGCCGGACAACTGGGCACGCCTGAGGCGCTCAAGCTCGATGGCATGATCACGGGCACGCCCGTCGTCTGCGGCGATACCGTCTTCGTCACCTGCTCCGGCCAGACCCAGTTCCAGAGTCCCGGCAAGGTCTACGCGATCAAAGCTGACGCGGAGACCATGTCGGTGTATGATCGTGCTGCAACGACCGGCTATATCCAGTCCAGCCTCCTCGTCTCCGACGCCTACAAGGCAGGCGAAGGCAAGCTCTACATCTACGGCTCCTGCAACGAGGAGAACGGTACCATCAACTTCTTCAAGTACGACGTCGCGAACCACACCTTCGACACCGGCGTGACGAAGGAGCTCTACACGCCGACGGGCGCAGAAAAGCAGTATAATCTCTGCAGCCTGATCTGCGACGCCCGCGGCACGCTCTACTTCAAGAACGACTCCGGCTACCTCACCGCCCTTGCCCGCGAGGTCATCGAGACCGATGTGAGCAAGGTCGAGGACATGATCGACGCGCTCTTCCCGATCACCGACGACAGTCTCACTGCCATCAAGCAGGCACGCCGCTACTACGAAGCCCTCGGTGACAAGAAGAGCGAGGTCACCAACCTTACCTCGCTCGAACGGGCCGAAGCCGAGTATCAGCAGCGCCTGACCAACAAGCGCCAGACCGCGCTCGACGATCTCAAGAAGATCTACGACGCGAAGGACACCAAGGACTTCACCACCAGGGGCCTGCAGAAGCTCAAGGAGGCCTATGAAGAGGGCGTCCGGAACATCAACAACGCCGACGACTGCAAGCTGGTCGAAAGCAGCTTCAACGCAGCCGCGGAGAAGATCAACAAGCTCAACGGCAAGGATATCACGGTCACCTTCCGCCTCATCGGCGCGCTGCAGGCCACGCAGGACGTCAACCTGACGAAGGACAGCTACCTGCCCGAATACGTGACCTGGATCCCCACCACCTCCTACGACCTGCAGGAGGATGCCACGGTCTACGATCTTTACACCAAGGCCATCGGCGAGGCTGGTCTGCGCTCCATCGGCGAGGAGAACGACTATGTCCGCACGATCTACGCCCCGTCCTGCCTCGGCGGCTACGCCCTGAGCGAGTTCACCAACGGCGCGCGCTCCGGCTGGATGTTTGCCGTGAACGGCGTTTTCCCGAACTACGGCGCATCGGACTGCACCGTGCAGGACGGTGATTCCATCCGCTGGCTGTATACCTGCGACCTCGGAAGCGACCTTTCCTGAATATGCCTCCCATGCGGCGCATCCCGAACCGGATGCGCCGCTTTTTGTGTGCTGAGGCATGGTAGGGGAGCGGCATGCCTCGCCCCTACAAGGCGCTATCCCGGTCACGAAAAACTGCCCGGCGCTTTCGCGCCGGGCAGCCATTTTCTTATGTGCGGGACATCAGCGGGTCCTAGCGATCTCGATGGTGTTCGTCTTTTCCTTCAGGACAAGGACATCGCCGGTATCCGTGCTGATGTGGGCCAGATCAGCCTGCGTCAGCTTGTAGTCGTCCGTTCCGGTGGCGACCACCGTGCCCCACATCATGAGGTTACCGGTGATCACAACGTCGTGGTCGAGCGCGCCGCCGATGGTCACATAGCCGTCAGAGGTCTTGCTGAGGTTGCCGTCTTCATCGCTCTTGGAGTTGCGCAGGTAGATATCGCCGTTCAGCTCCGCGGTCTGGCCTGCAGGCGTGGGATTCAGAACGATGCTCGCCGTGGCGTCGCCGTTGACAGCCGCGAGATAGCCGATGTCGTTCTTCATCGTGATATTGCGGAACCTGCCGCCGTTGATCTCGATGGTCACGAACTTCATGGCATGCAGCAGGCCATAGGTACCGGTGACATTTTCAACAAGGCAGTCGTTCACAACGCAGCGCGCCGGCACATAGGTGCTCAGAGACGTGCAGTTTCCATAGACGATCAGGCCGTTGTAGCCGGTCAGGTCATGGAACCAGCCGCCGTTGATGGTCAGCAGGGTCTCCGTCTTGCTTGCGCCGAGATTGAACACTCCGCCGCCTGCGCCGAAGATCATGTTGGCGATCTCAAAGCCGTCGTTCACAGTGACCTGTGCGCCGGAGCCGAT
>OMGA01000160.1_pt1 | contig 33246 bp, 26 predicted proteins | sample 1674211 | NCBI WGS metagenome assembly OMGA01 (sample SAMEA103958152, study PRJEB25191) | human gut metagenome | biome: human-associated habitat [ENVO:00009003]; feature: intestine environment [ENVO:2100002]; material: feces | place: Germany | collected 2013/2015
CAGAGCCAGGCCGATAGCGCCCTCAGCGGCGGCGAAGGACTCGTGACCGGCGAGGAAGGCAAAGCACTTCGACTCGTCGGAGAGCAGCATCGCGCCGAGATTGCCGTGACCGAGACCGACCTTGCGGTCCTCGGCGACGGAGCCGGGAACGGTGAAGGCCTGGATACCCTCGCCGATGATGGCAGCAGCCTCAGAAGCGGACTTGGCGCCACGCTTGACAGCGAGAGCGCAGCCGAGGGTGTAGGCCCACTCGGCGTTCTGGAAGGCGATGGACTGGGTGTTGTTGACGATCTCACGCGGGTTGAAGCCCTTGTCGGTGCAGATCCGCAGAGCTTCCTCGAGGGAGGCGATGCCGTTGTCGGCGAGGCACTTGTTGATCTTGTCAGCGCGGCGCTCGTAACCTTCGAACGTAACAGTCATAGTTATTTCCCTCCCTTTCTACTCGTGAACCGGGAACACGCTGGCGACGGAGTGAGTCTCCTCGTCGGTGCGCGGGTCGATGTACTTGGCAGCGTTCTCCCACTGACCATAGTGGCCCATAGCGCCAGCGATGGCCTCCTCGGGGGTCTTGCCGGCCTTGACGGCGTCGGTGAACTTGCCGAGGTTCAGGAACTCGAACGCGATGATCTCGTTCTTGTCATTGAGAGCCATGCGGGTGACGTAGCCCTGAGCGAGCTCGAGGTAACGAGCGCCCTTGGCCTTGGTGCCGAACATGGTGCCGACCTGAGAGCGAAGGCCCTTGCCGAGGTCGTCGAGGGAGGCGCCCACGGGCAGGCCGCCCTCGGAGAACGCGGTCTGGCTGCGGCCGTAAACGATCTGCAGGAAGATCTCGCGCATAGCGACGTTGATGGCGTCGCAGACGAGGTCGGTGTTGAGGGCCTCGAGGATGGTCTTACCGGGAAGGATCTCGGAAGCCATGGCGGCAGAGTGGGTCATGCCCGAGCAGCCGATGGTCTCAACGAGGGCCTCCTCGATGATGCCGTCCTTGACGTTCAGCGTGAGCTTGCAGGCGCCCTGCTGAGGTGCGCACCAACCCACACCGTGCGTAAGACCGGAGATGTCGGAAATCTCCTTAGCCTGGACCCACTTGCCCTCCTCGGGGATGGGTGCGGGGCCGTGGTATGCACCCTTGGCAACGGGGCACATGTTCTCCACTTCCTGTGAGTACTGCATGCCTCTCCTCTCTATCGTGTTGGCGTCCCGTCTGGGGGTCGTGGCTGGCGATTGCCGGGCGACCCTTTGAAAGGGACATGACATGCAGCCCCTATAATACCGCGAAATGCACGGAATATTCGGCGAACGGCTCAGTTTTCGTAGCGAGAAGCGCGGAACTTTCAATTGAAACGATTTAACTGAGAATAATTCATTAGAAGCGCGTGTCTTATATTTGTCGTTTTTGGTCAGCTTGCGGAAACCTCGCATTGTCCGACCTGCGCCGAAGTGCCGTTCGCCGGTTGTTTACTGCCATTTGCCGTGCGCGGATGCCATTTTACGTGTTTGTTTTGATAGTACGCTTCAATCGTGGTGTATTGGAAGGCGCAAGTTGTTGCCGCTGAAGGGGGTGCCGTGCAGCGCGTTTGGAGAACGGTCACCGGCTTTTACCATGTTTGTGCCCGTGGCACCGGAAAGCAGATCATCTTTGAGACCGATGACGACCGGTGGGAGTTTTTGGAGCTAATGCGCGACTGCTGCCGTGATGCCGGCGTGACGGTCGTGGCGTGGTGCCTTATGAGCAACCATGTGCACCTGGTACTCGCGGATTATGAGGACGCGATGAGTGCAGCCATGCAGCGGCTGCTGTTGACGTATGCTCGTCGGTTCAATAAGCGCACTGGGCGAGCTGGATGCCTGTTTCGTGAGCGTTTTGAGCGGCGCTCGCTCGATACCGACTGGCAGGTGATGGAGTCTATTCGCTCCGTTCACGCCTGTTCGCAGAAGGCTGGCATGAGCCTAATCGAGCGTTATCCCTGGAGCAGTTTTGCGGAGCATCTACGCGCTTACGACAGTGGCGCGGCAGATGCTACGAGGGGATTTTCCGATCCTTCTTGCGTGCTTGAGCTTTTCGGTTCTGCCGAGGGCTTTATTGCCTATTCGCTTTCGACGCCCGACGGCGGCGAGCCAGCGCTGTGCGATATGAAAGAGACGGAGTGGGAACGGCACGCCTTTGCCGACAAATTGGCGAAGGGGCTCGGGGTTTCGCTCCACGGGGTTAAAGCTGCGCCGTCGGCGCAGCGCGATACCGTTATTGTTGGATTGCACGATGCCGGTTTCACGGTGCGTCAGATTGAGCGGTATACCGGGATTGGCAAAAGTACCGCCTCTCGTATTGTGCGTACTTATGCGCAGGTGGACGCGCAGGCCGAGGGCTCGAAATAAAGGCAGAAAAGAAAATGGCCGAATCACGAAAGTTAAGCGATTCGGCCAACAGAATTCTTCAGATTCGAGACAAATATTACTGATTATTTTGCCCTTCGAGCATGCCGTCGAGGGTGCGCCAGGCGAGCTCGGCGCATTTGACGCGGGCAGGCATGTGTGAGATGTCCTGGAGCTGGGCGGCCTCGTCCAGGTCTTCCAGGTCTTCCTCGGAGAGCTGCTCGCCACGGATCATGGCGAGGAAGAGCCCGGCCAAGCGGCGTGCCTCCTCGACCGTCTCGCCGGTGATGAGGTCGGCCATGATGTCGGCGCTGGCCTGGCTGATGGCACAACCGTGACCGGTAAAGGAGGCTTCCTCGATCACGCCGTTCTCGACACGCAGCTGCAAGGTGAGCTCGTCGCCGCAGCTGGGGTTGATGCCGTCGTGCTCGTGCGTGGGGGCATCCATCTCGTACTTGTAGTCGGGGTGCGAGTTGTGCTCCATAAACGTGGTGGAGGTGTACAGATTACCCATTGAACGTGCTCCAAACGTGATGCAGGCCGGCGATGAACTTGTCGATGTCGGCCTTGTCGTTGTAGAAGGCCACGCTGGCGCGGCAGCAGGCGAGGTTCTCGACGCCCAGCCAGGTGAGCAGCGGCTGTGCACAGTGGTGACCGGCGCGGATGCAGACGCCGTCCATGTCCATGATGCTCGCGACGTCGTGCGGATGGATGCCCTTGACGTTAAAGCTCACAACGCCGTGGTGGTTGTCCCAATAGATGGAGCCGATAATCTGGACAAAGTCGAGCTGCATGAGCTCGCCCATCAGGTAGTGGACGAGTGCCTGCTCGCGTGCCTGGATGTTTTCGTAGCCAACCGTGTTGACGAGGTAGTCGAGAGCGGCGCCTGTGGCGAAGATGCCGGCGGCGTCCTGCGTGCCGGCCTCGAACTTCTCGGGGACGGGCGCCCAGACGGCGTCCTGCTCGGTGACCGAGTCGATCATCTCGCCGCCGGTAAGCATGGGCGGCATGGCGTTGAGCAGGTCCATCTTGCCCCACAGCACGCCGATGCCCATGGGGCCCATGGCCTTGTGCGCGCTAAAGGCAAAGAAGTCGGCGCCCAGATCGGCCACGTTAACCGGCATGTGCGGCAGCGACTGCGCGCCGTCGACGACCAGATAGCCGCCGTACTTGTGTACGAGCTTGCCGAGGTTCTTGACCGGGTTCTCGACGCCCAGCACGTTAGAGACCTGACCCACGGCCAAGATCTTGGTCTTGGGGCCCACCTTGGACAGAACCTCCTCGGTGGTGAGCTGGCCGGTCTTGGTGGGGTAGAGATAGACGAGTTTGGCACCGGTTTCGCGGCAGACCTGTTGCCACGGGATTAGGTTGGAGTGGTGCTCCATGATGGTGATGACGACCTCGTCGCCCGGCTCGAGGACTGTGGGCGCAAAGCTCTTGGCGATCAGGTTGAGCGACTCACTCGTGTTGCGGGTGAAGACGACCTCGTTGGCCTGGGAAGCGCCGATGAGGTCGGCGATCTGCTGGCGCACCTTCGCGATAGCCTCGGTGGCCTCGACGGACAGCGAGTACAGGCCGCGCAGCGGGTTGGCGTTCATGCGCTGGTAGAAGTCGCGCTCGGCGTCGAGCACGCAGGCGGGGCGCTGCGCGGTGGCAGCGCTATCGAGGAAGGCGATCTCGGGGTGTTGCTGGAACAGCGGGAACTGCGCCTTGTAGGGGTTGGTCTCGATGTCGACGGTAGGCCAGCCGCGCGAGGCCTCATCGCTGGCGTCGAGCTCCATAGGCTCCGGTGCGGTACAGGTATCGCATTTAACGTGCTCGGTGTCGATCATGCGAGCTCCTCCTCAAAGTTATCAATCAGGTTGTTGCCCAAGCGGACGACGGCGTCGCGGGTGCGCTCGTCGGTCGCGGAAAGCGCGGCGTCCTCCAGCTTGGCGCGGATGAACAGGTCCTCGGCGGCGTTTTGGTCAAGGCCGCGGCAGGCGAGGTAGAACAGCTGCTCGTCGCGGACGTGACCGATGGTGGCGCCGTGATTGCCGGCGACGTCGTCCTCGTCGCACAGGATGACGGGGACGGTCTTGTTGTCGACGCCCTTGTTGGCCAGCAGCACGGTTTCGCGCTCGGTGCCGACGGCGCCCTTGCAGCCGTGCACGAGGTCGATGGTGCCGCGGTAGACCTTCTTGGACGTGCCGGTCAGCACGCCGTTGGCGTCGATCTCACACTCGGTCTTGCGGCCGCGGTGGCGCAGCTCGTAGTTAAAGTCGCGCACCTGCTCGCGGGCACCTAGGTAATCGGTATCGATCGTTACCTTGGCGGTGTCGCCCAGAAGGTCGCCGGCAAGGCCGGTGGCGCTGGCGCCGGCACCCAGGACGGTGTGCTGCACGTTGACGCGCGCGCCCTCGTCCAAGAACAGCCCGGTGTCGTCAAGCGCGATCCAGCTATCGTCGAGCGTCTGCGCGCAGGTCACGTTGACGGTGGCGTACTCGTGAGCGCACACCCGCAGCACGGAGCCCACGACGCCCTGGCCGTTGACAGGGGAGTCTAGGGCTAGAGCGAGGTCGAGCGTTGCCTGCGGACGGGCGACGACATCGATAGCGGCGATGGCCGCGGCGGCGTCGACACCGCTCACGCGCGCACTAACAGTGGCGTGCTGGTATGCGGGCACGTCGATGACGATGCGCTTGGTGGCATGGTCGGCCAGGTAGGTGTAGGCGGCCTCGCCCATGCCGGTCTCGAAGGCTTCGGCAGGGGAGAGTTCCTCTTCGAGCTTGATGGCGCCGGCCTGGTAGACGGAGGTTGCGGGCACGTCGAGCTCGGTCTCGGGCGTGATGCGGGCGCGGTCGGCGGCGTCGCCGGGGGCGGAGGCACGGCGCTCGGGGAAGCGCTCGGCCATGGCTTCCATGGCGGCATCGAAGGCTTCGTCCGTGCCGGCAAACTGCTCGTCCAGGCCCTCGACCTCAACGGCCTCGGCGGGGGCGGCGGCAAGCTCGTCCGAAAGCTCGAGCTTGGTCTGGTTCATCTTGAGCCAGCCCCAAGTGGCGGCAGGCATCGCATTAACCTGCTCGAGCGTGGTAACAGCGGTGTTCGTGGTCTGTTTCATTATCCGATCGCTCCTTCCATCTCGAGCTTGATCAGGTTGTTCATCTCGACGGCGTACTCCAGCGGCAGCTCCTTGGAGACCGGGTTGGCAAAGCCGTTTACGATCATGGTGCGGGCCTCTTCCTCCGAGATGCCGCGGCTCATCAGGTAGAACACCTTGTCGTCGCCGATGCGGCCGATGGTGGCTTCGTGGCCGATGTCGACGTTCTTGGCGCGGATGTCCATGGCGGGGATGGTGTCGGAGCGGCTCTGGTCGTCGAGCATGAGCGACTGGCAGCTCACGGTTGCCTTGGAGCCCTCGGCCTTGGGCGTGGCAACGATGGAGCTGCGGAAGGTCTGGATGCCGCCGCTCTTGGAGATGCCCTTGGTCTCGACGGTCGCCGAGGTCTCGGGCGCGTTGAGTACGACCTTGCAGCCGGTATCGAGGTTCTGGCCGGCGCCGGCAAAGGTGATGCCGGTAAAGCTCGAACGGGCGCGGCGGCCGTTGAGCACGCTCATGGGATAGAGGTAGCCCACGTGGCTGCCGAAGGAGCCGCTGATCCACTCGATGTCGCCGTCCTCGTCCACGCGCGCACGCTTGGTGTTGAGGTTGTACATGTTCTTGGACCAGTTCTCGATGGTCGAGTAGCGCAGGTGCGCGCGCTTGCCCACAAAGAGCTCGACGGCGCCGGCGTGGAGGTTGGCCACGTTGTACTTGGGTGCGGAGCAGCCCTCGATAAAGTGCAGGTCGGCATCGTCCTCAACGATGATGAGCGTGTGCTCAAACTGGCCGGCGCCCTTGGCGTTGAGGCGGAAGTAGCTCTGCAGCGGGAAATCGAGCTTGGTGCCCTTGGGCACGTAGACAAACGAGCCGCCCGACCATACGGCGCCGTGCAGGGCCGCAAACTTGTGGTCGGTGGGCGGGATGAGCGTCATAAACTTCTCGTGAATGAGCGGCTCCCACTGCGGGTCGTGCAGGGCCTCCTCGATGCCGGAATAGACGATGCCCATCTTGGACGCCGTGTCCTGCATGTTGTGGTAGACCAGCTCGGAGTCGTACTGCGCGCCGACGCCCGCCAGGTAGCTGCGCTCGGCCTCGGGGATGCCCAAGCGCTCAAAGGTGCTCTTGATGTCGTCGGGCACCGACTCCCAGTCGTGCTTTTGGTCGGTGTTGGGCTTGACGTAGGTGACGATGTTGTCCATGTCCAGGCCCTCGATGGAGGGGCCCCACGTCGGGTCGGGAAAACGATTGAAGATCTCGAGGGACTTTAAGCGCAGGTCGAGCATCCACTGCGGCTCGTCCTTCTTTGCGCTGATCTCGCGCACGATGTCGGGCGTGATGCCGGCGTCGAGGCGCTCGAATCCCTCCTCGCCATAGGTGAAGTCGTAGAGGCTGCGGTCGATGTCCGCGACCTCGGTGCGGTTCTTGGTCATTGCGTTGCCCCTTTACGCCTGCTGCTCGGCAGCGGCGGCCTCGGCCTGGGCGCGCTGCTCGGCGGCCTCGCGCTCGAAGGTCTCAAAGCCGTTCTTGTCGATCCAGGGGATGAGCGAGGCGTCGTCCTCGCGCACGATGTGGCCCTTGACCATAACGTGGACGCGGTCGACATCCAGATGCTCCAGGATGCGCGTGTTATGCGTGATGATGAGCATGGAGCCGTCGCAGCTCTTGCGGTAGGCGTCCATGCCGTGGCTGACGGTGGACAGGGCGTCGACGTCCAGGCCTGAGTCAGTCTCGTCCAGGATGGCGAGCTTGGGCTGCAGCAGCAGAAGCTGGAGCATCTCGACCTTCTTTTTCTCGCCGCCCGAGAAACCTACGCCCAGCTCGCGGTTGAGGTAGGCGGTGTCCATGTTGAGCTCGGCCGCGAGCTCCTTGACGCGACGGCGGAACTCCTTGCCCTTCATCTCCAGTCCGGGGCGGCCGGCGATGCTGGCGCGCAAAAAGCTCGACAGCGGCACGCCTGGGATCTCGACCGGGGCCTGGAAGCTCAGGAACAGGCCGGCGCGCGAGCGCTTGTCGGTGGTGAGCTCGGTGATGTCCTGGCCGTCAAAGACGATGCGGCCGTTGTTGACGGTGTAGACGGGGTCGCCCATGACCAGGTGGCCGAGGGTGGACTTGCCGGCACCGTTGGGTCCCATCAGCACGTGGGTCTCGCCGGCGGCGACGTTGAGGTTGACGTTGCGGAGGATGGTCTTCTCGTCCACGGAGGCGGTCAGACCTTCGATGGAAAGCAGCGGATTTGCGCTCATGCTGTCCCTCTCTGTACATGGTGTACTCATAGGTGTACTAAACCCTAGGAATCTTCTCGGAATAAAGTTACTATGGGTTCGGCGTTAGTCAAGGGAAAACCCGACTAATCCACTCGACTTTTTAGATGCGGGACATAATAATCAGGTTTGTTTGCCCCGCGTGCATAAGATTTGGGACAAACACTCCTGGCTTTTTGTCCCAGGAACAACGGGAGGGTAGGTATGCTCATTTCTTCTAAGGGCCGCTATGCCCTCCGACTGATGATCTATATCGCAGCGCTTGGTGACACCGAGGGCAAGATTGCCCTGCGCGAGGTCGCCGACCGAGAGCATATCTCACAAAAGTATTTGGAGCAGCTGGTTCGTCCGCTTATGAAGGCGGGCCTGCTTAAGAGCGTACGCGGTAAGGGCGGCGGCTATATGATGGCCAAGGACCCGGCCGAGGTGCGCGCCGGCGACATCCTGCGTGCCGTCGAGGGCAGCACGGCTCCGGTGGCGTGCGATGGCATCGACAACAGCTGTACCCGCAGCGACCTTTGCTCGACCGTCAGGTTTTGGCGCGGTCTGGACGACGTGATCGAAAAGTATGTCGACGGCGTGACGTTGGCCGACTTAGCCGCCGTCCCCGAGATCAACTTCGATATCAAACTGTAGCCCGAGCGCAATTCCTTAAGATTTCGCGGAGGATTGTTGCCGTTTACCGATGGGTTGTTGTGCAACAAACGGGGAGCTGTAATACTGAATCCATCTTTGCAAACTGCACTTTAACTATACCAATGCAGGGAGGATCTATGCAGCCCAAGCATTCCGCAATTGTCGCGGGCCTGACGTTGGCACTTTCGTTTGGCACCGTTGCCGCGCCTGTGACTGCTGTTGCCGAGGAGCCCACGCCGGGCGTTGCCTCGGATGCCACCGATATCGATAAGGGCCTTTACACCCAGCAGTCCTTCTCGGGCGTGTTGAGGTCGGTTCAGGGTGTTTCGTTTGTCAACGTGACCGCCGAGATGAAGTACTTCACCAAATACGAGAGCCACGGCAACTATAGTCAGGGCTTTTCGTATGGCGACGGCTATAACGCGCTGGGCTATTACCAGTTCGACCGTCGTTGGTCGCTCATTCCGTTTATGAAGCAGGTCTACAACTACGATTCTGCTAAGTACGGCATGCTTAAGGCCGCGATCGATCGCGGCAGCGAGATTTCCAACGCGAACAACCCCATGTATGCGAACGGCCAGCTCACTGAGCTGGGTCGTATTGCGCAGGAAGCCTTCCAGGGTGCTTATAGCACCGACCCTGCTGAGTTTTCGGCTCTGCAGGATGCCTATGCGTATAACTCGTACTATGCGGTGACCGAGGCGTGGCTCAAGAGTGCTCTCGGCATTGACATCTCCGGCCGTGCTGACTGCGTCAAGGGTATGGTGTGGAGTATCACCAATATGTGCGGCACCGGTGGCTGCCAGGACTTTTTCCGTTGGGCAAACCTTTCCAACAGCATGACCGACCGTGAATTTGTGACGGCGCTTTCCAACAGCGTGGTTGATAACGTGGCGCGCAAGTATTCGAGTCAGCCTCAGTACCATGAGGGATGGAAGAATCGCTATAAGAACGAGCTCAAGGACTGCCTGGTCTACATTACCGAGGACGAGGCTGCCGCGGCAACGCCTGCAGATCCCAAGCCCGCGCCGGCGCCCGGTCCGAGCATGGCGCCCACTGCTCCCGCCACACCGACGCCTGGTACCGATGGCGGTGCGGGCGCCGATAACGATACAGATGCGCCTACGACTGATGCGGGCAGCGATGATGCCGGTAACGGCGGGGCTGCGTCTGGTGGCACTGCTTCCGGTGATACCTCTGGTGATTCGTCAAATTCTGATACCGGCGGCGCTGAGGGCGGCTCGACTTCTGGCTCTACCGATGCGGACGCTTCTAGCGGCGCTGGCGATTCCTCTGCCGGTGCTGGGTCCTCTAACGGTTCTGGCTCCGATGCTACCGAGGGTGGTTCGAGCGAGGGCTCCAATGCCGGCGATTCCTCGTCGGATAATAAGCCTTCTGCCGGCGAGCAGCTTGGCTCCATGCTTGGATCGTCTTTGATGGCGGGCATCAACGGCGGCTCTTCTTCTGACGAGGGAACGTCTGAGCAGGGTTCCGGCTCCAATGCCAACGGTGCTGCCGATGCTTCCGCCGGTGCGGGCGCGAAACAGTCCGACGCCGATGTTCAGAAGACCGGTGACAAGGGCAGCGGTACGACCACCATGACGACTGCCACACCAAACACGACCAAGGCCTTGGGCGGTAACATGCCCAGGACGGGCGACCTCATCGTTATGGCGAGCCTTGCCAGCGCAAGCTTGGCCACGCTGGGTGCCACGTCTATTGTGAGTGGCAAGCATAAGCTCGATCAGCAGAATAAGGCTGCTGGTGAGGACGGTTCTGGGGAGTAGCCTCTCGGCTGTCAGATAACTAAAGAGTTGGGACGGGGTCCGGTGCTGCTGCATCGGACCCTGTTTTGTTGTGCAACGATTAGTTATGCCCCCTCACACCCCATGTTGCTACCGTTGCCCGATCTGTTTGCGTACCGACATTAGTACGCGTGAGGCGGTCATTACAATTGGCATCATGCTGCGATTTAGGGGGAACTTTTGGTGTCTGAACAGGCAAATAATGGTTGTGCTGCCGGCTTTGGCGTGCGTCTAATCGGCTGTACCGACGATGTGGTTTTGCCCATCGGCATGCACGACTATGCGGAGGCTCTTGGTTGCTGCACACTGGTCGACAAGACCATGTTTATTGCCGATGTGCTGGATTGCGATGCGTCCGTTATGGTGTGCTGCCGACCCGAGGGTTTTGGCAAGAGCATGAACTTGTCGATGCTCAAGGCTTTTCTGGAACGTCCCGTAGTCGGTCGCGCCGGTCGGAGCTTGTTTGCCGGTGCTCAGATTTGGGATACGGATGGCGGGCACTATCGGGACGAGTACGCTTGCTATCCGGTGATATCGCTGGACTTTTCTGGCGCTGCGAGGCGTGGCACCGCTGTTGCCGACGTCGTGCGCGATGCTCTTTCGGACGAGTGCACTCGCCTGTTGGCGCTCTTGGAGGCTCCGGATTTAGCTCGAGATAAGGTGCGTCACATCGAACGTGTTGCGCGTGGCGTGGCAAGCGAGGCCGAGGTTGCCTCGGTGCTTGGTGTGCTCATTGAGCTACTGGAGATGGCCTGCGATGAACAGGTCGTATTGCTCGTTGATGGGTACGACGCGGCATGGTCGCGCCGTGCGAGCGCGAGGGGTGCTTCCGACGCCGGTCCGGCGGAGCTGCTTGACCGTGTGCTGTTCGACGCCGTTGCCTCTACGCGCGATTCGTTGCGGCTGACGTGTCTGATGGGGGAGCATCCCGGTCCTGCTGAAGCGGCGCTTTCTTCGTGCAGTTGCTCGTATTGTCTTTCGACGCCGCTCTCGACGTGGTGCGACCGTTGGTTCAGCTTTTCGGATGCCGAGGTCGAGGCTCTGTTGAGTCATGCTGGACGCGAGGAATACCTGGATGATGCGCGTGAATGGCTCGAGGGATATCGGTTTGGCAGGGCCTATTGCTCGAGCCCGGCGCGTGTGATCGGTTTTCTGGACCGGGGCTGCACGGCGCCTGTGCGAACCGATCTGTATGGGTATGCTGATTGCCTGAGTAGGGTAGTTGCCGGGTGGAATCTCGACCGCCTTTCGGTCTTGTTTGATTTGCTCGAGGCCCATGGGTGCGTTGATGTCCTGCTTTGTTTGGGCGCTGCGGGGCCAGAGGCCTCGTCTGACGACGGCCTGTGGACTGAGCTGTATTTGTCCGGTTTTCTCACGACGGATATGACTGAGGAGCCGGAGCATGTTAGTCGCCCCCGTGCTCTGCGGTTGCCCAATAATGAGCTTCGCCAGGCCTTGCGTCTGGTGATTATTGAGTGGTTTGAGTGTGCTGCCGAAGACATTCGGGACGTCGATGCGTTTCGAGACGGGTTGTGCCGTGGGGACGAGGGCGCGGTGAGACAGGCACTAGACCGCATTCTGGGAGATGCGGAAATCGGTGCGACCAACCCAGATGCGGCACTGCCATATCACCTGCTCTTGCAGGGACTCTGCTTTGGCTTGCCGGGCTATGCCAATCCTGCCTCGAGGCGAAAGCGCGGCGCGGATCGCTGGGACATCCAGGTTTTTCCTACGGGCGCTGTGTTTGACGTGGCGGACATGATCGGCATGCTCGACGAGCGCCCGCTGATAACGATCAACATGATGTACGACCCCGGTGTGGACGAGCTGGGCCTGGAGCTGCTGGCCGTTCAGGCACTGCTCGACTTAGAGCGCGACGGCATCGACAAAATTCGTGTACCGCGACCCGGTGTGGGCCGTATGCGCTGGGGGTTTGGGTTTGACGGGCGACACGTGGCTGCGGTGTGCCAGCGGTTGTAGGGGCAGGCGATGCTGCAGGGGTGCCCGCTACTCTGCGTCCTTCATGGGCGGCATGGGCTTCCAGTCGGGGTCCTTGATGATCTTGCGGGCGTCCTTCATGCCGCGGCGCAGCGCCGGAATGCCGGTCTTAAAGCACTTATCGACTGCAGCCAGGCGAATGAATTCCTTGCAGAAGGTCGCGGCGTTGCCCAGGCGGAACAGAATGGGGCGGTAGTCGCCGTAAATCTGCATGTAGCGGGCCAAAAAGCCGCGATTGCGCATGATGTAGTAGCGGTTGGTGTCGCTCGTGGAGTTGAGCTGGCGTTTGCCGGCGATGTCCCAGTTGGAGACGGCGCGGGCGCGCTTGAGCACCACGTCGGCAACCACGGCGGCGGGGAAGTGCTGGCTGGCCACGTAGCCGTAGCAGGCATCGTCGCCGTAGATGAAAAAGCGTGCATCGGGCAGGCCGATCTTATCGACTACGCGACGGGAGAACAGGCCGCCTTCAAAGCACAGCTGGTTCATGGCGCGGTAGCCCTCGGGGCCCAGGTCCCACTTAGCGATGGGGTTGGGGATACCAAGCGAAAGGATGAGCTGGTACTGCCAAAAGAAGGCGCCACCGTCGAAGTCCAGGCGCGAACCCTGGATGACGTCGTAGCGGTCCGTCCACTTGGCCAGGCGCTCAATGCCCTCGGGGATAACGAGCACGTCGTCGTCCATCACCCAGAACCACTGGGCGCCCAGGTCATAGGCGCATTTAGTGCCGGCGGAAAAGCCGCCCGCGCCGCCGCCGTTTTCGAGCTGTGGAGCGTAGATGACGCGGTCGGTGCCGCCCTTTGCATCGGGCTGATCGGCGTCGATGCCCCACAGGTTGGCGAGGCGCTCGCTGAATGCGGCGCACATGGCCTCGGTCTCGCGCGAGTTCTCGTTATCGACAATCACGATGCGCCAAGGAGTGGCCGTAAGCTCGGTCATGGAGTCGAACAGGTTGCCCAAGAGCTCCTGGCGCTTATAGGTGACGACAACGATGGCGAGCTTATCGATGGGGGCGGGAAGGGTGGAGGTCATGGGGAATATATCCTTTCACGCGCGGCGGGCGAGCGCTGCGCGGAAGCTTTCGAATGCGTCCGTTGGACGGCACCTATTGTAAAGGGTCGCTGCGCCATGTTGGCAAGGTTTGAATAAAACGCAGGAACCTGCCATGGGCGTGACGGCTGTGTTACTTAACTTTGATGCGTTGATTGCTGCTTGAGGCTACGAGCGATATGGCATCTAGCTGCATCGATGATAAGAAGCGCCAACGCAAAGACGATGCCGATAGCCGTACCGGTGACGATGCATATGGCTGCTGGGTTGTTTGTGCTGACCAGTATGTTTGCAAGCGTCGTGTTGAAGACCGGACGCCAAAGGCTGCTAATGAGCGATTGCATAACGTAGAAGCCGAGAGTGGCGGCAGATAGGGTGACGATTGCGTTTGCGACGCGTGGATGGTTCGATTTGTTGTCGCGGGTTGCTGCAAAGAGCAACGAGGTGGCAGCGAGGGCGAACGAGACGAACGAGGTCGACTTATAGGAAAGCATCTCCATTGCCGACAGATTGCCGGTTGCGGAGAGTGCAGCTTCCAGGGCGATCGTGATGATCAAAACTGCTGCAAGCAAACGTTGGGCGACGGTGCGCGCTTTGTGCGGGGTTGTCGTCCCGGTATAGTCGCGGAGCAGCCCTCCCATCAAAAAGGCGACAACGTAGGTGACGGCGCTCATGACCTTTTGGAGCCAAGAAAACTCAGCGCTGTTTGCCGAGCATTGCGTCGCTAGATGGCCATTGACAATAAAAACGAGGACGCCGACGGCGACGACCGCTACTGTGTAGCTTTTCCTACCGAGCCGGTTTTTAGCCAGCCCAAACAACGGCGCCATGCAGACCGTGGCGGCGTAGACCCAGATAAACTCAAGCCCCAGCGTGCACCAATAGTGCGTGTGAAAGGAGACATCGGGAATGGGGGAGAAGGCTGTGGACCATGCGAGCGCCACGAGGCAATAAAACGCGGTGGGCAAGATAACCTTGCCGAGGCGCTGAGTTGTTCGTTGCATCTGCGACTTCCACGTTGCCCCATCGCTCCAGGCCTGTGCAGCCGATGCGATGAGGAAGTATCCCGAGATCATAAAGAAGACCTCGTTGGCCCAGCAGCCCAGCAGGTTGATAAAACCGAGCACGCCGGAATAGGGGAACGTCGCAAGTGGGACGTATTCCACGGCGCCGGTCCAGACAGCTTCGAAGGTCCATTGAAACGTGTGGAATATCGCGATGCCAGCGACCGCGATCAAGCGCAACGCTTCGATGGATATGTTGCGTGCGGCTTTGGGCTGCATGACGTCCTTTCGTTTCGGTTCGCCTCTGCGGGCTCCATAGATTATATATACGCCCGCGGGCGGGACGACCCTTTGATACCATTAACGGCAGGTAATTCCTAAGGAGCACATTTGTCTACTAATTCCTCTGGCAGCCCTGTCCTGTCGCTGCTTATTCCCATCTACAACGTTGAGCGCTACCTGCGCGAGTGCCTCGATTCCGCCGTGGCGCAGACACTCAAGGATATTGAGATCATCTGCATTAACGATGGGTCGACCGACAACTCTCCGGCGATAATCCGCGAGTATATGCAGCGCGACGCGCGCGTGAAGATGATCGACAAGGCCAACAGCGGCTACGGCGACTCGATGAACCGCGGGCTCGATATGGCGCGCGGTAAGTACGTGGGCATTCTGGAATCCGATGACTTTATGGCGCCCGACGCCCTCGAAAAGCTTGTCTCGGCTGCCGATAGCAATAACGCCGACTTTGCAAAGGCGAACTTTGACTTCTACTGGTCTAAGCCCGAGGAGCGCCGCTCGCTGCACGAGATGTTTAAGGCAAAAGACTGTGACAAGCCGGTGCACCCGAGTGACACGACGCAGTTCTTTAGGCAAAAGCCGTCGATTTGGTCGGCCGTGTACCGTCGCGATTTTCTTGAGCGCAACGGCATTAAGTTTCTGCCGACTCCGGGGGCATCCTTTCAGGACACGTCGTTTGCCTTTAAGGTGATTGCCTGTGCCGACAAGGCCGTTTACCTGCACGATGCCGTGCTTTCGTATCGTCAGGACAACGAGAACTCCTCGGTTAATTCTTCGGCTAAGGTCTTTTGCGTCAATACCGAGTATGCCGAGATCGAGCGCTGGATCCGAGAGGATTTTGCCCGCGACCACGCAAGCGATGACGTCGCGCGCATGCTCAAGTTCAATCAGCTCATTAAGTACGACTCGTATATGTGGAACTATGTGCGCTTGGCGCCTAAGTTCTATAAGGAGTTCCTGGTGCAGATGGCCAAAGAATTTCAGGCGGCCTTGGATGCGGGGGAGTTTTCACTTGACGACCTCAAGCCGTGGAAGCGTGCGAATCTCGCTGCCATCCTCAAAGATCCTGAGGACTGGGTTGACGAGCATCCGACTTTTGCGACGGATGGTGCCTTGGGACGCGCCAAGTACTACGCCTCGGTTGGAGGCCCTGGTGTGGTCGCCGCCTTCCTCATCGAATCGCTGAGGGGGTAGGTCGGTATGGGAGAGGCCTCGATTCCCAAAGCGACTATTGTCGTTCCCGTATACAACTCCGCGCACTCCATTCAGAGATGCCTCGACTCGCTGCTGGCACAGTCCGAGCGCTCGATTCAGGTTGTCTGTGTCAACGACGGTTCGGTTGACGATTCGCTGGGCGTCTTGCGTCAAATTGCGCAGGCCGACGACCGTGTGCTGGTGATTGACCAGGAAAACGCGGGCGTCTCGTGCGCACGAAATGCCGGTATCGATGCCGCCGAGGGCGAGATTGTCTTCTTTGTGGACGCCGACGATTACATCGACGCCCAGACGGTCGAGTGTGTGCTGCAGGCCATGGAGTCGTCGGATGCTGAGGCCGCCGTTTTTGGCGGCGTCTGCGAGCCGTCCGATGCCGCACCCAAGCGGGTCCAGCAACTCATGAGCCCCAAGGCGGGCACTTTTTGCGCCCGTGATCCTCAGTTACTGTTCCACGCAAATGCACAGCCCTATGCATGCCGCGCGGCTTTTTCGCGCGAGCTGCTCAATCGTGAAGGCATACACTTTGCCCCCGGCTTGGCTTTGGGTGAGGACGTTGTGTTCCAGTTTGCAGCTTACACGTTGGCCTCAAAGACCGTTGTAATGCCGGACAAGTTCTACCACTACGTGATGGAGAGCGAATCGGCGACGCACGAGTTCAACAGTGCCGAGGCCCGCGCCAAAAAGCTCGACGCACACATGAGGATGCTCGAGGAAGTTTTGGAGGATTGGGCGGTCTACGGCCTTTTAGATCTGTGCCCCGGCGAGCTGATCACCTGGTTCTTGGACCTTATCGTGTTTGATTTGGCGCGCTTGGATGTCGATGGTTTCCGGCGCGTGGCCGGTCGCGTCAATATGGATCTCACGACGTTTTTGGGAACGGAGTGGGCGGATATGCCTGCTAAGGGCGCCGTCCGCCGTGTTGCCCATAAGCTCGTTGCGGCGACCTCGGGCGTTTCGATGGCAGACGCCACGCTGTTCTATCTTTCGACCCGCGGTCTCAAGGCCTGCCTGGAGCGCTTTATCTAACTCCAAGCGCTGCCGCCCGCCGCAACTCGGCTGCTAAAATAACCCTGTTACACGCTATTCAACAGGAGGTTCTCTTGCAGAACTCTGATACCCCTAAAGTTTCGTTGCTTATTCCCATCTGCAATGTTGAGCGCTACCTGCGCGAGTGCCTCGATTCCGCCGTGGCGCAGACGCTCAAGGACATCGAGATCATCTGCATCAACGATGGCTCTACCGATAGCTCGCCGGATATCATCCGCGAGTACATGGCACGCGATGCGCGCGTCAAGATGATTGACAAGGCCAATAGCGGCTACGGCGACTCGATGAACCGCGGCCTAGAGATGGCGCGTGGCGAGTACGTGGGCATTTTGGAGTCCGATGACTTTATGTTTGAGGATTCGCTTCAAAAGCTGGTTGCCAAGGCCGACGCCGAGCATGCCGATGTCGCTAAGGGCGACTTTTACCTGTACTGGTCTGTGCCCAGCGAGCGCCGCGAGCTGTTTGGAATTATCGACGAGTATATGACGGGCGCCGCGTATCACCCCGTCGATCGCCCAGGCATTTTCTACCGCAAGCCTTCCATTTGGTCGGCCATCTATCGACGGACGTTCCTTAACGACAATCTGATTCGGTTCCTTCCCACCCCGGGTGCCTCGTATCAGGACGCAGGCTTTAACTTTAAAGTTTGGGCCTGCGCCGAGCGTGCCGCGTTTATTGCAGATCCCATTTTGTGCTATCGCCAGGATAACGAGAAGAGTTCCGTTAACTCGCCCAACAAGGTGTTTTGCGTGTGCGACGAATATGCCGAGATGCAGCGCTTTTTGGATGAACGCCCCGAGCTTAAGGCTCGGCTTCAGGGCATTTTAATGCGCATGAAGGTCGATACGTACCGTTGGAATGATGAGCGTCTGGTCGATGAACTGCGTGAGCAGTTTTGGAAGAAAGCCTCGTCCGAGCTCAAGGCCGATTGGGATGCCGGTCGCTTTGACCTGTCGCTCTTCGACCCGCGCGGCGAGACCGACTTGCGCCTGATGGTCAAGTCGCCTCGTGCCTATATCGATTCGCGCTTTGATTTTAAGAAGCCGGGCAAGCTCAATACGTTTAAGCACTACTTTAAGATCGGCGGCCTGCCGCTGGTCTGGCGTGTGCTGACGTATCAGCGCGCCTACGGCGATAACCCGCATCCCGACGGCGTGCCGACGGCACAGTAGGAGCGCGTGATTATGGCTACCCCTAAGATTTCCGTCGTCGTTCCCATCTACAAGGTGGAGGAGTGCCTGGCATGGTGCCTGGACTCCCTACTCGCGCAGGATATGCCCGGTTGGGAAGGTGTGCTGGTTAACGATGGCTCGCCGGATGGTTCGCGCGACATCGCTGCCGCCTATTGCGAAAAGGATACGCGCTTTAAGCTTGTCAATAAGCCCAACGGTGGTCTGTCGAGCGCCCGCAATGCAGGTATCGCAGCGTCCTCGGCTCCTATCGTCGCGTTTTTGGATTCCGACGACCGCTTTACGTCCGATGCGTGCCGTGTAATCGTCGATGCCTTTGAGCGTGAGGATTGCGACGTTTTGACCTTTGGCGCGAATCCGTATCCTCTGGAGGCGGGGTATCCGTGGCTTAACTATGTGCTGAGCCCGCGCGATGTTTCGTTTGAGGGCTATAGCTCCGACCTGCTGTTTAAGGAAGCGTCTCGCCCCTTTGCATGGCGCACCGCTTGCAAGCGCGCTTTTTTGCTGGGCAACGGGATCGTGTTCGATGAAACCGTTAAGTATGGCGAGGATCAGGTCTTTGATTTTGCCGTCTATGGTCGTTCGCGCAAGACTGCGCTTATCTCGAACAAGCTGTACGACTATCGCGTGGCCCGCAAGGACTCGCTCATGGACACCATGCGCTATGACGATGAGACGCGTTTGCTGGAGCACGTGAAGATCTACTCAGCGGTGCTGGCCGATTGGCGCCGTGATGGGCTTGATGCCCAGCATGTCGATGACCTGGCGTACTTCCTGTGTGATCTGGTGCTTTACGATGCACTCAGGCTCCTGGGCTCGGGCTGCGGCAAGGTGTTCGCTGCCGTTGCCGCGGCGCTTGTCGGTTCTGCCGTGGGCAGTGATGCTGCGCTTGCGCAATGCGATCCTTCTGTTGCCGCCATGGTGCGCGCGGCGCTTGTCGGTAAGGCTCCTGCTGCTCGTTTGTGCAAAAAGCTCATGTTCAATTACGACGTCTTGAGGTTTGGGCGCCTGGGCGCGTGCAAACGCATGGCTGCGAACGCCCTGGGAAAGCGAGAAGTGTAGATGAGTATCAAGCGTTTGTCACTTTGCCGCAGCCAGGGCCGCCTGTTTGTGCTGCTTCGTTTTGTCGGCCAGGGTATCGTGGGGCTTATTGAACAGGAGGGTTCCCAGACTTTTGCTCATGCGACGACCAATGGCGCTTGCGTTCCATCTTTGACACTGCCGGTCGATCATGGCCGCGTGCATGCGCTTTGTCCCTCCGTTGCCGATTATGAGCGCGAGCTCCTCGTCTTGGTGCTCCCGTTTATGGACGGCTCTACAATTGACGTCTCATTTGCGTCTGGCAACAAAAGGCTGGGCTCCATTCGCCTTGACAGTCGTATTGCCAAGCTGGAATCTAAGATCAACTACAAGGCAAAGCCTGCGTTGTGTGCGCTTATCCGTGATGCGCAACGCGGCGAGTGCTGCGGTCGCTACGAGATCGATGCCGTTCGTTATTTACCGGCAGATGAGGGCGCCGTTTGGCGCTATGAGGTCAAGTGGGCGGGAGATCCCCAGTGCGCCCCTGAGCTCCAGATCTTCGATACGCACATGAATGCGATTGATGCCACGGTGCATGTGTTTGAGTCGCAGGTCGACGTGCCGCAGCAGAACGGATGCCGCGTCAATAAAACGTATCTGAGCGTGGAGATGCCCGAGGATATACGAGATTTTGTCGCGATTGCGGCTGATCCCACGGGCCAAATCCAGAGTGGATTTTGTGCAATGGATGGCCGCCTGTACAACGGCATGGTCGACGACAGCTGGAATCGCATGAAGGATGCACGCGCGGACGACGCTGCTTATCGACGTTGGTTTGAGCAGCATCGCGCGAAGCCGGGCGACCTGTCGTGTCAGTGCGTCGCCGCGGCGGCATTCGCCTATAGGCCGCTCGTGAGCATTGTGGTGCCGTGCTATAAGACCGATCGGGTCTACCTGCGCGAGCTGCTGGACTCTGTGCTATCCCAGAGCTATGGAAACTGGGAATTGCTACTTATGGACGCCTCGCCCGAATGGGATGCGGTGGCCCATCTTGCGGCTGCCGCCAACGACGAGCGCGTACGTCGCATCGAACTGCCCGGCAACGGCGGCATTGTGCTCAACACCAACGTCGGCATTCAGCAAGCGACGGGCGACTATATCGCATTTTTGGACCACGATGACATCTTGGAGCCGGATGCGTTGTTCCACCATGTCGCCGCGTTGAACAAAGCGGCAGAGGGGGAGCGTCCGCAGGTCCTTTTCTGTGACGAGGACATGTTCCAGAAAACGGGGGAGTGGGGTCAGCCGGTCTTTAAGACGCAGCTCAACGTTGACCTGCTCTATAGCCATAACTGCGTGACGCATTTTCTGATGGTGGAGAAGGCGCTCATCGATCACATTGGCATGTCGCCAGAAGACGTCGCGGGCGCCCAGGATTACGACCTGACGCTTCGCTGCCTTGCGGCGGGCGCACGGTTTGAACATGTTTCGCGCGTGCTGTATCACTGGCGAGTGCATCCGGGATCGACCGCCGACGGTTCTGCCGATAGCAAGCCGTATGCTATTGAAGCTGGGCGCCTTGCGCTTCAGCGCCACTTTAACGCGCTGGGCATTTGCGGAACGGTCGAGGAGACCGAGACGCCGTTTGTCTACCGCATGCGCTATGCGCTGCCGGAGCCTGCGCCACTGGTGAGCATTGTGATTCCCACCAAGGACCACGTTGAGACGCTCGACGCCTGCGTGATGTCGATCGCCCAGAAGGCCACATATACCAACTACGAGATCGTCTTGGTGGAGAACAACAGCGAAGCCCCGGAGACGTTTGCGTATTACGAAACCCTACCGGAACGCGTGGCTGCAGCATCCGAAGGTAAAGGTAGCGCACGTGTTGTGTACTGGCCGGGCGAGTTCAATTACTCCAAGATCATCAACTTTGGCGTTGAGCATGCCAAGGGCGACTACCTGCTGCTGCTGAACAACGATACCGAGGTCATAAGCCCAGACTTTATTGAAGAGATGATGGGCTATCTGCAACGCCCCGATGCGGGCGTGGTGGGCGCCAAGCTTTATTTTGCCGATCATCTGGTACAACACGCCGGCATTTTGGTCGGCGTGCGCGGCGCACTTGCCCATGCTAACCAGGATTTCTCGGCAAAGCGCGAGGGCTATCTTGCCCGTGCCGTACGACCGGGCAACTATAGCGCCGTAACGGGTGCCTGCCAGATGGTGCGACGCGACGTATTTGAGCAGGTCGGCGGCTACAACGAGGAATTCGCCGTCGGCTTTAACGATGCGGATTTTTGCCTGCGCGTGTGGGAGGCGGGCTTCCGCACCATCTTTACGCCCTATGCCGAGCTGTACCACTACGAGTTCACCTCGCGCGGCAGGGAAGAGGCCAACGAGGAAAAGCTGCGCCGCTGGAAACGCGAGCAGGCGCTGTTCATGCAGCGCTGGCCGGAGTTCTTCCTTGACGGTGACCCGTGGCTCGGACCAAACCTATCCTCCGACAGTGAGTACTTCTCGTTTTAGTGCGAAGTGATTCCGAGTTTTGGTAGCGATTCGGCAATCGTATTGAGCTCATGTTGCTGTAGGTAGGCGGGATTGAGAGCTTCTTTTCTATAGGCTAGGTAGCTGTCTCTGGTCAGCTCCCTAAGCTGTTTAGTAAAGAACTGTTCCCAACTGAAGAACTTCTCGCAGTCGATGAAATCGGCAGGATGAAGGAGCATGTCTTGCGTTTCGACATCGTTGAAGAGTCCCGATCTCAGCACAAGCCATTCAAACGATTCCGGCAAAAAGAGCTCGATCTCCTTAAATCTTCTGAGCGAATAGACATAGGGCATCTCGGGCCCAAAAGCGGCTCCATCTGCAATTACGAGCAATTTTTGGGCTGGGGAGCTCAGAGCGGTTTCGTATATGTTTGATTTGCCACCGGCACTTACGCAGCGAATTTTACTTTTGGCGCACAGGACTTTAAAGAACTCATAGCCGGCATTGCTGTCTTCGACGATGACTTCTTCTGGCCGATCTCCATCGTAGAGCTCGTCTCCGTAAATGCGGTAGGTAGAAGTGTACGTGCGTGTGTAGACGGGATATTTTGTTGTTGCCCTGTTGGTGTTTTTGAGGCCATAGATCTCATCCACGCTATAGGGGAGCTGGGGCAATTCGTCCCTCGCAACGATGACGTAGTAGTTGGAGCTGTGTCGAGCTGCATGCTGGAATGCATGGCTCCTTACGAATTTTTGCGTATCGTCCACAAACACGATGCTGTTATCGATGCGGCCGAGTTGCGCTTCCCAATCTTTGCCGCCGATGACGCGGCAGGGGGCTGCGCAATTAACGATTATCCCGCTTTGGGCTCCTAGGTTTTCGTATGCACGGAGGCTGTCCAACAGGGTGGTTTTGCCTGTTGCGCTTTTGCCTTGGATGATGGTGAGGTTTCGGCGAATGGTGAGTTTGACCTGAACTTTATTGGTCCTTACGGTCAGCTGGTATTCCCCTCTCATGCTCGAGCCTCCCTCAGACATTTTGCCGAGATAAGGACAAGCTCATCCATGGTATGAACAATCTGTCCGGAATTGATGACACGGGCTGTAAAACGCGCTTTGCCAAAATCCATCATATGGTAGAGGTTGATGGTGATGTCATGTTTGGAGGCGATGCGCAAGATCCAATAGGCGCAATTATCTCCGCAGGTTGAGGCGTTGTAGAGGTTTTGAGGCATAAAGAGCATCAGTAGAAGTGTTTTGGTGCCCGTTGATAGTTTCTCTGGCGGAATAACGCCAAGCACCTTGGTGTCAATTGCGTTTGCGCCAAGAACAGTGCCGTTATCAATAGATTTGATAATGCGCTGTGACAGGGGATCTTGCAGCCAAGAGGGAGAATAGCTGTAATCAAAGAATGTCGACGTGTCATAAATCACATCGTCTCTGTCGCCGTAGTGAATGCTGAGCATTGTTCCTCCATGGTTGCCTGTTGCGTCTACTTTACCATGTTGGGGTCGATTTCCCTCAAGCAGTGGGTAACGGGTCAATCAACATGTCTGTTAGAACAACCCGATGACTATTACAGGTGTAACAACTTTCTATCCTGCGGTAATTGCCTGTCTCGATATGTTGGATTTAGCAGGTCGAAACAAACGATATTCCGCGATAAGCTTATACAAGTTTATGTAAACCGATAAATCTCGATATAACTTACGATAGGAATATAAAGATGCGATTTGACATGAAACGACAGATCGAAATGCTTGAGACTCTTAAGAAGCCTTTCGTACGGGAGTATTTTTGCTAATGTCGAGAAATGCATTGTGATGTTGATTACAAAGCTGTAGCTGGAGGTAGACATGGCAATACTTCGAACTTCATGGCTAAACGAGCCCCTGCCGCAACAGGTTCTGGAAGACTCTAATTGGATGCGTATAGTTCATTTTTTCCTGATTGAGTCTCCCTGCCCTGGTCAGAGTAATCGTAAAAATAATGAGATTGATAAATGGGCGCCCGCCCCTTGGGTAGGGATTCGAAGCTTAAAGACTTCTCTAAATCAAGCTATATTTAGTCGCAGGGATGTCGATGTGATGCTTGCGGTAAGAAGCAAGAAAGAATTAGAGGGCACCTGCAAAAAGCTAAACCTAGATGAGTATTTTTACGAAAATGTTGATGATCAGCGCATGGCGTTTGTGAAAGTTAATTCGAAGGGCAATACGAGCAAATACATGAGTTTGTTCTATCACATAAGAAATGCTCTCGCGCATGGTCGTTTTGCATTTAAAACCGACACATTAGAGCGTTTTGTGTTTATTTTTGAGGATGGAACCGTTACATCCGATGGTAAGGAATTTGATTTGACAGCGCGAGGCGTCATTAGGCTTAATTCATTGGTCTTGGCGATTAATACCATACAAAAGGGACCTGGAAAAACGGTTGATATCGAAGAGAAAATCCTCGCAGCAATAAGCGATGGCATTAATACGAGGCGAAAAATTAAAGGTGAACTTGGTATTACGGATAAGGACTGGGTTACATATAGTCAAGTGCTAAAAAAAGAAGGAAAAATAGAATGCAGCCAGCACAAATGGTCCATTTGCGTCGGGGGCTAAACTGCCAATGGGTCGAACCCGTCGCCCCCTCCGCGGCCATTTCCCGGAGCGTCGCGTCTATAATCTCCTGTAGGTCATCTTGCCTCTTGTTCACCTCAATGGCCCTCCTAACGCCGGTGTTGGCACCACCGGCGTAGCAGCGGCGGGGAGGCACGGCGGCCATCGTTCGGTGACCGGGATTGGTCAAAATCGTTTGACTATTAGTGGCTAGATCGCCCGGCGCTAATGGCGCATGCTAACCTCCAGTTCCGACCATCCCGCAGTCCAACTTTCTGTTCGTAGCCCCACCAGAGTCAAACTTTTCAGAGAGAGGTTATTCAGGTGCCACAGAGAGGCTGCGTGCAGTTTGCCGTGCCGACCTAGATATCTATCTGCGAGAGAATGCCGAGGAGATTCTCGAACGGTTCTAGGTCGAGAGAGGACGACGTTACCATCTTTAAGACTGCCGCCAGCGTCGATTGTCATATCGGGTTTTCCGGGGTGACAATCCCCGTGATAATAAGATGCGGCATTCATCGTCGCCCGTCAATCAGATTTCGTCTATCTATAGCATTGCGTGTTTTAATTTGCCGCAACAAAGATACCATTCGCAGAGAGTGAGGGCTTTCTTGCCCGTGCTGCGCGCCCGTCAACTTTAGCGCTGTACCGGGCGCCTGCCAGATGGTCCGCCGCGAAGTGTTTGAACAGGTTGGCGGCTATAACGAGGAATTCGCCGTCAGCTTTAACGATGCGGACTTTTGCCTGCGCGTGTGGGAGGCGGGCTTCCGCACCATCTTTACGCCCTATGCCGAGCTGTACCACTACGAGTTCACCTCGCGCGGCAGGGAAGAGGCCAACGAGGAAAAGCTGCGCCGATGGAAACGCGAGCAGGCGCTGTTCATGCAGCGCTGGCCGGAGTTCTTTTTGACGGGCGATCCGTGGCTCGGGCCGAATTTATCCGCTGAGAGTGAGTATTTCTCGGTCTAAAGCAATGGTTTTTAGGAAGTCTCAACCTTTCTTTCAGAGCCGGTAAGGCTACTAAGGGGCATGCCTGTCTGGTGCGACCCATTATGCGCTGACATGGACCATGGACGTAAATGCGCCACTCAGGCTGTTATAATTCTAGTATCTACGACTAATTAGGGCGAATGGATGTTTATGAAACGACTAAAGTGTTGCGTTGCTTTACTGCTCTCCCTTGTATTTGGGCTCTCTGGCGTGCTCCAGCCTTTTGCGCTGTATGCCGAAACACTCGATTTGGCTCAGGAAGAGTCTAAGGTATCGCAGCCTGCGACCGAGAGCGCTTCTAACACCTCTGCGGATACGTCTGGCGATCAGGCGGAGAGCGATTCGGTTGCCCAGGACTCCTCGACGCCTGATTCAAGCGAGGCTGCGGATGCCGAATCTGCTTCTGCCGATGCAGCTACTGATGAGGTTTCTGACGAGGCGTCTGATGATGACATCGAGGCCCCCCTCGCTGAGAACTCATGGCGTTATGTCGACGGTTCCCTCCGCTCCGATCTTCCTGACGATTATGGCGCAAATGCAGATTTCGAAGGCCGTGCAATGCACAGCATGCCTAAGGGCGCAACGGCGCAGGGAATCGATGTGAGCGAGCACAACGGAACCATTAATTGGCAGTCCGTGAAAGATGCCGGTATCGACTTTGCGATTCTAAGAGTTGGTTTTGCCGGTGATACAAGCGGCGGAAGGCTGGACAATTACTTTAAGCGCAACGTAAGCGAGTGCGAGCGTTTGGGAATTCCGTATGGTGTGTACCTTTACTCCTATGCGCGCAACGAGGACGAAGCCCAGGCCGAGGCGCGTTTGATGTTAAGTGCCCTTAAGGGTCATTCGCCCACCCTTCCCGTTTACTATGACTTGGAAGAGCAAAAAACAAATGCCGATGGTTCGCCCAAGTGGACGCCATTTAACGATTCCTCGAAGCTCGCATCGATCGCAAAGACCTTCTGCGGTCAAATTGCGGCAGCGGGGTATAAGCCCGGTATTTACGCAAACGTTAACTGGTTCAAGAACTACCTTACCGACCCTTGTTTTCTTTCTAGCGGCTGGAGCATCTGGACTGCCCAGTCCTGGTACGGAGGCCGTTACGATGAGTGCCTTGGTCTTACTCCTGAAGCCCCTGCTAAATATGATTGTTGGCAGTATTCTTTCCGTGGCAGCGTTCCCGGTGTAAGCGGTGACGTTGATGTTAACTATTGGTTTAGAGAGGGCCTGGGAGATCATTGGGAAAAAACTGAAGACGGCGTTTTTTATCTTTCTGCAGATGGCCAACCTTATAAGGGCGAGAGGCGCATCGGCGGCAAGTGGTACCACTTCGACGAGGAGACCGGCGCCATGTCGACCGGCTTCACGAAGCTCGAGGCCAAGACGGTGTACTACCTCGAGGACGGCCCCATGGCCTACGGCGAGAGGCGCATCGACGGCAAGTGGTACCACTTCGACGAGGTGACCGGAGCCATGTCCACGGGCTTCACGAGGCTGGCCTCCAAGACCGTCCTGTACGGCGAGGACGGCGCCATGCTCTACGGGCGCCAGGAGTACCGCGGCAAGGTGTACTACCTCGACCCCGCCGACGGGTCCCTGCGCACCTCCGGCTGGGTTTCGCTCGATTGCGATTCTTATGGATATTTGGGTTCTGATGGCTCGGTGTCACTCGTTAGGAAGCAGGCCCAGGATGGCTCTTGGTATTTACTTGACCTTGATGGTGTCATACTCAAGGGTTGGGTGCGTTGCGGGTCGGCTTCATTTTATTGTGACCCCAATACGGGCACATTGACTATTGGGCAACGTCTAATCGATAACCACTGGTATGATTTTGATGATTCCGGTGTAATGCAAATTGGGTTTGTCAAATTGACCGAGGGAACATCCTCCAAATGGGTTTATTACGGCGATGATGGCAAAATGCTCTACGGTGAGCAGCTTATAAATGGCCATTGGTACTACCTGAATAAAACCACAGGTGCGGTTACGTACGGTTGGCTATATCTCGATTCTGGTCAGAAGTGGGTCTGGTATGGCCCTGAGGGCGGAAATGGCCAGATGCGCTATGGTCACCAGATTGTAGATGGCGTCCAGCGCTACTTTGATCCTGTGACTGGCGCTTGCGATAAGATCGGTTACCAGAACCCTGCCGGTTATTTCCAGGTTTCAACTCGTTCTGTTAACATTCCTCATCTTGGGCAGGGGATTTTCGGATACCGTACACCATCGAGGATTTCTATTGCTGCAACAAGGCAAGATTGCATTAATGCAATGATTACCCGTGCATACGATTATGTTGGAACTACTCCTTACATTTGGGATTATTCTTGCGCTCCGGGTGTTGGCGTAGATTGTGCGGGACTCATCATGCAATGTTTGTATGCAACGGGAATGGACCTTGGCAGATATACGCCATGGGATCATTACTACACCCCGGGCCACGATCATTATGCGAATGATATGTGGAACGACTCTCGATTCAAGCATCTCGATTTTTCTCAACGCCAGCGCGGCGATTTGGTTTGCTATAACGGTCATATCGCAATCTATATAGGTAACGACCAGATTATCGAGGCCGCTTCGCCTAGAATAGGTGTGCGCATTCATAGCGTATATGTCGGTTATCCCATTAAGGGTGTGCTGAGACCGTTCGTGTAACCGTCTTCGACTATGAGGTTTTCTATCCCGGTTATTTAAACCTGCCATAAGATTGAATGGCCGTAAAGCGGATAAGGTAAATCTTGTTCAAACGTCAGATAATTCTCGGCAATTGTTTTGAAGAGCATTCAAAGCATCCGACTCAGGGGTGTTCAAAGCGGCGTTTTATTCGTTCATTGATGGCGGTTGGCCTGCACCATGCGGTTGTAGAACCACTCGCAGATCTCGTAGGGGACCCTCGGCAGCGGCCTTTCGACCTCCTCGAAGCACTCGAGCCGCGAGCCCTCCCTCTATTTCCTCGTAGGCGGGATTGAGCGCGATCTCGCCCTTCCGCAGGTGCGACCTGACGCCGGTCTTGAGATTGTCGGGCACAATCACGGGCATGGAGCCGCTGAGGAACTCAAGGGTGTGCACATGGCAGAGCGGCCAGATATCCTGCTTCATGTCGAGCGTTGGCTCGAAGTAGCTGTACCGGCTGGGGGTACAGCACGAATAAGTTGACCTTGGACACCTCGTCGGTTACGGGGCCCACGAGCGCCATCGTGGGCGCCGACCAGTCGGCCTCCATGTTTCGCCCGGCCTTGTGCCCCACGCGGCTGACGATGCTGCGCCGGTCGGCGAACTCGCCGTAGTGCTTGTAGAAGCGGTCGTAGGGCATCGCGGGCTCGCCCGCGGCAGCGGCCGCCTTGGCATTCTCAGAGCGCAGGAGTTTGAGCGTCACGTCTGTCTTCGCGAACTCCCGGCACACGCGGTCCCAGTCGGGATTGGGGTAGACGGGAACGGCCGGGGTTTTATTCGGGATCGGCCTCTTGTAGACCTCGGAGTCTGCCATCTTCTCCGCGTCGCTCCATGTCAGGCATTGAATCCTTCGCCGCGTTGAGCACCTCCCTGACGCTGTGCTTGGATATGTTCGCCGCGCGGGCAATCGCGTTCTGTGACAGACCGGACGCACGGTGCCTGAGGGCCTCCCTGGTCCTTATCCTTCTCGCTATCCTGTATCCCTTGGTCTCGGCTGCATTGACAGCAGTAACGTACTAGGGGACGGTGCCGATAGGAATATCGCCGGCATCAAAGAGGGCGATACCTCATTGAATTTTGCGTCAATTGTTATGCCCAATTGAAATAAGTGGATAATATATTGTTAATATTGCTCAATTTAAAATAGTTCGATTCTGGTAAAGGATAGTTCGTTTCTCTATCTGCCGATAAAATAGCTGATACCCAGTCGTTAATGGCATTTACGTCAATAAACGTTGTGGAGCTGCATATTTTACACTCTTGGCTAATTCCACTTGATAAAATGCAAGGTAGTCCATTGTATTGAGCCTCGAGAATCGCTAGGCTCAAGCCTTCGTAAAGAGAAGGATAAGCTATTACATCAAACGCAGAATAATAAGCCTGGACATCTTTCGTAGATTTTAGAAAAGTTACTTTTTCTGTAATTTCAAGGTCGTTAACCATCCTCCTTAAAAGATCTTCCTGTTTTCCGCTTCCTACGATCATTAGTTTGCTACTACTCTTAGATTTAAGAAGTTCCGAGAAGATCAAAAGGAGTTGAGAGTAATTTTTTTGTTCTTCTAATCGACCAATTGATCCAATGAGTAGCTCGTCTTCTTTGATTCCGTATTTTGCCCGTGTTTCTATCCTTTTTTTTGCTGAGAAGGCAACCCTCTTGTCATCGACTAGATTGGGGATTACCTGATATTTGCTCTCCCCGTATAGATAATCCCCGGCTGATTTGGAGCAGGCCCAATAGTCAGTTGCGTATTCAGCTAGTGTTCCCCTGTTTATTCTGGAAAAAACCTTTGTGACAGGGTTGTTCGGTACACCGGCGTTATGCATGTGAATGATTCTCTGCGGGATGTTTAAGCTATTGGCAGCTAATTTAAGTAAGTCCAGATTCGATATATCGTTAATGTTCATCCAGAGAGTTTCATATTCGTTTTTGTGTTGGCTAGAAAACTGTCTAATCGATATGGCATTTTTAATCGGGTTTTTAATTTTAATGGGTATTGTGAAGACTCTATTATTTGGATTTTCGATTAGCCGGGTGTATACGGCTGGGTATTCATAGCACAAGAAATCAAAGTGGCAGTCAGGCATTGCCGAGCAATAGGTGTCAATAACTTTTTCGGTTCCAGCTCTATTATTTGACAGACCCCATACAAGAGTTCGTTTCGTACTCATGTGTTATTCCTTATCGAGTTTCGAGGTGATTGATGCAACCGCTAGAAGATTGACCAGAAACGCAATTCCATACGACACGACGCCCGTTACATTTACTGCATTCATCCCTAGTTCGTGAATTAATGGAGTCGAGGCGCAGGAGGCTATAGCCAATGCGGCAAAGCCGGTAATTGCATTAATTTTGGTTTCTCTAATCGATAAAAGTAAATCAGAGGAGAAAAGGAAAAAAGCTGTCGTTGTTGTACATACAATCATGGGGGTTACTAGGTAGGCATGTTCACTCGCTTCTTCTCCGAATAGCAGCCTTAAGATAAAGTCTGCACTGGGGGAAAGGACGACAATGCTAATTACGCCCAGAGCGACTATTCCCAATATTGATATTCTGAGAACCTTCATGAAGCCTTTCTTATTTTTCTTCAGATAGTATTCAGCGAATTTTCCCATAAGGGGACCATATAAATAAGAAGCTCCAAGCTGGATTATTGCAAGAGGCGATGCTATAGATGAATACAGCCCGAGTGCCTCCTGGCCTAATAGGGATCCGAGCTGTTGTTTAGGTAATGTCATGACAGCTCCTGCTGCGACTGAAGCTAAAACAACAGATCCACATTCCCTGGTGAGTTCAGTAAATCTTTTAATATTAAAAATAGGGAGAATACTATCAAATTGTGCTGCTTTTGGAGCGTCATAAATAACTCCAACAAGTGCTGACGCGATAACCTCTCCTATAAGGGCTGCAGTTAGGTTTTGAGTAACAAAAAGTATGCTACAAAACGATACAAGTGTTGTGGCTGCTCTCGCTAGTAGTGATTTCCCGGCAATGTCGAGGCGATTTACTTTCTGATCCAATCCGTTAAGTACATCAATGATCTGCTCCGTTGTTTTAAATAGTAAGAAAACGAAGATCGGTGCCAGTGACTCAAGTGGGCATGTTGCAATTGAATATAATGTGCAGACAAATAAGGCTATTGCGCACGTAGTTAGTCGAAATCCCATGTAATCTCGGGTCGAGTATGCTTCGGCAACGTCTGATACTTGGTAAGTACGCATGCGAAAGAGCGCGAAGGGGGTAAAAATGTTTGCAATTGACATGGCCAATGCTAAATCACCGGCTACGCTGTAGTCGTGCGCTAGCCGCACTACGAGAATGGTGGTAAGCCATTGACATCCGAAATAAGCTAAAGACCCGAACGAATTCCATATCATTCCGACTTTGAGTTGACGGTCGTCAATAGTTTTTTGCATCAAGCCAAATCATCTCCTAAAATGGTCGTGAATCATTTTAATCGTTAGGTTTCAAATTGAGAAAAATATACTTAGTGTTCGATAAAATACCTTCATCCAAAGATGGTGGGCTTATTGCTACGTACGTTAATTTTGTTCAGGAGTTGTCTGAGGAATACGAGATCGTTTTAGTTTCCGTGTTTAGAAGCGAGACGACTGATATTCCGGCATTTGCAAATGTCCAGGTCATGACGCTGTTGGATATTCCTTTTGATAATAGGTTTTATATGTTTCCCCATAACGCTATGAATGGGGATCTATCGGGGGCCGCTCTTGCTGTATTTAGTTCGTTGATGTTTTTTCCCGCCATTCCTTTAGCCCGTTGTTCCTCTAGTAAGATTCTCAAAGACGGAGTTATTGTTGCTGTCGCTCCTTTATCTGCGGTCTTTCTTTCTTCAAAATTGAAATTTTATTTAGAAGTGCACACTAATTTTGAATATTTTTGGGGCCGCAACTTATTAGGCCGTCTCCAGTCGTTGATGATGGCAAAACCCGCCTTGACTATTTTTCGTAATAAAAGCGACGCAACGAAGGGGGCTAGACTGTTCAAGTCTTGTTATATGTATAACACCATAGACGCTTCGCAGATCGCATTTCATACAAATCGCGGTCGCGTCAACAATATGAAGGCCTTGTTTGTGGGTCGATTGGTTGAACAAAAGAATCCCTTGTTTCTGCTTAAAGTCGCCGCCATCGTTCGTAAGGTGCTCCCGTCATTTTCGCTGGACATTTATGGGGCGGGTCCTCTTGATGGGCAACTTAGGGCTCAGATTCAAGATATGAAGCTAGATGATTGTGTTCATCTTAAGGGCTTTGTGTCTGATAAGTCTATCTACTCCAATTACGACATGCTCTGGGTCTCCTCGATTAATGAGGGTTTTGGGTTGGTTATTGTTGAGGCTGCCGCCAATGGTGTCCCCACTATTTCTACTAGATGGGGGGATGCGGTCTATGAGGTTATCGAAGATGGGTCTTCTGGATTCGTTGCGGATTCAGTAACTTCTTTTGCAGATAAGGCCCTAGCGGTATTTCAGGACTCAAGTTTGAGAAATAACATGGGAAACGAAGCCTATCAAAAATATAGGACAGACTTTTCGCAAGAGAGGCACAAAGAAAACTGGATTAGGCTAATCAGCGAATATTGATGGTGAAGGATAGGACATCAGATGATAATCCCTGAAATCAGCGTTGTGGTTCCTTGTCACAATTCTATTCGCACGCTTGATAGATGTTTCGACTCTTTGAGGGGCCAATCGTTTAATAAACCTTATGAAATCATTTTTGTAGATGACTCTTCAGAAGATGGTACTTTTGGCAGACTTCAAAGTTATCGCGCTCGATACCCTGATTTCGTAACTGTGGTTAGATCTTCGTGTCGAGGTGCTTGGTCCGCGCGAAAGACTGGGATTGAAGCTGCTCGTGCTGATTTAATTGCGTTTCTTGACAGCGATGATGAAGCGAAGCCTTGCTTTCTTGAAAGTCTGTACAAGTCGATTAAAGATTCAGGGTCTGATTTGGTTGTCTGTGGATTCGAACGAGTTCGAGTTGATGATGGTGTTGTCTTATCAAGGGAATTCTGCAATCAGCGGGATACCATTTCCATCAATTCCGATCCTGGAGCAATTTTATCTATAAATCCTGCTCCTTGGAATAAACTATTTAAGAAGGCTTTTCTCTCTAATGCCTTTGATTTTCCTTATAGTCCAGTCATGTTTGATGATTTGTGTCTACTACTTCTCGCTTTATGCGAGGTAGATAAGGTTTCTTTTGTCGACGAGCCGCTAGTTAGTTACTTCGTATCCTCTAATTCTACGATTAATTCGCTCGACATGAGTCAGGTCAGGGATGGAGCCCAGGCTTTTAGCACCGCTGCTAAGAGTGTCATTTCTCATATCGATATCTCTTCCAAACAGTCTTATGTTGATGCGCTTTCTGCTATGGCTTTTATTCATCTGGGCGTATCTATGACCCTTCGTCTTTCTTTAAACGGTTTGCTTGACAAAGATGCAAGCTATGAAATTAAAAAGTTATTAGATGTTCAATTTCCCTCGTGGAAA
>OMGA01000168.1_pt1 | contig 32338 bp, 25 predicted proteins | sample 1674211 | NCBI WGS metagenome assembly OMGA01 (sample SAMEA103958152, study PRJEB25191) | human gut metagenome | biome: human-associated habitat [ENVO:00009003]; feature: intestine environment [ENVO:2100002]; material: feces | place: Germany | collected 2013/2015
CAACAGATAAAGGCGGGACCTTCTCTACCTATGCCTATCGCTTGATATGGAATGAAATTTGTGATGCGCTGATCTACTCGACCAGGCGGCAGGCAACGGAGCTTTCAAGCGATATGATTCCCCTGGTTGCAGAAGATCCGACTGTATCGATTGCAGATGTTGCAGCGCAGCTGGATGTGCAGGCTGCGCTCAAAGCAGCAAAGCAGAAAGCATCTCCGTGTGTGATAAAAGGAATAGATGCAATGATTCAGATGGCCGAGGGGCGCTCCAGCAAGGAAATCGGAAATGAGTTTGGGGTGTCCGCCAATCTTGTTTGCGCATGGGTATCCAAGGCGAGGAAGTATCTGAAAAGCCGGCCGGAAATACTGGCTCTGAAAGGAGTATAAGTAATATAGTAAGGGACATCGAGAAATAGCATCTCGATGTCCCTATTTTTGATGGTGATTATGAAAAAATTAAAAAATGCAGTGAGATTGTCGTTGCTTCCGATGACAATCTCACTTTTGATTTTAATTTTGTTTCGGTTCGTTTTTTTGCTTGGATATGTTCCGACAGCATCTATGGAGCCTGCTCTTAAAACCGGAAGCTTGCTCCTAGGAGTGCGTGTTTGGGGAGACATTCAAAAAGGGGACATTATTGTGTTCCGACATAACAAGGAATATCTCGTCAAGCGGGTCGAAGCAGTAGAAGGAGATTTGATCGAAAGGAACGGAGAAAATCTGGTGGTTCCGGAAGGTGGCTTTTATGTGCTTGGGGACAATGGCCAATGTTCATACGATTCTCGTTACTGGAAACATCCTTTTGTGATGAGCGACGATATTGTCGCAAAGGTAATTTTACCAACAAGATAAATATAACAATCCGGAAAAAAGCAAGCAACTGTAGATGAACATCATCGCAGCTGCTTGCTTTATATTTCGTAGAGTATGTCACTCAATGGAAGCACGGATCGAAAGGCATTAAATCCACCGCATTTAATTGTTTTTTGGGGGGATGACACACAACTTTGACTGCTGATATTAGAGTCCAACCACATTTAATTTGTTCATATTGGATCGTTTCAGTTCCATAGAAGAATGGACATACCGCTCCAGTGTAATCGTAGTGGTAGAATGTCCTAACACTTCGGAAAGAGATTTTATTTCAAAACCGACTTCCACTGCACGGGTTGCGAATGTGTGCCGAAGCGTATGTGCGTGAATACCCTCCAGCCCACATGCATGAGTGTACTTCTCAATGCGATATTGTAGTGTCCGTGGCTCCATATAGTCAGTCGTACCCGTTAGTACATATGCCCCCATATTACCTGGATCCATCTTTTTGCAGAGATCTGCCAAATAACTTATCATTGGGATTGTTCTCGCTGAGGTGTCGCTTTTTGGCTCACCGATCACAATCCTTGTACGGGTTTCTCCCTGCATATCCGTATCGTGAAGCCTTTGCAAGGTAGCGGCGATCTTGATGGTCTGTTCGCGGATGTTGATGTTGCACCATTGCAAGGCGCAGAGCTCTCCTATGCGCACGCCGGTGGACAACGCTAATAGAAGTCCGAATTTGCAGCTGTCCATATCTGTCAATAGATAACTCATAAATCGGTTCTGCTCATCCCGTGACAACACGCGCATTTCCTTTCGGCTCTCTTTGGGGTAATTGATTTCGATTACCGGGAAGACCCCCGGAAACAGAGTCGCCGTGTATTTCAAAACGCTGTGCAGCACCACCAGAATGTCGTGGACAGTTTTTACAGCCAATCCATCATCAAAAAGTAACTCGTGAGTAAAATCACCGATAACACCTGTGCTGATGCCAAGCGGAAAGCATCCGCCAAGCTTTGGCTTGATATGCTTTTCAAGCACTGTGCTATATTTGATGTATGTGGATTCGCGGATTTTTCCTTTTTTCAGGCGAAGCCATTCGTTGCAGTAATAAGCAAATCGATGCTTTGCCGTATTGGTTGGAACGGCCTTTCCATTCACAAGTGCGGCTTTATACTTCGTAACCTTTTCCTTCGCTTCACGGTATGTTTTTCCGTAGCAAAAGCCATATTTGATTTTTCCGGAAAGCTCGTACCCTTTGATATAGCGTGCCTCCCATCGACCATCTTTCCTATGGAAAATGTTTTCTCCTTTTGCCATTTTAATTACCTCCGGCAATATTTTTTTCGCCCGCAAATGGGTGTACCTATATTGTAACTGATATCTGTAACAGATTCCTGACTGCTTATTTGACTGCGCTGACCTCGCCCAAAGGGCCAAAATTGACACGAATTGGAACGCGATGGTTCCTTCTAAGTTGGTTTATTCTCTAAAAACATCTCCAAATTTCACGTTTCCTATTGATTTTCCGACAGATGCGTGTTATAATACTTACGTTTATAGAGTTTGAATTGCGCTCGTGGAGTGACATACTCTACGAAGCGTTTTGAAAAAACAAGTGCGGCTTGTCGATTCACCCTTGTTGTGGGCCGCTTCTTTTTTTGAAACTCGTATAGTGATCACTTACTTTATGAAAGGACCTGTTGTATGAGAAGTTTAAATGAAGTGCGTGAGGCTCTGCTCAACAGCACCGTCCGAATTGTTTCACAGTATGGTCTGGAGCGGACGACAACAAAGCTGATCGCGGCAGATGCACAAATCAATGAGGCGTATATCTATCGCTGTTATGACAGCAAGGATTCGCTTCTTCAAGCAACATTTCATATGGAAGATGTGTGCTTGGCTGAGCATGTGCGAAAATCGCTTCCGGTTATGCGGATACGCGGACTGAATTGGAAAGAGCGTTGTTTCCTTTTGTGGAAGTCTTGCTGGGAATTCATTCTCCATAAACCAGACGATTGCCGGTTTTACCTGCAATACTACTATTCTGCCAGTTGCCGACGACATGCATATGATGAGCATCTGAAGTATTTCCATTCATTGTTTAATGAAATCCGACCGGTATTTCGTCCTGACACAAATGTGGACATGCTGCTGCATCAGATTTTTGATACGATGCTTTCTTTTGCAGCCCGAGTACTATCTGATGAGATCAAGGACAGCGAAGATACAACGAAATGGACTTTTGAGCAGGTGTACAGTTTCGTCCGTCCCAATACAAGAGAAGATTGGGTGGAGACAGCTGACAGCGAAAATGAATTAGAATGATACGATGGAGATGAATTATGGTGGAGGTTACGGCCTCCTATCAAATCACCGAAAGAACCAAAGAACGAGATACCGTTTATATTGCGTTTCCCCGCATTCAAGAACGATGGTCATACCTCCTTGTGAAGAGGCTCTTTGATTTTTTCTTCGCTTTGATAGGACTTATAGTATTAGCAATTCCAATGGCGATTATCGCATTGATCATAGTGTTTGATTCGCCAGGCGGTGCAATTTTCAAGCAGGAGCGCCTTGGAAAGAATGGAAAACCGTTTTTAATTTACAAATTTCGAACAATGAATCATGATGCGGAGGTGAACGGCCCCAAGTGGGCGGATAAAGAGGACAAGCGCTGTACCCGGTTTGGCGCCTTTTTGCGCAAGACGCGGCTAGACGAGCTGCCGCAGTTCTGGAATATTCTAAAGGGAGACATGAGTTTTGTCGGGCCGAGACCAGAGCGGCAGTATTTCTACGAGCAGTTTGAAAAATACATCGTGGGATTTTCAAATCGGCTGGTCGTAACACCGGGATTAACGGGATATGCACAGGTCAATGGGGGCTATGAGCTGGAGCCGGAAGAAAAAATCGTCTATGACATGGAGTACATAGAAAAACGGTCAGTTCTTATGGATATCAAATGCCTTGCAAAAACGGTGTCGTTAATTTTTACACACGAAGGAGCGCGCTAATGGAAACACTACAGAAAACCTCTACCTGTCACGGGCAGGCAGCGATACAGCATCCATTGGTCTCCGTTGTGATGCCGGCGTATAACGCAGAAAAATACATAGGTGAAGCGATTCGCTCGGTACAATCTCAGACATATACCAATTGGGTTCTGTTGGTTATTGATGATTGCTCCACAGACCATACCGTTGATGTTGTTCAAGCCTTTGTAAACACAGATGATAGAATTCGGCTTTTTCGGAACACTCGCAATTTGGGGGCAGCTAAAACCAGAAATCGAGGGTTGGAATTATCCGAAGGCGAATGGGTCGCACTGTTAGACAGTGATGACATATGGCATAGCGACAAGCTTGAAAAACAGCTCGCGGTCGCGTTGAATTCTGGCTCGGAAATCATTTATTGCTCGTACTCATTAATCAGCAGTGATGGACAAAAAATATCCGACTATATTGTGCCGACGCAGACTTCCTATGACGATATGCTGAAAGAAAGCGTATTTAGCTGCTCTACGACTCTTTTGGCTAAAAGCGTAGTCGATAATAACCGCTTTTCCGCTGACTATTATCACGAAGACCTGGTGTATTGGCTTCAATTACTCAAAAAGGGCTATTCTGCATCGGCATGTTGTGAGCCATTGGCAGACTATCGGATAGTGGAAGGCTCAAGGTCACATAGCAAGGTCCAATCGGCAAAAAACAGATGGGAAGTCTACCGCAAGGTTGAAAAACTCTCTCTGCTAAAGTCACTCTCCGTATTTCTATCCTATACGGCGCGGGGTCTCAGAAAGTATAAGAGGGTTTGACATGGATGTACTGTTCCTTTGCGGTGTTTTTGCAAAAGAGAATGAAGCCGAAGTGATTGCTCAGGCAAAGAAAAGTGTAGAATTCTCAGCAAACCAAATGCAGTTAAAGCTGATCAGCGGCTTGAAAGAGGTCGCTGACACCCAAGTAATCTCCGCCCCTTTTATCGGGCATTATCCGAATCAAAGCCGCAGTCTGCGTTTTTCCGGTTTCACAAACCCTCAGCATATATGCCGGTATGTTTCGTTTAACAATATCTGGGGCTTCCGAAATTTGTCTAGGGCACGCGCTTTGAAAAAGGCAGTTCGTGCGTTTTCATTGGATGGCAATGAAGAAAAGCTGATCATTGCATACAGCGCACACGATCCGTTTCTAGCGGCAGCAGCCTATGCCAAAAAGCTGAACCCAAAAATCAGGCTCTGCTTTATTGTTCCCGATCTTCCGCAATATATGAACCTCGAAGCAAAAAGAGGATTTCTCTATAACTTCTTTAAAGGGTTCGATATCAAATCAATTAAGGAACATATCAAATGCGTCGATACATCTGTGGTTCTGACAGAAGCTATGGCAAAAGCGTTGCAGTTAACGGATCGACCATATGTTGTTGCCGAGGGAATCGTAGATTCGATTCCCGAAAATCGTAATAGTACCGCTCATGCAGAAACCGTCAATATCGTATATGCCGGCAAGTTGTATTTCAGATTTGGAATTCGCTCTTTGGTAGAAGCGTTTTCCCTGCTGCAAGACAGCAGTTATCGCTTGATTTTATGCGGGAACGGTGACGCAGTGGAATATCTACAGAAATGTGCCATGGAAGATTCGAGAATCATTCTTCCGGGGCAAGTATCGCCTGAAAAGGTGCAGGAATACATTTCCTCTGCCGCAGTGCTTGTAAATCCCCGACCGAACAATGAGGAATATACGAAATACTCTTTCCCCTCCAAGGACATAGAGTATCTTTCAAGCGGAAAGCCAACGGTTGCCTTCCTTCTGGATGGTATGCCGAAGTGTTATCAAGATTTTTTGTATGTCGTTGACCCAAACCGGGATATCTCTTGCGCCATTTCCGATGCCTTAAAGGCAGCTATATCGGCGCCGAAGAAAGAAATAGAAAAAAGGCATACGCAATTTCTGCAATATGCCGCAAAAAATCTTTTGGCATCTGCCATTGCAGAAAAAATAATCAAAATGAACTGTACCGAGGAGGCTCAACATGCCAAGGACCCGAGTTGTTCAGCAGTATGTAATGACCGCCAGCAACGGCGGATTGAAAACAGAATATAAAGCGCTGAGCAGTCGGGAAACGCTGTCGGACCACTTTGAATTTGTCCCGGTGGTGTTGGACAACTGCCACTGCGGGATCAGCCTTTCAGATATCCGCTTTTACAGCAGAGCCATTCGCAAAGCGGATCCGGATATCGTCCACATCCGTGGAGCAGGAATGGAAAGCTTAAATGCAGTTCTCGGCGCAAAGCTTTCCGGTCGCGGGAAGATCCTGGTGACCGTTCATGGTATGTTCAGCGATCTGGTGTACTACTCGCCGATAAAGCGCTGGGTATGCAGACATGTGGTGGAACCTATAATCTTTGGCTTATCGGATGGAATTTCCTGCGTCTATGAGCAGGCGTCACAGCGCGATGTGTTTCGACGATACAAGAAGAAAATGCTTCCGTTTGTGTATAACCGAATGCCGAAATATCCCGATTGCAGTGCAGAAGAAAAGCGTGCACTGCGTATGGAGTTGAACCTTCCGGAGAATGCAAGAATCGGCATCTATGTCGGCAGGGTCACGAAGGAAAAGGGTCTGTCTTACTTGGTCGATGCGTTAAAGCAACTGGATGAGAGTTGGCCGCCGGAGCTTTGCCTGTTGATCGTAGGAAACGGCGATTATCTGCAGAAGATGCAGTCTGAATGTGCCGCCCTACGGCATGCGAGGCGGGTGATTTTTGCTGGGCAGCAGGAACAGATTCAAGCATACCTGAATGCTTCTGATTTTTTTCTTTCTCCCTCTTTGCATGAAAATCTCTCCATTTCTATTTTGGAGGCATGTGCAGCAAAGCTGCCGTGCCTTGTGACGGATGTAGGTGGAAACGGCGAGATCATCGAGAGCGGAAAGAATGGGCTGCTGATTGCAGCGTCTTCGACAGATGCACTTGCTTCAGGCCTCCGCAAGATGAGTGACGATAAATGCCGTGCCGAGATAAAGCAGCGTGCAAGGCAGGTAGATTACAGTAAATTTTCCGATGAACACATAGATCGGCAGCTCCAGCAGGTATATGACCGGCTGTTACAACGGTGTTAGGAGTCCTCAAAAATGATTAGTATTGTTGTACCGGCTTATAATGCTGCGGGTGTGATTGAAAGATGCATAGACTCGGTTTTGCGGCAGACCTACCCAGATTTTGAATTGCTGATTATTGATGATGGATCCACAGACGAAACAGCGGAAATTGCGGCAGCAAAAGCTGCTCAAGATGCTCGTATCCATCTAATTCGTCAGGAAAATGCCGGGGTCAGTTCTGCACGGAATACAGGAATAGCAGCCGCTTCAGGGGAACTGCTTTGCTTTATTGATAGTGATGATACGGTATCGGCAAATTATCTGGAAACATTGCACACGCTGTACAGTCCCGGAGTGCTCCCTGTGATCGATGTCGTTCGCAGTGACCGCAACGGTTCCGCGCTAAATCCTATGCCTGAAACCTTTACATTGGATGGTAACTGGGTCGATTCATATTTTTGCGGGCAGCTTAGATATGGAATTGCTTTTTCCGTCTGTAACAAGCTGTATTCTCTGCAGACACTTCGCAGAGAGTGTATCGCATTCCTGCCGGAGCTGTCTATCGGTGAAGATATGCTGTTTGTTTTTCAGTATCTGCAACATTGCCAGTCAATTCGCTTTAGTAAGGATGCCAGTTACCATTATACCATTGTACCGGGATCAGCCATGTCCTCCTCAATGGATTACACGCAGCCATACGAAAAGACATTCGCGATCATGTCTGAAAAGGAACGTTTTTCCTCACTGATCGCCGACAGAACATTATCCCGATGGGCGTTTGACGCGAGTATTATCATTATTGCCAATCCGTTTATTATCGACAGAAACTATGCAGAATTCAAAAAATGGTGGCGCGAATTTCGTCAGACGGCGTTATACCGTTCCGCCGTTGCTTCGGAAAAGCCATCCGGTTATAAACGAAGAGTTTTGCATTTTGCTTTGCGCTCTGAGAACATGTTTGCAATATATGTGCTTTTTAGATTGTCGAGATTCGGAAAGAAGAAGTAGAAACGAGGTGAACCCATTGACTGAACTGCAAGAAATCGAGTTTGGATTGCTGCAACAGTTCTTGTCTATATGTGAACAGTTGAATCTAACCTACTATCTCGTCTGCGGCAGCGCACTCGGCGCAGCGAAGTATAGCGGCTTCATCCCGTGGGATGATGACATTGATGTTGCGCTTCCGAGAAAGGACTACGAAATATTCTGCAGGGAAGCTCCCGAAATATTGCCGGAATGGTGCTTCCTGCAGAATTATCATTCCGAACACCAATACTATCTCCTCGGAAGCAAATTGCGCGACAGCAGAACGACCTACATAGAGATGATGACGGATTGCCTGAAGATTAACCAAGGTGTGTTCATTGATATATTCCCATTGGATGGACAGTGGTGCACTGAACGCGAGCACCAAATGTTCCGAAAAAAGCGGGCAATCTTTGAGGCAGCGCGGCGCGTCAGACTGAACTATAACCGCTTATCACCGCAAAACCTCGGTATGGTACGGACCAATTGGTATTGGCTGCTCTTCCGCCTTTTTGGGTATAAACATGACACCGCTGCGGAAATAGCCGTATTTGACCGTTTTATTTCCTCTTTTTCTACTGACGACAGTGCTGTCTGGTGCAATCATGCGAACTCAACTTCTCCGTTGGAATATGCGCCCAAAGAGCAATATGGCGACGGAGTCTGGATGAAGTTTGAAGGGATTCCGGTTCGTGTTCCGGCTCAGTATGATGCCTATCTCACCCAGAAATACGGAGACTGGCGAGGCGGAATACCGCCGGATCAGCAGTATGGGCATCATCACTATGTGATATGTGATCTGCACCGACCATTCACGGAATACACCGATACCGGAGAGAAGGGGGTGAAGAAATCATGATATACCGAGCCATTCGTAAATTGAAAGCGGTTTTATACCACGCAATCGTTGAGCCGGATATCAAACGCTCATTTGCCGAGTGCGGCAAAGATTCGCACATTGATTCGGGCGGTGACTTCTTCCCCCTGTCGAACATTCATGTTGGAAACCATGCCTCTATCGGAGTAAATGCACGCTTCTGGACAACACGGGCGAAAATTTACATAGAGGATTATGCCTTGTTTGGTCCCGGTGTCACGATCATTACAGGAGATCACCGCAAGGACATCATCGGTAAGCACATCATAGAACTGACGGATGCGGATAAAACCGCAGAAGATGATCAGGATGTGGTGATCGGAAGAGGGGCATGGATCGGAGCAGGAGCGATTATTTTAAAAGGTGTGCACATCGGTGCAGATGCGATTGTGGCGGCAGGCAGCGTTGTAACAAAGGATGTTGCGCCATACACCATTGTAGGCGGCGCACCGGCACATTTTATAAAGAATCGTTTCTCCGAAGATCAGCTCGAACGGCATATTCAAACCACCGAAGGCGATGACTCTCCGCTTTTGGTTTCGGCGAAAGGCGGTGATTCTATTGCAAGATAAAATACCACTGTTGATTCTCTTGTCGGTCGGCGCAGCATTTACCGCGGTATGGCTCGCACTGCTGCGGAAACGGCTGAATATGGCATGGTATGTAGCAATCATGATTGCGATTGCACATACGGTCTACGGCGTTTTGACAGTGAAGGCGTTTGCGTTCCTTGAAACCGGCTTTGACAAAGCCAGCCTTGGAAACATGAGCCTGTTCGGTGGCGTGTTCCTGATGCCGCTGGCGTATTGGCTCGGCGCAAAAATTTCAAAGAGACCGCCCAAGGAAGTCTTTGATGTTTTTACCCCCTGCATGGTCTTTACGGTCATGTGCGCCCGAATCAACTGCATTTTGTCAGGCTGCTGCCGCGGGCTTCCGATTCCGGGGACAAACGGGATACGCTTCCCAACGCGTGAGGCGGAGATCGTCTTTTACCTGATCCTGCTCGCCGTCTTGTGTCCGCGAATTTGGAAAGAACGGCTGCAAGGACGCGCTTACCCGGTCTACATGATGTGCTATGGAGCGTTTCGGTTTATCATCGAGTTTTTCCGCGAGTCGGATATTTCCGGACTGTTCCATCGAGCACATCTGTGGGCACTCATTACATTATTACTCGGCGTAAGTATTTACGCTGAAATGAAAACCTCAAAATCTAAACCGAGCAGGAGAAAACAATCATGATCCAACGAATATCCAAACGGTTCTTATCCCTGCTGCTGGTGGCAGTTATGGTGCTGGCATTAGCGCCTGCCATTACGCTGCCTGCATTTGCGGCAACAAACGGCACCGTGACAGGTCTGAGTGATTCCAACATTGGCCTGAGCTTTTCTGGTGATGCAAACGATGCGTGGAGTGCAACAGGCACAACAATCACTGGTTCAGTTGTCTCTGTCGGAGGAACCTGTAGCGACACGCACTATGATTCCACTCTAACCATCAAAAACAACAAAGCTACGAAAGCCACACTGTCGTTTAATTATGCCATTGAGGCGAACAGCGGTACGATCAAAGTAAACGGAACTGCCGTCACTGCAAATGGTGCCTTTAACAAAGAGCTTGCCGTTGGCGAGAGCATCAAGGTTTATATCAAATCCGGTAGCACCACAGCCACAAAAATTACCATGACCAATGTGGCGCTGGTTTCTGATATAACTGCGACCACGACCTTTGTGCCTGCCGAAAATGGTACCTATACAGTAGATGGCAAGACTGTCACAGAGACATACAGCAACACACAAAGCTCCATGACGGCTTATCAGGTGGTGGCAACCCCGGCAGAGGGTTATCAGTTCCTTGGCTGGTACAACCTGACCACCGGCAAGTGCATAGCAACTGCCGCAAGCACTGCGCTGAACATTGAGAGCGACTGCACCATTACGGCAAAATTTGTAAGCAAAGTTGTAGCCCTCTTTGAGACCGGCGGTCAGCGGTTTGCAGACCTGAACGAAGCGGTTGCTTATGCACAGGCAAATAAACAGTCCAAGATTACCTTGGCTACCGATGGCTCAATCAGCGGTAATTATACCATCCCGACGGGTATTACATTGCTGATTCCCTTTGATGCAGCTGGGACTTTGTATACAAATGCTCCCGCAGCAATTCGGACAACTCCGGCATCTAAGGCATTCCGGACGCTGACGATGAGTGAGGGCACTTCTATCACCGTCAACGGTGCCATCAGCCTGGGCGGCAGATATTTTGCAGCTGCCGGCAGTCAGCAGGGTCGTCCTGTGGGCGATTATGGCTATATTAAAATGGCGGATAACAGCTCTATCACGGTGAAGAACGGCGGAAATCTCTATGCATGGGGCTTTATCTCCGGCAGCGGCTCTATTCTGGCAGAATCCGGTGCAACCGTGTATGAGTTCTACCAGATTGCAGATTTCCGCGGAGGCAGCGCCTCCTCTAACATGGGCAACAAGGTTTTCCCCTTCTCCCAGTATTTCGTTCAGAATATCGAGGTTCCTCTGACGCTGAATGCGGGCGCCAACGAGAAGGTTTTCAGCGGCGTTTATGCAATGAGTACCACATATACCACCTCCATCAATTTTATTGGCAACGACGGTATGTTCAAAGTAGTCTCCGGAAGCTTTACCAAAGACTACGATGAAAAAACGGACCGTCTGGTTCTTTCAGTGAACGGTGAGGCGGAACTGAACACCCTTTCTCTGAAGTTGGCGGGCATGAGTGTCAACTCCGCAAGCTATGTACTCCCCATCACCAACAACATCTCTATTAACATTCAGTCTGGAAAGGTCACCATCAACCAGGATACCGCACTGTTGGCAGGTGTCGAAGTGAGCATTACCGATGGCGCTGATTTGACGGTCTCCAGTGGAAAAAATGTCTACATTTATGACGGCGACGAATGGAACTCTGATAACTTTGTCTGGGGTCCTTGCAAGTTCAAGTCTGTTGCCTATGCGCCCGGCAAAGCCTATAACCGCACCAATGCGGATCTGAAGGATGCCAAAGTGGATGTAAACGGCAGTCTGACGGCTATCGGTGCCATCTACACCACCAAGGGCGGCGCAGACATCTGTTCCAGCAACGGAACCGGCAAATATGTTCAGCACGGTACACCTGGCACAGGAACCGCGACCTATCAGTATAATGCGAACGGGAATAATGCGGTGACCATCCCCATTACCGCCGCCAAGCTGCACAACGCCGACGGCACCTACACGGAAACTGCGAACGCAAGCGCCGGCGATACCATCAACTATGTCAGCGGCGTCTGGGGCGGCACGCCTTGCGCACATGAGAACACAGAACTTCGTAATGCCAAGGAAGCAACCTGCACCGAGCCCGGCTACACCGGCGACACCTACTGCAAGGATTGCGGCGAGAAAATAGGCACCGGCACGGCTATTCCCGCCAAGGGACATACCGAGGTCATCGACGAAGCTGTTGCAGCTACCTGCACCACACCCGGCAAGACTGAGGGTAAACACTGCTCCGTCTGCAATGAGATTCTTGTTGCACAGGAAGTTATCCCTGCGAAGGGTCACAGCTGGGACAAGGGCGTAATTACGACTTCCCCGACCTGCAGCGATGCCGGTGTCAAGACTTACACTTGTACTGTTTGCAGCGAAACCAAGACTGAAGTGCTTGATGCAACCGGTCATACGCCTGTTGATGTTGCTGAACAGCCTGCCACCTGCACGGAAGCCGGTCATACGGCGGGCGTCAAATGCTCGGTTTGCGGCGCAACGATCTCCGGAATTGAAGAGATTCCGGCTACGGGTCATACCGAGGTGATCGACGAAGCTGTTGCAGCTACCTGCACCACACCCGGCAAGACCGAAGGCAAACATTGCTCGGTTTGCAATGAAGTGCTTGTACCGCAGGAAGAGATTCCTGCTAAGGGGCATACGGAAGTAATCGATGAAGCTGTTGCGGCTACCTGCACAGAAAGCGGCAAGACGGAAGGCAAGCATTGCTCCGTCTGCAATGAGATTCTTGTTGCACAGGAAGCTATCCCTGCCAAGGGGCATGTTGAAGAAATTCGGAATATAAAGGAAGTCACTGACACCGAGGACGGTTACACCGGCGATACCTACTGCTCTGTATGCAACGAATTGCTGAAGAGCGGCGAAGTGATCTACCACAATGGTTGGCGGAAAGATGGAGACAGCTATTCCTTCTACCAAGAGCGGAAGCCCGTCACCGGAATGGTTCGTGTACCGTATCCCGCGGCGGAGCTGCTGCCCGGCTACGGCCCCGATGCGGAGGATGCCGAAGTCAATGTCCCCGGGAAGGAAGGAAATCCTGACAATTACGACTATCCGGACCGTGAGAGTGCGCTGTTCGTCTTTGACGAAAATGGCGTGTTCCAGAAGGATCAGTGCGGTGTGTACGATGACAACGGCATCACCCGTTGGATCAACAACGGTATGCTGGTATGGCACGCGGGCCTGGTGAAGGACGGCGACGATTATCGTTACTTCAAGCGCAACGGTATGGTCACAAGTGTTGAAACTTATGTAGCCAAGACCAACGGTCTGCTGAAGGCAGCCAAGTATACCTTTGATGCCGAAGGCAGGCTGATGAAGCTGGAAGGACTCCATGAAGATCTGAACGGCAACCTCTGCTACTATGTCGACTATGTGAAGAACTATGCCGGTCTGGTCGAAGTGGACGGCAGCTTCTACTATATCGCCAGCGATCTCAAGGCTGTTAAGAATTGCACTTACTATGTTACCAAGACCAACGACCTGAAGCCTGTTGGTTATTATACTTTCGATGCGGACGGCAAGATGATCATCAAGAATGGCCTGGTCGAAGAAAACGGCGACCTGTACTACTATGTGGATGGCGCCAAAACAGCGGCTGGCCTGATTGAATGGGAAGGCAACTATTACTACATTGCCAGCAACCTGAAAGCGGTAAAGGATGCCAAGCACTATGTTTTTGCCAACAAGGCCAATGGACTGAAACCTGCCGGATGGTACTGGTTCAATGCGGATGGTACGATGTTCCTTGAAGGTATCCGCGAAGAAAACGGCACGAAGTATTACTACAAGGATGGAGTGAAGAATTATGCCGGCCTGATCGAGATTTCCGGCGAATATTACTATGTTAAGAGTGACTGCTCTGTGGTTTGTGACCGCAGCTATTATGTCACCAAATCCAACGGTCTGATGCCGAGCGCAACCTATACTTTCGATGCGGACGGCAAAATGGTAATCAAAAACGGCATCTACCGCGAGAAGCTCGGCGATGGAAATGAGTACCTGTTCTACTATGTAAACAATGTGCGTCAGGTCAATACCGGTCTCGTACAGCTTGACGACGGCAGCTACATCTATGTCCGCAGCGGTGCAAACCTTGCGGTCGGAAGCTACTATGTTTCCAAAACTAATAATCTCCTCCCGAAGGGCACCTATACCTTTGGAGAAGACGGTAAGATGGTCGTAAATCCGTAAGAGACAAGTGTGTATACAGGGCGGGAAAATCCCTCCCTGTATACCACTGTATTCACAGCGAAAGGAGTGCATATGCAGTTATCGCGAATTTGTAAATGGAGTGTAATGCTCCTTGTGGTTTGTTCTATTGTCAGCTTGTTTGCCGGGTGTGGGAAAAAGACTCCGGAATCTACTGCAGATCCTGCAGTAAATCAGAGTGAAAGCACACCGCCGGAAGAAGAAATTGAGGATACCACGACACTTTCGGAAATCAATACCGACTTCGGAACGCTATATATTCCTCAAAAATATGAACAGCTTTTGAAGGCTGAGGTAGGCAGCGATACAGTCAAGTTCATTACTGAACAAGACGGAAAGACCTACACTCTTTTCGACCTCAGCATCGGCGAAGAAGTTGGACAGCTTGCCGGAACACTGACTGACAAACGCGGTACTTCTCGTGATGTATATATTACGGTTTACGACCTCGGTGACATCAGCGAATTGGCACAGGACAAGCAGGATCAGCTTTATGCCATGCAGGAGGCTGTGAATGTCATTGTCGAAAACTTGAAATAAATATCCAGGAAGGAATTCATATGAAAAAATCATTTTCACTGCGATGGATATCTCTCCTGTTGGCGGTCATGATGGTTTTCAGTATTCTCCCGCTGTCTGTATTTGCGGTAGATACCTCGACCGATGATACACGGTATACTGACTTCCTATCCTCATTGACCACCCTTGAGGGATATGCCGACGCTTACGCCCGGGAACATTCCGGCGAAGATGCTACGGCGCTTGTCATCAACTACATCCGCTGCGGCGTGGAAAAATACACATCCAGTACATGGACGACCTTCTGCGGTCCGGAAAACACAGCCTTTACCGGTTATGTGTCCGAGCAGGACGCAGCCAACGGAACAAATGCCGTTGCTCTGCGCAGCCTGGAGGTTTTCACGGTACCCAACGGAAACGAAGTCGATTTTGCGCACATGTTCGGCGCAATGGATATGGCGTACCACACCGGCAATCAGAGCACTGCCGACCTTGGCAGCTGGGCCGGCGATATCTGTGACCTGCTTCAGCTCACGACCAATGCGGGTGTGACAGGTACAGTCGAGGAAATGGCCGAGGAGATCCGAACCAATAACGATAAGTATTTTCTGTACGACAATCCCGATCCGGAAATTCATTCTTTTGGTATTCTCGATCTGTACGGCGATCTTGACGCCTTTTACATTCTGAAGAAGATTGGCACCGGTGTGACAATCAGCGCGGTCATGAAGAATTACTTTACGACCAGCCTGACCGATGCCGCACGCGCAAAATTCTTCCTGGACAATCGTTTTGGCGGCGTTTCGACGAAGGATGACATTCGCGCTTCTGTCTATGATACCTATTACGGAAACGAGGGCATCCGGACTCTGGAAGGCAGCTACCTTCCGAATGGTGTCAATGCCGATCTGCGCCGTGCCTGCTGTTATGCTTTTGCCGATTATCTCTACGAAACGGCAAAGGGACAGCTGGAAAACGATTATTACAAGGTCTTTTCCAGCACCTCCTCCATACTGGCTCCCGGCATTAAGCAGGAAGTGAAAATGGCTCTGACGAAGGATGATAAGCAAATTGTTTATTATCTCGCGACTGCGGACATTACACGCAGCGATGTCAATATCTATGCCAACTATAACGACAATGACGCCTCTGTCTGGAAGATGGCTCGCGTGAAAGATCAGATGGAAGCCGCAGAAAGAAAACATACGGATCCGAACAACACAGAGCACTATATTCCTAATTATCGTGCGGTTGTCGGAACAAATGCCGATTTCTACAACATGAGCAACGGCTGCCCCGGCGGTGCGCTGGTTATGGAAGGCGTTGAGTATCACGGCATTGGCAGCGAAAACTTCTTCGGCATTCTCAAGGACGGAACGCCCATTATCGGTGGAAGTGCCGAGTGGAATGCGCACAAGGGTGAGCTTCAGGAAGCTGTCGGCGGTGATATTTGGCTTGTCAGGAACGGTAAAATTGTACCTTCCGCACCTGTCAATTATTACAACAACCGTGCTTCCCGTACCTGTGTTGGTATTACTTATGACGGTCAGGTCGTGCTGATGGTGCTTGATGGCCGTCAGGAGCCGTTCTCCGCAGGCGGCAGCGCCATTGAGATCGCACAGATTATGCTGGATGCCGGCTGCGTCTCCGCCATAAATCTGGATGGCGGCGGTTCCTCCACCTTTGCCGCTAGAGGCGAGGGCTCTGAAACGATTTCCGTCGTCAACCGCCCGTCAGACGGGTATGAGCGCTCAGTCAGCTCCTCCCTCCTCGTTGTATCTACGGCAAAGCCCTCCAATGTATTCGACCATGCGGTCGTTTCCGCAGACTATGACTACCTGACGGTCGGAACCGAGCTGACTGTCAATGCGTCCGGTGTAACTTCGACCGGCGGCGCAATTGCGCTGCCTGAGGGCTCAGTACTGAAAGTGTCCGATGAACGCCTCGGAACGCTGTCGGATGAGGTGTTCACAGCGAAGGCGCTCGGTGATGTGCAGATCCAACTCATTGCAGCAGATGGCAGCGTGCTAGGCACAAAAACACTGCACATTGTTGAACCGACGGAATTGAAATTCACCAAAGACAGCCTGAATGCGGTCTACGGCGAATCGACCGAGCTCCCGCTGGAGGCTACCTATAACGGCAACCCCGTAAAGATCAACCCCAATGATGTGCAGTTCGGCTTTCTGAAGATCACACTGCAATCGATCGGTGAAGTCGAGGGTGGGAGTGTCAATACCACGAAAACGGAATTGGTATTCGATTACCCCGAGGCAGGTACGATTTCCGGCTTTGATTTCACACCCAATGCAAACAGCGAACTGCGTACTCTGACGATCGGTGCAGTTCTGAAAAACAAGCTGGCCGAATTCCAGGCGACAATCAATCAGGAATATGCCCGTGCATATCAGGAAGCCAAAGGCAAGGGCTACAGTGATGAAGAAGCCGCAATTCAGGCGCAGACTGCCGCAATCAATAAAGCATTGGAAACGGCAACAAAGATCACAACTTATCTGTATAAAAGTGACGAGGCAAACTTTGACTTCAATCAGGCGACCGGCGGCAGCGGTCTGCTTGCATGGAACCGTACCGTTTCCAATTCAAATTATAAAGAAGACGAGCAGACTTATTACCAGATTGATTCTCAAACTGGAATGGAAGCATCCTATACCTTTGCAGTGGATATGTCCAAGATGCCGATTCCGGAGAAGCTTACAGCTCTTTTGTATATGCTCCCCGGCGGCGATCAGGAGGGACGCACAGCATGGGATTTCCTGCTGCAGCTTGCCGAACGTATCAGCCCGCTGACGACGGTCACAATCACACTGACTGCACCGGAAGGCGTTACGATCGATACCTCCAAGCTCCGTCTGGCAAATGAGTATTTCACCATGACCTCTGCTGAGGTGGAAGACAATAAGCTGACGGTCGTCTGCAACTTCATTCAGCAGGGCGAACCGATCAACCCCGCTACTGCAAACCCGCTTTGCGTACTCAGCGGCTTGAAGCTTATCCCCACAGACAGCGCAGCATGGGACGAAAACGGATTGCTCGACTGCACGGTTAGCGGTGATCTCGGCTATGACATTTATGCACACTTCCATGTTCTGAAATCACTGGCACAGCAGGAAGAATATCAGATCAAATATGGTCTGTATCCCTATGACAACAGCGAGAATATCAACGGAGACTACGGCGCCCATTTCTTTGATACCGTTACGGAGTTCACAGACAGCTTCAAGCTGCAAAAGAATACCAAGGACGGCTGGGTCAAGGAAAACGGAAAGTGGTCCTACTGGCAAGACGGCGCTGTATTGACCGGCTTTCATAAGCTCCCCAGCAATCTGGCTGGAGAAACCGGTGAATATTGGTACGATCTTGGCTCGGACGGTATCTCTGTCGGAAAGATAACCGGACTGTTTGCCTACGAGAATGATTTGTACTATGCCGTCAACGGCAAGACCAAGGACGGCTGGCGTGAGATCGAAACATCCGATGGAAGCAGTCAGTATTATTATTTTGATCCGACTACACTCAAGGCGGTTGACGGTGTTCAAACAATACGCACAATGATCACCGAAAACGGCAAGCAATACCCCAAGGACTTGAACTATACCTTTGAGGATCATGTTCTAGTGCGAGGAGACTGGATCGCGGTCAGTACCGGTCGTCGTTATTACTGGGCCGGACAACCGATCGCCAGAAAGTGGTGGACGGTAGATGGCGACAGCTATTTCTTTGGCGACCACGGCGATGCCCTCACTGGGTTTAGTGAGGTTCCGAGAGGCAATAGCGGTCAGGGTGCTGATTACTATTTGTTTGATGCAGAGGGCGCATTGATTGTCCAGCCTGGATTGTACCAGCTGAGCAGCGATTTGTCCCACATCGCCAGTGGATTCAGTGCAGGCGATATTGTCTTCTTTGATGAAAATGGCATGGCAATTTATGCTGGACTTGTCTATGGTGATGATGGGTATCTCTATTACATCAATGCAAATCTGAAAGCAGTCAAGAACGGAAAGGCATGGGTCACCAAAACAAATGGTATTGTCAAAGCCGGTTATCAGCGAGAGTTTGATGCACAGGGTAGAATGATTGTCAAAAACGGTATTCTGCCGCTGAATGGCAACGGTGTGCTGGTCTACTATGTAAATGATGATGTCCAGTATGACCTTGGTCTGGTCAGAATGGCGGACGGCCGCATGATCTATGTGAATGCCGATGCCACACTGAAAGCCAACGGAACCTATTATCTGAGCAAAACCAATGGACTGCTCCCGCAGGGCAAGTATCCGTTTGACAGTAACTGCATCCTGCAGCTCAATGGATGGTTTACCTGTGATCAAGGCACAACATATTATCAGAACGGCGTTATGCACGGAACTGGTTGGGATAACATCGGAGACTCTTTCTACTATTTCAACAGCAACGGATATATCGTCACCGGAATGGTTCGTGTACCGTATCCCGCGGCGGAGCTGCTGCCCGGCTACGGCCCCGATGCGGAGGATGCCGAAGTCAATGTCCCCGGGAAGGAAGGAAATCCTGACAATTACGACTATCCGGACCGTGAGAGTGCGCTGTTCGTCTTTGACGAAAATGGCGTGTTCCAGAAGGATCAGTGCGGTGTGTACGATGACAACGGCATCACCCGTTGGATCAACAACGGTATGCTGGTATGGCACGCGGGCCTGGTGAAGGACGGCGACGATTATCGTTACTTCAAGCGCAACGGTATGGTCACAAGTGTTGAAACTTATGTAGCCAAGACCAACGGTCTGCTGAAGGCAGCCAAGTATACCTTTGATGCCGAAGGCAGGCTGATGAAGCTGGAAGGACTCCATGAAGATCTGAACGGCAACCTCTGCTACTATGTCGACTATGTGAAGAACTATGCCGGTCTGGTCGAAGTGGACGGCAGCTTCTACTATATCGCCAGCGATCTCAAGGCTGTTAAGAATTGCACTTACTATGTTACCAAGACCAACGACCTGAAGCCTGTTGGTTATTATACTTTCGATGCGGACGGCAAGATGATCATCAAGAATGGCCTGGTCGAAGAAAACGGCGACCTGTACTACTATGTGGATGGCGCCAAAACAGCGGCTGGCCTGATTGAATGGGAAGGCAACTATTACTACATTGCCAGCAACCTGAAAGCGGTAAAGGATGCCAAGCACTATGTTTTTGCCAACAAGGCCAATGGACTGAAACCTGCCGGATGGTACTGGTTCAATGCTGACGGTACGATGTTCCTTGAGGGAATTCGCGAAGATAACGGCACGAAGTATTACTACAAGGATGGCGTAAAGAACTATGCCGGCTTGGTTAAAATTGATGATGCCTACTACTATGTCAAGAGCGATTGTACCGTGGTTTGTGGCCGCAGTTACTATGTGACAAAGGCTAATGGTCTCATGCCGAATGCTGTCTATACCTTTGGTGCGGACGGCAAAATGGAAATCAAGAACGGCATCTATCGTGAGAAGCTCGGCGATGGAAACGAGTACCTGTTCTACTATGTGAACAATGTGCGTCAGGTCAATACCGGCCTCGTACAGCTTGACGACGGCAACTACATCTATGTCCGCAGCGGTGCAAACCTTGCGGTCGGCAGCTACTATGTTTCTAAAACCAATGATCTCCTCCCGAAGGGTACCTATACCTTTGGAGAAGATGGCAAAATGATTATCTCGTAACAAATAGGATAAATGAAGCCCGCAGTCCCTGCTGCTGTGGGGACTGCGGGTGGAATTTGTGATGATGAAGAAACCAACAGAATCCGGAAAAATTGTAAAGAACGCGACCTGGTTGATTGCATGCAAAGTTGTGCAGTCATTATTGAGCTTCGTAATTGGAACACTTTCCGCCAGGTATCTCGGACCGGGGAATTACGGAATCATTGATTATGCTGCAGCAATTGTCAGCTTTATGGTTCCGGTTGTGCAGCTCGGACTTCGCTCGACCCTTGTCCATGAAGTTATTGCAGCGCCTGACTGTGAAGGAAGGACGCTCGGAACATCACTTTTTATGAGTACGGCAGCGAGCTTCTTGGGGATTTTAGGAGTGATTGCGTTTACTGCGATTGCAAATCCAAATGACCCGGAAACAATGCTTGTTTGTGCGCTGTACAGCATTTCATTGGTTTTCCAGGCAACCGAAATGCTTCAATACTGGTTCCAGGCAAAGCTGCTGTCAAAATACATCGCGATCACTTCACTGGCCGCATATGTGGTCGTTTCAGCCTATCGTTGTTTCCTACTGATTACGCAAAAGAGCGTATACTGGTTTGCATTTTCACAGGCACTGGACTATTTGTTGATCTCTGCTTCTCTGTACGGGATCTATAGAAGAATTTCAAAGCAAAGGCTGACAGTATCATTTCCACTTGCGAAACAACTTTTTAAGAGAAGCCGATATTATATTGTATCCGGCATCATGGTTACTTTCTTTTCTCTAACAGATCGGGTCATGATCACATTGATGCTGGGGAAAGAAGCCAACGGCTATTATTCAGCTGCGGTAAGTTGCGCAGCACTAAGTCAATTCGTGTTTGCAGCTATTGTGGATTCTATGCGACCTTCTATTTTGGGAGCCAAGAAGACAAGCTCTCCCAATTACGGTCCACATATAGCCAGACTCTATTCTATTATCGTATATTTGGCGCTGCTGCAAAGCATTGTGCTAACCATAGCAGCACCGCTTGTTATTCGGATTATTTACGGAGCCGCATATGCCCCGGCGATACCTACGCTGAGAATCATCACCTGGTACACAGCGTTCTCCTATATGGGTTCCGTTCGCAATATATGGATCCTGGCAGAACAGAAGCAGAAGATGCTATGGAAAATCAATTTATCCGGGGCCCTTTTGAATGTGATAGCCAACTACATCCTGATACCGCTTATCGGTATCAACGGAGCAGCAATTGCTTCGGTAGCAGCACAGCTTTTCGTCAATTTTGTGCTGTGTTTTATGATTCCCTCCCTGCGCCCCGTTGGACATCTGATTATTGAGGGGATTGATCCAAGAAACCTAAAAGAACTGTGGGAAGGGCATTTTTCTAACCCCTTCCCCAAGACAAAAAATTGATTGGAGTGTATCAGAAAATGCCTCTGTTTGAAAATAAAGTCCTCCTCATAACGGGCGGCACCGGTTCCTTCGGTCACGCGGTTCTGGACCGCTTCCTGACCACGGATATCCGGGAGATCCGCATTCTCTCCCGGGACGAGAAAAAGCAGGACGACATGCGTCATGCCTACCAGCTGGCCTGCCCCGCCTGCGCGGAGAAAATCAAATTCTACATCGGCGACGTGCGGGACTACCGCTCCATCGCCCCGGCGTTCCGGGGCGTGGACTATGTGTTCCACGCCGCCGCCCTCAAGCAGGTGCCCTCCTGCGAATTCTTTCCCATGGAGGCCGTCAAAACCAATGTCATCGGCTCCAACAATGTCATCGACGCTTGTGTGGAAAACCGGGTCAAGAAGGCGATCTTCCTCTCCACCGATAAGGCCGCCTATCCCATCAACGCCATGGGCATGTCCAAGGCCCTGATGGAGAAGAACGTCATTGCCCGGTCGAAGCAGATGCTGGCGGACGACCCCGTGCTTTGCCTGACGCGTTACGGAAACGTCATGGCCTCCCGCGGCTCGGTCATTCCCCTGTTCTGCGACCAGATCGACGAGGGAAAGCCGCTCACCGTCACGAACCCCAACATGACCCGCTTCATGATGACGCTCAGCGATGCGGTCGACCTTGTTCTTTACGCCTTCGAGCACGGCGAGCAGGGCGACCTGTTCGTGCAGAAGGCCCCTGCCGCAACCATCGAGACGCTGGCGCAGGCTGTGTTGGAGCTAAAGCAGTCCGACCTCGGTGTGCAGACCATCGGCACGCGCCACGGCGAAAAGCTCTTTGAGGTGCTCGTGACCTCGGAGGAAATGCTGCGGGCGGAGGATCTGCCCGGCTTCTTCCGCATCCACGCCGACAGCCGCGACCTGAACTACGACAACTATTTCTCCAAGGGAAACGCGGAGCTGTCCCAGATCGAGCCGTACACCTCGCATAACACCCAGCGGCTCGACCTCGACGGCATGAAGCGCCTGCTGCAAAAGCTGAAGCTCTTCGGAGGAAACTGCTGATGGACATTCTCGTTACCGGCGCGCGCGGCTTTGTGGGGAAAAATCTCGTCGCGGCGCTCCGAAACATCCGTGACAATAAGGACCGCACCCACCCGAAGCTGGACATCCAGGAAATCTACGAATATGACACCGACGGCTCACAGGAGCAGCTTGCCGCTTATGCGAGATCCGCGGATTTCGTGTTTCATCTGGCAGGGGTAAACCGCCCCAAGACGGCGGAGGAATACCTCCCCGGCAATACCGGCTCTCTGGAAGCGCTGCTTACCGCTCTGCTAAAAGCGGGTAATCGCTGCCCCGTGATGCTGGCCAGCTCCGCGCAGGCCTCCCTCATCGGGCGCTATGCGGGCAGTGAATACGGCAAGACAAAGCTGGCCTGCGAAAAGCTGCTGCGAACCTATGCCGCCGAGACCGGCGCGGAGGCGCTGATCTACCGCTTTCCCAATGTGTTCGGCAAGTGGTGCCGACCGAATTACAATTCCGCCGTAGCGACGTTCTGCCACAACATTGCAAACGATTTGCCAATCACGGTCAACGACCCGGCGACGGAGCTGGAGCTGGTCTACATTGACGACCTTGTGGCGGAGCTGCTGGACGCCCTGTCCTGTAAGGCGCACCGCTGCGATTATGACGGTCTGACGCCGATTCCCGGCGAGGATTTCTGCCGCGTGCCGGTGACGCACCGGGCGACGCTGGGCAAAATCATCGAGCTGCTGCGATCTTTTCACGCACAGCCGGAGACCCTGCTGCTGCCGGAAATTCCGGTGGGCAGCTTTGAAAAGAAACTCTATTCCACCTATCTTTCCTATCTGCCGCCGGAAAAGACGGCGTTCCCGCTGAAGATGAACGTCGATGCCCGCGGCAGCTTCACGGAGCTGCTGAAAACCCAAAATTGCGGGCAGTTCTCCGTGAACATCACGAAGCCCGGCGTCACTAAGGGGCAGCACTGGCACAACAGCAAGTGGGAATTTTTCATCGTTGTGGCGGGGCGCGGCCTGATCCGCGAAAGGAAACTGGACTCGGACGAAGTTCTGGAGTTCGAGGTCAGCGGCGAGCGGATCGAGGCTGTCCACATGCTGCCGGGCTATACCCACAGCATCACGAATCTCAGCGACACCGACGATCTGGTGACGGTCATGTGGGCCAACGAGTGCTTTGACCCGGAGCATCCGGACACGTTTTTTGAGGAGGTCTGACATGGAAAAACTCAAGCTGATGACGATCCTCGGCACGCGGCCGGAGATCATCCGCCTGTCCGCCACCATAAAGTGCTGCGACCGCTATTTCCATCAAATTCTCGTCCACACCGGGCAGAACTACGACTATGAGCTGAATCAGGTGTTCTTTGAGGATCTGGGGCTTCGTGCGCCGGACTATTACCTGAATGCCGCCGGGGCAAACCTCGGCGAGACCATCGGCACGATCATTGCCAAGAGCTACACGCTCATGCAGGAGGTCCGGCCGGACGCCGTATTGGTTCTGGGCGACACGAATTCATGCCTGTCCGTCATTGCCGCCAAGCGGCTGCACATTCCGATTTTCCACATGGAGGCCGGGAACCGCTGCTTTGACGAGTGCCTGCCGGAGGAGACGAACCGCCGCATTGTGGATGTGACCTCCGATGTGAATCTCTGCTACTCCGAGCACGCAAGGCGCTATCTGAACGCCGCAGGCGTCCCGAAGGAGCGCACGTTCGTGGTAGGCAGCCCTATGGCGGAGGTGCTGCATCAGAATCTGCCGCAGATTGAGGCAAGCGACATTCACGCCCGGCTCGGTCTCGAAAAAGGCAAATACATTCTGCTCTCTGCCCACCGGGAGGAAAACATCGACACGGAGGAGAATTTCCGTTCGCTCTTCACGGCGGTAAACGCCATGGCGGCGCAATATGACATGCCGGTGCTGTACTCCTGCCACCCCCGGAGCCGCAAGCGGCTGGAGGAGAGTGGCTTCCAGCTGGATAGGCGTGTTATTGCCCACAAGCCGCTGGGCTTTCATGATTACAACTGCCTGCAGATGAACGCCTTCTGCGTCGTGTCCGACAGCGGCACGCTTCCGGAGGAGTCGAGTTTTTACCTGTCGGTCGGCAAGCCTTTCCCGGCGGTGTGCATCCGCACCTCCACCGAGCGGCCGGAGGCGCTGGACAAGGGCTGCTTCGTCCTCTCCGGCATCCACACGGAGCAGCTGCTGCAGTCCATTGATTTGGCAGTGCAGATGCAGCAAAACGGCGACTTCGGCGCACCTGTCCCCGACTATACCGCCGAGAATGTGTCTGTGAAGGTCGCGCGGATTATTCAGAGCTATACCGGCATCGTGGATCGCTTCGTGTGGAGGAAGTAATGAACCGATTAAACCCAACATCCTTCTTCGGCGAATCGATTCTGAAAATAAACAATAAAAGTGAGATTGAGAGGAACAGCTGCAAATATGAATGAGAATCAAAAATCACAGAAAGACACAGCACGGGCAGAAGTGTCACTTTGGAGCATTGTCGGGCTTTTGCTGCGCAAAATCCATTGGCTGATTGCCGCAGGGCTGGCATTCGGCATAGGCGTATACCTTGTGCTATCGCTCCTGGTCACACCGACCTTTGAATCACGCGTCACATTTTATGTGTACAACAATTCGGGCGGTGCATCGCAGTCCGGGTCAATCGACAAGAGCGATTTACAGGCGGCCGAAAGCCTTGCAACGACTTATTCAAAAATATTGGAGAGCAATTCTGTCTTAAATGCGGTGCTGAGTGATTTGAATAGCACTCTGACAAGAAAAGAGCTCGCGCAAATGGTTGATGTAGCAGTCGTTACGAACACCCAGCTCCTCGAAGTGGTAATCACCTCGACAGATGCAAATTTCGCTTGTAAAGTGGCAGAATCCTTTGCCAGTATAGCACCGGCTGAAATTGTTCGCATTACGAAAGCGGGCGGAGTTGAGGTTGTAGACCATCCGGAGGTTGCAACGGAACAAGCTTCTCCACGGACGGCGTTTGATACCGCAATCGCAGTTGTGGTTGGCGTGATTATTGCTGCTGTGATCATTATCCTGAAAACACTCTCCGACACAACGATTTATCTACCGGAGGATATTGAGAAATTGGTTGGTGTTGCCGTTATCGGACAGATTCCGGAAATTGAAGGCACGGAGAAAAACTATAAATACTGGGAACTCGCGAATGGAGGAACGATTAGCTATGAAACGAACGACTATGCGGCAAAACATGAAGAACAAAAGTGAAATCATTGCAAGCAACCGGAAACGCCTCCTGAATAACGATACCCCATTTGCTATTCGCGAGGCGTATGTCAAGTTGAGAACAGGTCTCATGTTTTGTATGACGAAGGATAGGGACAGAGCCTGTAAGACCATTGCTGTCACCAGCGCAAATCCTTCAGAAGGCAAAAGCCTGACCGCAGCCAATATTGCGATCAGCTACGCTATGCTCGGTAAAAAGACCCTTTTGATTGATGCCGATTTGAGAAAGCCGACGCAAAGAAGACTCTGGAAATTGGATGTCTCATCCGGCCTTTGTGATTTCATTGCGGGCATATGGAAATTGGAACTGGTAAAGGTAAAGGACCTGCCTTTATGGATCATTGGAGCCGGGACCATACCACCAAACCCATCCGAACTGCTTTCTTCAGATAGAATGAAGACCTTTGTTGCAGAAATTGCCACGAGGTACGACTATGTCATTATTGACACGCCGCCGATCAATACAGTTGCCGATGCACAGATTCTTTCTGCATTCGTAGATGGTGTGCTGATCGTAGCAAAGTCTGGAACTACGACATCGGATGAGCTACGGGCTGCTGTCGATGCCGTTGAACGGGCAGAGGGAAATTTGTGCGGCATAGTACTAAACGATTTGAATATGAAGTCTATGCGCTACTCCTATAAGTATAAGTACGGCGGTAAATATGGAGATAAGTATGGATATAAGTATTCCTATGCAGACCCGTATGAAAGAAGATAGTTCTATGATTGACTTATCTTTGGATTATCACGCACATATTTTGCCAGGGTGCGACCACGGCAGCAGCAGTGTAGATATGTCGCTCAAACAGATGGATATGGCAAAGGAAGCGGGCATACAGACGATTTGTGCAACGCCCCATTTTTACCCACATAAAGAGAGCGTGTCGTCATTTATCGAAAGGCGGAGACAAACCGCAGACAACTTGTGGGCACAAATCCCGGCAGATGCTCCTCGTGTTTTGTTAGGAGCTGAGGTGTTAATCTGCGACGGAATGGAACGGTTGAACGGTCTTCGTGAACTCTGCCTTGAAGGAACAAATGAGCTCCTGCTGGAGATGCCGTTTTATCGTTGGCCGGCTCCTATTTGGGATACATTATATCGGCTGAATGATCTGAGGGATATACAGATTGTGATTGCCCATGCAGATCGATACCCACCGGAGGATATCCATCCATTGATTTCAGAAGGGATTCCGTTACAGCTGAATGCGGAATGCCTTCGGAAGCATTTGCATCGGAAACGTTACCTTGAGTGGATTCAAAAAGGTTATGTTTCTTATCTCGGCAGCGATATTCATGAGTTCGGGTCGGGCTACCATGACTTTGAAAAATGCAGGAAACTGCTATGCCGTTACCTTTAGAAGCGTAACTTGCATTTGAGCTTTCCTCAGATTGGAATGAAACTATGCAGAATACAGCAATCATCTATAATACCAATAAACTGCCTCATGTAAAAGCCTTGCCGGTGCTTGGCGGTTGCCTGCTGCTTTCTGCAGCAGTTTGTGTGGCACAAGTTCTTGGGAATTCGGTCATTCTGCTGTTATGCCTGCTTGGATATCTGGTATTTACTGTATGGGCATGTAACAAAGGCATCGTTTTCCCTGTTTTGCTGTATTTTCTCCCGTGGAGCCCTCTGCTCAAGATGTATAACGGCGGAATTTCATTTTTTACGATTGCGCTTCTATTATGCTGCATGGTTTCCCTTCTGCAGAACAAAATGTCTTTGCGGCTTTACCAGATTATCCTTGCTGCGCTCCTTATGGCGCTGACATTAGTGACCAAGGCCATACAACATAACCCGATTGGAAATGACTATTTGTGTTTTCTCATTATGTTGTTGCTCTTTCCGTGCGTTATGCAAGGAAGCATAGAAAATATATCCTTCTATCGAATCACCATATTCTTTGCGTGCGGAATCGTATCGGCAGCATTGACAGCACAGCAAATTGCAACATTTCCCAATATATCGCAGTTTATCACCGTTAATTCATACCTGACTGTGACACGGTTGTCCGGTTTTTACGGAGATCCAAATTTCTATTCTGCTCATATCTCCGCATGCCTTGCCGGAATCCAGCTGCTGCTATGTTATGAAAAAGGCCGGCGCAACCAACTTGTGCTTGCTATACTGGCTTTGATACTGCTATATTGCGGGCTTCTCTCCGCCTCAAAGTCGTTTATTATCGTAACGGCATGCCTATTTCTTTTATGGGTACCGATCCTATTGGAAAAAGGAGCCTCCAGCAGCCGCTTTCGCTTGTTTATGGGAGTCCTGTGTGCAGGAATCGTCATTGCTTCTTCATCAGCTTTCCAAGCACTGCTTCAGATCGTTGATGACCGCTTTGCTCAAGCATCCAACATGTCTGAGTTAACAACCGGCCGAACGGACCTGTGGAAAAATTACATTCACGAATTTTTATATAATCCCATCACGCTGCTCTTCGGCGAAGGCTATACAAGCATCAACCTAAACAACAAGGGATCTCACAATACCTTGATCCAGTTGGTCTATCAATTTGGGTTGATAGGAATACCATTTCTTGTTTCATGGGTCGTGATTTCTTTGCGGAACCTGTTTGCCCAATTTAATGTCGGCCGTGTGCAATGGAAACATGTACTGCTGGTGTGCGTTGGAGTTGCATTGCCCTGGATGGGCATTGATATACTGCAATTTGATGAGTTTTTCCTGCTGCCTATTTATGCAGTGATCGGGATTGCATACTCAACAAACAGCACGGAAAACACATAAATTTGAATAGACGAGGAGGGAGAATATGAAACGAACGATCAAAAGAATTATCACAATAAGCAGTGTGCTCGTGGTAATCCTAGCACTTCTTTGCACAGGCGTTTCCCTTTACATCAACTCAATTTTTGATCGAATCGAAAAAATCCCGGAAGTTAGCAAGGTGGATCCGTCCAATGAGTTTTTTGAAACAGATCCACCAGAAGAAAGCCAGACAACAGCTACGATTGTTGAGCCGGAAGACATTGGTTGGGGTGAAATCGAGCCGTTCTTGGACGATAAGCTGATCAATATTCTCCTTGTTGGGCAAGACCGCTATGTCGGAACAGCTCGGCAGCGTTCAGATACAATGCTTCTCTGCAGCATCAATCCAGAAACGAAGAAGGTATCAATGATTTCGTTTCTCCGCGATTTGTATGTGCAGATTCCGGGCGGCTATTCTGATAATCGACTGAATGCGGCCTATGCTTTTGGCGGTTTCCCGCTGCTGGTGGATGCCTTTTATACCAATTTTGGTGTTACGATCGATGGCTGCTTTGAAGTCGACCTTGCCGGTTTCCGGAGCATTGTTGATATTCTTGATGGTGTTGATGTCACACTGACCGCGCGTGAGGCAGAGGTGGTTGGCGTTGGCTCGGAAGAAAAGCTATATCATTTGAATGGAAAAGAAGCACTTAGCTATGCACAGATACGCAAATTGGACAGCGATTTCGGCAGAACGCAGCGACAGCGGACTGTTATGGAAGCATTATATAAAAAATTTCAATACGCAGATACTGACACCTTGATGAAGTTGTTTCAGGAGGTGTTACCGTACCTGTCGACGAATATGACAAACGGACAGATCATGCGACTGGCAGCGAAATGCATCCCTGCCTTTGGCTCAATTGAGCTACACAGTTACTGCGTTCCGGCAAATGACTCGTTCTATTACGCAAGCATTCGAGAAATGTCCGTACTCGTACCTGATTTGGACAAAATACGTGGGCAACTCGAAAATGAGTATCTGCCGCTTAATTAGGATAGAATTCGATTCATCCGTATGTACATTACGGATGAATCAAGTATATATGGTGAAATTTCACTTTGGTGTTTGGCAAGAGGAAAGGTGCAATGAGAAAGGCTGAAATTACGGTTCATTTATTTCAGGAAACACGTCATATTATGCCCGATCGTCCTGCAAAAAATCTGCATCAATATGAGTTTTGTGTTTGCTGTGGAGGTATTACGTCGTACCAGGTAGACACACCGGTTTGGATGCGGAAATACTACATTGAGGGGTGCGGGCAATTGTGCAGATGTTGCTATTTTGAAATCTCAACAAGTATGAAAGGTGGCTTGGACATTTGCAAGCAAACAGACGTGATCTTTGCGGACAACGATTTGGAAAACTGACCGTTATCCGCAGGGTCGAAGGAACTCAAAGTAACAGGGCGAGAGCAGATTCCTGGCTGTGCCGGTGCGATTGTGGTAATGAATCTGTTGTTCTTGGCTCAAATCTTGTCAGAGGACATACCAAAAGCTGTGGCTGCATCAAATTGAATGATCTGACCGGGCAACATATCGGAAGCCTGACTGTACTTGGTCGATCGGACAAGTACGCGACCAGAGGGAAAAGGAGTGTACGCCTTTGGGAGTGCAAATGCGATTGCGGTGCCATTACATATAAAGCAACAGATACCTTGATGACGGGAGCGGAAAGTAGCTGTGCGGAGTGCGCCCAAAAACATAATGCAGCCTGTGCAATAAAAAATGCGGGCTTTATTGATGGTACTCAACTCAGCAAGATACAAAATATGAAGCCTTCTGCAGCTAATACAAGTGGCTGCCGAGGAGTTTCTTTCAACAAGAAGACTTTGCGGTGGGAGGCTCAAATCAAATTCCGCGGGAAACGAACAAGACTCGGAAGTTATAAGAACTTTGACGATGCCGTCCTTGTTCGGAAAAAAGCAGAGCAGGCCATTTTTGGAGAATTTCTGGATTCGCTGGCGCTAGAATCAAAGAAAGACGAGTAAGCACCACTGGGGTTGTGAATCTGACGGAGGGACATATCGTGAAAAAGAGAATGAAAAATGTAATAAAAGGAATTCTCATTCCCATAGCTATTATTCTTTCTCTGCTGATTGCTGTCGGTGGGTTCTATTGGACTAAGCTGGATAAGTTACAGTTCAGTGACGGAAAAGTCGAGTCCGGTGGCACGGTTGATGATTCCGATGATGATGTTTTAGAAGAAGAACGCCGTATGGCTGATGCCATAAGTGGTTTGAAGGAACAGGAAGCAATTAGCGCATCCGGAGATGTTAATGAAAATAAGGATTATATCAATATTCTTCTGATCGGCACGGACGAACGAACTGAGTATTTCAGTGATAATGCTCGTGGTGACAGCTGCATGATACTCACACTCGGCAAAAAGGATGGGTCTGTGAAGCTGGCCAGTCTGGAGCGTGGAATGGGCGTCCCTATTCTCGAAGGGAAATATGAAGGTGAGTATGACTGGCTAACGCATACTTTTCGTTATGGTGGGGCGGACTTGATGATGCGTGAAGTGCGTGAGTGCTTTAAGGTGGATGTGGATCGGTACATCCGCGTAAATTTTGCTACCTTTGTACAGGGAATTGAATCAGTAGGCGGGGTAGATATTTCCCTGACAGAAGCCGAAGCAGCCTATATCAATAAATTTAATAAGGGCGGTATTACCTGTGTCGCCGGACAAAACCATTTGGATGGAAGAGCTGCACTGGAGTATGCGCGTTGCCGAAAAATAGACAGCGACTGGCAGCGTGTTAAGCGGCAGCGTAATGTCATCCAAGCGGCAGTCAACAGTACAAAGGATCTCAGCATTTCGGAATTGAATGATCTCATGAATCAGGTTTTCCCTCTTGTACAGACTAATTTGAGCAAATTGGAAATTACGGAATTGCTGATGCTGGCACCCAAATGCAGAGGAGCATCCATCCAACAGATAACGATTCCCATAAAAGATAGTTACGGCGGCATGACCGGACTTGGCGGACGCAGCCTCTTCTCAGTGGATTTTGATACGAACGCGCAGGCTTTACGGGAATTTATGTATGGTGAAAACTCGGATTCATAACGGTTCATGTTCATAGATACACAATGTGACCTATGGGGCAGGCCGGACGGTACAGGGCACGAAAAAGTAAGTCGAGGGAATTTCCCTCGACTTATTTTTTCTTTGATCCCAAGTTTATTTGAGCGCCACATTTCAATTGGATGCGCAGACTTGATATGGGATATAACATTAGATGAAATTTCAGCCCTCTGCCTTTTCATTGGCAGAGGGCCGTTTTTTGCTTAACAGTTATTGAGCATCCCTTAATTGCTCTACAACGCTGCATTTCGCTGCG
>OMGA01000178.1_pt1:0-30000 | contig 31363 bp, 20 predicted proteins | sample 1674211 | NCBI WGS metagenome assembly OMGA01 (sample SAMEA103958152, study PRJEB25191) | human gut metagenome | biome: human-associated habitat [ENVO:00009003]; feature: intestine environment [ENVO:2100002]; material: feces | place: Germany | collected 2013/2015
ATGAGGTACTCGACCATCGTTGGTTCCTTGCGGAGAAGGCCGGCCACGACGTGTCCATGACCGAAGCCGTGAAGAGCTATGTGGAGAACGTGCTGCCGCAGTACAAGCTCGATTCGAAGGATGTCGACGCGCTGAACGCCGAGGCCGATTCCGGCGTGATCGATGACGAATACACGTACAACGATCCCGATGACGACGGCTACAACCCCGACGACGATCCCGACGCGGCGGTGTGGAGCCACTGATTCTGCACGTTAGCATGGTCCGTAATTGCTGGAGCCTCTAACACAAGAAAAGCTCAGGAAAACAAAAGAAGCTCAAGCTGGAAAAGCTTGAGCTTCTTTGTATGTATCGCAAATATATAACGATTACTTGGCTGCGGCAGCCGCTTCACGACGTGCGCGCGCCACGGCGTACAGCGTGATGCCGGCCGCGACGGAGGCGTTCAGTGATTCCACCATATTCGACATCGGAATGCCGGCGATGGAATCGCAAGCCTCTCGTACCAGACGGCTCAGGCCGTTGCCTTCCGAGCCGAGCACAACCACCAGCGGATCGGTTTCGAAACCGGTTTCGCCGACGAGCGCATCGCCGCCGCCGTCAAGACCGACGCTGTAGTAGCCGCGTTCCTTCAGGCTTTCGATCGCCTTCGTCAGATTCACCACGCGAGCCACCGGCATATGCGCTGCGGCGCCCGCCGACACCTTCCATGCGGCGGCGGTGACCGAAGCGGAACGACGTTCCGGCAGAATCACGCCGTTCGCGCCGAATGCGGCCGCGGAACGGATGACCGCGCCGAGGTTCTGCGGATCGGTGACGCCGTCCAGTGCGATGAACAGCGGACGTGCTGCGATACGCGCGCCCTCCGAAGTGGCCGCTTCCATGGCGCGCGCCTTCTTGTCTGCACGATCCACAAGTTCCGCCAGCGAGGAATACTGGAATGGCTGGGCTTTCAGCACCACGCCCTGATGGTTCGACGAGCGTGCGATACGGTCCATTTCGAGCCTGTCGGCTTCCAGCAGATGCAGTCCGTGGATGCCGGCGAGACGCACGATTTCGCGCGTGCGATCGTCATGCTCGATACGTGCTGCCACGTACAGCGTGGTTGCCGGCACGCCGCAACGCAGCGCCTCGAGCACCGCGTTGCGGCCGATGACGAGGTCGTCGGATTCCGAAGTGAACTTCGCCGCTCGACGGCGTGCGGCCAGTCGTGGATCGGCCATCTTGCGGCGATCCGCCGCCTTCTTCGCCTTGTAAGCCTTGTGATATACGCGATCTTCGGCCTTGGGGGTCGGCCCCTTGCCCTTCAGCGCGTTACGATGCTTTCCGCCCGACCCCTTGGTCGGTCCTTTTTTCATTGCCATAGTTGTCCATTGTCCCAGCACCCCGGGAAAAGGCGGCGGCTTCGCGTCTGCTCGATATTGCTCGATATGATGGCAAGAATGGAGAAGAACAAAGAGATTTTCGGTTTGCCCGTCATGTTCTGGGGCTTGTGGGTCACGCTGCTCATCCTGTGGATGGGCCGTTTCGTCACGTCGTTTCTTTCCATGTACCTCGTCTCCGACATGCATGTGAGCGCGGGCGTGGCCGGCACCATCGTCTCCATGTACGGTTTCGGCGGTATTTTCGGCTGCCTGTACGGTGGTGCGCTGTCTGACCGATTCGGGCGCCCCGCGATGATTGTTATCGGCAATCTCGGTTCCGCGGTGATGCTGGTTTTGTTGGCTTGTATCGGCAATCCTTGGATTATGGCGATTACGTTGCTGATATACGGTGCGATTTCATCTATGCCGACGCCTGCGGTCGCGGCTTACGTTTCCGACGTGGTGCCGTTTCGCAAGCAGAAGCGTGCGTATTCGCTGCAAACATGGGCTGCGAATTTCGGCTTCGCTATCGGCCCGATCATCGCCAACCAGCTTGTCAAAATCTCCTATTCGCTGATGTTCTATGCGGAAGCGGCTGTGTTGGTATTCGCTACGTTGCTGATGATGGCATTCTTCAAAGAGGCCGGGCTGGGCGTGCACGGTGTCGGACGGTCTGTGAAACGCTCCGTGGAACAACCTGTGGAACGTTCTGGCACTGCGCAAACGGCTCAATCGCAGCAATCGAAATTCTCCATTTGGCGCAGCTATCGTCGTGCCTGCACCGACAAAGCGCTCATGTCGATGGTGGTGCTGATGTTCCTGTACACGCTGGCGTATTACCAGATCGTCAGCGGACTTCCGATTTCGATGACGCAGATTGGGCTTGGTACGGACGAATATTCCAGCCTGCTGACCATCAACGGAGGCATTCTGTGTTTGCTGCAGATTCCTGCGATCGCGCTGTTCCAGCGGATGAGCAACACCCGTGTGCTGGTGCTGGGCATGTCCATTACCGCGGTTGGCTATGCGTTCCAAATCGGCGCCGATTCGTGGGTGACGTTCGCGATTGCGACCGTGCTGTGGACGCTCGGCGAGCTTGGCACATTCCCGATTGCCGCTACGACGGTGGCGAATATCGCGCCGAAGGATGTACGCGGCACGTATCAGGGCTTGTACAACCTGGTGTGGTCGCTATCCAACGCGTTTTCGCCGCTTGTCGGAGGCTGGATTTTGAACGCGTTCGGCAGTCACGTGCTGTGGACCTGCTGCACGGTGATGTTCGTAATTGTGGCGATCGGCTTCTACGTGACGCGCGGCCCCCGCGAACGCGCCGCAGCCCGCAATCTTGCGATGGAGGAACTGTAGCGGTTGCGCTGCGCAGGTGGCGTGCGGTAGATACGCCACCGAACTTGCCAGACAACTTAACATAACTTAACGGCAACTTCGCATCTGTTAAGTTCGCTGGTAAGTTGCTGTTAAGTTCGTGCGAAGTTGACGGAAAGCGATGTATTGGCGTGATTGTGTGGCACAAATAATGGACATTGCCGGCAAGACAGGGGTGCATGTGCGCGTATGAAAAAGCGGGAGGCCGCGATTCGGTTGGAATCGCGGCCTCCCGCTATGCGATTTAAAAAATCGGAAAGAAGAGAATCGGTGCCGCAGCGTTCGCTGCGGCGGTGCCTTGCCTCACGCGGTCTGTTTCAAAGAGATGGCCTGACGCGGTTCGGCTTGCCTTTCTGCTTGAAGGTCTTACTTGTTGAGGACCTTCTTCATCAGATCAGCGGAAGCCTTGGCAAGTGCGAACTGGCCGAAGCCCGGATCGATGGAAGCGAGGTTGGAGTTGATGATCTGGTTGAAGGTGTCGTTGTTCTTCATGGTGTTTCCTTTCGGACGGCCGCCTGGTTTCTTTTGTCTTCTGTCTTCTTCACGTCGCGCGGTCGTCGCTGATGTCTTTGTTTTCTTGTTCTTCGTTCTTCTGTTGTTTTTCTGTTGTGCCTTTACTATACGCACGTCGGTATGCGTCTGGCATGCCGCAATCGTCATTTCTATTGTAAAATCATCGGGTTATCTTGAAGAAAATGTGATTACTGTGCCCGCATAACAACACAATCGCCGTATCGTACGCTGACACGAGACGGAACATATCCATTCCCATGTCAACGCACGATACGGCGATATCGGCGTAAATCAGCGGAATAATCGTAAATCAGCGGGGCTGACGGAAGTGACGGTCACCGATTGGATCGAACGGCGTGTGCGGTTCAAGCTGGTACCAGTATGCCACCGACGCGACGTCATCCTGCCGCTCGAAATTGCCGGCTTCCTCGGTGCCGATCTGCTGCCAGGTGACGCGCAGGTCAGAATCGAAATAAATCGGATCCGGAATGTGCCAGCGGTACAGGCCGCGCATGACGGGTGTGGCCACATCCCAGTAGTCGCTTTCGCGGTGCGCGGCAAGACGCTGCGAATAGAACGGGAATCCTAGGTACGGTCCGGTGAACGTGTTCTCGCGCATGCGGCCATGCTCGTCGAAGTCGGCGAAGCTCCACGCGCCGCCGAAGTAGTCTTCCGCTCCGGTGCTGCACCACGTCGGGTACTGTTCATCGCCGTCGATGTACATCTTGACTTCGCCTTCGCCCCACCAGCGGCTTTCCAGCGCGGTCAGCGCAAGGTAGGTGCCGATGTACGCGCCATGGCCGTGCACATTGTCGAGAATCGTGTAGTCACGGGCAATTTCGGTGACGCGTTCGCGGCGCCACTGCGCATGGAAGCGCATCGCACCGGCTGGCAGCGCGTCGTATGCCGTGTAGTCGATTTGGTAGAAGAAGGCCGGCACGTCCTCGTTGTGATCGTTGCGCAGCACAATGCGCGCGTGCTCGAACGGCATGGCGAAATAGCAGTTGAAACCTCGATTTGGCACCACCATGATCGGGATGGAATTGATACGGCAGGCCTGTGCGTGACCGCAGCAGAAGAAATCGCCGATCGGGCACTGCACGGACGGCGTCTCCTCGCCATCCCAATAGAATTCGAGGATGAGATTGCGCAGTACGTTCGGACCGGTCGGGGAAGTGCGGTCGGTGACCGTCATCCAAATGTGGCGAATCACGCCCGGGCCATCGACGTCCATCAGCGTGACCGAATCGCCCGCCTTGATCGTCTGGATGCAAGGGCTGCCCTTACGTGACGGGCCGAGCGCGCTGGCAGCGGTGGCTGCAGTGCCCTTGCCGCCGGTCGGGTTTTCGGCGTTGACGCAACGTGTACGGCCGTGGTCCGTCGCGATTGCTAGCGAATCGAGGGCACCGTTGCCGAAACCGGAAGTCGCCATAGTATTCATATTTGTTCTCCTTACTTGGAAATCTGAAAATCTTGGCAATCGGCCGAACGGGGCCGGCCGATGTTGAAACGTTTCGATTATCCGTATGAAATTATGCTGCCGATATTGCTTGGCCTTGCGATTGGTGTCCGACTGCGGTGCCGGCAATCGCAAGAAAATTTATTGTGTGCCGCCGGACCCCGCTTCCGCAACGGATCCGCGGCGCTTCAGCGCGGGTTCGATGAGCTTGACGGAACCGTTGATATCGGCGCGTTCCTCGATGGCGGAAGTCAGCAGATTCACGGCTTCGGCGCACAGTTCCTCCGGCATGACCGGCATTTCGGTGATGGGGAAGCGCGTAGGCTCGCCCTCGAAATACGTGCCGCACGACAGGACCGAAACGTCCTGCGGAATCGTCATTCCATTGTCGTGCAGCTCCACCAACACTTGGCTGAGCACGCCCGCATTCGCCTGGTTGATGATGGCGGTCGGGCGGTCGGGGTGCGCGAAGACGGTGCTGACGAAGTGCTGCGCGTCGAAGCTGTCCGCTTCGTAATGCTCGGATTCGATGATTGTCATGCCACGCTCCTTCGCGTGCGCCAGCAGGCTTTCGCGGAAGAGGATGACGTAACCGGAACGGCGGTCGTAATCGGATTCGTTGTTGCGCAGGAACGCGACGGTGCGATGCCCCTTTTCGTACAGAAAATCGACGGCCTTGCGGCCCATCAGCGCGAAATCGATGTCCACGCAGGCGCAGCCGGCATGCGATGACGGATAACCAATCGCCACGCACGGCTTGGGGAAGGTCATGGCCGCGGCCGCACGTTCGTCGTCCTGTTCGACGTCAAGCAGGACGACGCCATCGACGAGATTGCTTTGCGTCACGCGACGAATGTCTTTCGTGGCGTCCGGGCCGGTCAGCAACATCACGTCATAGCCAGCGTTCCTTGCGGCCCATGCGGTGTGCAGAAAGTAGGCGTTGTAGCGGGCTTTGTTGATGTCGCCGCGAATCGGGGAGCTCAGCGCGATGAGCTGGTTGCGCATGCCGCGCATCTTGCGGGCGCTGGCGTCCGGAGTGTAGCCGAGCTTGTCTACGGCAGCCATGACTTTTTCGGTGGTTTTCGCGGAAATCGAACGCTTGCCGGACAGCACGTAGGAAACGGTGCTGGCGGATACTCCGGCTTCGCGGGCGACGTCTTTGATGCCTGTCATTCAGCTCGCTTTCTGTGGTTGTTCCGTACTGTGCGCGTCTGTGCGTCGAATCGTTTCGTCGAAACGTTTCACCTAGCATAACGCAGCGTTACGATTGCTGTCAATCTTCCGTTGCGTCTTTGGTTTCGTATCGTATTTTGCCGGCGATGCGGGGCGGCATAAAGAAAAAGTTGCACGATTCGGCGTCTGTATCGAAACGCCGAATCGTGCGACAGAAAAAGGCAATGCGACCGGTGGTGTGGCCGGCGTTGCGATTGCGGGAAATCAGCCCTTCTTGCCCACCTTGCCGAACGTGAACGCGCGGACGATCGCCACAATGCCGAGCACCACCAGCGCGCAGCCGCCGAAGATGATCATCCAGCCGGTGGACGCCACCGGGCAGAACAGCATCACGCAGCCAGCGATAATCGAAATCAGCGCGTAAATCACAGCCCATGCGGAACTGGGCATACGCCACGATTCCACCAGCGCCATCACGCCTTCCATCATCCAGCCGACGCCCACCACCATGGTGACGACCACTGCCAGCGTCGCGCCGGACAGCGCCGAATTCTTCAGCATGACCACGCCGCCGACGGACAACAGCAGGCCGACCAGAATATCCAGCACACGCCAGCCGCCCGGCAGACCGAGTTCCACGATCGCCGTGACGATACGAACCACGCCGGAAACCACGAAATACGCGCCCAACGCGATCGCTGCGATTTTAAGCGTCGCACCCGGCCAAATAAACAGCGCCAAGCCGAGTACGATGGCGATCACGCCGATGATGCCGTACGCGCCGCGAATCGCGTTCTTCGCACGCTGCGGCAGCCACGATTCCATCAGTTTGAAGGGGCTTACGGGCTTCCATTCGCCGTTGGAATCGTTCGGATTGGGTTGGCCGGGACCGTATGGATAGCCATACGGATAGCCGTAAGGATTATCGAAATAACGCGAGGTTTGCGCGTCGTCCTGTCCGCCGCTTTGCGGGTTCGGATTCATGTTCGGGTTGCTCATAATGTCCCTCTTTTTTCTTTGAGATGCGCCTTAAAACCACTGTTGTTTTAAAGTCGTGTCTCATATTTTAGTCATCATGTCCAATTTCAGCTTTCAACAAAACGCCGAAAACTGTACGGCAAGGCGCAGGACGCACTGCACTGCGCGACGTAAGGCAGCGGGGAAGAAGGACGTGGCGCGACCGGCGATTGTCTCGCAGGCCGCGCCACGTTGCGTAAGTGCGGATGTTGCTGATGTGCGAATACGCTTCCACAACATCCGCGCGAACCTAGAACAGCTCGAACCGCACGTTGAGGCTGAGCGGCTGGTCGGCGGGCAGCTGGTACTGCTCATGCACCGGCGACATCCACGAATCGTCGCCGCCGACGCCCATTTGCGCGGCCAGGAGACGCAGGAACATGTGACGCGGCTTCGGCAGCTCATCCTGATGCAGCGCCTCTTCCAGCATCGTGCTCGAATACGGCAGTAGGCTCATCGCGAACGGCTTTGCGCCGGCACCGCGCTTCACGCGCACACCGTGGCCGGAATCGTCCGTGATCTCCGCCCAACGCACATCCTCATGATTGCCGGTTTCCTGCGGCAGCAGGTACGGCGCGCAATCATCGCCAGCCGTCGTGCTCCATACACCCAGCTTCGCGTGCCTGCGGTCGGCGTACGTCTCTTCCGGACCGGCGCCGTAGAATCGCAGGTTCGCATATTCCACCGGCAGCGCCCATTCGATACCGAACGCCGGAATCGTTGGCAGATCGCCGTTCTTCTCGCCTGGATACTCGACGTCGAGCGAAACGAGGCCGGCCGTGTCGGCAACGTAACGGACCGTCACTTTCGTGCGCTGCGGAATCGCCAATTCGTACGTATACGTGGCTTCCACGGCATTTTCTCCACGATTTGCGATCGCGCAGTCGACGCAACGCGCATACTTTCCTGCGACCGCCCACGCGGCACGTTCGAAAGCGTGTCCAGCACCGCGATCGTTGTCCGTCAGCGGACGGAACGTGGTGATCGACGGGCGGCGCAGCACGAATTCGCGCTCGCCGAACGTATATGAAACCATACCCCCTTGTGTGCGGGAGAACAGTGCTTCACGACCCTGTCCGCGCACGCCGGCGTTCCAGCGGCCAAGGGTGACGGTGCCGTCGGCCGGAGCTCCGGCCGCGTCAACGGCATCTGCAGTGGTCTTCGCACCTGCCACCACGCACTGGCCGAACGCCAGCTCGTAGCCGGCCGGTGCCCAATCGCAAGCGTTGCCAAGCTGCTGCGATACCTCCAAAACCAGCTCTTCGGCGTTGCTGCGGTAGTCATCAACCGGCCAATCGACTTCGAATGAAGCGCTCTCGCCGGCGGCCACGTCGAAACGGCGCGTAGTCGACCATACCGGCTTGCCGTCGGCCAAAATCCGCAGCACGAAGCGATAATCGCCCGTAGACACGAACAGATTGTCGTTCGTAATACGCGCTTCATCGACCGAAACCGCAATTTTCACGTTCGCATACAGCTGCTTGACTTCCTGCGCTTTCGGCGAGGGGGTGCGGTCGGCGAACAGCAGGCCGTCGCCGGAGAACTCGTAGTCGCTTGGACGATCGCCGAAATCGCCGCCGTAGCACATGCGTGTCGTGCCGTCGGGCAGCTTGGTCTCGATTGCCTGGTCGATGAAATCCCAAATGAAACCGCCCTGGTACATCGGGTAGCGTTCCAACGCCGTGTATTCGTCCATATTGCCGCACGAATTGCCCATTGCGTGCATGTATTCGCAGGAAATGTACGGCTTCTTTGGACCGTCCGTATGTGCCGGGCTGCCGTCGTTCAGATAGCGTTCGATTTCGTCAGCATGCGCGTACATACGGCTTTCGATGTCCGTCACATCCTCGAATTCGCGCATGTGCACGGAACCCTCGTAATGTACCGGACGATTCGGATCAATCGTGTGCGCGTGGCGATACATCGCACGAAAAACCTCGCCCGCGCTCGACTCGTTGCCAAGCGACCAGATCAGCACGCTCGGATGGTTGTAATCGCGGCGCATCATGCTGTTGATGCGGTCCACGCACGCGCCCTCCCATTCGGGGCGGCTGCCGGGGATGCCGTCTTCAGGACGCTCGACATTGTTTGCCACCCACGTGCCGTGCGTCTCCATATTCGTCTCGTCGATCAGATACAGACCGTACTCGTCGCACAGGTCGTACCAATACTCCTGGTTGGGGTAGTGGGAGGTGCGGATGGCGTTGATGTTGTGGCGCTTGCAGAAGACCACGTCGGAAAGCATGTCCTCGCGGGTGATCGCACGCCCGCGCTTCGCGTCGAATTCGTGGCGGTCCGCGCCCTTGAACACGATGCGTTTGCCATTGAGCGTCATAATGCCGTTTTCGATGCGGAATGTGCGGAAGCCGATCTTCTGCGTCACGGTTTCGATGATGGCGCCGTCATGTCCGACGACGCGTACGGTCAGCGTGTACAGCGTCGGCGATTCCGCGCTCCACGGCGCGATGTTCGTCATTTTGCCGGAATTAAGGGCGATTTCGCCGTTGCAGGCCTGCGTTGATTCCCATACGACATTTCCGTCGCCGTCGCGCAGCGTGCTTTCGATAGTCATCGCGTCGGCGGGGTTGCGCAAGGTGAGTGCCGCGTTGAGTTCGGCGGTGTCGGCCTTACCGGCGGTGTCGGCTGCGGTGTAGTCGGCTTCAAGCTGCACGGTTTCGACGTGCGTATGCGGCTGGGCGGCGAGCTCGACGGTGCGGAACAGGCCGTGCAGTCGCCAGAAATCCTGGTCTTCCAGCCAAGAGGCGCTCGAATATTCGTAGCAGGCGACGGTGAGCGTATGCTCGGCTTCGGGGGAATCGGCGGCGTTGCCATTGCCGTTTCGCAGCGCTTCCGTCACATCGAATTCGCTCGGCGTGAATCCGTCCTCGCCGTAACCCACGAACGTGCCGTCAAGCCATACGTAGATCGCGGTGGCGGCACCGTGGAAGGTGAGGCTGACCGTGCCGTCGTTTTCCAGCGTGCGCGCAAGCTGCGCGTCGAGCGCGAATCGACGGCGGTAGATTGCCACATGGTTGTTTTCCGGAATATTTGGCGCCTGCGGATCCTCGTGACCGTCCCACGGATATTGGATGTTGACGTACTTGTTCTTGAGATAGCCGGCCATCTGCAAGTGGCCCGGCACCTCGATCGCGCCGAAATCGCCATCTTCGAAATCGACGGCCGCGAACGGAGCGCTTTCCACGTCCACGTTGCGCGCTTGTTCGATACGAACCTTCCATTCGCCGTCGAGGCTCTGCTTCGGCTCGCTCGTCTCGCCGATGACATATCGGTGGCTGGAATGTGCCGGCTTGCGGTTCGCTGCGAACACCGTCGGATCGGTGAGCCAGCTTGCACTTGCCGTGGTTGCATGTACGATTGCGAGTTCGGCTGTATCTGCCATCTTGCATCCCCCTGTATTACTTGGTGTCACTGCATCGTTGCGGTTGCGCCGTGCGATGTTGCACGACCGTTTAGTAATGAATTTTACTAACTACCGATAATATATCACACTTCATGGTATCGTGCACCCGTCGCGTGCCATGCATCGTTCCGCCACATGTCCATTTTTCACACGCCGAGGATGTGCGATAATAACAGGATGCGCCGATGGCGTCCGCCCGGTGCCCACAACCGCGCAGCGTTGCCTCGCCTTTGCAAAATGCTTGCGATTCCGCGGATTTTCGATTTCCGCGATTCGAGGCATACGTAAGACGGGGGAGAGCTGACTACTCCGCGGCGCTCCCAAGGAGATCACTATGGATGATCGCAAGAAAGATCAGTCCATCCAGTCCCATGCCAATTTTGACGGCGATTTCGCTACGGGCGATCGCACGCAGATTCGGCAGGATCAGCAAAACCAGCAGCCGCCACAAATCGACCCGTCGCTTGCCGACGCGCAAGCCGTGGCCGCATCGCTCGGCGTCGATCCGAACACCGGTCTGAGCCAAGCCGAAGCTGAACGCCGACTCGCGCAATACGGGCCGAACGAGCTCGCATCCGCACCACCCGTGCCAAAATGGAAGAAGTTCCTGGCGCAGTTCAAAGACCCCCTCGTCTACCTGCTGCTCGCTGCCACCGGCATCTCGCTCATCGCATGGTTCATCGAAAAAGCCAACGCTGCGCCAGGCGCGGAAGGCGGCGAAATACTGCCGTTCGACGCCATCGTCATTGTGCTTATCCTTATCGTCAACGCGGTACTCGGCTACATTCAGGAATCGAAAGCGGAAGAAGCCGTCGAAGCGCTCTCCCAAATGACCGCGCCGCAAACCAACGTGCTGCGCGACGGCAAAATCGCACGCATCAACACCGTCGACGTGGTGCCGGGAGACATGGTCGTGCTCGGTGAAGGCGACTCCATTCCCGCCGACGGACGTCTGCTCGCCGCCGCCAGCCTGCGCGTGGCGGAAGCGAGCCTGACCGGTGAAAGCGTACCGGTCGGCAAAAACGTCGACACACTTGCCGAAGCCAAGGCCTTGGGTGATCGCGCCAATATGGTGTTCAACGGCACGTCCGTGACGCAAGGCACCGGCCGCGCAATCGTGACGAGCACCGGCATGCGCACGCAGGTCGGTAAAATCGCGGACCTTCTGCAGGCCACGGATGATGATGACAGTCCGCTGCAGAAGGAAATGAACTACGTTTCCAAGATTCTCGGCATCGCGGTGTGCATTATCGCGGCGGTCGTGCTGGTGGCGCTTGCGCTGACCGAAGGCTTCAACGACATCCACGACGTAATCGATTCGCTGCTGCTATCCGTTTCGCTGGCCGTCGCGGCCGTGCCGGAAGGGCTCGCCGCGATTCTGACAGTCGTGCTCGCGCTCGGCGTGCGCCGCATGGCCGAACATCATGCGATCGTCAAGAAACTGCATTCCGTGGAAACGCTCGGTTCCGCGTCGGTGATCTGCTCCGACAAAACCGGCACGCTCACCCGCAACGAGATGACGGTGGAACGCGTGGTCACGCCGAGCGGTGAGGTGCAGCTGACTGGGACCGGCTATGCGCCGGAAGGCAGAATGATTGCGATTCCCGACGCTGCTCTGTCTGGTTCCGCCGCTTCCGCCGCACAGGTCGAAGCCGTCGCCACGCTCGCCGTGGGCTCGCTGGCCAACGACGGCGAATTGCGCGAAAACACAGGTGCCGGCGATGGTTCCGCTGCTTCCGACATAACGTGGGAAGCCGTCGGCGACCCGACCGAAGTGTCGCTTATCGTCGCCGCACGCAAGGTGAAGGCCGATCGCAAATACGCCAACTACACGCGCGTCGGCGAGATTCCATTCACCTCCGACCGCAAACGCATGGCCGTCGTCGCGCAGGACAACGCCGATGCCGGGCGTCTCACCGTCTTCGCCAAGGGTGCCCCCGACGTACTGCTCGGCTACTGCAGCCGCATCGCGGTCAACGGTGCCGTACGACCGATGACGCAAGGCGATCGCCAGCAGATCCTCGCCGCCGTGGAACGCCTGTCCGCCGAAGCGTATCGTACGCTGGGCCAGGCGTACCGGCCACTCGGCACCGCGTCGCTCGCCGCAGTGCCAGGCGTGCGCATCAACGCCGCCGGTCACGTGGCGGACATCGCCGACCAAAGCGATGTGCTGGAAAGCGACTTGATCTGGGTCGGCATGGTCGGCATCATCGATCCGCCGCGTACCGAAGTGCGCGATTCCGTCGCCGAAGCGCATCGCGCCGGCATCCGCACCGTCATGATTACCGGTGACCATCCGCTTACCGCGGCACGCATCGCCAGCGATCTGGGCATTATTGAAACGGACGGAGACGGCAGCTCGGTCGGCAGCGCCGACCTTAGTAGCAAAGTGCTCACCGGCGTTCAACTCGACGAGCTGCCGGACGAGCAAGCGTTCGACAAGGCCACCCGCGAAATCTCCGTCTACGCGCGCGTCGCGCCGGAACACAAGCTGAAAATCGTCGAATCGCTGCAACGGCAAGGCAATATCGTGGCTATGACCGGCGACGGCGTAAACGATGCTCCCGCCGTCAAAACCGCGGATATCGGCGTGGCCATGGGCATCACCGGCACCGAAGTGACCAAGCAGAGCGCCAAGATGATCCTCGCCGACGACAACTTCAGCACCATCGTCGAAGCGGTGCGCGAAGGCCGTGGCATTTTCGACAACATCCGTAAGTTCCTGCGCTATCTGCTGAGCTCCAACGTCGGTGAGGTCTTCACGGTCTTCGGCGGTGTGATGCTGGCCGGCTTCCTCGGCATCACGCAGCCGGGCAGCCAAGGCGTGACCGTGCCGCTGCTCGCCACGCAGCTGCTGTGGATCAACCTGCTCACCGACGCGGCACCGGCCTTGGCGATGGGCGTCGATCCCTCCACCGACGACGTGATGGCACGCAAGCCGCGCAAACTCACCGACCGCGTGATCGACGGGCAGATGTGGGGAGACATCATCTTCATCGGCATCATCATGGCCGCCGTCACGCTGATCGGCATGGACATGCACCTCGCCGGAGGCTTGTTCACCGACCGTTCCGTGGATGCTGTCGGACATGATGCGCAAATGACTGAGGCGCGCACGATGGGCTTCACCATCCTTGTGTTTGCGCAGATGCTCAACGCGCTGTGCTCTCGCTCGCATGACCAGTCGGTGTTCGTGGGGCTGTTCGCTAACAAATGGCTGTGGGGTGCGATTGCGTTGTCTGCGCTGTTGCAGGTGGTGGTGATTTACGTGCCGTTCCTCAACACCGCGTTCGGCACGATGCCGCTGTCCGCCGGCGCATGGGCCGAATGTCTTGGGCTGGCGATGGTTGTGCTCGTCGCGTCCGAGTTGCGTAAGTGCGTTCTACGTGCGATGCGTGAGTAGCCTGTCGTTTTCCGGCCTCCAATCCGCATTTTGCTGTGTCGTGAGCCGTTGCAGCGGCAAAATGCGGATGGGTGCTCGTTGCATCCGTCTTATAGCGCCGCCGCGCTAGACTGGATTGCGATTGGCGGGCGCGCATTGGTTGCGCGTCCGTTCGTATGACGATTGTTCCGGCGTTTTTTGGAGGAATTTCGATGCTGCTGTCCGATCGCGACATTCTCGCCGCACAGGCTGACGGCCATATTTCGCTCGATCCGTGGACCCCGGAAATGGTGCAGCCGGCGTCGATCGACGTCCGTCTGGACCGCTTCTTCCGTCTGTTCAACAACCATGCGTATACGTATGTGGATCCGGCGGAGAACCAGGGCGAGCTGACCGAGCAGTTCGAAGTCCGGTCTGATGAGCCGTGGATCTTGCATCCGGGCGAGTTCGCGCTCGGCTCCACGTGGGAGTATGTGAAGCTTGATTCGACGGTTGCGGCACGACTCGAAGGCAAGAGTTCGCTTGGACGACTCGGCATCCTCACTCACTCCACCGCGGGATTCATCGACCCGGGTTTCGAAGGGCATATCACGCTGGAGCTGTCCAATGTGTCGACGCTGCCGGTGAAGCTGTGGCCGGGCATGAAAATCGGACAGATGTGCTTCTTCCAGCTGAGCTCGCCCGCCGAGCATCCGTACGGCTCCGCCGGCACCGGCTCGCACTACCAGGGCCAGCGTGGCCCGACCCCGAGCCGCTCCTACGTGAACTTCTACAAGGCCGATATCACTGACTGATGCATCACAGAATCCCCGGCGCGATGTCATGCACGGCGAGCCATCCGCGTAGGTCGCTGAACTCGTCGAGGCTGACGGAGTGGTCGAGCCCACGGTAGCTTTTCGCGGTGAGGAACGTGTGCTCGTCCAGCCAGGCGCTCATGGCGAAAAGCTCCGGCTTGGCGATCACCGTATCGCTGTTGCCGTAACCGAAGAACGTGGGAATATTGAGCGGCGCGATACGGTCGTCGGCAGGCGCGGTGCCGCGGACGAGCCCAGGCGCAAGGAATCCGGACAATGAAATCGACGCACGGTAGCGTTCCGGATGCATGCGCAGCAGATGGATCGCCAGCAAGCCACCTTGGGAAAAGCCGATCGGCACGACGGCACGGTCTTCGGGAACGTTCTGCGACACCCAATCGTCGATAGCCATGGATGCGGCGAACGCGTCGCGGTCGAGGTCTTCGCCGGACGGCACGCAATCATGGAACCAGGAGTACGCGCCTGGAGTGAACGTGCCGACCGCCTGCAGCGTCAGCGGCGCGCGCAGTGAAGCGTAATCGTTGTATGGTGCGATGTATCGCATCATATCGGCAAGGTCAGCCTCATTCGATCCCCAGCCATGCAGGCACAGGAACAGCGGCCGTTTCGGTGTCGCGTTGCCGCCGCCGCGCGAATACTGGACGTGCGTCACCTGCAGCGGTTCGCCGAAACGGCCCGGCACCACATCCGATTCGCGTCCGATCAGCTCCGTTTTGTTGCTGTTGTCTGCGGTTTGCGGAATTTCATGTTCGATTGCGTCGCTCATACCTTCCCAATATAGCGTGCGTCGATAGCGTGAGAAGGTGGTCGTGAAAAAAGAAGACCCCGGTGGGATCGGCCACCGGGGAGAGAAAGGAGAGAGAAGAAGAAAGGGTTCAATTGTCGGGAACTCTTGTGTTCCTGGTCGGCTCGTTGTGCTGACAGTTCATATATAACCATTCGATGCTGAGCACATGTCTGGTGTTTTCTGAAAACTTCCTGAAAATCCGATGGCGATTTCGTTCAGGCGCAATTTGGCACAGTTCCCGACGAACACGATTTCGGCTGGATGCGATTCCAGCCGATCGTCCGCCATTGCGCAATCGTCCGTCGCCACGCGATCCGAACGCCGGAAATCGAAAAAACGTCAGATCTGCGCGTCCGCATCCACGCTCATCACATACACGTTGCGTCGCAGCTGCTTGCTTTGCGCACGCGTGATGTCGCCGGCCTCATACATGTCCTGGATCACGCCCAGCTCGATGCCGTAGCTTTCACGCTTGACCTCCTCGGCCTGTTCCTGCGCTTCGGCGCTGATGCCCATATTCGGACGCGCCCTCAACGCGGATTCGCTGCGTCGGTAGTCCAACAGCAGGCCGGAGCAGTGCTCGGTGTTGTACGTGTCGCCGCCCATCTCCTCATACAGTCGGTCGATCACATGTTCGATCGCATCCACCTGCACCACACGCGTATGCGCGAACAGCTCATCGTCGCTGAACAGCGGGGTCGTGCGCCGGATGCGGCTGTTCACGCGTCTCACCAGCGTACCTGTACGACGCTGCAATGCGCGCAGACGGCCCTTCAATCGCCAGATCGTACGACCGGAATTATGCTCCGTTTCGATGTGACGCAACGAGCTCATGATCTGGTCGAGCAGGCGCTCGCAAGCTTCGGCTTCCAGATCGTTCGCGGCGCGGTTCCCGGTCGGATTCGCCTTGATCGCAGCGCGCACGCCCGCCAGTCGATTCTTGACGTATTCCTTCTCCCAATTGAGCGCATCGATCTGCAGTCTCATGTACCCTTGCGGATCGATTTCGCCGGTGCGTTGCTTCAGCCGTGTAATACGTTTCGTATACGAATCGATGATCATGAGCACCGCACGTCGATTTTCCTGCGTGACGCGTCCCGACAGTTCCTCGACGGTCCGGCGCAGCACTTCGATGGTGATTTCCGTCATTTCCGTCGAATTGTCTTTATTGCGATTCGGCGCGAGCAACGGCAGCAGGAAATTCGCCAGTAGCAGCGTTACCACGATCACGCCGCCGGCTATGAAGATCAGTTCGTCGCGCATCGGGAAATCCGCGCCGGCCGCCAGCGTGTACGGAATCGTGAACATCAGAGACAGCGTGATGGTGCCCTTCGGTCCACCGAACGTCATCACCGCGGCGGACCGCCAGCGTTTCGCCGTCATCTTGCGCCGCTTGCCGGTGGTGGTGTCGCGCGCCAATCGCAGCATCAGCGAAATCCACAGGAAGCGCATGACGATCACCACTGCGGAAACCACAAGAATCGCAGTAAGCAGCAGCCAATTGCTGACGTGCGGATCGTCCCAGCTGGTGGTCATCGCGCTTGGCAGCAGCATGCCGAGCAGAATGAACACGGTGCCGTTCAGCGAGAACGACAGCACCCCCCATACGCTGGATGAGACGATATTCGTACGTGCCACATTCGGGCCGATGCCGGTGCGGTCGAAGCGGATAAGCAGGCCGGCGGCCACCACCGAAAGAATGCCGGAAACGTGCACTGCCTCCGCGCCCAAATACAGGATGAACGGCAGGAACAGCTCCATCAGAATACGTGTGGTCATCGTTTCCCAGCCGAGGGAACGCATCGTTTCGAACACCACGTCAGCCACCATGCCCACGACGATGCCGAAGAATGCGCCGCCGAAGAAGGACGCCACGAATTGCATGGCCGATTCGCCCACTTCGAATACGCCGCTGACGGCCGCCGCGATGGCGAACTGGAAGCCGACGATGCCGGACGCGTCGTTGAACAGCGATTCGCCTTTCAGCACGCTCGTCTGCCGTTGCGTCAGCGCCGCTTCCTTGCCGAGCGACGACACCGCGACCGCATCCGTCGGCCCAAGCGCGGCACCGAGCGCCAAAGCCGCTGCAAGCGGAATCGCCGGCCATACGGCATGCAACGCGAAACCGACCGCCGCCATCGTCGCGATCGCCAAACCGATTGCCAATGACAATGACAGTTTCACCGATTTGATCAGTTCCGATTTATCGATTTCGTGCGCTTCCAAATACAGCAGCGGCGCGATGAACAGCACCATGAACAGTTCAGGGCTGAGCGTTACGTCCGGAAAGAACGGCAGTTGTGATGCCAGCGCGCCCAACGCGATCTGCACGAGCGGCGTGGAGACCTTGGGTATGAAACGACTTAAGAAGGAGGATAATACGACGGCAGCGATGATGCATAGAATCAACTCGAATACCGCCAACGTGCCTCCTTCGCGCGTATTTCCCAACCTTTTCCAGCCTACCAAGAGGCGGTTATGAGCGTGTTTCGCCATGGGCTGACGTTCGTGCCGCTTCGGTTGGGCGCGCAGGTCGGACGTGCGGACCAGTCGTGCGGAGCGGTCGTATGGCCGCCGCTACACTGTGGCGTATGCGATGGGACGATGATATGGAACCGGCGATCGCGCTGGCCCGCGAAGCCGCCGCGGATGGCGAGGTGCCGGTCGGTGCCGTCGTGCTTGCCGCTGACGGCCGGGTGATTGGCCGCGGGCGGAACCTGCGTGAGACGCATGCCGATCCGCTTGCCCACGCTGAAGTCAAGGCGATGGCTGAAGCGGCCGCCTCGCTTGACACTTGGAATCTCGCTGATTGCACGCTTGTCGTTACGTTGGAGCCGTGCCCTATGTGCGCCGGTGCCTGCCTGCAGACGCATATCGGACGTATTGTGTTCGGTGCGTGGGATGCCAAGTTGGGTGCATGCGGTTCGGTATGGGATATTCCCCGCGATCCGCACGTCGGACTTGTACCGGAAGTGATTGGCGGTGTGCGCGAAGCAGAATGCGGGCGATTGATGACCGATTTCTTCGCGCGCCGACGCTAATTACTTTCCGAAAGAAACAAACACGCAGGGCGATGGGAAGAAAAGCGGTATGCAGTATCATCAAAGCGTCATACCAACCAAGAATCGCAAGAAAAGGATGCTGCAATGACGCTCATTCAGACTTTCCACGGCACCGCTTCCAACGGCACACCCCTTACCGCCGTGTATGCCGAGCAGCCGGCTGCCGCCGCAGCTTTTGCTCTGGTGTTCCCCGGCAGCGATTTGCCGAGATTCGTGCATTGGGGTCGCCCGCTCACCGCACCGGAAACCGTGATCAACACGTTCGACGCGCTCGCTCCGCAGCGTGTTTCCGGAGCCCTCGACTACACCGCATGGCCGAGCGTGCTGCCGACACAGTCCGAAGCGTGGTCCGGCTCTGACCGTTTCGACGTGCGCCGTGACGGCGTGGAACTGTTCTGCAAGTTCCAGGTCACCGACATCAAAGCCGAAACCGTGGCCGCCGGCAAAACCTACACCATGGCCGAAAAAGACGGCTACCCCAGCTGGAGCGTGGCCTCCGAGCCCAAGCAGACGCCTACCGTCACCGTCACTGCCGAGGACGTGGAACAATGCGTGAAACTTACGTGGACCTGTGAGCTCGATGAAACCGGCCTCATCCGCCAGCATGCGGAGGTGACGAACACCGGCGAGGGACGACTCGAGATCGGCAAGATCGAACTTGCATTCAGCGTGCCCGCCGACGCCAACGAGATCCTCACCACCACCGGTCACCATCTGCGTGAGCGTTCCCCACAGCGCCAGGACTTCACCATCGGGCGCTTCGCCAAATCCTCCATGATCGGCCGCCCCGACTTCGACGCCACCCTGCTGCTCAGCGTTGGCGAACACGGCTTCGGTTTCACCCACGGCAACGTCTACTCCGCGCACGTGGCATGGAGTGGCAACAGCGTGCTGTCCGCGGAACGACTGCCCTACACCACTGGCGTGATCGGTGGCGGCGAAGTGCTCTTCGGCGGCGAAGTCGGTCTGGAACACGGTGAAAGCTACACCACGCCATGGCTCGTCGGTTCCTACGGCGAAGGGCTCAACGAGGTCGCCTCCCGCTTCCATGGCTACATCCGCCGTGTGCACCGCGACTGGCTCGTGGACCATGGCATCGCGCCCAAGCCGCGTCCGGTCATCCTCAACACGTGGGAAGCCGTCTACTTCAACCACGATTACGACACCCTGACCGCCCTCGCCGACAAAGCCGTGGAAAGCGGCGTCGAACGATTCGTCGTGGACGATGGCTGGTTCGGCGCCCGCCGTGACGACACCGCCGGCCTCGGCGACTGGCAGATTTCGCAGGACGTCTGGCCCGACGGAGACAAGTCCCTGAAGGCGCTCGCCGACTACGTGCACGGCAAGGGCCTCGAATTCGGCCTGTGGTTCGAGCCGGAAATGGTCAACCCCGATTCCGACATGTTCCGCAACCATCCGGACTGGGTGCTGAAGCCCACCGCCGGTCGTCTGCCGATGCAGGGCCGCACCCAGCAGGTCGTCGACCTGACCAACCCGGACGCGTACGACTACATTTACGGTGCGATGGACAAGCTCGTCAGCGAGCTGGGCATCGACTACATCAAGTGGGACCACAACAAGCTCGTCACCGAAGAAGTCTCGCCGCTGACCGGCCGTCCGGCAGCGCACGCGCAGACGCTCGCCGTATACCGCATCTTCACCGATCTGAAGGCAGCGCACCCCGGCCTGGAAATCGAAAGCTGCTCCTCCGGCGGCGGCCGTATCGATTTGGGCATTCTTGAAGTAGCCGATCGCGTTTGGGCGTCTGACTGCGTCGACCCGGTGGAACGTGCCGACATCCAGCGCTACACGTCGCTGCTTGTGCCGCCGGAAATGATCGGCGAGCACGTGGGCGCTTCCCCGGCGCATTCCACGCATCGCGCCACTTCGCAGGAAATGCGCATGGCCACGGCCTTCTTCGGACACATGGGCATCGAATGGAATCTGCTCAAGGAACCGCAGGAGGATATCGACAAGCTCTCCGAATGGACTGCCGAATTCAAGAAGCATCGTGAATGGTTCGCTGTCGACACCGTCGTGCATTCCGACGCGGCTGATCCGGCCGTGCGCGTGGACGGTTGCGTCATGCCGAACAAGGCCGCCGCGATCTACCGCTTCACACAGCTGACCACATCGCAGACCTATCCGTCCGCCCCCGTACGTCTGCCTGGCCTCGACCCGGACGCCGTGTACGTGGTGTCCCCGCTTGACGTAAGCCTTGACCTAGTCAAGCAGGACATCGGCAACGGCCAAAGCCCGCTCGGCTGGTGGACCGCCGATGGTGTGAAGATGACCGGCCGTGCGCTCGCCGCCTATGGCATCCGTCCGCCGGCATTGCATCCCGCACAGGCCGTCCTTTTCAAAGTAGTCCGCATCTGAGTATCTGTTTTGTATGGTGAGGCTGGTACTTTCGCGTACCGGCCTCACACTGCGACAGCGATTCCGAACGACTTACCCTACATACTGGCGAATGGCTTGCGCTGCGGCCGCTTTGCTCCACAGCGACCAGTCGTGCTCGGCGATTTCGAAATCGACCGGCGCGGCTTGACTATGCCGATACATATTGATGCCGTTACGCAGGTTGTCTATGCCGAGTTTCGCAATGAACGACGATTCGCCAGCGATCATGATTTTGTCGGGCATGGCAAGATTGGCGATGGTCGCGATCAATGTACCCAAACGGAAACAGGTGCGGTTCACCAGATTCGTGGCCTGCGTTTTGCTGGCGCGCGCTGCGGCTGCGAATTCGTCGAACGTCGCCGGATGTCCGATTATTTCCGAATATTCTGTTGCGATTGAATTGTCAGTTAGGCACGTCGCGCAACCTTTATGTCCGGAAATGCAGCGCGGCCCGTCGGGGTCGACCAGAATATGCCCGACCAGGCCATAGCTTTTGTCGGGATTGTCGATCGGCTCGCCGTTGACGGTGAGCGAATATCCTACGCCGATGCCGATCGTCACCACGGCGAAACTGTTCAATCCGACGCCCGAGCCGAACATGCACGCGTCCACCACCAATGAGTCGATGTCGTTGTAGATGCCGGTCGGCAGGCCGGTCGCCTCCTGGATCAACGCCGAAAACTCCACGGGCTTCGACCAATGCAGGAACGGCGCGAACGTCACCATCGAATCATCCACGATGTGTCCGCCCAACGAGACGCCGACCGCGCATGGCGAAGGCAATCCCGCCATTATCGCCTCGTCGGCGCAGTCCATGGTCAGCTGCCGAATAACGTCGACCACCGTTTCCACCGAATCGTCCTCAATCGGCAGGTCATGGCAGCCGGTCACAATCTGCCCAAGTGCGTTTACTGTTACGGCAGTGATATGGGTGGTGTTGATTTTCATGCCGACGAACGTGCGCGCATTGGCGATGATGCGCAGTCCGGTCTGCGGACGGCCGCGACGTTCCGTATTTTCTTTCTGGATTGACTTTTGTGCCGATTTCCGCAAGAAATCTTTCGGTAACTTGCCGCCATGCCCCGCTGCCATTGGCGTCTCTTCGATCACGCCAGCGTAAATCAAATCACTGGTGATGCGCGATACCGCGCCTTGCGAAAGGCCAAGGATCTGTGCCAGCGTGATGCGCGAAATCGGACCGTACTTCATAATGCAGGCCGCAACCTTATGCGTGTACTCCGAGCCTTCAAACCAGTGTGGAATCGGGGAAATCGCCATATCGGACCGTCCTTACCGTCTATTTTCTTTCCAAGCATAACAAAATAACCGTTTTTTATTTCCGTTCGATGCGGGCGCGCGGAAACTGGGAATGAAAACAAGCCGATTCTACAATTAAAAAGCAACGGAGGCTGGTAATGAAGCCGGCCTGCCGTGAAAAAGGAAAATACAAAGGAGTCGAGAGAATGAAACCTGATTCCAATGCCAACACAGGCACCTTCAGGCGGATCGCGGGCCGTGCTATTACGGCTGCATGCGCGATTGTGCTGACGGTTGGGCTCGCGGGCTGCGGCAACAGCACCGCCGGCACGGTCACCTTGGATTTCTTCCAATTCAAGTCCGAGGCGGCGGATTGGTTCACCGCCAAGGCGCGTGAATTCGAGAAAACCCATTCCAACATCAAAGTCAATGTCAACAATTCGTCGGACGCCACCACCGATCTGCGCACGCGACTGGTGAAGAACCGCGAACCCGACGTCATCACCATCAACGGCGACATCAATTACGGCATGCTCGCCGAAGCGGGCGTCTTCCACGATTTCACCGACGACGAGATCGTCGACGAGCTCAATCCGGGCATGGTGAACATCGCGAAGAGCCTCGTGCAGACCACCGACAAGTCCAAGAAGCGTCTGTACGGTATTCCGTACGCGGGCAACGCAAGCGGCTACATCATCAACGCCGATGTGTGGAAGCAGGCCGGCGAGGATCCGGACAATCCGCCGCAGACGTGGAGCGAATTCATCGCGCTGCTCAAGCGGCTCAAGGCCAAGGGCGTCACGCCGGTTGAGGCGAGCACCGCCGATCCGTGGACGTTGCAGGCGCCGCTTGCATCGCTGAATTCGACGCTGGTGCCGGAATCGGAATACGCGTATCTCAAGGACGGCAGCAAGACCTTCTCCGACTTGTGGACGCCCGTCAGCGGCAAGCTGATTGAAATTTACCAGAACTACACGCAGAAGAATCCGGCCGTCACCTACCAGCAGGCTACGCAGGACATCGCTTCCGGCAAGGCCGCGATTCTGCCGCTCGGCACGTACGCGATTCCGCAGATCCGTCTGATCAACAAGGACGCCAATCTGCGGTTCGCGCAGATGCCGGCCACCGACAACGTCAAGGAACAGCAGCTGACCGCCGGCGACGACGTGATGCTGACGATCGGCGCGCATACGAAGCATTACACCGAGGCTCGCGAATTCGTCGACTTCCTGATGAGCGAGGAGAACGTGCAGGATTACTCCAAGCAGCAGTCTGCGTTCACCCCGTACAAGGATACGTACGTCGGCGATGAAGCGTTGAATGGCGTGCTCGACTTCTACAAGGCCGGCAAGCTGGCTGATTTCTGTGACCACTACGTGCCGGCAAGCATCAACCTCGCCGGTTTCCTGCAGACGTTGGTGCAGTCGGGCAATACTAAACGATTCCTGAACAGCATGCAGTCGGAATACGACAAGATCGAAGCCAGGAACTTTAGGTGAGGGGAGGAACGACAATGACTGGCAATATCTCGGCCAAGGCCGACAAGGCCGCCGCAAAGAAGCCGAAGAAGGTTTCGAAATACTCCAAGCGCAAGGTCGATCCGGCGTTCTACTGGATGACCATTCCCGCGATGATTCTCGTGTGCATCTTCCTGTACCTGCCGTTCCTGCAGGGCGCGATGTACTCGTTCACCAATTCGCAGGGTTACGGCGATTACAAGTTCATCGGCTTCAAGAACTACATCGCGATGTTCCAGGACGCACGCGTCGGCCACGCGTATCTGTTCACGATTTTCATCGCGATTCTGATCACGCTCGGCACGAACATCCTCGGCATGTTCCTGGCGGTGCTGCTGAACTCCAAAATCGCCTTCAAGAACGGCTTCCGAGCCATCTTCTTCATTCCGTACACCCTGTCGGTGCTGGTCATCGGCTACGTGTTCAAGTACATCTTCATGACCCCGCTGCCGGCCCTCGGCCAGGCGCTGCACATCGATTGGCTGTCCACGTCCATGATCTCCAATCCGGATCTGGCATGGTTCCCGATCGTGTTCCTGTCCATCTGGCAGGGTGTGGCCTACTCCACGCTGCTGTACTTGGCGGGTCTGCAGACCATCGACAACGAAATCTATGAGGCCGCGTCCATCGACGGCGTGAACGCCTGGCAGAACTTCTGGCAGATCACGTTCCCGCTGATTGGCCCGTTCTTCACCATCAACATGGTGCTGAGCCTCAAGAACTCGCTCGGCGCGTTCGACCAGGTCATGGCATTGACCAAGGGCGGTCCGGATTCCAAGACCGAAACCGTCTCCTACCTGATCTTCCAGAACGGCCTGGGCAACGGCGAATACTCCTACCAGATGGCGAACGCGGTCACGTTCTTCATCGTGCTGGCAATCCTCGCATTCGTGCAGCTGAAGTTCTTCAGCGGCAAGGAAAAGGTCTGAGAGTAAGGGGAAGAAATCATGACTAGCGCAACTGTTGCAACCAAGCCGGCCGCCGCGCAAAGCGGACAATCGCAAGCGAAGCCGGAGAAGATCCGCAAGGACCACAGCATCAACTGGTGGCTGACGGCGGCCGTCGCCGTGCTGAGCCTGACGGTGCTCGTGCCGCTGTACTTCGCCGTCGTCACCGCGCTGAAGACGCCGGGCGAAGCGGGCACGTTCAGCCTGCCGACCACGTGGGAATGGCATAATTTCGCGGACGCGTGGAACAAGGTGAACTATCCGAAGGCCGCGCTCAATTCCGCGATCATCACCGTGTGCGCTGTGGTGCTGACGCTGCTGACGAACACGTTCGTCGCGTACGCCGTGGCAAGGAACATGGATAAGCGGTTCTTCCGCTTCCTGTACTACTTCTTCCTGGCCATGATGTTCGTGCCGTTCACCGTCGTCATGCTGCCGATCGCCAAGGAAATGGGCACCCTGCACCTGGACAACCAGCTCGGTCTGATCATTCTGTACACGATTCTCGGCATCGGCACGAACCTGTTCATCGCGATCGGCTTCATCCGTTCGATTCCGATTTCGTTGGAAGAGGCGGCGCGCATCGACGGCGCTTCGACCTGGCGTATCTTCTGGACGATTATTTTCCCGCTGATGGGACCGATCAACGCCACGATCGCCATCCTGACCGCACTGTGGGCGTGGAACGACTTCCTTCTGCCGTTGATCACGCTGACCGACCAGAGCAATCAGACGATTCCGTTGGCGCAGTACGTGTTCCAGAGCCAGTTCACGTCGAACTATCCGATGGCCTTCGCCTCCTACCTGATGGCCATGGCCCCGGTGCTTATCGTCTACGTCTTCGCCCAAAAGTGGGTCGTCGGTGGTGTGATGAGAGGAGCCGTGAAGTGAACAGTCCTGTGGACTGTTCATAGGTTCCTCCTGAGCGAGCCGATAGGCGAGCGAAGGCAGGAACAACGCGGCCGTAGGCCGTCTGCTTGTGAAGTAAAACTTCACAGCGCCGAGCGGGAATCCTCGTTTCCCCTTTTTCGAGGATTCCCGCTTTTCGTATGCATTGATGTGATTCCGAAGGGCGCATCCCGCTTGCAATATATCTTTCATTTCCTGCTTTGCAAAACGCGCCGCAGGCAAGAAAGAAAAAACGCTTTACGTACCATGGGATATAGCAAAGTTCATCCATTCCACTTAGGCAAAGGAGCTCAATCGCGATGACGAATTTCAATCGTTCCACTCTTCCTGACACCGTCCGTTCGAATGGCGCCACCCCGAATCCATGGTGGGCCAACGCGGTGGTCTACCAGATCTATCCCCGTTCCTTCCAGGATTCCAACGGCGACGGCATCGGCGACCTGAAGGGCATCACCAGCCGCCTCGACTATCTCGCCGACCTCGGCGTGGACGTGCTGTGGCTGTCCCCGGTGTACAGGTCCCCGCAGGACGACAACGGCTACGACATCTCCGATTATCAGGACATCGACCCGCTGTTCGGCACCCTCGAGGACATGGACGAACTGCTCGCCGAGGCGCACAAGCGCGGCCTGAGGATCGTGATGGACCTGGTCGTCAACCACACGTCCGACGAGCACGCCTGGTTCCAGGCCTCCCGCGACAAGGACGACCCGCACGCCGACTGGTACTGGTGGCGTCCCGCCAAGCCGGGCCATGAGCCGGGCACTCCAGGCGCCGAGCCGAACCAGTGGGGCTCCTACTTCGGCGGCTCCGCATGGGAGTACGACCCGAAGCGCGGCGAATACTTCTTCCACCAGTACTCCAAGAAGCAGCCCGACCTCAACTGGGAGAATCCCGAGGTGCGCAAGGCCGTCTACAAGATGATGAATTGGTGGATGGATCGCGGCATCGACGGCTTCCGCATGGACGTGATCACCCAGATCTCCAAGACCGTCGACAAGAACGGCAGGCTGCCGGGCGAGGACGGTTCCGAAATCGCCGATCTGCCGGTCGGCGAGGAAGGCTATTCCAGCCCGTTCCCGTTCTGCTCCGACGGTCCGCGCATCGACGAGTTCCTCGCCGAAATGCGCCGTGAGGTATTCGAAGGCCGTGAAGGCTACATGAATGTCGGCGAGGCTCCGGGCATCACCCCGGCCCGTAACGAGCACGTCACCGATCCGGCCAACAAGGAACTTGACATGCTATTCCTGTTCGACCATGTCGGCATCGACCAGGAAGGCTCCAAGTGGAATACCGTGCCGTTCGAGGTCAAAAACCTGCGCGACCGTATGACCGAGCAGCAGGAGGCCGTGAGGAAGGCCGGTTGGGCCAGCCTGTTCTTCTGCAATCATGACCAGCCGCGCGTGGTCTCCCGTTGGGGCAACGACTCCGACCGCGATTCGCGCGAGCTGAGCGCCAAGGCGTTCGGCATGGTGCTGCACATGCACCGCGGCACCCCGTACATTTACGAAGGCGAGGAACTGGGTATGACCAACGCCCACTTCACCAAGCTGGAACAATACCGCGATTTGGAAGCCCTCAACGGCTATCGCCAGCGCGTGGAGGAAGCCAAGTGCCAGTCGTCCGAATCCATGATGGCCGCCCTCGCCCTCATCGGCCGCGACAACGCGCGCACCCCCATGCAGTGGGACGCCTCCAAATACGCCGGCTTCACCGCGCCAGACGCGCCCGTCGAACCATGGATCAGCGTCAACCCGAATCATGTGGAAATCAACGCGGCCGAGGAATTCGACGATCCGGATTCCGTGTACACGTTCTACAAGAAGCTCATCGCCATGCGGCACAACAGCGCCACCATCTCCACTGGCGAATGGCATCTGCTCGCCGCCGACAGCGATCAGGTGTATGCTTTCACGCGCACCAATGGCGACGACACGATTCTTGTCGTGGTCAACCTCACCGACAGGTCCGCGGCGCTGCCTTCGGACGTGGCGGAGCTGCTTTCCGACGGCGTAAACGAATCGCAAGTACTGCTCAGCACCTATGATGCTATGCATAGTGTTAAATCGATCGCTCGTGGCGAGCTCGCTCGCTGGGAGGGAGTCGTGATTCAGCTCTGATCGATCTTTCCCTATAAACTCTCTGCGGAACGTCCGGCAGGTTCATCACGAAACCTGTCGGACGTTTCTTTTTCCGTGCGATTCTGAGGCACGGCCGGGATTCGATTGCGATTCGGCAATCGCACGGCATTTTCGGCAGACGTGCGCTTACAATAACGTCCATGGAACAAAACGAGGTGCTCAAAGCATTGCGGCGTGATCATGCCGCTGAATTGAAACTGGCCGCCGAACGACTGAAGGGCACCGCACGCCACACGGAGATTATTCCGTCCCCGGTGCTGTCCGAGATGACCGGACATGAGATTCTGCTCAAGCCGGAGAATCTCCAGGTCACTGGGTCATTCAAGATTCGTGGCGCGTATAACAAGATCGCATCGTTGTCCGACGAGCAGCTTGCGCATGGCATCGTCACCGCTTCCGCAGGCAACCATGCCCAAGGCGTGGCATACGCGGCCCGTGAGCGTGGCGCGAAGGCCACCATCTGCATGCCGCAGATCACGCCGCCGTTGAAGGTGGACGCCACCAAGGCTTACGGCGCTGATGTGGTGCTGTGCGGCGAGGTGTTCGATGAATCCGCCGCCCACGCGCAGGAACTCAGCGATACCGAAGGCATGATTTACGTGCCGCCGTTCGACGATTACGAAGTGCTGTGCGGACAGGGCACCATCGGTCTTGAGATTCTCGAAGACGTGCCTAACGTCACCGATGTGGTTGTGCCGCTTGGTGGCGGCGGTCTGGGCGCGGGCGTGGCGCTCGCCATCAAGACGTTCAAGCCGGAAGTGCGCGTGATCGGCGCCATTCCGGAAGGCAGCCCGGCATGGAAGAATTCGTTGGCCGCCGGTCATGTGGTGCCGGCCGACCAGGTGCGCACCTCCGCCGAAGGCGTTGCCGTGAAGCGTCCGGGCGACCTGACCTTCGCGCTGCTCAACGAGTTCCTCGACGATCTGGTCACCGTCACCGAGCGTGACATCAACGAGATGATTCTGCTCATGCTGGAGAAGCACAAGCTGGTGGTCGAGGCTGCTGGTGCCGTGTCCTTGGCTGCGCTCGAGCATCTGAATCTACGTTCGCGCAAGTTCGCCGAAGCACAGGGTCCGCATGTGGTGGTGCCGATTCTTTCCGGTGGCAATGAGGATACTGTCTCCATCAGCGCGGTGATTCAGAAGGGCATGATTGCCCGTGGCCGCATCATGAACTTCGAGGTTGAGCTTCCGGATACCCCTGGCCAGCTTGTCAAGGTGGCCACGATTCTGGCCGAGCAGCGCGCTAACGTCATCGCACTCGATCACGACCAGTTCAAGGCTTCCAGCCATTACACTGATTCGGTTTCCTTGGGCGTCACCGTTGAGACCAACGGCCCTGAGCACATCGACCGCATCCTTGACGCGATGCGCGCGGCCGGTTTCCGGCCCAAGCGCATCTACTGATTTCCCACGGTGGATAAGCGCGGATTCTCGCATATCTTCCGCATCAAAGAAGGCTCCTCAAACCCAATCAGGTTGAGGAGCCTTGCTTGTTCATTCGGTGTTATTTGCCCTGTTCCGCGGCGATTGTCTCGTCGACCAACTGCGGCAGCGCAATCGCAATATCGTCGCGGATAAGCCGTGTGGCCAGGCGATCGTATTGCGTGCGTCCCATGTTCATGATGGTGATCGGCACGCCCGCCTGTGCCGCGACCGGCACAATGCTCGCCGCCGGCATCACTTCCAGCGTGGAGCCGATCACCCACAATTCGTCGGCCTGCGCCGCCAGACGGTATGACTTTTCAATCGCACCATCCGGCAGCGCCTCGCCAAAGTAGACGACGTCGGTTTTGATGAGCCCGTCGCACGGCATATTGCCGCTGTACGGCAGCTTGCGATGACAGTGCGGATCCGGCTCGTTGTCGAGATTCGCCATGATTTCGGCGGTGTCGTATTTCGCGTGGCACTTCATGCAGTGCGAGGTGCCGATGGTTCCGTGCAGATTGACGATGACGTTGCTGTTATTGCCCGCCTTCTCGTGCAGCGCGTCGAAATTCTGCGTGGCGAGCAGCGTCAGCAGCCCTGCCTGTTCCAGCTTGACGAGCGCTTTGTGTGCGGTGCCCGGCTGCGCGTTCCATACTGGCGATTCCTTTTGCCAGCGCCAGGAATACTCGCGGTCTTCCTTATTGGCTAGGAACGCGTCGATGTCGTACACGTTCATTTGCTCGGGATGTTTGGTCCAGACGCCGTCCGGGCCGCGGAAGTCAGGGATGCCTGCGGACGTGGAGATGCCTGCGCCCGTCAATACTGCGATTTTTTTGCTCATACCTCCATACATACCACCGCGCGGTTTCCTCCGTATGCGTCTTTTTCGGCTTTCCGACCGTATTTGGAAATCGTTGCAGGCTCACGACACGCCCGTAGACAGGTTTTTCTGATGAATTTCAGGCCGTTTTGAGGCTTGTCTGAAGCATTTCTGCGATGATGTGGCGTGCGATAGGCGGTTTTCGA